>Ga0268299_1000102_pt1 | contig 327249 bp, 281 predicted proteins | sample NOBtaG_FD_193484 | JGI IMG/M metagenome (GOLD analysis project Ga0268299, IMG submission 193484) | Activated sludge microbial communities from bioreactor in Nijmegen, Gelderland, Netherland - NOB reactor | ecosystem: Engineered > Bioreactor > Aerobic > Activated sludge | place: Netherlands...
CTCGAGCTTGCGCAGCGCCACGAGCGCGGTGCCCTCGCGCGGGTCGGCGCGCATCGCGAGCAGCGAGTCGGCGGAGTTCGACGAGAGCCGGCGAATGACCTGGCAGGCGCCGATCTCGAGGCCGGCGCAGGGGTCGGCCTGCAGCTCGGCCTTGTCGAACGGGTTGACCGACGGAGCGGGCGCGGGTGGTGCGGGCGGCAGGCCGTGCTTCGGTAAATCGGCGCGCTCCCACGGCAGGCCGACGCAGAACTGCTGCCCCGGCAGGAGGAACTGTTGAGTGGGGATTTTCTGCTCTGCGGACGAGCTCATCCGTGGGGTTCCGCGACAGCAACATCGGTGCCGCAGGGGGCTCCCTCGGGACGTGTAAAAGGGGAAACGCTCCGGGCTGTCTGAAGTTGGAGCACTCGGGCTCCGAAGTGGAGACTGGAGTGGCACCCTGGCGTAAACCGCTGTGGCGTCACGCCAGGGCGCCACATTTACTGATTTGCATCCTCGCGGAAGCCCTGAGCCGCGTGCCGGTACGTGGATTGCCCTGGTGGACTCGACATGGGCAAGCAACAGCAGGATGAAATCGAAGTGGTGGTCGACCTCGAAGACCTCATCGTCTGGGAAGAAGAAGTGAAGACGGAGCCCAACAGCGTGCTTCCGCCTCCGCCTCCTCCCGGCGCGCGCGGTGAGTTCGAGGGCTGGGAAGTCGGCGAGGAAGACCTCACCTGATCAGAGCCGCACCGTGAGGTGCGCCTGATAGATCCAGCCCCACTGGGGCCTGGGCCAGTCGATCGCCGTGAGGCCGCCGGTCAGCCCCACGGCGATGTCTCTCCAGATGGAGAGCTCGGCGCCGAGCACCGCGGTCGTCCACAAGGTGTAGCGGATGCCGTTCGAAGCCTCGGCGCGCGCGCGAGCGTAGAGCCCGAGCCAGGGGGCCGCGCGTACGCCGACGCCGAGCCCGAGGTAGCCGCCATACGCGGGCTCCTCGAACCAGCGCTTCTGAGGCGGGTAGCCGATGCCGCCGACTCCGGCTCCGAGGCCGGCCTCGCCGTCGATGGCGAACGGAGCGACGACGCGCGTGACGCGCAGCCCGGCCCAGCCCATCCACCACAGGCCGTAGAACAGCGTCGTGCCGGCCTCGAGCGAGAACGTGCTCGAGAGCCTGCGGCCGAGGTTCAGGCCGAGGATGCCGGGCGCAGCGGCGTTGTCGCGGATGCCGTAGCCCAGCGCCGCGACGTTGAGCTCGGTGCGTGAGGCCTCGAGGCCTCCGGGCATGCCGGCGGAGAGCATGCGCGCCGGCGGAGAGAGCGAGAGGGCGCAGCCGGAGGCCAGCAAGGCACTCAGGCCGAGCCGCGCGCCTCTCAGGTGGCCTTCTCGACGCGACCGTCGGCGTGCCGCGCGAAGCGGCCCTCGCGCTGGTGCACGGGCTCGTGGCTCGACCACGGCCAGCCGCCGAACTCGGTGCGGCGGTAGTCGAGGAACGCCTGCTGAATCTGCTCGGGCGTGTTCATCACGAACGGGCCGTACTTCGCGACCGGCTCGCCGATGGGCTTGCCCTGCAGCACGAGCACCTCGCTCTCGGCGTCGCCGTTCTCGAGGAGCAGCTCGGCGTCGCTCCGCACGCGAATCGCGGTGCCGGCGACGAACTGCGTGCTCGCCACCGCGAGCTGCTTGCCCTTGAAGTAGTAGAGCGTGCGGTTCACGCCGGGCGCGGCGGCGGGCATCGTCCACTGCGCGTTCGGCACGAGGCGCACCGCCCAGATGGCGACGTGGGCGTCGGGGCGGCTCGCCCACGAGTTCGGCGGCGGCTTCGGCGGCTTCGCGCTGCCGAGCGCTCCGGCCATGACGGTGATCTCGACGCCGCGGCCCTGCTTGTCGTGGTGGAGGACCTTGGGGACCTGGCCGCTCCACATCATCGAGAAGTAGGGCTTCACCATCTTGTCGGCCGCGGGGAGGTTCAGCCAGATCTGAAACAGCTCGACGGGGTTCGGCTTGTCCTTCTCGAGCAGCGGAAACATCTCGGAGTGCAGGATGCCCGCGCCCGCGGTGAGCCACTGCACGTCGCCGTGCCCGAAGCGGGCGGCGGCGCCGAGCGAGTCGGAGTGGTCGATGTAGCCCTGCCGCGCGAGCGTGACGGTCTCGAAGCCGCGGTGCGGGTGCTGCGGGAAGCCGGGCACCTTGTCGCCGTGGTACATGCGCCAGCCGTCTCTGCCCTCGAAGTCCATGCCCAGGTTGCGGCCGGACAGCGAGGCGCGCGCCGGCCCGAAGCCGTCGGCGGCGGCGGGGTAGTCGTCGCGGTGGTGGACACAGAAGAGGAACGGGTCGTCGGTCTCCCACGGAGAAGGCGAGGGACCGAGGGGCCGGCTGCCGAGGATGACGGGTTTCATGGTGCCTTATGGTTAACCGTCGGGCCGGGCCGCTCAAGCAACGGTGTGTTGCAGGAGCATCACAGCTTCCAGTGCGTCGAAGAGACGAGCCGCGTGGCGGCCTTCTGCTCCTTCTTCACGTCGAGCATCTTCTCGGTGAGGTTCACCATGCGCTCGGTGAGCTGGTAGGCGAGGTTCACGGTGATCTTCATCGCCGCCACGTTCCACGACTCGAGCAGCTTGCGGAAATCGCGGGTGCCGATGCGCATCACGAGCGTCTCGCTCATCGCCTTCGCCGAGGCGCTGCGCTTGTGCGAGCCGCCGAGCACCGAGAGCTCGCCGAGCACCTCGCCGATGCCGAGCTCCGCGAGGCGCTGCTCGTCTTTCGTGACCTCGATGCGGCCGCGGGCGATGAAGAAGATGCCGTCGGCGAGCTCGCCCTGCTTGAAGACGTGGTCGCCGGCCTTGATGGTGCGCTCCTCGGTGACCTGGAGCACCTGGTCGAGCTCGGCCTCGGTGAGGCCCCGGCACAGCGGCGAGGCCCCGAGGCGCTTGCGGCGGACGTGAACGGGGTCCATTCCGGAGCACGGTACCAGCCCGATTTCCCTTTCGCTCGAAAGGTGTGGCAGAAGCCGCGGGGCGTAGCGCCCTCGTACGGCAGGAAGACTGGAGTCGTCCCTCATGAAGCGTCTGTGGCTCGTCTGGAGTCTCGTGCTCGTCGTCGTGGGCGGCTGCAATTGCCGCAAGCAGGCCGCGAAGCCCACGCTCTTCAAAGAGGGCGAGGCGTGCATGAGCGACGAGCAGTGCGAGACCGGCCTGTGCGACGGGCCGCCGATCGTCGGCCCGGTGGTGTGCCTGCGCAAGTGCTCGACGGTGTGCCTGAGCGGCGAGGTCTGCATCCAGTACTCGCCGAACAAGTTCGCCTGCCAGCCCGACCAGCGGCGGCTGTGCCAGCCGTGCATGGCGGACACCGAGTGCGGCTACCCGTCGGACCACTGCCTCACGGTGAACGGCGAGAACGTGTGCGGCCGCGACTGCGCGTTCGACCAGGACTGCCCCGACGGCTACCGCTGCGTGAACGGCATGGGCGTCGACGGGCAGGCGAAGCTGCAGCAGTGCGTGCCGATGAACGCGTCGTGCGCGTGCCTCGCGCGCGGCGACTTCCTGCAGCCGTGCGAGGTCACGAACCAGTACGGCACGTGCGGCGGCATCAAGCAGTGCGACGTCGTGAACAACGCGGTGGTGTGCGACGCGAAGCCGCCCGAGGCCGACGTCTGCAACGGCATGGACGACAACTGCGACGGCCGCATCGACGAAGACGCGGGCGTGACGAAGTGCGGCGTCGGCGCGTGCGAACGCACGGTTCAGGCGTGCGCGGGCGGGTCGCCGGTGGCTTGCACTCCGGGCGATGCGGGGCCCGAGCTGTGCGACGGCATCGACAACAACTGCGACGGCACCATCGACGACGGCTTCCCGGTGGAGTCGGACGTGAACAACTGCGGCGCCTGCATGCGCGTGTGCATGCTGCCGCACGCGACCGAGAAGTGCGAGATGCGGCAGTGCCTGGTCGACACGTGCGACCCCGGCTGGGACAACTGCAACATGATGCACCCCGACGGGTGCGAGGCCGAGCTCGCGACGGACCCGCGGAACTGCAACGGCTGCGGGAACATCTGCTCGTCGCAGAACGCGACGCCGTCGTGCGTCGGCGGCATGTGCCGCTTCACCTGCAACACGGGGTGGATCGACCTGGACCTGGACCCGTCGAACGGGTGCGAGTACCAGTGCACCGCGACGTCGACGACCGACCTGCCCGACGCGCCGGGCTTCGTCGACGTGAACTGCGACGGCATCGACGGGGAGCTCGCGAACGGCATCTTCGTGTCTCCCGCCGGGTCGGACGCGAACCCCGGCACGACGCGCGCGGCGCCGAAGCGGTCGTTGTCGGCGGCGGTGCAGGCGCTGTCGACGCAAGGCAAGCGCGACCTGTACGTGGCGGCCGGGACGTACGCCGAGCCCCTCGAGCTGCTCGGGGTGTCGGGCGTGAACGTGGCGGGCCTGTACGACGCGACGACGTGGCGGCGGAACACGAACAACACGACGACCGTGCGCACGGGGAACCCGGCGCTGAAGATCGACGCCGCGAACAACGTGCTCGTGCAGGGCTTCCGCTTCGAGGCCGGCGACGGCACGGCGGCCGAGCGCTCGTCGTACGGCGGCTGGGTGACCGAGTCGCAGGGCGTGAGGCTCGAGTCGATGGTGCTGCAGGCGGGGCGCGGCGCGGACGGAGCGCCGGGTGGCGACGGCACTCCAGGGACGCCGGGAGGCATGGGCGGCACGGGAGCACAAGGTTGCGTGAGTGAGACGCGGCCGATCAGCGAGGTCTTCATCGCCTGCGCTTTTTCCGAGAACGGGGCGAACTGCAGCCGGCCCAACGGGGGTGGGGGTGGCACGAGCGCGTGCGGCTATCCCGGCGGTGCCGGCGGGCAGCCGTCGCACTTCGACTTCGACGTGATGCCGGTGCCCAACGGGTCGCCGGGCATCGCGGCGCCAAACGGCACGGGCGCAGGGGGGCTCGGCGTGCCGCACCAGACGACTCCGCAGCCGGGCTCGCCATACTTTGGTGTGGCTGGAATGGACGGAACCTCGGGGGCGAACGGCGCGAGCGCCGCGATGGCGGCGAGCTTCGCCTCGACAGGCTATGTGCTCCGCGCTGGTGGCAACGGTGCAACCGGAGTGCACGGCCGCGGCGGCGGCGGCGGCGGGGGTGGTGCCGGGGGCCAGGAGCCGATCCTTCATGTGTCGGTCGCGTCTTGTGAAGCGTACGGCTCGGGCGGTGGCGGTGGTGGTGGTGGCGGCTGTGGCGGCGGATTCGGAATGGGCGGCGGTGGCGGCGGAGCGTCGATCGGCCTGTTCCTCTTCAACGCGAATGTGACGGCGACCGGCGTGAACGCGCGCAGCGGCAACGGTGGCAATGGCGGGCGTGGTGGGGACGGTGGCGGTGGCGGAACGGGAGGCCCTGGCGGCGGATCGAACACGAGCTCCGACCAAGGTGACGCGACGCGCGGCGGCAACGGCGGCCGCGGCGGCAACGGCGGCAACGGCGGCCACGGCGGCGGTGGCGCCGGCGGCAACGTCTACGGGCTCGTGAAGAACGCGGCGTCGACGTGGAACCCGATGACGGGCGTGTCGTTCAACAACGGGACGCCGGGGGCGGCGGGGCCGTCGTCGGGGAATGCGGGCCCGGCGGGGGTGGCGCAGCTCCAGCTGACGTTCTGATGGCGGACTTCGCGGCGCTGACGCGAGCATGCGTTGCGGCGCCGGACGACGATGTGCCGCGGCTGGTGCTTGCGGACGCACTCGAGCAGGCCGGAGATCCGATCGCGGAGCTGATCAGAGTTCAATGCCAGCTGCAGGGGCCGGACGTCGACCTGGCGACTGCGGAGAGGAAGCGGCTCGAGCTTCGCGAGCAGGAGCTCCTCTCCAGGTACCAGCGCTACTGGGTGCCTGCTCTGCCCCACGTGGGCACCGAGCTGCAGTTCGGTTTTCGTCGTGGGTTCATCGAGTGGATCAGCGGGCCTCTCGGAGAGCTGCTCCCCGTGCAGGTCGAGCTGCTCGAGCGATTGCCGTTGCTGCGTGCCTTCGCACCGGCAGCCGAACCGGCGTGGAAGCAGCGATGGATGGAGTTTCGGATCAGCCCGCTCGCCGCGCGTCTCGAAGAGCTCGACCTGGGACGTTGGACCGACCTCGAAGATCTCCGAACGATGGCAGCGGCGCCGAACTTCGAGTGGCTCAAGCACCTTCACGTGCGCAGCGACTTCGGGCCGACCGCCGCGGAGGTACTGTCAGAGGGCCCGTGGCGAAATCTGCAGCGGCTCGTTCTCGAGGCGAGCCGCCTCGACGAGGTCGGCCTTCGTTTCGTGTTGCGGCTGCGGCTGACGCTGCTGTCCGCCGGAGGGCGGACGATCGATCGGTTCGGTGCCGCTGCCCTCGCTGAGGAGGGTCGGCGGCTCGAGCACCTCGAGCTAACCGACACCGAGCTCGGCGATGAAGGGGCGAAGGCGATCGCCGGCGGGGTTGCGCTGGGGCGCCTGAAGACGCTCGCCCTGGCGCGCTGTCGGATCGGCGTCGCGGGCGTCGAGGCGCTCGGTGCGTCGCAGCAGCTCGCGAGCCTGGTGACGCTCAGCCTCAGCGACAATCCCATCGGCGCGGACGGCGCCTGGAGGCTGCTCGAGGGTGACGGTCTGCCTCGACTGCGTCAGCTGAACCTCGCGAGCACGCGGCTGGGGAATCGCGGCGCCGAAGCCGTCATGCTGATGACGCGTGCGCGCACGCTCGAACGTCTCAACCTCAGCGACAACGGACTGACCGACGAGAGTGTGGCTGGACTGTCGCGGCTCGGGGGGCTGAAGGCCCTTGCGCTGAACGGCAACAAGCTGACGCGGGCAGGACTCACGGCGCTCCAAGAGGCCCTGCCGCAGACGGTCATCTACCAGGGCGGCCCACCGAAGCGACGATGAGCCCGCCGGAGCCTGCGCCCACGAGAGAGAGCTCAGCGGCCTGCAGTGGCGGAGGCGTGTCGAGAGGTAGGTGGTAGACCGGCGGCGTGCCCCGCCTCGCTCTGCTGCTCGCGGTCAGCTCGTGCGCCGCCCACGTGCAGTGGCCGGTGCCGGAAGGTTGGACCCAGGCTGGCGCGACGCTCACCGCGCCCGGCAGCGACGTCCGCATTCACCGCCTCGAGACCACGGAGCCCGACCCCGAGCGCGCCGCCCGCGCCGCGTGGGCGGCGGTTCACGGCGCGAGTGCTCCGCTCACGCTCGAGTCGGGCCCGGTGCGCTGGCCGCCGTCGCGCGGCTGGGAGACCGAGGTCAGCTTCTCGTTCTCGTCCGGCGCCACGCGCGTGCGCGCAGAGGTGCGGACCTTCGCCGGCACCACGTACGTCGTCCTCGCCGAGGGAGACGCGGCGGCGCTCGCGCGGCGGGAGGCGCAGGTCGACGCGGTCGTGCAGGGCCTCACTCCGAAGGGCATGCGTGACGAGTCGTTCGCAGGGCTCGCGCCGCGGCAGATCGACGTCGCGGCGCTCGACGCGTTTCTCGCCGAGACGCGGGCGAAGCTCGAGGTCCCCGGCGCCGCGGTCGCGATCGTGCAGAACGGCCGCGTCGTCTACGAGAGCCTGCTCGGCGTGCGTGCGCTCGGCTCCACCGAGCCGGTCACGGGCGACACGCTGTTCATGATGGGCTCCGTCACGAAGCCCATGACGACGTTCATGCAGGGCTCGCTCGTCGAGCGCGGGCTCATCGCCTGGACGAGCCCGGTCACGAAGCTGCTGCCGTCGTTCCGCGTCGCGGATGACGGGCTGACGCAAGCGCTGCAGCTCTGGCACACGTCGTGCGCCTGCACGGGCATGCCGCGGCAGGACCTCGAGTACCTCTTCGAGTACGCGAACGTGACGCCCGAGGCGCGCGTTCAGTCGCTCGCCCAGATGAAGCCGACGACGAAGCTCGGCGAGACCTTTCAGTACTCGAACCTGCTCGTCGCGGCGGGAGGCTTCGCGGCGGCGCACGCGTACGCGCCCGAGCTGCCGCTCGGCGACGCCTACACGCGCGCGATGCAGGAGCGGGTGTTCAAGCCCCTCGAGATGACCCGCTCGACCGTCGACTTCTGGGCGGGTGTCCGCACGGAAGACCGGGCGTCGCCGCACGCGGTGGACCTCGACGGGCGGGCGCGCGTGCTGCCGCTCGAGCTGGAGGGAAACGTCGTCTCCATCGCTCCGGCGGGAGCGGCGTGGTCGACGCTGCGCGACATGGAGAGGTACGCGCTCGCGGAGCTCGCGCACGGCGGCGGCGTCCGCTGGCGGCGGCGCGTCGGCACGGAGGAGGCGGGCTACGGGCTCGGCATCGACGTCGAGCGGCGCTCGGGGCTCGAGGCGATCGGCCACGACGGCGGCTCGATGGGCTTCGGGACGTCGCTGCTGCTGTTCCCCAGGCTGCGCCTCGGGCTGATCGTGCTGACGAACGTGCGCAACGGCACTCCGTGCGAGCAGCTGCCGTTCAACGCGGCGGTGAAGCGCAAGGTGCTCGAGCTGCTCTTCGACGGCGCGCGGCCGAAGGCGGACGTCATCGTGGACGCCGCGCTCGCGTTCCGCCGCGACGCGGTGAAGCGCGGCGCCGCGGTCGAGCGGTCACCCGACCCCGCGTGGCTCTCCGGTCTCGACGGCACCTACCGGCACGCGACGCTGGGCACCGTGACGGTGAAGAGCGGCGTCTTCGACGCGGGCGAGTGGCAGGTGCGCTTCGGCCGCGCGGGTGACGCGATGGTGGTGCTCGACCCGCCGTTCGCCGGCTCGGCGATGCAGCCCGGCGAAGGAACCATCACCTTGCCCGACCCTCAGGTGTCGTACGTGTTGAGGCGAGAGTGAGCGTCTATTCGTGCCCGCGCTGTGGAGCCTCGCGCCCGGCGGTCGACTCGCCGTGCACGAAGCCCGGCTGCGGCTGGGCGCCGAGAATCGGCGCCGGGCCGCCGCCGCCGAAGTACGAGCCCAGCTGGCGCGAGCGGCGCACGATGATGCGGATGGTCGGCCTCGCGATCTGCGTCATCATCCTCGGCGGCGAGCGCTTCGTGAGCTGGCTCCGCAAGGGCGACTTCGGCGACCCGTGCGACGACAACTCGCGCTGCCACAGCGCGCTGTGCATTCCCGGCGCCGACCCCGCCGAGGTCGCGCGCGCGCGCGTCGAGTACGAGGCCCGGCTCATCGCGTTCGCCGAGCGCCTCGAGAAGATCGACGACGACGAGACCCGCGCCGCCATCGCGGAGGAGGAGAAGCCGAACCCGCCGTGGCTCGCGCCGGTCTACCCGGGCACGTGCACAGTCTCGTGCGAGGAAGAGGCGTGCCCGCCGGGCTGGCACTGCGTCAGCATCCGCGAGGTGCACGAGCTCTACGGCTTCGGCGAGGTGAAGAAGGTCTGCTCGGCGCCCGACGACGCCGTGCTCTCGGGCTCGGGCGAGTGACGGTCAGTCCCCGCGCATCAGCACCAGCGCCCGCGAGTCGGCGTTCAGCACCTGCCCCTTCGCGTGTGTGAACAGGGGCCGCGGCCAGTGACAGTGGCCGCATACGATGAGCGGGACGTCGAGGGCGATGCGCGGGTGGCCGGGCTGGTCGGCCTCGCCGGCAGGTCCTTCGTGGAGCACGAGCACGTCGGGCTCTTCACCCGCGACGAGCTCGATGGCGGCGAGTTGGTCGGCCTCGGCGCGCCGGCCCGGCTTCTGGGGGTTGCCGCAGACGAGGCCGACGCCGCCGACGCGCAAGCCGTCGAGCTCGACGACGTCGCCGTCGAGCAGGTGAACGTTGTGCCCGCTCACCATCGAGACGTCGTCGTGATTGCCGGAGACTCCGGCGACCCAGAGGAAACGGGCTGCGAACGCGCGCCAGGCAGGGCTCACGTCGCCGTGGCCGCCGCGCTTGTTGGCCGCGGGCACGCTGTACAGGTCGCTGGCGATGAGCACGCCGGTGCGGGAGGAGGTGAGCGGCTCGAGGGCGGAGGCGACGGCGACTCCGAGCAGCTCACCGTTCGCGATGCCCTGCAGGTCGCTGACGACGGCGAGCGCGTCGAGCCCCTCGGGCAGACCAGCGACGGTCGCGCGCTCGATGGCGAGCAGGCGCGTCTCGGTACCGCCGCCGGGGCGGGCGTTCAGGTAGCGGACCCGTTCGAGCGGCTCCGGGTCGATGTCGAGGATGCGAAGCATGCTGGCCGCACGCGGCGGTCACTGCTACCTGACGCCCTGCATGAGCGAGCCCATCAAGCCGTCAGGTCCGGAGCTGTCTCGAGGGGTGGAGCTGAGCGACGTGCCCGACGGAGGCATGCTCGTGGGCCAGGTGCGCGGTGAGCCCGTGCTGCTCGTCCGCCAGAAGGACGACGTCTACGCGGTGGCCGCGGCGTGCACGCACTACGGCGCTCCGCTGGCCGACGGCATCGTGGTGGGCGAGACGCTGCGCTGCCCGTGGCACCACGCGCGCTTCGACGTGAGGAGCGGCGAGGCGGTCGGTCCTCCGGCGCTCAGGCCGCTCGACTGCTGGGACGTGGAGCGCGACGGCGACCGCGTGAAGGTGACCGCGAAGCGGCCGGCGTTCGTGCCGCCCGAGTCCGTCGTCATCGTCGGCGGCGGAGCAGCGGGCGACGCGTGCGCCGACATGCTGCGGCGCAGAGGCTACGGCGGGCCCATCACCATGATCGCGCGCGACGACGAGCCCGAGACCGTCGATCGCCCGAACCTCTCGAAGGACTTCCTCGACGGCTCCGCGCCGGCCGAGTGGGTGCCGCTCCGCTCGCCCGAGTGGTACGCGCAGCACCGCATCGTCATGCTCGCGAAGCACGAGGTCGAGCGGCTCGTGCCCGCCGAGCGCGCGGTGGTGCTGAAGGGCGGGCGCAGCGTGAGCTACGGCGCGCTCTTGCTCGCGACCGGCGCGACTCCGGTGCGGCTCGACGTTCCCGGCGCCGGGCTGCCGCACGTGCTGACGCTGCGCTCGCTCGCCGACTCGAAGGCGATCATCGCGCGCGCGAAGGGCAGGGTCGCGGTGCTGGGCTCGAGCTTCATCGGCCTGGAAGCGGCGGCGTCGATGCGCAAGCGCGGCCTCGAGGTGCACGTCATCGCGCCCGGCGCGGTGCCGCTGGAGCGCGTGCTCGGCCGGGAGCTGGGCGCGTTCGTGAAGGCGCTGCACGAAGAGAAGGGCGTGCAGTTCCACCTGGGCCGCAGGCCGGCGTCCATCAGCGAGAGCGCGGTGACGCTCGACGACGGCTCGATGGTGGCGGCCGACCTCGTGGTGATGGGCGTGGGCGTGAGGCCGAACGTGTCGCTCGCGGAGGCTGCCGGCCTCAAGGTCGATCGCGGCGTGGTTGTCGACGCGCAGCTGCGCACGAGCGCTCCGGGGGTGTTCGCGGCGGGCGACATCGCGCGCTTCCCGCACGGCAGCGGGTCGGCGCGCATCGAGCACTGGGCGGTGGCGCAGCGGCAGGGGCAGGTGGCGGCGCGCAACATGCTGGGCGCGGGCGAGCCGTTCCGCGCGGTGCCGTTCTTCTGGAGCCAGCACTACGACGTGCCCGTCAACTACTGCGGCGTGGGCGAAGGCTGGGACGCGCTGCAGGTTGCGGGCAGCATCGAGAAGCGCGACTGCACGGTGGCGTACAAGAAGCAGGGGCGCATCGTGGCGGTGGCGACCGTCTACCGCGACCGGGACTCGCTGCTCGCCGAGGACGCGCTCGGGCGGGATGATCAGGCGGCCCTGGAGCAGCTGGTCAGAGGCTGAGCCGGACAGTTTTTCCCGTCTTTGGCGAAAGCAGGGGTGCTGCGCCCGGTGCGGCGGCAGCAGGCACCGGCGCATGGGCGCCGTTATAGTGCGCGCCCGGTGTCCGACGTACCTCCGCAGTCAGGCGAGAGCCCTCAGCCGGTCGAGCTTCAGGGCGGGTACCGGGCGCTGCGCGCGATCGCGCACACGAAGCTGTTCAACGTGCTGCTCGTCGAGTCCATCGAGCGCGGCCACAAGCTCGTGTGGAAGGTGCTGCGGCCCGAAGCAGCGACCGACCCCGACGCGCTCGGCCGCTTCATCGACGAGGCCGGCCTCGTGCAGCAGCTCGTGCACCCGAACCTCGTGCGCTCGCTCGGGGCGGGCCGCCTCGCCGACGGCGCGTACTACCTCGCGACGGAGTACCTCGAGGGCCAGACGCTGAAAGAGCGGCTCACGAAGAGCGGGGTGCTGACGGCCGACGCCGTGGTGCGGCTGATGGGGCCGATCTGCGCGGCGCTCCAGTACATGCACGAGCGCAACATCGTGCACCGCGACCTGCGGCCCGAGAAGGTGTTCCTCACCACCGACGGCGTCCCGAAGCTGCTCGACTTCGGGCTCGCGCACTTCGGGGGCACGCGGTCGGTGAGCACGGCTCCGGGGGTGCTGCTGGGCCGGCCGCAGTACACGCCGCCCGAGTGCATCATGGGCCAGCGCTGCGACGCGCGCGGCGACGTCTACGCGCTGGGCATCACCCTCTTCGAGGCCCTCACCGGGCGGCCGCCGTTCGACGGCCCCGACGGCGAGGTGCTCAGCCAGCAGCTCACCGGCGCGGTGCCGCGCCTGCCGCCGACCGCGGCGCACCTCCAGCCGATCGTCGATCGCTGCCTCGCGAAGGAGCCGTCGCGCCGGTTCGAGGCGAAGGACCTCGCGACCGCGCTCGAGCAGTTCGGCGTGCTGCCGGCGAGCAAGGTCGACCCGACGCAGGTCATCGCGCTGACCGCGATGCTGAACGGCGTCGCGCAGGGCGACGTGCTCGGCAACTACCGCATCGAGAAGATGCTGGGCGACGGTGGCATGGGCCAGGTCTTCAAGGCCCGGCACCTCAAGCTCGACCGCGAGGTCGCGATCAAGCTGCTCAAGCCGCAGCAGGCGCAGAGCGACGCGCTGGTCGAGCGGTTCTTCCGCGAGGCGCGCGCGGTGAACCGCATCAAGCACGAGCACATCATCGAGATTCACGACTTCGTCGACGAGACGACCGACCGCGGCGTGCGCCGCAGCTACTGCGTGATGGAGCTGCTCGAGGGCGCCTCGCTGCTCGGCGTGATGGCTCGTGAGCCGCTGACGGTCGCGCGGGCCGTGAAGCTGGTGCGCCAGGCGGCGAGCGCGCTGCACGCGGCGCACCAGGTCGGCATCACGCACCGCGACGTGAAGCCCGACAACATCTTCGTGACGACGCGCAGCGGCGCCGAGTTCGTGAAGGTGCTCGACTTCGGCGTCGCGAAGCTCGCGGGCCCCGACGACAAGGAGCTCGTGTCGAAGACGCTCGCGGGACTCGTGGTGGGAACGCCGGCGTACATGTCTCCGGAGCAGGTGCAGGGGTTCGAGGTGGGGCCGGCCTGCGACATCTACGCGCTGGGCACGGTGCTGTACGAGATTCTGGCGGAGCGGCGGCCGTTCGTGGCGCCGGGCTACCTGCAGCTCGCCATGCAGATCACGACGGAGCTGCCGCCGCCGCTGCCGGCGCAGACGAGCAAGGGCGAGAAGATTCCTCCGCAGCTGCAGGCGATCGTGATGCGGTGCCTGTCGAAGGCTCCGAACCTGCGCTTCGCTTCGATGAAGGAGCTGTCGGACGCGCTCGAACCGTTCGAGGACGTGGGGACCGGCGAGGCGCCGGCTCAACCGAGGCGGGTGTCGGCGGAGCTCGTGCTCGACGTGAACGCCGCGATGGCCGGGGCGCGCGCGCCGAACCGCACGCCGCTGTTCCTCTCGCTGGCGTCGGTGCTCGTGCTGCTGGGGCTCGGCGGAGTTGCGCTGATGGGTGAGCGGCCGGAGCCGAGGGTGCCGGTCGCTCCCGGGGTCGTCGCGCCGGCGGTGGTTCCGGACGCGGGGGCGCCCGGGGTCGAGGCGGCTCCAACTCCGGAGGAAGACGATCCACCGCCGCTGCCTCCCGTGTCTCCAGTGGTCGAGAAGCCGAGACCCGTCCGTAAGCCTGCGCCTGTCCGCAAGACGAGCACCATCGACCCCTATGCGAATTGAGCTGCCCCTCGTGTGTGCGCTGCTCCTCCTCTCTGGCGGCGCGGGCGCCGAGGGAACCGTGGCCGACAGGGCGAAGGCGAAGGCGGAGTACCAGCGCGCGCAGAAGGCGTACGACCTCGGTGACTTCAAGACCGCGCTGACCGGCTACTCCGAGGCGTACCGCCTCGACCCGAGGCCGGCGTTTCTCTTCAACATCGGGCAGTGCCACCGCAACCTCGGCGAGCACGAGCGCGCGGTGTTCTTCTTCGACCGCTTCCTCTCGTTCTACCCGCCGGGCAAGGCGCCGCAGGACAAGCTCGCGCACGACCTGCTCGCGGAGGAGGAGGCGAAGCTGAAGGTGGAGCGGGCGACGGCGTCGGTGGTGCCTCCGCCCGCGCCGGTGGCGCCGCCTCCGCCCGCGCTGGAGCCCGCGCCGTTTCCGGTCGCGGCGCCTCCGCCTCCGCCGCTCGTGGCGCCGGCCGAGCCGGCACCTGAGGTGACGTCGAGCGGCGGCATCGCGTCGAAGTGGTGGTTCTGGACGGCGGTCGGCGTGGTCGCGGCGGGAGCCATCACCACGGCCGCGGTGGTGGCGGCGAAGCCGCAGCCGCGCGACACGACGCTGCCGCCCGGAGATTTCCGGTGAAGAGGCTGGCGGCCGCCCTGCTGCTGGTGAGCGTGGCCTCGTGCCAGTGCTGGAACCCGAGCGCGCAGTACGGCACCGCGCTGTTCCTCATCGTGCACCTGAACGGCGTGCCCGCGGAGCAGCTCGAGGTGTCGCTGTCGACCTCGGAGACGAAGGTGCGGAGGCCGGAAGCCGCGGCAGGAGCGCTGGTGGACCCGCAGACGATGCGCGTGCTGCTGCCCGACGCGCTCGCGGGCCAGAGCGTCACGGTCGCCGTCGACGGGCTCGTCGCGGGTGTGGCGCGCGGGCGCGGCCAGGGCTCGGCGACGGTGGTGGCCGGCGTCGAGGTCGACGTCGAGGTGACGCTCGAGCCGGTGATGATGCCCGGGGATGCCGGCCACGATGCCGGCGTGGATGCCGGCTTCGACGCGGGCTTCGACGGCGGCTTCGACGGCGGTGTCGATGCGGGCGTGGATGCGGGAATCGACGCAGGCGTCGACGCGGGACCCTCGTGCGGGCCGGGCAACTGCAGCGGGTGCTGCGACCGGGACGTCTGCCTCGACGGCGCCGACGCCGGCGCGTGCGGCAGCGGCGGGCGCGCGTGCCAGGTGTGCGCGTCGGGCGACGTCTGCCAGAACGGCCAGTGCGCGGGCTGCGACGCGGTGAAGTGCCCGAACGGCTGCTGCGTGGGCTCGACGTGCGTGACGCCGAGCGCGGCGCAGTGCGGAGTTCTCGGGCAGTCGTGCTTCGCGTGCGAGGGCGCGCTGGCGAACCTCTGTCAGGGCGGCCAGTGCAGGTGCGGCCTGAACGCGGCGTGCGACGTCGGGCAGCGCTGCGTGAACAACGCCTGCGTGTGTGACGCGACGAGCTGCCCGAACGGCTGCTGCGAGGGCGGCCAGTGCCGCACGCCTGCGCCGGGCCGCTGCGGCGTCGGCGGCCGCGCGTGCGTGGCGTGCGACTCGAACGTCGCGAACGCGTGCTCCGCGACCGGAGACTGCGCGTGCGGAGACAACGCGCCGTGCGCGACGGGCCAGCGCTGCATGAACGGGCAGTGCGTGTGCGTGAGCGGCGCGTGCGCCGGTTGCTGCCAGGGCAACCAGTGCCAGCCGGGCAACGACCCGTTCACGTGCGGCTCGGGCGCGGCGAGCTGCTTCTCGTGCGACCCGGTGCGCGCGAACTCGTGCGGCCCGGGCGGGTGCGGTTGCGGCGCCGGGGCGACGTGCCCGGTCGGCCAGCGGTGCTCGGGCTCGAGCTGCGTGTGCGACTCGGAGTCGTGCCCGAACGGGTGCTGCAGCGCGACGGGTCAGTGCGTGACGGTGACGAGCAACAGCCAGTGCGGCACCGGCGGCGCGGCGTGCGCGGACTGCGGCGCCGACACGTGCATCGCGGGCCGGTGCAGCAGCTGCAACGGAATGAACTGTCCGACCGGGTGCTGCTCGGGGGCGTCGTGCGTGAGCGCGCCGACGTTCGTGGCGTGTGGAAGCGCGGGCGCGGCGTGCCGGGCGTGCGACTCGCGGCTCGCGGACAGCTGCACGGGCGGTGCGTGCCGGTGCGGCTCGGGAGCCCAGTGCGCGGCGGGCCAGTTCTGCTCGGATGCGGGCACGTGTCTGTGCAACAGCACGTCGTGCAACGGCTGCTGCCAGGGCGACACGTGCCTGCCGGGCACCGACGCGGGCTCGGCGTGCGGCACGGGCGGAGGCGCGTGCGTGGCGTGCGCCGCTCCGCGCGCGAACACGTGCGCGCTCGGCAGCTGCCGGTGCGGCAACAACCCGGCGTGCGGGCCGGGACAGCGGTGCAACCCGGATGCGGGCGTGTGCGTGTGCGACTCGACGACGGGCTGCAGCGGGTGCTGCGCGGGCAGCTCGTGCGTGGATGCGGGGAGCACGACGGTGACGGCGTGCGGGGCGTCGAGCCTGGCGTGCGCTCCGTGCGACACGCGGTTCGCGGACAACTGCGCGGGCGGCAGCTGCAAGTGCGGCAGCGGGCCGGCGTGCGGCGCGGGGCTGTTGTGCATCGGCGGTGCGTGCCGGTGCACCACGCAGTCGGGGTGCAGCGGCTGCTGCGCGGCAGGCGGGACGCAGTGCGTGCCGCTGGCGGCGACGAGCAACGGTCAGTGCGGCAGCGGCGGCGCGGCGTGCGCGGCGTGCACGAACGGCAACGTCTGCAACAACCAGGGCGCGTGCCGGTGCGGAGGCAACGTGTGCACGGGCATGACGAGCTGCGTGCTGAACCTGGGCCTGTGCCTGTGATCGCGTAGGCTTCGGGTGTGCTGCTCCTCCTGAGCGTGGTGCTGGCCGCGGGACCCGAGGTGAACCTGCTGACGCTGGAGGCGGGGACGGCTCCGATCGAGGTGCCACCGACGTACGGCGGCGCGTGGGCCCTGCCGGCGATGTTCGACGGCGCGCCGGGCACGGGCTGGTGCAGCACGGACGGAGCGAAGGGGCCGTTTCAGATGACGTTCGAGCTGGAGCAGCGCAGCGCGGTGACGCGGGTCGAGGTCGACAACACGGGCGCGGAGGAGGCGGACAACCCGGGCATCTCGGCGAAGAACATCGAGGTGTGGACGTCGTCGGTAGGCCCGGCGCAGGGGTTCGCGCTGGCGGCGAAGCTGACGGTGCCGAAGAGCGGCACGGCGAGCGCTGCGCCGCCGAAGGACACGGTCGCGCGGTGGGTGCGGGTCATCGTGCGCGGGAACTGGGGCCACGCGCGGTACACCGAGGTGATGGAGCTGAGCGTGCGGGGGCGGCCGCTGGAGCCGCGCGGCGCCAGACCGCTGAGCGGGACGTGGAAGCTCGATCACGGGCCGCTGCTGCTCCTCGGCGAAGGTGGCGGGTGCGAGGTGCAGGGGCAGGCGCCGGACGCGTGGCTGGTGAAGACGGAGACGGTCGAAGGGCGCTCCGCGCAGCTGGGCTGGTCGCAGGTGGGAACGGCGTCGGCAGGCACCGCGTCGGTGGTGGTAGCCGACGATGGCACGCTGCACGGCGTGTGGAGGTATGGAGGCTCGTCGAGCATCAGCGGAGTGTGGCTGGGGCGGCCGCTGAAGGGGCCGCCGCTCGACTGCCGTACCGCGCTGGAGGACGCGCGCTTCAGGGCGCGGCTGGTGGCGGAGCCGCGCGGGCTGGTGCTGGGCGGCGTGTCGTTCGCGGGCGACGAGGTGAAGCTCGAAGAGCAGAACGACCTCGTCGCGCTGCGGCGCCTGCTGTCGGCGAGCACGGTGCTGCGCGCGCGCGTGATGGTGCTCGGCAAGGCGGCGGACCCGGCGACCGACGAGCTGAAGCGGTGCGAGCGGCGGGCGCAGCGGGTGCTGCAGTATCTGCTCACGGGCGGCGCCGCGGCGGCGCAGGTCGAGGTAGGGTTCGGCCTCGTTCGAATCGGGTCGGTGGTGCAACTGGAGCCGCGCGTCGAGGTACAGCTGGATCGTCGATGAGAGGCTTCGTCTTCACGCTGCTGGTGGCGTCTTCCGCATTCGGCAACGCGCTGGATCACCTGCGCACGCAGGACGACATCGGCGTGAACAAGGTGCCCCACCTGGGCACGTCGCGGATCCTGGTCATCGCCTCGCGCGTGGGCCGCGATCTGACCCCGGCCGAGTGGGACCGGCTGCGCGACACGTACGACCCGGCGGGGCCTCCGGGCTCGTTCCGCGCGTTCTGGCGCACGACGTCGGTGGGCCGGTACGACCCGGTGCCGACGCTGGTGCAGCCGGTCATCTACCGGAACTACTGCCCGCTGCCCGGCAAGACGCTGGCCGACTGCCGCTTCACGCTCGCCGACATTCAGATCATCGGCATGCGCGGGCTGAAGTTCCTGTTCGAAGACATTCTCACGCGCGTGCGCGACGAGCAGGGCATCGACCTGTCGCAGTTCGACGTGAACGGCGCAGACGCCGGAGTCGCCGACGGCTACTTCGACGGCGTCATCGTCGAGACCGACATCTACGGCGGCGTCGCGCTGCCGCTCGCCGCGTTGTTCAGCAACATGGCGGTGGTGACCGCGTGGCCGCGGGCGCCCGATGCGGGCTTCCTCGACGACGGCGGCGTCGACGGGGCCTTCGACGGAGGGCCGACGCTGAGGTGCGGCACCGTCGCGCTGATCCCGCCCGACCGGCACGAGTTCGGGCACACGCTCGGCTTCATCGACCTCTACAACGGCCCCACGGTGAACGACCTGATGGCCGACACCGCGACGAGCCTGGGCGCGTTCAGCCGGCAGCAGATCGGCTGGGGCGAGGTGGTGCCCGTCACCGGCGACCTGGAGCTCGACCTGAAGCCCGTGTTCGAGGGTGGGCCGGTGCTGCGCATCGGGGCGCCTCCGAAGTACCTGCTCGTCGAGAACCGCGGCGGGCCGCAGCACGGCCGTTACGAGAGCTCGCACCCGGGCATCTACGTGTACAGCATCGACGAGACGAAGCTGCCGACGACGCCGACCGGTTACCTCGACCTGCCGAACATGACGCTGTACTTCCCGAACCAGACGGCGCCGTACCTGTACGTGAACGTGCCGCTGCGCTGCGAGCTCGGCAACGCAGGCGGCAATCGGGGGACATGCGGGTTGACCCAGTACGACGAGACGCGCGTGCTGGCCGACTCGGCGGGGCAGCAGGTGGGGTTCACGATGCGCCGCTCGTCGACGCAGGACGGTGGGACGATTCGCGTCGCGTTCAGGCAGGGCACCGAGCTGCCTCCGTCGTTCGACCCGCCGCCGAAGCCGCCCGCACCGGTGATGGTACAGCCCGTGCCGATGCCCTGGGAGGTGAGCCGCGGCGGGTGCGGGTGCCAGGCGTCGGGGGTGTCTGTGTTTGTGTTGTGGTTGTGTCTGTTCTGGTGGAGACGGCGGCGGTAGGCATGGCGCGGCTGCTCGTTCCGCTGCCGGACACGGACTTCGACACGACCGAGGTCGCGGTGCCGTGGAAGATCTTCCGCCGCGCAGGGCACGAGGTGGTGTTCGCGACGGAGCGGGGCGGAGCACGGCCGTCGTGCGACCCGCTGCTCTTGACCGGCGTGCTGTTCGGCCAGCTCGGCGCGGAGCCGGAGCCCGTGTCGTTCTACCGGGAGCTCGAAGCGGCTTCGGAGTTCGCTGCGCCCGTGTCGTGGAGCGGGCTGGACGTGGGGCGGTTCGATGCGCTGCTGCTGCCGGGCGGGCACGCTCCGGGCATGAAGCAGTTCCTCGGGCACGAGGGGCTGCACCGGTTCGTTGCGGACTTCTTCGCGAGCGGGAAGCCGGTGGGGGCGATCTGCCACGGCGTGCTGGCGGCGGCGCGGTCTCGCGCTCTGCGCGGGCGCCGCACGACGTGCCTGCCGTTCTACATGGAGCGCACCGCGTACTTCCTGACCGCGTGGAAGCTGGGGCGCTACTACCGGACGTACGATGCGTACGTGGAGGAAGAGGTGCGGGCGTCGCTCGAGAAGCCGGAGCACTTCGTGCGCGGGCCGACGCACCTGATGAAGCGCGGGACGGATACGGACGACTCGCCGGCGTTCGTGGTGGAGGACGGCGCGTACGTGTCGGCGCGGTGGCCGGGCGACGCGTACAAGCTCGGAAAGGCGCTGCTCGCCCGTGTCTGACTTCGCGCATCGCGAGCTGCCGGCGGTGAAGAAGACCGCGTTCCGCGTCGGGCTGGCGTGCAACTTCGGCATCGACGCACGCGCGGCCGAGGCCGCGTTCGAGCGCGGCGTGAACCTGGTGTACTGGACGACGTTCCGCACCGGCGGGGTGCGGCCCGCGGTGAAGGCGGCGCTGAATCGCGACCGCGAGCGGATGATTCTGGTCACCGGCACCAGCATCGGCTGGTTCGGCTTCAACGTGCGCAACGCGGCGGAGTCGATGCTGCGCAAGCTCGAGACCGAGTACATCGACGTGTTCCTCATTCACTGGGTCGGGGTGACCGGCGCGCTGACGGACGCGACGCTCGACCGGCTCGTGGAGCTGAAGGCCTCGGGCAAGGTGCGCGCGATCGGCATCTCGATTCACGACCGCGAGCGGGCGGGGCGCCTGGCCTTGGAGTCGCCGCTGGACTTGTTCATGCTGCGCTACAACGCCGCGCACCCCGGGGCCGAGCGCGACGTGTTTCCGCACCTCGCACGGCGCAAGCCGTCGGTGCTCGCGTACACCGCGACGTCGTGGCGTCGGCTGCTGTCGAAGCCGAGCGGGTGGGACGGGCCGGTGATGACGGCCGGGGACTGCTACCGCTTCTGCCTGTCGAGCCCGCATGTCGACGTGGTGCTGTGCGGGCCGAAGAACGTGGCGGAGCTGCAGCAGAACCTCGACGCGGTCGCGCGCGGGCCGCTGTCCGCGGAGGAGGACGGCTGGATGCGCCGGTTCGGCGCCGCGGTGCACGGGTGACGGGCTGCGCTTCGTTCGTGCGACGCGACACGACGGCCGACGGGGAAGCGGCGGCCCATCGTGTGCCGTGCTCGTCGTTCGGGTGCTGCACTCCGTTCGCGCACCGACCGACCGGCGCGACGCGACGGCCACGCAGACGGGCGGCGTTTCGGGGGCCCCTCTGCGACTCTTGGCCGCGACGTCTTCGTCGAGTCCCGGTTGTCTGCAGGGTCACCCTCTAACTTTGTCTGGTTTACGTCGGGCGCCGACGAATCTCGGGCAAAGTTATCGGTTTGCCCATCAAGGCTCGAGTCCGTGCGCACCATGACCGCGGCCAGCACGTACGGCCGCGTGGTCCTTCAGGTGCATGAAGAACCACACGACGAGCTGATGCACGCGATGCCGAGCGCGAGCGGAACGCGCAGGCCGAAGAACGTGGCGGAGCTCCAGCAGAGGCCTCGATGCGGTGGCGTGCGCCGCTGACGCTACCGGCGACTGCGAGCGGCGAGGGCCCTGTCGATAGCGTCGATCTGCTCGAGCGCGGCGGTCTGCTCGATCGAGGCACGCCACCAAGCCCGCGGCCCATCATGGGTTCAGTGTGGGCACCCGCGTCGCCACGTCGGCGACCACCATGACGATCATCAACGTGAGCAGCACGACGGCCGCCAGCACGTAGGCGCGGTTCGTCGCGGCGTGATCCTTCAGGTGCATGAAGAACCACATGACCAGCCCCGCCTTGATGCACGCGATGCCGAGCGCCAGCGGAACGCGCAGCACACCGGGAACGTACGCGTCGAGCTGCCTCGCGCTCAGGAACGTGATCAGCGTGAGCAGCAGCAGCACGCCGAGGATGATGGCGTAGCGCCGCATTCAGAGCAGGTACAGCGTCGGGTACACGAAGATCCAGATCAGGTCGACCAGGTGCCAGTACATGCCGACGAGCTCCACCGGCGTGTCGTTGCGCCGCCCGAACTCTCCGCGGAACGCGCGGTACGAAATCCACCCCAGCAGCACGATGCCCACCACCACGTGCAGCGCGTGCAGCCCCGTGATGAAGAAATACAACACGAAGAACATCGGAGCGCCGGGGTGCTCGGCGAGCAGCGCGTGCGTGAAGTACCGGCCGGGCAAGAGCCCCTCGTGGAGCTTGTGGCTGTACTCGACGTACTTGATGGCGAGGAACACCTCGGCGAGCGCGATGCTCGCCACGAACGCCCACCCGGTGAGCCGGCTCTTCCGCTCGCGCGCGAAGTGCACACCGGCGGCGACCGTGAAGCTCGAGACCAGCAGCACCACCGTGTTCAGCGTGCCGAGCTTCCAGTCGAGGTGGTTCTTCGCGAGGAAGCGGAACGTGTCGGCGTACTGATACCGGTACATCGTGAACGCGCAGAAGAGGCCGCCGAAGAGCAGCAGCTCCTGGGCGAGGAAGAGCCACATGCCGAGCTGTGCGGCGCGGCGCTCGGCCGGAGCGTCGGCGAAGTGCTCCGCGTGCGCGGTGAACCCGCCGCCGCCGTCAGGCATGGCCACGCGCGACCTCCTCCTCGTCGTCTTCCTGGTGGTAGTCGTGCGGCTCGTTCAGGCGAACGACCGGGCCGTCGAAGTTGTGCACCGGCGGCGGCGACGACGTGCGCCACTCGTAGCCGCGGCTGTGCCACGGGCTCGAGGTCGCGCGCGCGCCGTTGAGCAGGGCGATCGCCAGGTACAGCGCGACGATGGCGAAGCCGACGCCGAGCAGCGCGGCTCCGGCGCTGGAGAAGACGTTCAGGTTGCGGAACATCTCTTCGTACTGGAAGTAGCGCCGCGGCATGCCCATGTTGCCGAGCATGAACTGCGGCATGAACGTGCCGTTGAAGCCGATGAACAGGAAGACGAGCGCCATGTACCCGGCGCTCTCGTTGTACATGCGGCCGAACATCTTCGGGAACCAGTAGTGCAGCGCGGCCATGAAGGCCATCAGCACCGTGCCCACCATCACGAAGTGGAAGTGCGCGACCACGTAATACGTGTCGTGCCAGTGCACGTCGAGCGACACGACCGCGAGCGAGATGCCCGTCATGCCGCCGAAGATGAGGAAGTAGAGAAACGCGCACGCGTACGCGAACGGCACCGTCATGTGCACGGCGCCCTTGTAGAGCGTCATCACCCAGTTGAAGACCTTGATGGCGGTGAAGACGCCGACGAGCATCGAGAGCGCTCCGAAGATGCCGGCGTCGAACGTCGACTGGCCCGACACGAACATGTGGTGGCCCCAGACGAAGAAGCCGACCGCGGCGATGCCGACCGTCGAGCCCGCGACGAGCTTGTAGCCGAAGACCTGGCGGCGGCAGAACGTCGCGACCACCTCGGAGACGATGCCGAACGCGGGCAGCACCATCAGGTAGACGACGGGGTGCGAGTAGAACCAGAACAGGTGCTGGAAGAGAATCGGGTCGCCGCCGCGCGCCGGGTCGAAGAGCCCAAAGCCAAACATCACCTCGGCGAAGACGGCGAGCACGAGGATGCCGATGACCGGCGTGGCGAGCACCTGGATGACGCTCGTCGCGTAGAGCGCCCAGACGAACAGCGGCAGCTTGCCCCACGAGAGGCCGGGCGCCCGCAGCGAGTGCACCGTGACGATGAAGTTGAGGCCGGTGAGCACCGACGTCATGCCGATGATGAAGATGCCGAGCATGACCGGCGCGAGCGCGGTGACGGTGGTGGTGGAGTACGGGGCGTAGAACGTCCACCCGGTGTCGGCGCCGCCGTGGACCATGCCCCACAGCGCGACGGCGATGCCGAGCACGAACAGCCAGTACGTGGCGAGGTTGAGGCGCGGGAACGCGACGTCCTTCGCGCCCACCATGATCGGCAGGAAGAAGTTGCCGAACACCGACGGAATCGCCGGCACCATGAAGAGGAACACCATCACCATGCCGTGCAGCGTGAAGAGGCGGTTGTACAGCTGCGCGTCGACGAGGCCGGGGCCGGGCGTGAGCAGCTCGATGCGCAGCACCATCGCGAACAGCCCGCCCGCGAGGAAGGTGAGCAGCGTCGTGGCGAGGTACATCACGCCGATGCGCTTGTGGTCGGTGGTTCCGAGCCACGAGCGCACGCTCGTTCCTTCGCTGAGATAGCTCACAGGGCGCGCCCTCCCGCGAGGGACTTGATGTACTCGAGCAGCGCTGCGACCTCGGCTGCGGTCAGCTGGCCCTGGAAGCTCGGCATCGTGGGCGCGTAGCCGGCGACGACGTCGGCCATCGGGTCCATCATCGAGCGCGTGAGGTACGCCTCGTCGGCGATGATTGTCTTTCCATTCACGAGCTTCACCTCTCCGCGGTACATGCCGCGCCAGGTGGGGCCGAGGTGGCTCGTGCCGTCGACGGTGTGGCAGCGGCCGCAGCCCTTCTCGAGCGCGAGCCGCTCGCCCTGCTTCGCCAGCGTCGGCTGAGGTCCCGGCGAGTCCGAGCGCGCGGCGTACGTCGCGGCGCGGGCGCGCGTGACCCAGTCTTCGTAGTCGGCGGGCTCCATGACGACGATGCGGCCGATCATGGTGCTGTGGTTGAGGCCGCAGTACTCGGCGCAGTTCACCGGGTACTCGCCCGCCTTCGTGGCCTGGAACCAGGTCTCGGTGTAGCGGCCGGGAATCGCGTCTTGCTTCACGCGCATCGCGGGCAGGTAGAAGCTGTGGATGACGTCGCGGCTCGTGATGAGCAGGCGCACCGGGCGGCCGAGCGGGACGCGCAGCGTGTCGACCGCGTTCGGGCCTTCGGGGTAGCTGTACTTCCACATCCACTTCTTGCCGGTGACGTAGATGTCGAGCGCGCTCGCCGGAGGGTCGTGCAGCCACACGAAGTCGCGGTAGCCGATGAAGAACCAGGCCATGAACAGCACGAGCGGGCCGCCGATGAACGCGAGCTCGAGCTCCATCGGAGGGTGCCAGCGCTCGGTCACCTGCCGCTCGCTGCGGCGCCGGTAGCGCAGGTAGAAGACGACCATGGTCGTGCAGACCGCCGCGAAGGTCAGCACCGTGACGGTGAAGATGGCGTAGTTGAGGGTGTCGATTCGCTCGGCGAACGTGGACGCCTGCCCGGGAAGGCCGAGCATCTTCCGGAAGAGCTCGTTCACTTCTTCCGCTCTCTTCTCCAGAGGATTGCCATCAGCCCCGCGAGACCGGCGAACGTCAGCAGGCCCGTGACGCGCACCGCCCCCTTCAGCCAGAACTGGTAGCCGCGCTTGTCCGGGTCCCAGCGGAAGCAGGTGAGGAGCACGCGGTCGAACGCGGTGCCCACGCGGCCCTGCGAGGCCTCGACGAGCGCCAGGCGGACGTCGCGCGGCGGGTACTGGACTCCGTAGAGGTAGCGCGAGATGCGGCCGTCCGGCGTGAGCACCATGAACGTGGCCTCGTGCGCCCACTGCTTCGCGGCGTCGATGTAGCGGACCTGGAAGCCCAGCGCCGTCGAGAGCGCCGAGGCGTCGCCGGTGAGGAAGTCCCAGCCGGGGCGGCCGGAGGGGAAGCCGAGCGCGTGGAGGAGCTCGAGGCGCCGGGCCGCTGCGGTGTCTGGGGTGTCCGCGGGGTCGATGCTGTACGTGATGATGCGGTAGTCCTCGTCGAGGCGCAGGCCCGTGGCTTTGAGCGCGCCCGCGACTCCGTTGAGCGTGAGCGGGCAGAGCGTCGGGCACGAGTAGTAGACGGGCGTGATGATGATTGGCAGGTCGCCTCTCACGAGCTCGCGGAGGGTCGTCTGGCGGCCCTCGTGCGTGGTGAAGGTCTCGTCGAGCGGAACTTGATCGTTCAGGTTCTCGATGACTCCGACCTGGTCGACGCCTTCGGGGCTCGGCCAGTCGACTTGTGCTGCCAACGGGTTCGTCGCGACGATGAGGGTCAGCAGCTTCGTCATCGCTCAACTGCCCCCTCACCCCGGCCCTCTCCCCTACGAGGGGAGAGGGGGCGCGCTTCCGCGGCGATCTGCTGCATTGCGCGCTCTATCGGCATGCGGACCACGTTCCTCTCGCGGTCGACCCAGCCCCACTCCTGCAGCTGCTGGCGGCGCTGTGCGGCGAGCTCCGCGGCGCGCGTCTCGCGCTCGATGAGGCGCGGCTCCACGATGCCGATCTGCTCGGCGTTCACGTTCTTCGTCGCGATCGCCCGGTCGTCTCGCAGGCCTCCGAGCTCGTTCCACTGCAGCGTGACCGCGGCGATTCCCGCGAGCGCGAACGCCCCGGCGGCGATGCCGGCGTACTTCGCGAGCTTGCGCCAGGGCAGCCGCTCGTCGCGCTGGTCCTCCGCGTGCGGCCCCTCGGCCCCCGCGACGGGGACCTTCGGCTCGGTGACCGCCGTATCGCTCACGGAGTCGCTCATGCGAGGGGTTGCTTGTAGTGGACGCTGTAGTCGAGCGCCGGGTCGTTGAGAGGAATTGCGTGACGGCCCCGCATGCGGAAGAGGACGAAGGCGAGGCAGAGGCCTCCGAGGCCGGCCCAGGCGGTGACGTCGGTCCACGTCAGGGTGGCCTCGGGCAGCGCGAGGCCGGGTGAGCGCAGGCGCAGCGCCGGCTTCACCATCCAGAAGACGTCGACGAACTGCATGGTGAGCACCCAGACCGAGAGCGCGGTGAGGAACTTGCGGTTGCGCTTCACGTGGTACGAGAGCAGCGCGAGGAACGGCAGCGCGAAGCGGCCGATGATCAGCAGCAGCGTGACCGGGAACCACGCCGCGCCCGCGGGCGCCCACTCGGCCGCGCTCTGCGGAGGCGGCACCCCGCGGTGGAAGCGCGCCAGGCTGAACAGGCCGCGCGCGTGGAGCCACGAGACCTCTTCCGGCAGGTTCGCGTGCCAGACGATCATGTACTGCGAGTAGGCGATGTACGCCCAGAAGCAGGTGAACGCGAAGAGCAGCGCCGCGAGGTTCGCAACGTGCTCGTTCGAGACCGTCGCCGCCGGCAGGTTCGGGTCGGTGGGCACGATGGCCGCGAGCAGCAGCAGCGCAAAGGCAGACACGAACGAGCCGCTGAACCAATACACGCCGAAGATGGCGCTGAACCACTCGGGCTCGAGCGACATCAGCCAGTCGACGGCGCCGGCCGTCATCGCGAGCGCGAGGAAGAAGAGGGAGCCGGCCGAGATGCCGCGCGCCTGGCTGCGCAGGTGCGTCTCAGCGGGGCTCTTCGCTTCTTGCTGGCGAGAGCCGCGGTCGAGCAGGAACCAGACGCCGAGGAAGACCACGAGCACGATGGCCCCGCGGGCGAGGAAGCCGGGGACGTTGAGCCAGACGCGCTTGTGCTCGAGCAGGTGGCGCGTGTGCTCGGGCAGCGTCTTGAGGGCGTCGGCGTCGGCCCAGACGTAGAGGTGCTTCAGGGTCAGCGCGACTCCGATGAACGCCGCAGCGCAGACCGCGAGCGCCGCGGCGTGGTGCTCCAGCTGGCGGCGCAGCAGCGTGATCCACTTCGCGGCCGCGGTGTTGAAGATGGCGACGGTGAGCAGCGAGGCCATCGCCAGCCCGGTCCAGTACGTGAACGCGACCAGCCACGAGCTCGCCGCCAGCGTGGGGTTCAGCGCGAAGCCGACGCCGGTGAGGGTCACGCCGAGGACGCCGACGACTGCGCTCGCCAGCATGAGGCGGCGCCCACCCGTGAACGGGCTCATCGCCTGGCCCCCTCACCCCGGCCCTCTCCCCTACGAGGGGAGAGGGAGCGCGGCTTCGGGGCCGCCTTGAGCTTCGACTGGATTTCGGGCGGCGCCTGGTCCAGCGGCACGCGCTGCGAGAGCTGCAGCGCCCGCACGTAGCCGACGATGCCCCAGCGCTCTTCCACCGGAATGTCCGGAAACGCCGGCATCACCCCGTAGCCCTGGCTGATGGCGATGAAGACGTACTCGTCGGTCTTCTCACGCAGCCGCGGCTCGTGCAGCGACGGCGGGTGGCGCAGCGCGAAGTTGCTCGCCACCACCGTGTCGGCCTCTCCGGTCAGGCCGTGGCAGGTCGCGCAGATGATCTCGTAGCGGCGCCGGCCTTTCTCCAGCAGCGCCAGCGTGTAGGGCGGGGGCTTCTGTTCCAGCTCCAGGTTTCGCTCTCTCGGTACCGTGCCTTGCGGCGGCGTGCGGTTCACCCTTCCGTCCGGAAACAGCTCGAGCTCGTGCTGCGCTCTCGCCTTCGGCTGGTCGTACATCCGGTTGAACGGGTCGTCGCCGCACGCCGCGACCAACACCAGGGGTACGAGCCGCTTCAAAGCAGCTCCTCGGGTTCGCGGATGACGGCGACGTTCTTCGCGCCCAGCGCTTCCAGCCTCGCCTTCGCCCGCTCGGCGTCGTCTGCGATGCGCGTGCTGACCGACACCCAGAACCCCGACGCCGACGCCGTCTGCACGAACGGCTCGTGCTCGAACACCGGGTGGTGCGGCCGCGGGAAGCCCCAGAACCGCACCACCAGCGCTCCGACGATGGTCAGCGCCGAGAACAGCACCATCAGCTCGAACGTCACCGGCACGTAGACCGCCGGTGAGTGCGGCGGCTTGTTCGCGATGTTGAGCGGGTACTCCCACCAGTTGAAGTACAGCTGCATCGCGTACGCGGTGACGGCGCCGGCGAGCCCGCCGAAGAACGCCCACCACGGAATCGTGCTGCGCGGCAGCCCGAGCGCCTCGTCGAGGCCGTGCACCGGATACGGCGTGTGCGTGTCGAGCTCGCGCACGTGCTCGCCGCGCAGGGTCTTCACCGTCGCGAGCAGCTCGCGCGGGCCGTCGAGCTCGCCCAGCACGACGTGCATCGTCATGGCTGCGCCTCGATGCCGACCTGCGGCATGAACGGCACCGTCTTCGCGCCGGCGGCCTCGTGGCCCTGCTCCTTCACCTCGGAGGCCGCGACCGCCGGCACGAACTTGAAGAACAGGAGCATGTTCGTGAAGAAGAACAGCAGCGAGCCGGTGAACAGCGACACGTCGACCCAGGTCGGCGTGTAGAGCGCCCAGCTCGACGTCAGGAAGTCGCGGTGCAGCGACACCACGATGATGACGAAGCGCTCGAGCCACATGCCGATCAGCACGAGCACCGCGACCGCGAACATCACCGGCGGGCTGTTGCGCGCCCGCGCAGACCAGAACACCTGCGGGACGACGCAATTACAGAACAACATCGCCCAGTACGCGGCCGCGTAGGGGCCGGTGGGGCGGGTGCGGAAGAACAGTGTGGCCTCGGCTTCGCTGCCCGAGTACCAGGCCATGAAGTGCTCCATCGCGTAGCCGTAGGTGACCATCAGGCCGGTCGCGAGGATGATCTTGTTCATCGCGTCGAAGTGCTTCGGCGTGATGACGTGCGTGAGGCCCAGCACGCGCGAGGCGGGCAGCAGCAGCACGATCACCATCGCGAAGCCGCTGAAGACGGCGCCGGCCACGAAGTACGGCGGGAAGATGGTGGTGTGCCAGCCGGGCAGGTTCGAGACGGCGAAGTCGAACGAGACCACCGAGTGCACGCTGAGCACCAGCGGCGTCGAGAGCGCCGCGAGCAGCAGGTAGCCGAGCTTCCAGTGCGACCAGTGCCGGCCACTGCCGCGCCAGCCGAGCGCGAAGACGCCGTAGACGATGCGCGCAGTGCGCGACGGCGAGCGATCTCGCAGCGCCGCGAGATCGGGGATGAGGCCGACGTACCAGAACAGCAGCGACACCGTGCCGTACGTGGTGACCGCGACCACGTCCCACAGGAGCGGGCTCTTGAACTGCGGCCCGATGCCGAGCGTCGACGGGTACGGCAGCATCCACCAGTCGAACCACGGCCGGCCCGTGTGCACCGTCGGGTACATCAGCGCGCAGACCACCGCGAAGAGCGTCATCGCCTCTGCCGCGCGGTTGATGCTGGTGCGCCACTGCTGCTGGAACATGAGCAGGATGGCGGAGATCAGCGTGCCCGCGTGGCCGATGCCGATCCACCAGACGAAGTTGATGATGTCGAAGCCCCAGCCGACCGTGTTGTTGTTGCCCCAGACCCCGATGCCCGTGCTGATGAGGAGAGTGAGGCTCGCGATGAGCAGCGCCGTGCCCGCGAGGCCCAGGGCCAGCAGCTGCTTGTAGCCGCGGCTCGCTGGACGCCAGACGTACGCGAACAGGCTCGCGGTGAGAGATTCGTCGGTCGCGCTCACTTCGCGCTCCCCTCACCCTGTCCCTCTCCCCTACTGGGGGAGAGGGGACGCGTTTCCGGACTTCTCATGCGAGCTCCGGGTTTGGGTTGCGTACTCGCACCAGGTACGCGTTGCGTGGTCTCGTGCCCAGCTCGTGCAGGAGCTCGTAGCGCCTGGGGTCGGCGTGCCGCTTCGACACCTCGGTCGCCGGGTCGTGCAGCGAGCCGAACGTGATGGCCTGCGTCGGGCACGCCTGCTGGCACGCCGTCACCACCCCGCCGTCGGGGATCTTCCGCCCCTCGCGCCTCGCCTCGATGCGCGCCCGTTCGATGCGCTGCACGCAGAACGTGCACTTCTCCATCACACCGCGCGCGCGCACCGTCACGTCGGGGTTGAAAGACAGACGTTCGACCGGCTTCAGGTCGCGGTGGTAATTGAAATAATTGAACCGGCGCACCTTGTACGGGCAGTTGTTGCTGCAGTACCGGGTGCCGATGCACCGGTTGTAGACCATGTCGTTGAGGCCCTCGTCGCTGTGCGACGTCGCCGCGACCGGGCACACGTACTCGCACGGAGCCGTCTCGCAGTGCTGGCACGTCACCGGCTGCTGGAGGACGGACGACGGCTCGTCGAGCGAGCCCGTGAAGTACCGGTCGATGCGGATCCAGAACATCTCGCGGTTCTTGTAGACGCCCTCCTTGCCGACCACGGGGATGTTGTTCTCGGCCTGGCACGCGGTGACGCACGCGCTGCAGCCCGTGCACCGGTTCAGGTCGATCGCCATGCCCCAGCGGTACTCGGCGGAGGGCTCCTCCACCGGCTGCTGCAGCGTCGGAGGCACTCCGTTCAGATGAGACAGCTCCGCGCGCACGCCGGCGAGCTCGGCGGCTGAGATCTCGAGCGCGAGCTCGCGGCCCTCCATCTTCCAGTGCTGCTGCGTGGTGACGAGCAGGTGGCTGCCGTCGGCCGGCGCGGCCTCGACGGCGCAGAAGTACGGCGCGTCCGAGTGACGCAGCTTGTACGCCGACACCCCGACGCCCTGCGCCACCTGCTCTCCGACGCCCTCACGCCCGTAGCCGAGCGGCAGCGTGATGCAGTCGTCGGCGTGCCCGGGCAGCACGAGCACCGGCACCAGCAGCGCGGCGTTGAGGCCGCGGCCCGACACGCCGAGCCGCACGCGGGGCGCTTCACGCGACCAGGTCGCCTCGCCCACCGGGCCCACGTCGAGGCCGAGCTTCTTCGCGGTCGCCGGCGACATCAGCGCGGCGTTGTCCCAGACGAGCTTCGTGACGGGGTCGGGCAGCTCCTGGAGCCAGGTGCAGTTCGCGAAGCGGCCGTCGTGCACCTTGTAGTCGCGGACGAGCGCGAGCTCGAGGCCGGCGATCGGCCTGCCCGCGGGCGCCGAGGCGATCGCGTTGAGGTCGATCGGCGAGGTCTCGAACGGGGACGCGCTGTTCGGCACGACACCCGACTGCAGCCAGCGGTCGAACGTGAGCGTGAACGCCGCCGCCTGCGCGGGCTCGTCGGCGGCCACGGCCTGCCGCTTCCTCCAGCTGTCTTTCAAGAGGTCGAGCGGCCGACGCTCTCCCTCTCCGACGAAGGCGGCGAACAGCTGCGCTTCGCTCAGCCCCTCCGAGTACAGCGGCTCGACCAGCGGCTGCTGGAACAGGATGCTGCCGTCGAGAGCGCGCGCGTCGCCCCAGGTCTCGAGCGCGTGGAGCTGAGGCACGAACCACTGGCTCACCGCGGCGGTCTCGTCTTCGTACGGGCCGAGGTAGACGACCTTCGAGCGCTTCATCAGCCCGGCGAGGTCGATGTTCGCGTACGCGGAGTAGGCGGGGTTCGGCGCGGTGACGACGAGCAGGTCGATCTGCCCCTGAGCGAGCTCGTCGGCGAGCGCCTTCAGCGGCGCGGGCCCGAGGTTCGGGTCGGCGTGCCCGGGCGTGACGAGGTGAACGCAGCTGCCGAGCGCGCCGAGCTCGGAAGACAGCGCGTGCGCGAGCGCGTGCACCACGGGAGGCTGGCGATCGCCGACGGTGACGAGCGCCTCCTTGCCGGCGGCGACGAGATCTCGCGCGAGCGCGGTGACCCACTTGTCCTTCGCGGCGTCGAGCTTCGGCGCGTTCGCGGCGAGCGGCTGCAGCACGGGCCGCATGCCCGCCACCGCCGCGACGAGCGCGCGCATGACGCCCTCGACCTCGCTGCCCTTCACGCGCAGGCGGTGATCCGCCGCCGAGCCGGTGACGGTCAGCGAAGGCTCGACGGCATACAGCCGGCTCATGCCGGGCCCGGGCGTGCGGCGGCCGGCCCAGGCGCGGGCGGCGCCGAGGTTCGCTCCCAGCGGCGAGAGGAAGTCGGAGTCGAACGCGGCGACCACGCGCGCCTTGTCGAAGTCGTAGAGCGGCTCGAAGGGGCGGCCGAACGCGAGCTTCGCTCCGTCGTAGCGGTTCTGCGGAGCGAGCGGCGACCACGCCACGAACCGCGCGTTCGGCAGCTGCTCGAGGATGCGCGCCTTGAGCGTGACGATGAGCGGCGAGCCCGACGGCTCCGAGAGGAAGCGGACGGCGCGGCCGCCGTCTTTCTTCGACAGCTTCTTCACGAGCGCCGCGATCTCGTCGAAGAAGGCGCGCTTCGAGGCGGGCTGGCCGTTGCGCTTGAGCAGCTGCGCGCGCTGGGGGTCGTAGAGGCGCAGGAGCTCGGCCTGCTCGATGGGGCCGCTCGCGCCGCGCACGAGCGGGTGGTCGGGGTTGCCCTCGACCTTCACGGGCCGGCCCTCGCGCGCGGTGACGAGCAGGGGTGTGCCGACCCCGGTGAGCGGAATCGACGTCGCGTAGTGCTGCGGGTTGCCCTGAACGAGCGCCTCGGGCGTGCGGTGGTAGGGCAGGAGGTGCTCGCCGCCGCGGCGCTCGCAGCCGGCGCCGGCTCCGGCGAGCGCCGCCGTCGCGCCGAGCAGCTTCAAGAAGTCGCGGCGGCCGGCGTCGTCGAGCTGATCCGCCCCGTCGGGAAACTCCTCTCTGAGCACGGGCAGCTTCATCGGTGGCACGTATCGCAGGCGGTGCGCGCGTGGCTCGCGCGGTGGCAGTCGAGGCACCACGACATCGTCAGCGGAGTGGCCTGGTACACCGCGGCCATGCGCTCGACGGCGCCGTGGCACGTCGAGCAGACGACGCCCTTCGCGACGTGAATCGAGTGGTCGAAGTAGACGAAGTCGGGGAGGTCGTGAACCTTCGCCCAGCGAATGGGCTGCTCGCTGAAGAACGCGGCGCGCACGGGCTCGAGGCGCGGCGACTGGTTCCAGACCTGGCCGTGGCAGCCCATGCAGACGCTCAGCGTCGGGATGCCGGCGACGGCCGAGCGCTCGGCGCCGCCGTGGCAGTAGAGGCAGTCGATGCCCTGCTCCCACGAGTGGTGGCGGTGATCGAACTGCACCGGCTGCTCGACCTCGACGTGCTGGTTCGTCACGAAGGGCGTGCGCGCGATGAGCAGCAGGAAGGCGATGATCGCGAGCGGAGTGCCCAGCGCGACGGCTCCCGTGAGCCTCGCGACGGTGTTGGTCCAGCGAGGGAACAATGCCATGGGGCGCGGGTTGTTTCGCCGCGCTCGGGGCGCATCGCAACTGAATTCCTACCGGAACGTCGCGCCCTGCGTCTCGCCGTGCTTCGTCTTCTTGTCGTAGTCGCGCTCGAGCTGGCGCGCGGCCTGGCGGGCGAGCTGCAGCGAGGTGCTCACTCCGGCGTGGGCGCCCGAAGACATCGCCCTCGGCGTTGAAGAGACGTCATTCCGACGCCACAGTGAGCCCGCCACCCTCGATGCCCGACCACGCATCGTCCGGAGCCAGCCCCAGCCACGGGTCCTCCGGCGGCATCAGGAAGACGTCGCGGTAGAGCCAGTCGCTGAAGCTCAGCGGATCCGCGGTCGGCGCGCCGGACGCGAACCGCTCGTGCACGCGGCCGTGCAGCACCCGCTCGTTGCGCGCGGTGTCCGCGGCGATGGAGCGCTCCAGCGGGCCGAGCGCCTTCAGAATCGGGAGCTCGACGCGCATCTTCGTCAACGCGATGCGGCCGGCCTCGAACGCGGTGGGGTGCTTGCGCGCGAGCAGCGGCGTCGGCTCCAGCGGCTCGAGCTCGCCGAGCGACGCCCAGTCTGCCGTCGCGGCCTCGAGCACGGCGGGGTTGCGCTCCTTCGGGCGGCCCACCTCGAGCGCCCAGCGCTCCAGCGTGCGCGCGTGCGCGGCGCGGTGCCGCTCGGCGAGCACGCGAGAGCGCTTCGCATCAGAGAGCCCCGACACCTCGACCGCCAGCGCATGCGCGGCGTCGAGCACCTCGCAGAACGCCTCGGCCGAGTAGAGCCCCGGCAGCACGTCGGCGGTGCGGCCGCGGGCGTCGAGCACGAAGTGGGCGCTGTTGCCCGTGACGGTGCGCACCATGCGCCGGCCGTCGCCGAAGTCGACCCGCACGACGGGCACCGGCCGCACCGAGTGCCAGTGCAGCACGAACCGCTCGCGCAGCCGCCGGCCCACCTCGGGCCGCGGGTACAGCGTGGTGCGGAAGAAGCGGCTGTTCGCGCACGACAGCTCCTCGTCGAGACGGCCGAGCAGGTGCAGCGAGAGCAGCGGCTTGTGGGTGCGTGCAGCTTCAGCGAGAGCGGCGTCGAAGTCGGTGTGCCAGTTCATGGACACAAGATACGAACGCCTGGAGCGCTCGAACGTAAGGGTTCGGTAAATGCGCGATGCGAGCCTCGATGACCGCGACGTACGTGACGGCGAGGTGGAGCTTGAACTGGTTCTGGCCGGCGTAATGCTCGAAGAAGCGATCGAGATCGGGCTGCCCGCTCGAGAAGTCGCTACGGTCGTCGGCGCGCTCAAGCGGGCGAATCTCAACGTTCTTCGCCACGCATCAGTCTCCGCAGCGCCCGCGGCGGAGCGGGAGGCCGCTTCAGCAGCTCGACGACGCGGTCGAAGTCGGCGTCGTCCAAGACGATTCGAGTCGGGATGAGCGCCTCATCGGGAAGGTCGCGGCGGGCCTCCATGAAGAAGAGCAGCGCCTGCTCGACCACGAAGTTCTTCTTCAGGCCGTGGCTCTCGGCGAAGCGGTCAAGCCGCTCCCGGGTCGCCGCGGTGATCTGTGCCGAGATCTGGGAGAGGTTGCTCATGGTCGCTCCAGGCAGGCCATGCTTTCCCGTGGCCAGCCATGGAAAAACTAACATTCCCATGCCCTCGGCGCCATGCCAGGCCTCGGCGAAGGTCGCCGCACTGACGGTGCCGTTCTAGGGCGCGAACCGGTACCCGGCGCCGCGATACGAGACGACGATGCGCGGCTCCTTCGGGTCGCGCTCGATCTTCTTCCGCAGGGCAGCGACGGCGACGTCGACGGTGCGCGTCTCCATCTTCGGCGACAGGCCCCACACGTGCTCGAGCAGCTCGGCGCGGCTGACGGCGCGGTCGCGGTGCGTGGCGAGCCAGCGCAACAGGCCGACCTCGCGCGCCGTGAGCTGCACGCGATTCGGTCCGCGCCGCGCCACGTGCGACGAGAGGTCGAGCTCGCAGCCGTCGGCCGAGAGCACCTCGGGAGCGCGGGGCGCCCGGGCGGCGCGTCGGGTCAGCGCGCCCGCGCGGGCCATCAGCTGCGAGTGCGCGAAGTCGGAGGGCAGCGCGTCGTCGGCGCCGCGCTCGAGGCCCAGCACGCGCGCGTCGACGTCGCCGGGCGCCGTGATCAGCAGAATCGGAGCGTCGGGCCGCGAGAGCCGCAGGCGATCGAGCAGCGCGGCGTCGTCGAGCACGAGCAGGTCGACCGGCTCGCGAGCCCAGCAGGCGAGGGTGTCGCCGCCGCCCTTCGCGAGCGCGACCGAGTGGCCCGCTCCGGCGAACAGCGCGGCGATGCGGGCGGCCTGGGGCGGATCAGAGACCGAGAGCAGGACCTTCACGGGGAACAGTGTATGGTGCCCGGCATGAAAACCCGCCGCCCTGATGGACCCTCCGGATCGACTGGTGCCGTGAAGCCGCCGCCCGCCAACGAGACGAGCACGCCGAGGGCGGCCTCGTTCGGGAAGGTCGAGACGACGACGTCCGCGCCCGCGAACCAGTTCCAGCCGGCGTCGGCCGACAAGCGCGCCACCGACATCGACGGAGCGAAGCGCGGCTACACGTCGCCGACGCAGGTCGAGACGCCGTTCTCTCCGGAAGAGAAGAAGCAGCTCTCGAAGAAGATTCCCTGCCCGGCGCTCGCCGGCATGTTCAACGCGGGGATGCTGAAGGTCGAGAAAGACGGCACGGTGAAGATTCCGGACCTCGAGCGCGCGCTGAGTCAGATCGGCCCGAGCGAGACGGTGCGCAAGGTGCTGACCAACGGTGCCGACAAGACGGACTCGATTCCCGGCTCGTTCAACCTGTTCAAGCTGAACGGCTCGAACCTCGACCACACGGGCAGCACCGGCATCCGCCAGAACGGCGTGCACCCCGAGCGGTTCGACCTGCTCTGCTCGTTCAGCAAGGACGGCAAGACGCTGACCGCGAAAGACCTGGCCGACGCGGCCGACCACTTCGCGAAGGAAGACCCCGGCCTGCGCGGGCGCGTCACGCAGCTCGGCGAGATGAGCATCGTGCTGCAGGTGTTCGGGCAGACGGCGCCGAACGGCTCCAAGTTCTTCACGTTCGAAGACGCGAAGCAGCTGTTCGTGGACGGGCAGATTCCGTCGAGCTGGAAGCCTCCGGCGGTGCCGGGGAAGGTGGGCCTCTTCGACGTGCTCGGCTCGACGGCGATGGGCGTGTTCCGGCAGCTCGTGAACGGGAAGTAGCCTGTAGGCGCGAGCCTGCTGTCGTGGGACAGAGGCGTCAGGGTCGCGCGGTAACGGCGCGGCGTTCGTGGCTCGAGGCGGCCGTGACGGCTCAGTGCTGCGTCGGGTCGCCGTCGTGCGCGTCGCACGCGTTGCCGAAGCCGTCGTCGTCGGCGTCGAGCTGCTTGGGGTTCGCGAGCTTGCGGCAGTTGTCGTCGACGTCGGGGACGGCGTCGTTGTCGTCGTCGCCGTCGCACGCGTTCCCGCGGCCGTCGCCGTCTTCGTCGGCCTGCGGCCCGTTTGCGACGTCGGGGCAGTTGTCCTGCGAGTTCGGCCACCCGTCGTCGTCGTTGTCGTTGCGGGCCTCGAGCCAGAAGTCCCGGGTGGTGGTCTCGCCGTCGCGAACCCGCACCTCGTCGAACCTCGGCGTGAAGCCCGGAGCGCTGATCCGCACGCGGTAGACCCCCTGCGGCACCCGGAAGGCGTAGACGCCGGCGGCGCTGACGGTGTCGAGCGCTTCTCCGACGAGCTCGACGCTGGCGTTCGGAATCACCCGGCCGGGGAACGAGCGCACGTGCACCGTGCCGGTCAGCCGCCCGAGCCGGCCCGAGTCCTCGGCGAAGACGGCGAGGTGATTGCCGACGCTGCGCTCCGCCTCGCCCGAGTTGCTCACGCGGCCGCGCCCCCGCACCCACATCGTCGTCGAGCCGCCGCCGTCGAGGCTGAGCGCGCGCGCGGCCCCGAGCAGCTTCAGCTCGTGCGCGAGCTCGCGGCAGGTCATGCCCGCGAACGAGCCGTGGCGGCCGTCGACGGTCACCAGGATGAGCTGGCTGCCGTCCGCGCTGACGCCGACCGCGGTGCGGGGGTGGCGGGCGGTGCAGTGCGCTCCGGACATCTGCGGGTAGTCGGTCACCTCGCCGTTCTTCAGAATCATCGGCCAGCCGCTGACGACGCCGCGCATCCAGCTCGCGTCGTAGCGCACGAGCTCTTCCTGGCTCGAGAGCTCGACCCGCTCGCCGCCGGCGCGGTTCGACGAGAAGGCCAGCGTGCCCTTCCACGGAGCGTCCGCGCAGACTCCGGGTGCGTCGCCGCAGCCGACCCACTGGCCGGTGGGCCCCGCCGCGAGGCCCCAGGTGTTGTGGTCGTCGAAGTCGAAGAAGTCGCCGTTGATGGCGACTGCCGGAAGGCGCTCGAGCCCACGCGCGAACGTCGAGACCGTTCGGTTGCGGCCCGCCTGGTTCGTCGCGCGCAGCGACACGCCGACCGCCTTCAGGTTCACCTTGGTCGCGAAGATTCTCTGGTCGGGGCTCGAGCGCGTGCGCTGCAGAAACGCGACGCCGTGAAACGGCCTCGTCCACGCGCCGAGCGCGAGCTCCGAGGCCGAGAGCTCGACCTGCCCGGCTTCCTCCGTCGGCTCGGGAGGAGCGCAGCACGCCAGAACCGCGCTCAGCACTGCGAAGGACTTGGAACGCACCGCCGATTGTCGTGAACGGTCGCACCGGTTTTTTCAGCGCGGCCGTCTCGTGCCTTTACAGACCGGCCATCGGGTGCGTTAACCGGGCGCGCCATGGACCTCGGCATCATCGTCGGCAGTGTGCGGGAGGGGCGGCAGGGTGAGCGCGTCGGGCGCTGGGTCGAGCGGGCCGCCGCTGCGCGAGAGGGCGTGCGCGTGGCGTGGGTCGATCTGAAGGAGTGGCAGTTCCCCGCGTACCGTCACTCGTCGCCGGCGAAGGCGGCCGAGAAGGCGTACGCCGACCCGCACGAGCGCGCCTTCGTCGAGCTGATCGGCGCGCAGGACGCGTTCATCATCGTGACGCCCGAGTACAACCACGGCTACCCGGCCTCTCTGAAGAACGCGCTCGACACGGTGTACGCGGGGTGGAACCGCAAGCCCGTGGCGTTCGTGAGCTACGGCGGCACCTCGGGAGGCACGCGCGCGGTGCAGCAGCTGCGGCAGGTGGTCATCGAGCTGCAGATGGCGCCGCTGCGCGAGGAGGTGAACATCCCCTTCGTCGGGCGGGCGCTCGACGAGCGCGGCGACCCGAAGGACGAGGTGCCGAAGAAGCGGCTGGTGACGCTGCTCGACGACCTGACGTGGTGGTCGAAGACGCTGAAGGCCGGGCGCGGCTGAGCGCGGCGAGGTGCCGCCAAGCAGCATGCGCAGAGGCTCGGGTGTTCCTCGACGCTCATTGCCCGGCGCGCAGCTTCTTGATCAGCGCGAGCCTGGCCTCGAGCTCTCGTTTCCTGGCGATGAGGTCGTCGACTCCCGAGGCGGCCTCCTCGAACTTCGCCGCGCGCCGGCGCGCCTCGACGATGCGTTCACGCAGCCTCCCCGCTTCGCTGCTCTCGTTCGGGTCGACGGGGGGCAGCGGTGTCGGTGTCGTCTCGGCGTCGGCTTGCACGCCGGCGTCGGCCCGGGTCGCCTCGATGGCGGCTCTCTGCGCCGGGTTCTCGATGGCCGCGAGGGCGCTCTGCAGCTCGGCTTCGAGGCGAGCTACTTCATCGCGGTAGTGGGGCAGGTTGCTTGCGCGCGCAGACATCCGGGCGAGTCGTTCGTCGGCCTGAGCCATGATGGCTCGGAGCTCCGCGAGCTGGGTCGGGTTGATCATCGCCTCCAGCGCCTCGCCCGCCCGCGGACTCGAGAGAAAGGGCATCAGGTCGAGGTCGAGCTGATCGTCTCGCGCGCGGGCAGCTGCGGCGGCCAGCGCATCGCGAACGAAGTCGCGCATCGCTTCATCCTTGGCTTTGGCGACGACGGCCCTCTCGGCCTCGGCCGCTTTTGCCGGCGTCTCGAACACCACGGAGATCGGGAAGCGCTTCACCGCGGGTTCGGGGGTGAACGCCCACCAGAACCCCTTCGAGGGGATCCCGAGGAGGCCGCTCGCGACGTCGAGCTCGGCGGCCATCCACAAAGAGCGCGAGCGGTCGACGCGCGCCAGCAGCGCGGCGAGCCCCGGGTTTCCGGCGAGGCCTGCCGGCTTCGTCAAGAACGACTCGACGAGCGGGCGGCTCTCGTGCACGACCACGTACCCGTCGTTGCGCCACCCAAGGTGTGTCTGGGCATCTGCGAAGGTCACGATCGTGACGTTGCCTTTGCGAACGAACGACGACTTCTTGCCCAGCATCGCGATGTACTCGCCGATGCATGCCTCGGTTGCGTCTCGCTTCAGTTTGCCGCGCAAGACGCTCACCGTCTGCCTCGGCCCGAACATGACCTGAAACGTGGCATCGACGAGCTGAGCGATCTTCCGGTAGCACGGGCCCTTGGCCCCGCTCTCGGTGACGATGTCTTGCTTCCACGGAACCGGGCCAACGTGCTCCGGGTGGGCGTAGGCGAGCCCGGTCGCGCCCGCCGGCAAGAACGGAAACGGATCAGGAGCGCTGCTCGCAGCACGGGCCTCGACGCATGCGGCCACCCCAGCGACCATCAGGAGCCTGCGGAGCAGCACGACGTCCAATCGACACCTCGGGTGGGCGCCCGGCGACGGGCAGTTCATTCTACCGGGCTGTACCAAAGGAACAGGACGCCGAGCTCGTCCTGGTTCCGCGCTACACTATCGTGAGCGGTGTGACCTCGTCCGCGGGTGGTGACGTCGTGAAGACGCGCGTCGTAGACACGGTGCGTCTGCGACCGGAGATCGCGGTGGGCTGCGACTGAGTCGCACCTGTCTCGGGCGCGAGACAGCGGCAGCTCCCCGCCGCAGGCTGCCCCCCGGTTCTCTCGGGCTCGGCGACCCGCCAAGCGTCCGCAAGCACGGCGCCGGCGACCGGCCCGGGCCCTGCTCTACGGGCGGCCATGACTCGACTCGCGAACTGGAAGCGCATTCTGATGACCGCCCTCGCCGGCGCGACGCTGAGCGCCTGCGGCCCCAAGCCGGCCCCAGAGACGCCCGACGCCGGGCCGACGCGTGAAGCCGTCATCGCCGCGGCCGGCACGCTCATCGAGCCGGTCGCTCGGCCGCTCACCGCCGTCGGCGACGCCGGCGAGGTCGTCGACCGCTACCCGGCCGACCGCAGCTGGAGCTGCCTCACGCAGCGCTACTCGGCCGCCGAGGTCCTCGAGCGGCTGCCCGTCTTCTCGCCGGACGCCTCGGTCATCTTCCCCGGCAGCCTGCTGCAGGGCGGCTCGCTGGAGTCGGGCGCTCCGCTCGCGCTCCGCGTCGAGCGCGCCGGCGGCACCGTCACCGTCGACCTGCCGAACGAGTCGCACGCGCTGACCGTCGACGACCTCTCGCTCGCGAAGGTGCTGTACGCGCGGAACCGCCTGCTCGGCGGCAAGCCGGGCGCCAAGACCCCGGCGTACGAGGTCGAGGTCGAGCTCGCGCGCATCGAGTCGTACGACGAGCTCGCGCTCGCCATCCCCGCGCGAGCGAAGTGGCTCGAGAAGACCCTGAAGCCCAGGCTCGAGCTCCGCGCCGACAAGCGCTACACGCGGTACCTGCTCAAGCTCACGCAGCCGTACTACGTGATGAGCTGGTCCCGGCCGCAGTCGCTCGACGGCGTCTTCGCGGACTCCGTGACGGCCGGCGAGCTCGAGGAGGTCGTGCGCCCCGGCAACCCGGCGCTCTACGTGTCGTCGGTGACGTACGGCCGCCAGTACTACGTGCTGCTCGAGTCGACGGCCTCGGTGCAGGAGGTCGAGCGGGCGCTGAAGTACGTGAAGGGCGGCGGGCTCTCCGAGGCCTCCGCCGAAGCGAAGGCGGAGTACCAGCAGGTTCAGGGCACGGTCTCGCTGAAGACCTTCGCGGTCGGCGGGGGCGCGAGCGCGCTCGACGCGGTGCTCGCCATCACGGTGGGCCCGCTCGACGGGCTGCGGGCATTCGTGGGCATCACGAGCGTCACGGTCGACGCTGCGAACCCGGGCGTGCCGCTCAGCTACGAGGTGCGCCACCTCGCGGACGACGCGCCGGTGAAGGTCGGCGTGGCGGCCGAGGTGGTGAAGAAGAGCTGCGCGCCGGTCATCGAGAACGACGCGAAGACGTCGCTGTGGCTCGACGCGCAGCACGAGGGCGTGGTCGCCGACAGCGCGCTCTACGCCTGGCCGAACCGGGCGACCGGGCGCGCCCGGGCCCCCGGCCACGCGGCGGTGCGGTCGAACGCGATCAACGGCCGCCAGGCGGTGGAGTTCGACCGTTGGACCTCGTTTCACCTCGACCTCGGCTCCGGCGACCTCGCGGCGAGCGACTACACGGTGGTCTCGGTGCTGCGCGCGACCGGCGGCGAGGGGGTGTTCCTCCGCAGCCGCACCGAGCAGTACCCCTGGTACAGCGACCCGTTCGCGCTGGGCTTCCGCTCGGGCGGGCTCGTGCAGGCGCACTCGGCGCAGGACTTCGTGGCCGCGGCGCAGCCGACGAACACCGGAGACCTGCTCTCGTTCCGCTTCAGCCGCACCGAGGGCAAGGCCATCACGCAGAACGGCGCGCTGCGCGGCGCCGACCGCCAGCAGGTCTACCCGCAGCAGTCCGACGAGCTCGTGCTCGGCGCCGACTTGCTCCAGGGCGGGTTCGAGGGCTTCATCGGCGAGGTGCGGGTGTTCAACGTCGCGCTGTCGCCCCTCGAGCAGAAGACGGTCGAGTGCGGCCTCGGCGCGAAGTGGGGCATCGCGGTGAGCGGCTGTCTGGGCGCCCGGCCGGACCCGGCGCTGATGCAGTACTGAGCCGGGTCTTCGGCACCCGCGGCCGCCTTGCGTAAGTCAGCGTCTCGAGGGGTCATGCCGCCATGAGGCGGTGCGTGGGCCTACTCCTGACGGCCGGCTGCGTGTGCGGCGAGCGGGTGCAGGGGCTCGGCGCGGCCGACCTCGACGTCGCGCCGCGAGCGCTGCGGTTCCCCGCGAACCTGGGTCGGCGCCAGCTCGAGGGAAGAGATCGAGATCTCCCAATTCGCGGCGGCGCACCCGCCACGCTCGTCTCGGTCGAGGGCCCGTTCACCGCCGCGGAGCTCGGCGTGCTCGACCTCTCCCGCGGCGCGGCGCGTGCTCCTCGAGGGCACCGGCACCGACACGTGGGTCTTCGTGCCCTGAAGTTGCCACCGAGAACCGTGACCCTGAACTGGCGGTCTACGTCGCGGTGCTCTTTCCAGGTACCGCGTCAGCGTGCCGCAGTCAGGAACCGCTCGACCACCGCCACCAGCCGCGGCGGCATCTCCTGCATCGGGTAGTGCCCGCAGTCGGGCAGGGCGGCGATCTCGAGGCTCGGGCAGAGCGGGGCGAGGCCCGCCTTCACCGCCGCGCTGCGCAGCGGCTCGAAGTCTTCTTCGCCCGTCACCGCGAGCACCGGCACTGAGACCGGCCTCCGCCGGTCGGGCAGACCGTCGCGCGAGAACATCGCCACGTAGCCGGCGGCGGCCTCGGGGCTCGACGTCGCGGCCCACCGCTCGGCCTTGAAGCGCGTCCACCCTCTGGGCATGCGGTCGCCCCACATGCGAACCAGGCCGCGGGCGCGCATCGCGACGTCGCCGCGCGCCAGCGTGCGCTGCGCCTCGATCATCGCCTCGTCGGCGCCGAAGCCCGTCGGAGGAGGCGGCGTCAGCAGCACCACGCGCTCCACGCGATCGGGGTGATGCTGCGCGAGGTGCAGGGCGACCAGCGTGCTCATCGAGTGGCCGATCACCGCGAAGCGGCGGAAGCCCTCGGCGTCGGCGACCTCGAGCGTGTCGCGCGCGGCCTCGACGACGTCGTACTCGCCGCTCAGCGCCTTCGAGCGGCCGTAGCCGCGCAGGTCGGTGAAGACCCAGCACAGTCGCTCGACGTCGAGGTAGCGCCGGGCGTCGTCCCACGTCGAGGTGTCGCAGATCCAGTCGTTGAGGACGATGACGGGGTGGCCGGCTCCGATGCGCTCGCGTCCCAGCATGCGCGGCGGATATCACCTCTGGGTCGTTCCGCGGGGCGGGTGGCGGAAGCGGTTGGAGCCGAGGAACATCAGCCCGGCGCGCGCACGCGCGGGGACGTGAAACCTCGAGCTTCCAAGAAAATCGTCCGGCTCTGCGTACTTCGTCTTCGGGCTCAGTTTGCTGAGGCGCAGCCGTGGCCGAGTGGCGCGTAACGACTGCCATGCGCTGGGGAACGCCGCTTGCTGACCGGCGGCTCACCATGAACCGAACCCTCGTCTGCTTCTTCATGCTCTCGGTGGGCTGTGGAACTTCTCCGCCCGGGGTGCTCGCGCCGGCTTCCGTCGACCCTGGCGACGCACCGGCTGACACGACGCCCGCGTGGACGAGCGTATCCGCCGCTCCAGAGTGCCTCGCGCTGCCGTCGCCGGCCGACCCCACGGCACGGCTCGAAGGCATCGCCGAAGCGCTGCGGCTCAACGGCGCGACCCGGTTGTCGACGAGCCTGGGTCCGGACGAGTCGTTCTTCTTCAACCCGGGTCTGACCGCCGACGGCGCGCTCGAAGACCCTGCCGCGGCCTTCGCATCGCAGCTCGCCGAGCTGGGCGTGCTCGCCCGCGACGAGGTCGAGGTGAGCTTCAAGCCCGGTTCGTTCGACGACGGCGTGGCGATCATCACGCGCGCGCACGTCGCCGGCCGGCCGGCGCGCTTCTGGCGCCCGCTCGCGACGGTCAACACCCAGCGCCAGGCGGGTCACTGGTGGACTGCCGCGCTCACCCTCTGGCCGACCGTCGCGTTCGCGACCGCGGGTGACGTCGAGCACCTCGCTGCGTGCACGGTGAACCGTGCTCCGCCGCCGCCGGAGTCGCTCGCCGACTTCCACGGCTACCGCTTCACCGCGTGCGGCATGGACGGCGCGTACGTCTACACGCCGCAAGAGACCGACACGGTCGCGTGGGCGCGCGCCCAGGGCCGCCCCGACGAGATCCGCTGGGAGGTGATCGGCGGCCGCTGGCGCCTCGTTCGGCCCGCCACGTACACCATCGCGCCGCCGAACTACTGGCGGGACATCGGGCACGCCGACTGTATCTGCCACGACGTCGCCGGCTACGAGCTGCTGCTCGACGCCGTCACCGGTGAGCGCCTGCGCTACACGCCGGGCATCAACTGCGTGGTGTGCTGACGAGACTGTCCCTTTTCGAAAATCAGATCGCGCAGGCGGCTAGAAGCTGAACGACTGATACGACTGGCCGAGGGCGACCTGCAGGCCGAGGTACGCGTCGTGCGAGTGGCCGAACAGCGTCGACCCGCGGCCGAGCTCGTCCTGCAGGCGCACCGAGCGGAGGTAGAGGTCGTACGTCGCGGTGAGCGCCAGCACCGAGAACAGCGGGAGCACCAGGCGGAAGCGCGCCCGCGCCTGGCTCTGCGCCGGCCCGGTGACGTCGCGGATCCAGAAGTCGAAGTTCGTCTCGGCCTCGAGCCAGCGCTCGCCCAGCTTCACCAGCTTCGTGGGGCGCAGCTGCCAGCCGGCGACCAGCACCGCCGCCGCGGGAGCCACGTTCGGGTTCAGGTCTTCGCGCCGCGCGAACACCTCCCAGGTCACGCCGCCGCCGAGGTAGAGCGCGAACTGCGGGAACAGCTCGAACCTCAGGCCCACCGTAGGCAGGAGCTGCAGGTGGTGGTAGGGGCGCGTCTCGGGGCGCGTGAGCTCCGACTCGAGGAAGAAGTCGAAGTACGGGCGCGGCGTGTACCACCGCGGAGCGCCGAACACCTTGCGCGCGAAGGCGAGCGTGCGCCCCGTCACCAGGTCGATGTTGTTCACCACGCCGGCCGAGGTCCCGTCGAGCGCCGTCGCGCTGAGCAGGCCGTAGCGCAGCCGCAGCTGGTGCTCCAGCGCATACGCGGGGTGGTCGCCGATCGCGCGCGCCTCGGTCTCGCCCACCGCGCTCAGCGCCTGCCCGCGCGCGAGCTGCGCGTCGGTGAACACGGCCTGGTTCGGGTTCCCCACCGTGACCGAGCTGACGTCGAGCTGCAGCCGGAAGCTGAACCACCAGCGCGCGCGCTCCGCCGGGTCGACCGGCTGCGCGAGCAGCGGGCCGGGCCGCGGAACCGACAGCCACTCGGCCACCACGTCGCGCAGAGAGCCGGCCTCGAGCGGCTTCGCTGCGGCGAAGGCGCCGCCGACGCTCTCGGTGACGAAGTCGATGGTCACCACGCGATAGGTCTGCGCCGGCTCCAGCGGGCGGCCGTTGATTCTCCACGCGCCGTCCTTCGCCGCTCCGCGAAGGAAGTGCTGCTTCGCCTCGGGCGACTCGAGGAAGGCCAGGAGCGCGGCGCCGGGCACGCTCGCCACCTCGAGCCGATTCTCGAAGGGCAGCACCTGCATCAGCGCCAGCGGCGTCAGGGGCGGCTCCACCGGCCAGGGCGCGCTCGAGCTCACCGCCGGCCGGTTGAGGATCGCGACCTCCGCGCGCGCTCGCTCGCGCATGATGTCGAGCACGAGGCTCGCCGCCTCGTCGCGGGTGAGCGCCCGGTCGAGCGTGCCGCGGGGAAACGGCCGCTGGTAGCGCCGGCAGAGCTCGCGGTTGAGCTCTCGTGCGTAGCGCTCCACCTCGGCATCGGCTTCGGCCGGAGCCTCGGCCTCGAGCAGCTCCGGGCCGCCGGGCCGCAGCGCCACGGCCAGCGCCGCCCCGGGCCGCGAGGCGACCACCGGCACCATGGCCGCGCCCGCGGTCGCGGTGCGCAGCAGGCCGGCGACGCCGTTCACCAGCAGCAGGTCGGGGCTGCTGCCCGAGGCGTCCAGCGCGCCCACCAGCGCCAGGAGCTCGGCGACCTCGTCCCCGACCGCGGGGTCGAACACGGCGATCACCCGCTCGGCGCCGGCCGCGCGAGCGCGCCGGGCGGCCTCCGACAGCGCCTCGGCGGCGGGCGAGAGCGAGAGCCCCTCGGCGGCCCCCTTCGAGACGGCGGTGAGCAGCCGTGGAGAGAGCGCCGAGATGAACCCGACCTTGCCCTGCGGCCCATCGAGCACGAGCGGCGGGTCGTCCCCGGTGACGACCACCTCGCACAGCGCCCGCCGCCGCTCGTCGCACTTCAGGTTCGTGAGCGTGGCGGGGACGCCGGCGGCGTTCAGCGCCCGGGTGAAGTCGACCCGCTGCGCCCGCGGGGCCCCGAGGTCGCGGTGGCCCATCGCGCGGGCCCTGAGGCCGAGCCGCGCCACCGCCTGCGCCAGGCCGGCCGGGCCGCGCTCCATGGCGTGGCGCCCGAGCGCCGAGAACCCGAGCAGGTCGCCGGTGTCGACCTTCAGCGCGCCGGGCGGGCTGGAGTTGAGGCCCGCCGAGAGCCGCTCGAACGGCGAGGCGTCGCCGCCTTCGCAGCGGGTCGACGCGAAGTGGCCGGCGAGCGCGTGGGTCGCGGCGACCACCAGCGCACCCTCATCGGCCGCGGCGGCGAACAGCACGCTGAGGAGCAACCCCGAGGTCACTCCGGCGTCACCTACCTCAAGGAGCGCCGCGCGGAACAGGCTTGCCGGCAGCTCCAGCCGTCGCCCGGCGCTACTGCACCGGCTTGATCCACGGGCACGACGTGTCTTCCATGCACGGCACGAGCGGCACGTCGCCGTTCGCGAGGTAGTTGCCGAAGATGTTGATCAGCAGCATGCCGAGATCGAACGGCCGGTTCGGGTCGGGCACCGGGAAGCTGTGGTCCCCCTCGTCGGCCATGTACGGGAACAGCCCGCCCACCGTCTTGCCGCCGTGCACGTCGCTCTGCTTCAAGAGCCGCATCGGCGGAGACAGCCGCGGCACCGTGAACCCGTCGGTCACGTTCGGGACGATGTTCTGCAGCACGTCGACGTCGTACAGCACGTTGCGCCCGCCCATGTCCTTGTACCGCCCCGTGCGCTCGACGCCCTCGACGAAGCCCACGTCGATGAGCTGCTGCATCGGCGTCTTCCCGTAGCGCGGGTCGACGTTCTTGAAGTCCACGAACCCCGCCGCTCGCATCAGCGCGAGCGCCGACGCGATCGACACGCCCGAGTCGCCCGTCATCGGCACGAGCAGCGCGCGCGTCGACACCGAGCTCCCCGCCCCGTCCATCAGCGTGCGCGTGCCGTTGTAGTGCGGGGCCACGTTCGCCGGGTCGGCGGACTCCAGGCCGATCTGCGCGAGCGACAAGAGCCGCCGCAGGTCCGGCGACGCCCGCCGCATGCCGAAGCCGTCGGTCGGCGCCAGCAGCTTCGAGCCCGCCGCGAAGGTGCGGCCCTGGTACTTCGCCTCGAGCTCGAACGTCTGCACCACCTTCCACGGCGTGAAGCCGTTCGGCTCGCAGCCCTCGTGAGGGCGGCTCGGCAGCTCGGCGGTGTAGAGCTCGAGCTGCAGCGGGTCGTTCTCGTCGCTCGGCACCGCGACCCGCAGGTTTCCGCTGTTCTGCACGCGCGCGCACCGCCACTCGCCGGTGCGCAGGTTGCGCGCCACGGCGATCGAGCCCGGCAGCAGGGGCGGGAGGTCGGCCACCTTCACCTCGACCGACTCGTTGTGCCGCTTCGGCAGAATGAACTTGAGCTCGCCGTTGCGCACGTTCATCAGCGGCCCCATCATGCGCAAGATGAGCGCGTTGCGGATCTGGCCCAGCGACGAGCGCATGCCGATCTCCGAGAGGTAGCCGCCGGGCAGAATCGGCACCATCGCCTCGACCTCGGGCTCGAGGCCGCCGACGAGCGAGCTCAAGATGCCTCCGAGCGACGCGCCCGCGAGGTAGATGGGCACCGTCGGGCCGCCGATGTCGACGACGCCGTCGCCGTCGAAGTCGCCGGCGAGGTCGGGCTGGCCGTCGTGGTTCACGTCCTGTTCCCAGGTGCGCACGCCGTCCCACGAGCGCAGCACGCGGACGAGCTGCATCGTGTCGATCGCCGTCTGCCGCACCATGTCGCGCGAATGCATGACGTAGCCGGTGTAGAAATCGGCGCCCGAGTCGCCGACGCCGTCGCCGTCCTGATCGCTCGTGCGGCCCCTCAAGATGGCCTCGAGCATCTTCTCGAGGCCGTACGGTTTCACGAGCTCGGTCGCGATCATCGTGGTGTCGGGGTCGAGCGCGACGCCGTGGCTGACGGCGTCGATGCCGATGGTCGCGATGCCGAAGCGCGCCATCGGGCCCATCATGATCAGCGAGTCGAGCTTCGAGCTCGTGTGGCCGTGCACGAAGATGACGACCGGAGCCGGCTTGCCCGCCCGGCCCTTCGGCGCCGCCGCCATGAACGAGACGTTCTCGGGCCGGGTGAACGCGTGGCCGGTCGAAGGCATCACGTCCCACGTCTGCTCGTAGAGCGGCAGCGGCTTGCCCACCACGCTCTCGCGCGGGAAGAACTGCGGCGAGGTGAACGAGCCGACCGTGTAGAAGTCGACGAACGACAGCGCGTCTTTGAGCACCTGCTGGGTGCCGGAGCCCGCGCCGACGCCGCCGCCGTAGACCTCGAACAGGCGCTGGCCGAACGCGAGGAAGTCGGCGCCGGTGACGATGTTCACGTTCGTGGTGCGCGGGTTCCCGCGGCGGATCTGATCGAGGTTGATGGTCGGCGGGAACTTCTCGGACAGCCAGCCGAGGGGGCCGCGGCCGTAGAGGCCGTCGCGCAGCGCCATGGTGTCGGAGTGAACCGCCTGCGTGGTGAACGTCCACGTGAACGCGACGTCGTTCAGCTGCAGGCCCAGCTTCTCGAGGCAGCCGGGCAGCGGCTTCAGCCACGAGGTCTGCATGGCGTGGTTGATGGCGGGGAACGGCGAGCGGATGCGGTGGCCGTCGACTCCTTTGAGGCGCGTGGTGAGCACGACGGCGTACGTGGTCGCCGGGCGCAGCGGGTAGAGCGGCTTCGCGATGAGCGTGTCGGTCTCGCGCTCGTAGAACGTCATGATGTCGAACGGGCCGGCCTGCCCGGGGACGAGCACGTTCGGGTGGTCGAGCACGCCGTCCATGTCGGTGTCTTCGCCGGGGTCGAGCTCGCCGTCGCCGTCGAGGTCCTCTTCCTCCTGCTCGAAGATGAGGCTCTCGTTCGCGAGGTGCGGCTCGTCGGGGTAGTAGTCCTTGCGGTCGAGCACGACGGGGTAGTGGCCCTGGCCGAGGTCGAGCAGCGCGGGCTCGCACTTCTCGGGCGACTTCTCGTCGACGTCGATGACGTAGATGACGTCGTCCTGCACGTCGGCGGGCGCCTGGTGGCGGCGAGAGATGTCGACGACGTCGAGCGTCTCTGAGAACGAGACGGTGATGGGAGCGAGCGTGCCCCAGCCGCTGATCTTGTCGAGCTCGGCGCGGGTCTTCTTCTCCCACTGCGTGTGCGCGGCCTCGATGGAGGCGTTGATCACGCGCCTCGTCGGCGTGCGGTCGTCGACGTCGGTCGCGTAGTCGTTGGGGAGCGGAATCTCGGGCAGCGGCTTGTGGAAGATGTCGAACTTCACCTTCGGGCCGGGGCCGGCTTCTGCGGGCGCGAGGCCTTCGGGGGCGGGCGCGGCGCAGGCGCAGACGAGCGTGAGGGCGAGGGCGAGGCGCATGACGCCCTCTCTATCGCACCTTCACTCAAGGAATGTAGCCGGTGGCCACCTTCAGCTCGTCGACGAAGTAGCTCTGCGCCGCCGGGCTGCCCACGCCGATGTAGGGCAGCATCAGGAACTGGTTGAACACCATGTCGGCGTTCTGGTTGGTGCGGAAGAGAATGCGGTCGAGGCTGATCACCTTCTGCCCGTCGATCCACATGCGGAGCTTGCCGTCGGTCTGGCCGACTCCGCCCTGAATCGTGTTCAGCTGGTAGTACGCCTCGAAGCGGTGCCAGTCGCCCTTGTAGTTCGGGCCGGCCCCGTCGGTGAACCAGTTGGCCGGGGTGCGCCAGTAGCGCGCGCTGTACCAGCTGCCGCCGCCGTTGTCGAAGCAGTCGCGGCCGTCGAGGTCGCCGCGCAGGCCGTTGCACGCGGCGACGCTGCGGTTCTCGGTGAACTGATACGTGTTGAAGTTGCCGTTGCAGCCGACGAACGTGTCGTTGTTGCGGAGGATGCACGCGGTGTCGACGTTGCGCGCGTCTTGCAGCGCGAGCATCGGGCGCAGGCCGACCACCTCGAGGTAGGTCGTCATGCGCGTGTTTGCCGGGCCGACGTACATCGTGTCTTTGTTCGTCGTGAGGTGGAACATGTGCGGGTGATAGGGCACGCCCGAGCCCACCCAGTTGGCGCTGAACTTGAGGTACATGCGGATGAAGACGCTCGCGCTGCCGGTGAACTGCCGCCGCGCCGGCGTCGGAGCGTTCGTCGCGCCCATCGTGAAGCGCGCCTCGTACGAGCGGGTGCCACCGCCCGGCGGCACGTCGGTGCTGAGCGTCGGCGCCGCGGCGCCGTCGTACCAGCCGCGCGCACCGAAGCTCGTGTCTTCGAACGACTCCGAGAAGAGCAGGGTGCCCGTCGGGATGTCGTAGACGCCGCCGTCGCCGGTGCTGGCGCCGCCGGCGGTGCCGGTGCCGCCCGCCGTCGCGGTTCCGCCGGCGGTGGCGCTGCCGCCGGCGGTCGCGCTGCCTCCGGCCGTCGAGCTGCCTCCGGCCGTCGAGCTGCCTCCGGCCGTCGAGCTGCCTCCGGCCGTCGAGCTGCCGGCGGTTCCGCTGCCGCCGCCGGTGCCGCCACCGCCACCGCTGCTGCACGCAGCGAGAAGTACGAGAACGAGAGTGCGCATGACGGGAGGAATCATGTCACCGTCGATTGTCGCGGTCTCCTCAGCATGCCGTGGAGCATCAGGTGCAGGCCCGCTCAGGTTCGCCTCCGCGAAGCGGACGTGGGAGTTGCCGACTGAGACGGGCTCCTCCTCGGGGCTCCTGGCCTTCGCGCGGCCGGCGCGGCCGGTCGAGGGCGGCCGCGGCTGCTTCGACGTGAAAGCCGAGGCGGGCTGTCATACAGTCCGGTGGGAAGTGTCATATGGCTCGTGAACCCTCGAAGCTGCTCAGCATCCGCGTGTCGCGCCGCCTCTCGGCCCGCCTCACCTCGCTGTCGCGGAAGCGCCGTGTGCCGGTCAGCGACGTCGTGCGGGAGGCCCTGGAGCGCTACACCTCGGGCGAGGAGCCGAGCATCTGGGAAGCTGGACGGCACATCTTCGAGGGCGTCACCTGGCGAGGGCCGGCCGACCTCTCCACCAACAAGAAGCACCTCAAAGGCTATGGCCGCTGAGCCGTCGTGCCTGATGGACAGCGGGCCACTGGTTGCGGCGCTGAACGCACGGGACCGGTGGCACGCCTGGGCGAGGGAACAGCTCGGACGCCTCCCCCGGCCGTTCGCGAGCTGCGAGGCGGTGCTCAGTGAGGCGGCGTTCCTGCTGGGAGGGGACGCGCGCCGCCGGCTCTTCGCGCTGTTCGAAGAAGAGCACGGCGTCCTCCTCGCGCTGAGCTCGGAGGTCAAAAGAGTCACCGCCCTGGCTCGCCGATACGAGAACGTGCCGATGGACATCGCCGACGCATGCCTCGTGCGATTGAGCGAACGGCACCCGCGACTGCCCGTGGTGACCGTCGACTCGGACTTCCGGATCTACCGCCGAAACCGCACGCAGCGGATTCCGCTCATCGCGCCGTTCGCGTGAGTCAGCGCTTGACCGCCGTCGCGGGCTTCGCGGCGGTCTGCTGCTGGGCGACCTTCGACTTCAGGACTTTCAGCAGGCCGTCGTAGCCGCCCTTGGCGAGCTGCTTCTTGAACTCGCCGCGGTAGAGGTCGATGAGCGAGGCGCCGTCGGTGACGATGTCGTAGATCTTCCACCCCCCGCCGCTCTTGCGCAGGTTGTAGACGACCGGCAGCGTCTCGCCCCCGAACTCGACGGTGGTCTCGACGACGGCCTCGTCGCCGGTGACGTTCTCGGCGCCGAACTTCGTGTCGCCGCGGTCGCCGCTCAGCAGCTTCTGCAGCCAGCTCGCCTTGAGCAGCGCGCGCATGGTGGAGACGAACTCGGTCTGCTGCGGCTTCGTCAGCTTGCTCCACTCTTCGCCGAGCGCGCGGCGCGAGAGCTCGGTGAAGTCGACGTGCGCCTCGAGGGCGTCGACGAGCTTCTCGCCCGAGACGGCGGCGCTGCGCTCGAGGGTCACGGTCTTCACGACTTCGATCGGCGCGTGGGTGCCGGAACCAGCAGAGAGGCAGAGGGTCAGCAGAGACAGAATCATGGGGGAGGCCGGAGTTACCACGACCCTCCCGTGTTAATTCAAGCCCCCAAGGTATGAAGCTGGAGCATGCCGCCCTCGGCGTCGTCGTGCTGTTCGGAGCCAGCGTGGTCGGCGTGGGCTTTCTCGTCACACGCACGCACGATCGCCACAGGCAGGCCGACGCGCTCGCGCACCAGGCGGGGCAGCGCAAGCTCGAGCCTCTGTGGGCGGCGCCCGACTTCGACCTGCCCGACCAGCGCGGCGGGCGCATCAGCACGTCGAGCCTCGCCGGCCGCCCGTGGGTGGTGAACTTCATCTTCACGACGTGCAAGAGCGTCTGCCCGCTGCTCACCGCGAAGATGGTGCAGCTGCAGCGCAGGCTGCCCGACGCGCGCATCGAGTTCGTCTCCATCTCGGTGGACCCGGACCACGACGACCCGATGACGCTGGGCGCGTACGCGCAGCAGTGGGCGCCGGCCGAGAAGCGCTGGTCGCTGCTGGCGACGAAGCCCGACTCGCTCGCCCGCGTGCTGGCCGGCTTCAAGGTGACGGCCGAGGCCTCCGACGCCGGGCCCGACCCCATCGTGCACAGCAGCATCTTCGTGCTGGTCGACGCGCAGGGGCAGGTGAGAGGCGTGTACGACTCGGAGCACCGCGAAGAGTTCCTCGCGCTCGCGAAGGACGCAGCGGGGCTCGCGAAGGCGGCACCGGCTGCGCCGCCGGCGAAGGCGCGCACGGGCGAAGAGCTGTACGCGGCGCTCTCGTGCGCGCCGTGCCACGACAACCCGGCGCTGGCGCCGCCGCTCGGGGGCCTGTTCGGCAGGAAGATCGAGCTCGACAACGGGCTGCTGGTCGACGCCGACGAGGGCTACCTGCTCGAGTCGATTCTGATTCCGGACGCGAAGCGGGTGCGCGGCTACCCCTTGCGGATGCCGACGTACGACGGAGTCATCGAGTCGGCGGACCTGGTGACGCTGCTGGGGTACGTGAAGGGGCTGAAAGAGACGGCGCCGCGCGTGACGCCCGAGACCGCCGAAGATCCCATCTGCCACATGCAGGTCACCGTGACGCCCGACGCGCTGCACGCCGACACCGACGGCGGCCGCGTGTACTTCTGCTCCGAGTCGTGCCGGGCGCAGTACCTGCGCAACTGACGCCGGGCGTTCCGGTATCGAGGGGCATGAACACCCTGCGCGCCCTCGGCGTCATCGGCATCGCCGTCGGAGCTTCGTTGTTGGGCCCCGACTTCCTCCGTAGAGACGTCATTCCCTCGGCGCTGCTCGCGCTGACCGGTGCGCTGGCGGCGGTCGAGGCCTGCGCGAGAAGGGGCGAGCGGCTCTACGCGTCGAACCGCTTCACGCTGCTGTGGCTGGTGCCGGCGATGGGCGTGGCGGTGCTGGCCGTGGGCGGGGTGGGAGCGATGCTGCCTGTCGCCCTGACGGGTCACCCCGAGCTGCTGATGTGGGTGCCGTTCATCGCGCTGTTCGGGGCGGTCTTCGCGGTGCCGGTGGGGCTCATGCTCGCGACGCTGGCGCTGCTGCTCACGCCGCCGCGCGGCGCATGAGCGCCATCAGTTTTGCTCCGGCCCGAGGTCCTCAAAACCCTTGGCACGGGAAACCCCGTGTGCAAAACCGCCGGCCCGAATGAGAATCGCAATCTCCCTGCTCGCGCTGGCAGCGCTGGCGGTTTCCCAGGCGGCCTGCCACCGCCCCGACGGCGCGACCCCGGTCATCACGGGCCACGAGATGTACCGCGCCTGCGAGGCGTGCCACGGCAAGCACGGCGAGGGCAACCCCGCCATTCAGGCTCCGGCGATCGCGGGCCTGCCCGCGTGGTACGTCGAGTCGCAGATTACGAAGTTCCGCACCGGAGTCCGCGGGGCGCACCCCGACGACTACGAGGGCCTGCGCATGCGGCCGATGTCGCGGCAGATGATGAACAACGACGAGATCAAGTCGGTCGTCGGCTACATCTCGTCGCTGCCGGTGCACAAGAGCGAGAAGCTCATCAAGGACGGCAACGCCCAGGCCGGCGCGGGCAGCTACGCGACGTGCATCGCGTGCCACGGCGTGAAGGGCGAGGGCAACGTGGCCACGAAGGGCCCGCCGCTCGCGCACCTGCCCGACTGGTACATGCTGGCGCAGCTGAAGAAGTTCAAGGCGGGCATCCGCGGCGCGAACCCGAACGACGTCACCGGCAGCACGATGCGCGCGATGAGCGCGGTGATGATCGACGAGCAGATGATGAAGAACGTCATCGCGCACATCGGCACGCTGAACCCCTGAACACGACAGACCGAAAAGCCCATGGCCGACCCGACTCCGAAGACTGCCGACCCGAGCGAGAAGTTCTCGTGGAAGCTGTTCGCACTGCTCATCGCCGGCGCTGCCGCGTTCATCGGCGCCGCCATCATTCTCGCTCCGTGAGGCACCGATGATTTCCCGCTACCTCGAATCAGGCTCCACGTACTCGGGCGACATCGACGAGCTGATCCTCTGGATTCTGGTCATCGTCGGCTTCTGGTTCCTGCTCGCGCAGGGCGTCTTCATCGGCCTCATCGTCAAGTACACGGCGAAGCCGGGCGTGAAGGCGAAGTACGTGACGGGCGAGGACCCGAAAGAGAAGCGCTGGGTGGCGTGGCCGCACTACGCGACGCTGGTGTTCGACGTCATCATCCTGGCCGCGGCGATCCGCGTGTGGACGCACGTGAAGATCGAGACGCCGCCCGTCGACGAGACGGTTCGCGTCATCGCGCAGCAGTGGGCGTGGACGTTCGTTCACGCGGGCCCCGACGGCAAGCTCGACACCGACGACGACATCCGCCTCGTCGACGAGATGCACGTCGAGCTGGGCAAGACGTACGGCTTCGAGCTGACGTCGCGCGACGTGCTGCACAGCTTCTCGGTGCCGGTGTTCCGCCTGAAGCAAGACGTGATTCCCGGCCGCATCATCAAGGGCTGGTTCAAGCCGACGCTGCTGGGGCAGTTCGACATCCAGTGCACCGAGATCTGCGGCATCGGCCACGCGCTGATGCCCGGCCGCATCTTCGTGGAAGACCACGACACCCATCAGACGTGGATGAAGGCCGCCTCGCCTGTCGCGGCCGCCGGAGCGCCCGCTCCGGCCACCGGAGGTACGAAATGAGCAGCACGGCAGAAACGCACCCGCCTGCGGGCGGCCACGGCCACGGCGACGCGCACGGTCATGACGACCATGCCCATGGAGACCATGGCCACCACGACCAGCACTGGTTCCTGAAGTACTTCTGGTCGACGGACCACAAGATCATCTGCATGCAGTACCTGTTCACCGGCATGTTCATGGCGGTGATCGGCGGCTTCGCGGTCTACGTGTTCCGCATGCAGCTCGCCTTCCCGGGCATGCCGGTGCCGGGCTGGGGCCGCGTGACGGCGAACGACTACAACTCGCTCGTCACGACGCACGGCAGCGTCATGATCTTCTGGGTCGCGATGCCGGTGCTGATCGCCGCGCTGGGGAACTACCTCATCCCCCTGATGATCGGGTGCGACGACATGGTGTTCCCGCGCATCAACCGGCTCAGCTACCAGATCTTCCTCATCTCGGTGATCGTGCTGATTCTGTCGTTCCTGGTGCAGGGCGGCGCGTTCGGCGGCGCGTGGACGGCGTACCCGCCGCTCTCGGCGAAGGCCGCGTACAACCTGACTCCGATGGGCTCGACGCTGTGGGTGGTGGCGGTCGCGCTGGAGTTCGTCGCCTTCCTCCTCGGCGGCATCAACTTCGTCACCACGCTGATGAACTCGCGCGCGCCCGGCATGAAGATGTTCGACGTGCCGATGGTGGTGTGGATGATCATCATCGCCTCGATTCTCTTCATGGCCTCGGTCGGCCCGCTGGTCGCCGGCGCCGTGATGCTCATCTTCGATCAGCAGATCGGCACCGCGTTCTTCGACCCGGCACGCGGCGGCGACCCGGTGCTGTGGCAGCACCTGTTCTGGTTCTTCGGGCACCCCGAGGTGTACGTCGTGCTGCTGCCCGCGATGGGCATCTGCGCCGAGGTCATCTGCGTTCACGGCCGCAAGAAGCTCTTCGCGTACAAGACGGTGCTCTACACCGCGATCGCGACGGGCATCATCAGCTTCTTCGTGTGGGCGCACCACCAGTTCGTCGCCGGCATCGACCCGCGCATGGCGAACATCTTCACGGTGACGACGCTGATCATCTCGATTCCCGTCGCCGAGATGGTGTTCGTCTACATCGCGACGCTGTACGGCGCCTCGATTCGGCTCACCACGCCGATGCTGTGGGCGCTCGCGTTCATCGGCGAGTTCCTCATGGGCGGCGTGACGGGCATCTTCCTCGGAGCCTCGGGCGCCGACATCTACTTCCACGACACGTACTTCGTGCTCGCGCACTTCCACTACACGTTCTTCCCCATCGCGTTCATCGCGACGTTCGCGGCGATCACGCACTGGTTCCCGAAGATGTTCGGGCGAATGATGAACGAGGCGTGGGGCAAGGTGCACTTCTGGGTCACCACCATCGCGTTCAACTTCATCTTCATTCCGCTCTTCCTGCTCGGAGCGCGCGGCGACCACCGCCGCATCTACGACCCGACGCACTTCCCCGAGCTGATGCGCGCCGGCATGCAGGACATGCGCGTCATGGCGACGGTCTCGCTGCTCATCCTCATCGCGGTGCAGTTCGTGTTCGTCGCGAACTTCGTCTACTCCATCTTCTGGGGCCCGAAGGCCGATCGGAACCCGTGGCGCGCGAACTCGCTCGAGTGGCACGCGCCGTCGCCGCCGCCGCACGGCAACTTCCCCGAGGGGCTGCCGAACGTGTACCGCGGGCCGTACGAGTACGCGCACCCGGACCGCGGAGAAGACGACCACTGGCCGCAGCACGAGCCGCCTCCTGAAGGAGCGAAGGCGTGAGCTTTCCGAAACCGATAGCGACCCTGCGCGAAGCGACGGGCATGCCCACGGGGCGGCTCGCGGTGTGGTGGGTCATCGCCTCCGAAATCGTCATCTTCGGCGGCATCCTGGGCTCGTACATCATGCACCGGCTGGGGCACCCCGAGTGGGCGCACCAGTCGATTCACACGAACACGTGGATCGGAGCGTTCAACACGTTCGTGCTGCTGACGTCGTCGCTGTGCGCGGTGCTGGCGCACGCGGAGGCCGAGAAGAAGAACGGGCCGGGCGCGGCGAAGTACCTGATGTACACGACGCTCGGCGGGCTCACGTTCCTCATCGTGAAGTCGATCGAGTGGACGAACGAGATCAAGCACGGCTACACGATCACGTCGAACACGTTCTGGTCGTTCTATTACACGGCCGCCGGGCTCCACGGCCTGCACGTGCTCGCGGGCATGATCATCATGCTCATCGTCGCGGCCGACGCGAAGAAGGGCAAAGAGCTGCAGCGCGTCGAGAACATCGGCATCTACTGGCACTTCGTCGACGTCGTGTGGATCTTCCTCTTCCCGCTCCTCTACATCGCCAAGTGAGCTGCTCTTCTCGAGGTACAAACCATGTCCGCTGACGCACACGCGCATCCGTCGTACGTGAAGATCTGGGGCATCTTGATGGGCCTGCTCGTGGTGAGCGTGGTGGGCCCGATGATCGGCATCCGCGTGGTGACGCTCATCACCGCGTTCGGCATCGCGATCGTGAAGGCGTACATCGTCGCGCGCTACTTCATGCACATCAACATCGAGAAGAAGTACGTCGCGTACCTCGTCGGCTCGATGGTGGTGCTCATGCTGCTCATGGTCGGCGCGGTGTCACCCGACGTCATGCACCACGACGGCGCGAACTGGCACAACCAGGCCGCCGCGGAAGAAGTGAAGCGCGGCATGGCGGCAGGCGAGAAGGAAGAGCACCACTGAGTCGGCAGTCGGCAGTCGGCGGTCGGCAGTAGAGCGAGGTCATGGAAGCAGTCTTGCGACACCCTCAGCGACGACCTCCCGTTCCCAGCGCCATGCTGGGCACGCTCATCTTCATCGTCACCGAGGTGATGCTGTTCGCCGGCTTCATCTCGGCGTTCACCATCTCGAAGGCCAACGCCGTCATGGGCATGTGGCCTCCGCCCGGCCAGCCGCGCCTGCCCGCCGAAGCCACCCTCGTCAACACCGCCGCCCTCCTCGCGAGCGGCGTGCTCCTGTTCGTCGCGTACCGGAGGTTTCGCGCCGGCGCTCCGGCCAAGGCGCTCTACGTCGCCGCGCTCGTGCTCGGCACCGCCTTCGTCGTGCTCCAGGGCCGCGAGTGGGTCTCGCTGCTCGGCGCCGGCATGACCATGACGTCGAGCACCCTCGGCGCGTTCTTCTATTTGATCGTCGGCGCTCACGCCCTGCACGTCGCCGTCTGCATCGTCGCCATGGGCTTCGGCTGGGTGCGGCTGCAGCGCGGCACCCTCTCGCGCGACTTCTTCCTCGCCACCCTCTCGTTCTGGACCTTCGTCGTCGCCGCCTGGCCCATCATCTATCTCCGGGTCTACTTCTGATGATGACCCTGCTCCCCATCGTGCTCGCCTGCCCCGTCTGCGGCCAGGGCTCCGAGCAGACCTCCGCCGCCTACATCGCCATGACGGTCGTGATGTCGCTGCTCCCCTTGAGCGCCATCGGCGGGCTCGTCTGGTGGGTCGCCCGCCAGATGAAAGAGTGAAGCTCAAGCCCAACGTCTTCGTCCTCGCGTTCGTGCTCGGCGCGGTCGTGCTCACCGTGCTGCCGTTCTTGCAGAAGCGGTTCTTGAAGGCGCCGGCTCCCATTCGCACCCTTCCGGGCTGGCAGTACGCGGGCAAGGTCGCCATCGTCTCTTTCGTCCCCGCTCCGTGTGAAGGCGAGTGCGTCGAGCGCCAAGACGCCTTCGCGCGCTCCAAGCCTCACCTCGACGACCTCGACGGCGGCGTCGTCTGGGTCACCCTCGCGATGCCCGATGCCGGAGCCGCCATCGAGGAGCTCCGCCTCGGCTGGGTGCAGTGGGCCGGCACCGACGCCGGCTCCACGCCCGACGAGTTCGCGCGACTGCCCGGCGAGGCCGTCGTCGACCAGAACGGAGCCTTGCGCGGCTTCTGGAAGGACGACCCCGAGGGCCGCGGCAACGCCATCAACGCGGCGCGGCTGTTGTGGCGGCACGGGCCGGCGCCGTGACGCTCGCGGGCCTGCTCCTGTGCGCGGCCGCTCCCGCCACCGTGGTGCTCGAGCACCAGGGCGACTCGAGCTGCCCCGACCAGGCCTGGCTCGAAGGAAACGTGACGGCTCGCCTCGGGTACGCCCCGTTCGCGCCGGCGGCTCCGCTCACCGCGCGCACGAAGGTGAAGTGCGGCGCGCGCGGGTGCACGGCCTCGCTCGTGCTCGTCGAGCAGGGCAGGCCTCCGCGCGAGCGCACGCTCGAAGCGCCGGCCGGGCAGTGCCGCGATCTCGTCGAGTCGCTCGGCCTCGCGCTCGCCCTCGCGCTCGACCCGCAGCTGCTCACGCGCGAGCCTCCGCCGCCCGAGCCGAAGCCTCCTCCGGTGGAGCCCGCACCGGCGCCTCCGCCGCCTCCGCAGAAGCCGCCCCCGGTGATTCTGGTGCAGGCGCCTCCGCCGGAGCCGGAGCCGGAGCCGGGCGTGCCGCTCCAGTTTCAGGGTGCGGTCACGGGCCACGGCGCGCTGGGCCTCTCGCCGTACCCGACCGGAGGCGCCGCGCTCGCCGCCGGCCTGCGCTACGCGTGGTTCGGGCTGCTCGCCGAGGGCCGCTTCGATGCCCCGCGCAGCGTGCAGGTCATCGGCGGCGCGGTGACGAGCTCGGTGCTCCTCGCGACGCTCTTGCTGTGCGGTCACTTCAAGGGCGTCGGCGTGTGCGCGACCGGGAGCGCCGGCGCGCTGCAGATCGCCGGCACGCTGCCGGGTGGCCGCCTCGACTCGAGCCTGCTGGTGCTGGCCGGCGGCCGCGTTCAGTACGAGTGGATGTTCCTCGACTGGCTCGGGCTGCACCTGCACCTCGACGTGTCGGGCGTCATCACGCGCACCACCGTGCGGACGGCGGAAATGCCAGCGGTCTGGCGCACCTCGCAGGTCGCGGGTGATGTAGGCCTCGGCCTCGTGCTCCTGTTTGAGAAATCGAAGGCCCCCGCCGCAAAGCAGAGGTGAGCGGTGGGTTTCGATCTCCGGTCCATCTACGAGAAGGAGGCAGACAGGGTGTTCGCGTTCTTGAGCCGGTTCGGCCTGCACGGCGCCGATCTCGAGGACGCCGTGCACGACACCTTCGTCACCGCGCTGCAGCGCGCGTCGACGTACGACCCGTCGCGGCCCGTCGCTCCGTGGCTGCTCGGCATCGCGTTCCGCATGGGCGTGGCGCGCGTGCGCACCGCGCGGCCGACGGTCTCCGAGATTCCCGAGCAGGCCGACCCGTCACAAGACCCTCAGCGCAGCGTCGAGCAGCGGCAGGCGCAACAGCTCGTGAAGCGCGCGCTCGCGGAGCTCAGCGAGGAGCAGGGCACCGTGTTCGCGCTGTTCGACCTGCAGGGCGTCAGCGCGCAGGAGATCTCGGACTCGATGGGCGTGCCGCTGAAGACGACGTACTCGCGGCTGCGCCTCGCGCGCATCGCGTTTGCCGCCGCCGTCGAGCGGCTCCGCAAGGAGGAGCGATGAGCGAGCCGATCGAGCCGCTGTCCGAAGAGCTCGCCGCGCTGCTCGGCAAGCTGCCCCCTGCCGCGTCGGCGGGCGCCCGCAAGGCCGCGGTGTGGGACCGCATCGCCGGCACCGCCGGGGCGCTGAGCACCGCGGGCGGAGCTGCGGCCGGCGCGGCGGTGGCGGCGAAGGCGGTGGCGGCGAAGGTGATCGTTCCGCTGGTCGCGGCGGCCGTCGTGACCGGCGTCGGAGGCGGCGTGGTGCTCGGGCGCACGGTGCTCGCTCCGGAGCCGAAGGTCATCGTGAAGACCGAGCGCGTCGAGGTGCCGGTGCGGGTCGAGGTGCCGGTGCCGATCGAAGCACCGCCTCCGCCGAAGCCGGTGCCGGTGGCGCCACAGAAGCCGAAGCAGGCGGTCACCGCGGAGGAGCGCCAGCTCATCGAGGCGGCGCGCACGGCGCTGATCAAGCGCAACGCGGCCGGGGCGCTCGACGCGCTCGCGCTGCACCGCAGGTCGTTCGCCAAGGGCCAGCTCGCCGAGGAGCGCGACGCCCTCGAGGTCCAGGCCCTCGCTCAGGCGGGCCGGCTGGAAGAGGCGAGGGCGGCGGCGCGGCGCTTTTCCAGCACTTACCCGCGCAGCGTGTTCGAGCCGGCCGTCGAAAGTGCGACGAAGTAAGAATCGAAAATTCTCCGCGCAATAGGGAGGCGTACGTGGTTCTTGCGGAGGATTCTGAAGATGCGCTTCGTCGTCGTTGCCCTCTTTCTGCTCGCCGGCTGTGACCTCACCGTGAACGCGGGCGGCAGCCCGACGTGCAGCCCGATGTCGTGCACCGGCTGCTGCACCGCCGATGGGCGGTGCGAGGTCGGGGACTCGGCTCCCGCGTGCGGCGCGAACGGAGCGATGTGCCGCGACTGTGCGTCGAGCGGCATGGTCTGCGCGCTGTCGGTCTGCGCCGCGAGCGGCACGGCCGGCGGAAGCGCGGGAGGCGACGGCGCCGCGGGCGGGGTGAACACTGCGGGCGGCATGAACACCGCGGGCGGCATGAACACCGCCGGCGGCATGAACACCGCTGGCGGCATGAACACCGCTGGCGGCATGAACACCGCTGGCGGCATGAACACCGCTGGCGGCATGAACACCGCTGGCGGCGCAGCCTCACGCACCATCGTGGTGGACACGGGCGGCATGGGGCCCGCGGGGGAACCCGGCCGTCAGACCTGGGCCATCATCGGAGAGAACCGTCTGGTGCAGCAGGTGCCGCTGAACGGCACCGCGACGTTCACCGACCCGTCCCTCGTCGGCCCGCAGGACATCACCGTCGTCTACCGCTCGACCTCGGGCTTCACGCGCGCGCTGACCGTCGTCGGCTTCGGAGGCATGCTGCTGACGCTGCCGCCCGCGCCTCCGGCGGTGCCGTCGAGAACGACGATCACCGTGAGCGCCACCGTCACCGGCTACACGAGCCTCTCGTATCTCAACGTCTCGACGACGTTCCTGCAGAGCTCGTCGGGCAGCGGCGCGAGCTGGTCGCTCACCGCGTCGGCGCCCTCGAGCAACATCGACGTCTTCGCGACCGAGGGGAACGCTCAGGGTATCGCCCAGAAGTCGGCGCTCGTGAAGAACGTGTCGAACGGCGCCTCGGTGTCGCTCGCGCTCGTGACGCTGCCGGTCACCGAGTACCTGACCATCACGAACCGAACGCTGTATCCCTCGGTGCAGGCGGGCCAGTACCTGTACAACGGCGACGTCGAGCGTCTCGTCTTCGGCACCGGCTTGAAGGACATCAGCGCCGCGACGACCCCGTTCGCGATGCCGGGCACCGGCGGCAGCTACGCGGGCCTCACGAAGCAGGCGTACGTCTACGCGGGCCCCTGCGGCACCGGCGTCTGCACGTCCGCCCAGACGACGAAGGTGCTCCCCGCGTCGAGCACGAACCACGGCGCAGAGCTGCTGCCGCCCGTCACGCTGACGGCTCCGGCCATCGGCCCCTCGAGCGGGGCGCCGACCGCCTCGCTCACTGGAGTCGCCCTGCGTTGGACGACGCCCGCGCCCGGGCTGTGGATCGAGGCCGTGTACTCGCTGCCCGGCCAGTACTACTGGGAGTTCATCGCCCAGCCGTCTGCTGGCGAGGTGCGGCCCTTCCGCCTGCCTGCGCCGCTTCCGGCGCCGCCGACTGGCCTGCACTTCGTGAACGTGCGCGCGCGGTGGACCGAGACGTTCACGTCATTCGATGCCCTGTTCGCTCCGGGCGCCACGGGCTGGAACGGCACCGACTCTCGCTGGTCGTTCAACGGCGGCTACGTCAACCTCTTCTGAGCGGCGCGGGGCGGCTGACCCCCGAAAACACTTTGAGGTCAAACGATCGTCTCGCTAAGAGACGAGCGCGTGTCCGACCAGAGCCTCATGCTGCGGCTGAGCTTCCCCGGCGAGAAGCCGACGGTCGCGAACGCCGTCGTGTACGAGTGGTCGATGCTCGAGCGGGTGATGCGGGCCGCGATCGGCCTGGCGCTCGGGTGGCTGGGGGCCGGCATCGCCGTCTTCTTCCCCATCGTGCACTGGGTGCTGGTGCCGAGCCTGCTGGTCGGAGCGCCCGTCTTCGCGATCGTGCGCTTCACCGAGGCGCGGCGGCTCAAGTCGATGAAGGGCAGCTGCCCGCGCTGCAAGGTCGAGCGCGAGTTCCCGAAGCTCGAGCTGAGGTTCAACGGGCCGCGCAGCTTCACGTGCGATGGGTGCGGCAACCTGATCGAGCTCGAGCAGGCCTGAGACGGGCCCTCAGGGTTCGTGATTTCGGATGCAGCTCACGAAGTCCGGAACCAGCTTCTCCAGCATCGTCAGGACTTCGCCGAAACTGCGCGGCGGCTTTCGGAGATCCGCCGCCTGCTGCTTGACGATCGCCACGACGGTCTCCGGGTCGAGATCGAACACGTTCGTAAGGAACTCGTCAGGACTCTGCGCCTCGAGGCCTTCGGGAAGGTCCGTGAAGTCGTCGAGATTGGAGGTCACGATGACCTGCGCACCCGCCTTGATGGCTGCCGCGACGACGTGGCGGTCCTTCGGCTCGTTCACCGCGGTCGAGATGAAGCGTTCGTGCCCGGTGACCATCGCCTCCGGGAAAGCTGCACTCATCGCTGAGCGCAGCCGACCGGCCTGCTGCTCCGTCATCACGCCGTTCTCAACGAGGTTCCTCGTGGCCTCGTCGAGAATCAGTTCGGACCAGTACACCTGGTAGAGGCCTTCGGCGGCTGCCCGCAGCAAGGTGTCTCGGAGTGTGAACGGGTAGAGCGCGTTCGCGTCGAGCACCACCTTGAAGGGGGCCGGCTGCATCCTTCGTCTGCTACTTCCACTCCGTGTCGTAGCCGCCGAGGTCTTCGGTGAGCTGGGTGAGGTCGCGGAGCGCGTTCCTTCGGTCGGCGTCGCGTCGTTCTTTGAATCGAAGGACATCCTCGATGCGAAGCCTGCGGTGCTTGCCTGTCTTCGTGTGCGGAATACGTCCGTCGTCGAGCAGCCGAACGAGATACTGCCGCGAAACGTTCAGCAGGTCGGCCGCCTGCTGAGTCGTCAGTTCCTTGCCGACAGGAACGATCGTGATCGCGTCGCCGCGGGCCAGGACCTCAGCAACGCGCTCGAGCAAGAAAACGATCGTCTCCGGCAGATGTGCTTCACCTCGAGGACCTACGACCCGGAAGGTCGACCGCCTCGGCTTGCGACCGGCAGAGGACTCGCCAAGCAACTGAGAGAGCTTCGCCACTTCTGCCTTCTGCTTGGGAGGTGCGGACACCGGCGTCATTCGACGAATCTGGTCTTCGTAGGGCTGCATCGTCATGGCGGCACCTTCCTCACGGTAATTGCTAATCGACCCAAACGCAACCGTCCCTCAGTCCGGCTCCTCCACGCCTGGGTCAATGACCGGCAGCAAGGTCATCTCGTGGTGGAGGCGTTCAGCGGCCAGGGCGGTAAGCCGCGATCTTTGGCCCTTCCTGACCTGGACGGCCCCCGAATGGACGTAGTTCGATCGAGCCTCATAGACCTCGCGAATGAAATCCCGCAGCTCCTTTCGCTGAGCGTGAGGAGTCGCTGCACCATGGACGATCGCCTCAATCAACCTCGCCTGAACGTCTTGCCCAACGTTGGACTTGGGAATCAACAAAGTCTCGAGCGCCATGAATGCCGCGTTCAACGAGCCGCCGAAGTCACGTGTCACGCACGCACGCGCAAAGAACCGGCATGCTGCACGTTGCGGCCCGGCAATGTCGCCGCGCCCGGAGACGAGCCGGGTGACCAGACCCAGCTTGCGGCGAAGCACCGCATCGACGTCGCCCTGGTTCGCGCTTCTTCGCTCAAGTTCCGACAGCCCGACCACGACTCCGATGTCGAGAGCGCGGGCGAGGTCCGACGCATGCCCGGAGCAATTGAACGTCTCACCTCCAACACCGAGAGTGAGATTCTCACTCTTCTCGTGATCGAGCGCCGTCGGCCGAGATCGGTTCGGGCTCGCGAGCCCCACAGCAAGGAGAGCACCCGCCACCTCCTCCTGGACCTCCTCGGCCCGGTCCGCCGCGATACGCATCGAGAGCGCATCGACGGTTCCGGACAACCTCACGCGCATTAGTTCCGGACCATCGTCACGCAGCACTGATACCAGCCGGAGGTTCCGTCGACCGCCAAACTGCACGCTCGGGCCGAATCGCGAATGCGTGGAGAGGGGGACGCTGAACTCTTGGGGCTGAGGGCCCTGATGGAGCAGGTGCACCAGGCTCCGCGCGCAGTCGAGCATGCTGCCCCGGATCTCCTCTGGGCTGTGGACCTTGACCGTTGCGGCCGAAAGCCAACGGACGACGAATGTGAAGACCACTTCACCGAGCTCCTGTTCGTCTTGAACGGGTACTCCGTCCCCAAGCAGTGCGTAGAATCGATCGAGCGCCTCATCGTGGTCAGCACCGGGTAGCCAGTGCCCGCGGAGTTCTTCTCCAATGGGAATCGCCGCAATGAGGGAGCCGACACCTGCGGTCGCCGCGGCGACCAACTCTTCTCTCGCAGGCTCTTTCTTCGCCTCGTTCTTCGCCACCGGTTCGTCCCTCCTTCCTACCGCGCCACCGGCTCCAGGCACGTCGCCTCGATGCCGGGGAACCCCAGCGGCCAGTCTTTCACCCGCCGCACCGCCATGCGCACCGTCGTGCCCAGCGGCGGCACCTCGAGAAAGCCGTGCAGGTAGATGGTGTCGCCGCTCGCCAGCACCACCTTCGCGGTGCATGGCTCGCACTTGCCGGCAGGGGGACAGCGCGGGCACTCGGTCTTGCTCCGCAGCAGCCCCTCGACGACGCCGGTCTCCTTCAGCTCATTGATCGGCACCACCGCCGCGCCCTCGCCGCACTTGTACGGCATGGGTTCGATGCACACGACCGTCCGCCGCTCGCCCTTCTTCGTCAGCGCAGCGCGGTAGCGCTCGCCCGGTCTGAGCGGAGGCTCAGCCGGCCGGCGCGAGCCCAGCGCCACCTGCGCCTCGAGGTCCTCCCCCAGCACGACCTTGTTGCCGCTCACCGACTTCAGCTCGGCTTCAACGACGAATGAGCCCGCCTTCGCGGCGGCCTCGTCGAGCGGCACGGTTGGCCCGGACCCTCCGCAGGCCGCGAGAACCCTCATGACCACCAGAAGTTCGGCTGGAATCGGCATTGTGAATAACCCTTGGCCCCAGGCCCAAGATTGACTACGCGCACGGCCGGACTTCACCCAAAAACATGGCTCAGATTTTCCCGAAGTGGACGAACGAAACGCCCGGGCTCATCACCTTCGGTTCGCTGGTGGGGCTCGGAGCCACCATTTTCGCGGTGTACTGGTGGGCTTCGCCGTGGAACACCGACGTCGGCTACGCGCCGAAGCAGCCGGTGCCCTACAGCCACAAGCTCCACGCCGGCGACCTGAAGATGGACTGCCGGTATTGCCACGCGTTCGCCGAGCGGGGGCCGCACGCCGGCGTCCCGCCGACGCAGGTCTGCATGAACTGCCACGCGCAGGTGAAGAAGGACTCGCCGAAGCTCGAGCTCGTCCGCAAGTCGTGGGCCGACGGCAAGGGCGACGAGTCCATCCCCTGGATCCGCATTCACAAGCTCCCCGACTTCGCCTACTTCGATCACTCCGCGCACCTCGGCGTCGGCTTCGGCGAGAACCGCGCCGCCGTCGGCTGCGAGACCTGCCACGGCCGCATCGACACCATGGAGGTCGTCGCCCAGAACCAGCCCCTCTCGATGGCCTGGTGCATCGACTGCCACAACGACCCCGCTCCGAACCTGCGGCCGATCGCCAACATCACGACGATGGGCTTCCGCCCCAGCCTCGAGTGGCACGACAGGGCTCAGGCCATCGCGCAGACCCTGAACCCGCCCGGCGCGCTCGCGAGCGCGATGCGCACGGGGCCCGACGGCAAGCAGCAAACCTTCGCGACGGCCGGCTGCAGCGGCTGCCACCGGTAAGGAACACCTTCGATGAAGAAAGATCCGTACGCGCCTCTCCGTGAACAGCTCGACCAGGGCGGGCCGCCGACGCACTGGCGCTCCATCGAGCAGGCCCTCGGCAACGCCGAGCTGAAGGCCGACGTCGACGCCGAGTTTCCCCGCGGCGTCACCGGCTCCAACGAGTGGAACCGCCGCGACGCCCTGAAGCTCGGCGCCGCCGCCCTCGCGCTCGGCGGCATGGCCTGCGACGAGATGAAGAACGTTCACCTGCCGCTGCGCCGGCCGGTCGACGAGATTCTCCCGTACGTGCGCATGCCCGAGAACCTCATCCCGGGCACCCGCATGTGGTTCGCGACCGCGATGCAGCGCAGCGAAGGCGCGATCGGCCTCCTCGTCGAGTCGCACGAAGGCCGCCCCACCAAGATCGAAGGCAACCCGACGCACCCCGCGTCGCTCGGCGCCAGCGACATCTGGGCGCAGGCCGAGGTGCTTCGCCTCTACGACCCCGAGCGCGCCCGCACGCCGCTCGAGAAGGGCAGCAAGTCCACCTGGGAGAAGTGGGACGCGCTCGCCAAAGAGAGCTTCGCGCGCTTCGCCGAGAACCAGGGCAAGGGCCTCGCGTTCATGGTCGGCGAAGACATGGGCCCGACGTTCGAGCGCGTGTTGAAGGTGGCGCTCGCCAAGTTCCCGCAGGCGAAGGTGGTGCGGTGGGACCCGCTGTCGCCCGACTCCGCGCTGCAGGGCGCCGAGCTCGCGTTCGGCGCGGGCGCGCGCGTACACTACAACCTGACGAAGGCGCGGGTCGTCTGGTCGGTCGACTCCGACTTCATGACGCGCGGCCCCGAGGCGCTGCGCCTCGCGCGCGAGTGGGCGTCGAACCGCTCGCCGCTGAAGGCCGAAGACACCGCGAAGATGAGCCGCCTGTACGCGAGCGAGGGCGTCTACTCGACGACCGGCTCGAACGCGGACCACCGCGTGCGGCTCTCGAGCTCGCAGCAGGTCGACCTGCTCAAGGCCGTCGCGCGCGAGCTGAGCACGAAGCACGGCGTCGACCTCGGAGAGCTGGCGAACCTCCAGGGCGGCGAGCTGCCGGCCGACGCGCAGAAGTTCGCGGCGGCGGTCGCGAAGGACCTGAGCGTCAACAAGGGCGCCGCGGTCGTCATCAGCGGCGAGCGCCAGCCGCCGGCGGTGCACGCGCTCGCGCACGCCATCAACGCGGCGCTGGGCGGGCTCGGCAACACGTTCACGGTTTCCCAGGCCGAGGGCGCCGCGCAGCCGCGCGTTTCCATGCACGACCAGCTGAACGCGCTCGTCACCTCGCTCAACGCGAACGAGATCGACATGCTCGTCGTGTTCGAGCAGAACCCGGTCTACGCGGCCGCGGGCGGCACGAAGTTCGCCGACGCGTTCGGCAAGGCGAAGACGACGGTGCACGTCGGCGTGCTGCCCGAAGAGACGGGCCTCAAGGCGACCTGGCACCTGCCGCAGAACCACTTCCTCGAGTCGTGGGGCGACGCCCGCGCGTTCGACGGCACGGCGAGCATCGTGCAGCCGCTCGTGATGCCGCTGTTCGGCGGCCGCAGCGCCACGACGCTGCTCGCTCAGATCGCGGGCGAGGTCGAGACCAACGACAAGGCGCTCGTCGAGCTGACCTGGCGCGGAGCCGTCACCCAGGCTCCGCCGCCGGCCCCGCTGCCGGTCGCGGGCGGAGCGGACGGCGGCGTCGCGGCGGCCCCGGTGCTGCCGGCGCCCGCGCCCGCGGCCGCGAAGGCCGACCCGAAGTTCCCGCTCGCCGAGCTGCGCGCGTGGCGTCACGCCGTGCACGACGGCACCATCCCGAGCACGGCGCGCGCCGCGGGCAAGGGCGAGGTGAACCGCGTCGACGTCGCGCAGGCGGTGGCGGCGGTGAAGTCGCAGGCGCCGAGCAAAGACGCGCTCGAGCTCGTCGCGATGCACGGCCACGCGCTCGATGGGCGGCTCACGAACGTGTCGTGGGTCATGGAGCTGCCCGACTCCATGTCGAAGGTCTGCTGGGACAACTGTGTCATCGTCTCGCCGACGCTCGCGAAGGAGCTCGGCATCACGAGCGCGCAGAAGAAGAACCGCTACGTGGCCGACATCGTCGACCTGACGGCCGAGGGCCGGAAGATCTCGGCGCCCGCATTCGTGCTGCCCGGCCTCGCGCCGTACACGGTGATGATCAACAAGGGCTACGGCCGCGGCATCGGCGACATCGCGAAGGGCGTCGGCGTCGACGTCGGCCCGCTGCTGAGCGCCGGCTCGGTGATCGGCGGCGTGAAGCCGACCCGCACCACCGCCGACGTCGAGCTGTGCTCGACGCAGGACCACTTCGCGGTCCCGGGCAACCCGTTTCACGAGGTGACGTTCGCCGAGATGACGACGCTCGCCGCCGGCGTGAAGGAGCGCAACCTCGGCCTCGGGCCCCGCCCGCTCTACCGTGACGCGCCCGCCGCCGAGTGGGTGAAGGACGGCGAGAAGCCCTTCCACGAGGGCAAAGACGCCCCCGAAGAGCTCTTTCAGCTCAAGACGCCGAAGAACCGGCCGCAGAAGCTCATCCAGCCGCACGACGCGGTCGTCTACGAAGGCCAGCAGTGGGGCATGGTCGTCGACCTGGGCAGCTGCATCGGCTGCAACGTCTGCACGATCGCCTGCGTCGCCGAGAACAACATCCCCACGGTCGGGCGCGAGCAGGTGATGCTCGGCCGCGAGCTCCACTGGATTCGCATCGACCGGTATTTCACCGGCGACATCGATCAGCCCGCCGCCGTGCACCAGCCGGTGACGTGCATGCACTGCGAGAACGCTCCGTGCGAGCCGGTGTGCCCGGTGTCGGCGACCGTGCACGACGAAGAAGGCATCAACTCGATGGCCTACAACCGCTGCATCGGCACGCGGTACTGCAACAACAACTGCCCGTACAAGGTGCGCCGCTTCAACTACCTCGACTTCTCGAACTCGGGGAACGTGTGGAGGAACCCCGACGAGGCCGCGCGCTGGAAGACGCTCAAGCTGCAGCGCAACCCCGACGTCACGGTGCGGTACCGCGGCGTGATGGAGAAGTGCACGTACTGCACGCAGCGGGTGGAAGAGGCGAAGAGGGCCGCGAAGCGCGCCGGGCTCGACCGCAAGGCGATTCCCGACGGGGCCATCACTCCGGCGTGCGCGCAGGCGTGCCCGACCGGCGCCATCACGTTCGGCAACATCAACGACGAGAAGGCGCGCGTGCACCAGCTGAAGCTGAGCGATCGCAACTACGAGATGTTGCAGGAGCTCAACGTGCGGCCACGCACGACGTACCTCGCGCGCGTCACGAATCCGAACGAGGAGCTGAGCTCATGAGCTCTGCAGCAGAAGCAGCACTGCCCAACGACCCGAACGTGCGCGGCGACGTCGCCCTCGAAGACCCGGTGCAGGGCCGCGAGGCGCTCGTGCGCGGCGGCCTCACGTACCACGACATCACCGAGAAGGTCGTCGCGGTGAACGAGAAGCCGGTGCTGCAGACGCCGGCGCCGTTCAAGTTCGGCATCGCGCTGGCCGGCGCGGGCTTCGCGATGTTCGGCGGCTACATCGGCTACCTGTTCTGGATGGGCCCCGGCATCTGGGGCAACAACAACCCGGTCGGCTGGGCGTGGGACATCGTCAACTTCGTGTTCTGGGTCGGCATCGGCCACGCCGGCACGCTGATCAGCGCGATCCTCTACCTGTTCCGGCAGAAGTGGCGCACCTCCATCAACCGGTACGCCGAGGCGATGACCATCTTCGCCGTGCTCGCGGCGTCGTCGTGCGTGGCGCTGCACACCGGCCGCATCTGGATGGACTTCTACCTGTTCCCGCTGCCCAACCAGATGGGGCTGTGGCCGAACTTCCGCTCGCCGCTGGAGTGGGACGTGTTCGCCGTCAACACGTACCTCTTCGTCAGCTTGCTGTTCTGGTACACGGGCCTGGTTCCCGACTTCGCGACGCTGCGCGACCGCGCGAAGATTCGCTGGCGCCAGCTGTTCTACGGCATGCTCGCGATGGGCTGGCGCGGGTCGACGCGCCACTGGCTGCACTACGAGAAGGCGTACCAGATTCTCGCCGCGTTCTCGGCGCCGCTCGTCTTGAGCGTGCACACCATCGTCTCGTTCGACTTCGCCGTCTCGCAGCTGCCCGGCTGGCACACCACCATCTTCCCGCCGTACTTCGTCGCCGGCGCCATCTTCAGCGGCTTCGCGATGGTGCAGACGCTGATGCTGCCGGCCCGCGCGTGGCTGGGGCTCAAAGACATCGTCACGGTCAAGCACATCGAGAACATGAACAAGATCATTCTCGTGACGGGCAGCCTCGTCGGCTACGCGTACGGAATGGAGTACTTCGTCGCCGCGTACAGCGGCAACGAGTACGAAGGCTTCACGTTCATCAACCGCTCGTTCGGCCCGTACGCCTGGGCGTACTGGACGATGGTCAGCTGCAACGTCATCACGCCGCAGCTGTTCTGGTTCAAGCGCATTCGCACCAGCGTGACGTGGAGCTTCATCCTCGCGTTCTTCGTCAACATCGGCATGTGGTTCGAGCGCTTCGTCATCACGGTGACGTCGCTGCACCGCGACGCGCTCGTCTCGAGCTGGGAGTACTTCGTGCCGGTCACCGAGCCGCTCTTCCTCGCCGGCACGTTCGGGCTCTTCTTCTTCCTCTTCCTCCTGTTCGTCCGCTTCTTCCCGGTCATCGCGATGGCCGAGGTGAAGTCGGTGCTGCCGCAGGCGAACCCGCACTGGTCGGGCTACGAGCACGGGCACGACGCGCACGCTCCGGCTCCGGCCGCGGCCACCGCCGGAGGGGGGCACTGACATGACCGCTCTCGAAAAGGGTCCCCGCATCTGGGGGCTGCTCGCGCAGTACGAAGACACGCACGCCATCTACAAGGCGTGCGAGAAGGTCCGCGACGAAGGCTACGAGAACTGGGACTCGTGCACGCCGTTTCCGGTGCACGGCCTCGACAAGGCGATGGGGCTCAAGCCGTCGCGCCTGCCGTGGATCGTGCTGTGCGTCGGCATCACCGGCTCGACGTTCATGCTGTGGTTCGAGTCGTTCGCGATGGGCAACCTGTACCCGATGGTGGTCGGCGGCAAGCCGCTGTTCTCGCTGCCGGCGTTCGTGCCCGTCTGGTACGAGATCACGGTTCTCTCGAGCTGCATCGCCGCGTTCCTCTCGAACTGGGTGCTCTCGGGGCTGCCCGAGCCGCACCACCCCGCGTTCAACTCGAAGGCGTTCGAGCGCGTCACCGACGACAAGTTCTTCATCATGATCGAATCGGCCGACCCGAAGTTCGACCTCGAGAAGACGCGCGCGCTCCTGCAGTCGACCGGGGCCACCACCATCGAGGAGCTGGCGTCATGAGGAGGGTTCTGCTCCTCGCGTTGCTGGTCGCAGCGTGCCGCGGCGGCGAGTCGGAAGACCCGCCCGTGCACCTCATCCACAACATGGACACGCAGGAGAAGGGCAAGGCCTACCGCAAGGACGACACGGGCCTGTTCCCGAACGGCCGGTGGATGCAGGTTCCGCCCGAGGGCACCGTCGCGCGCGGCCAGCTCAACGACGACCCGATGTACGACGACGGCGATGATCCCGACCCGATGACGGCCGACGGCGGGCGCCTCGGTCGCAAGGAGCCGACGTTCAAGTTCCCGCCGCAGGTGCAGCTGTCCGACGGCGGCATCGACGAGGCGTTCGTGACGCGGGGGCAGCTGCGCTACAACATCTACTGCGCGCCGTGCCACGGCGTCACGGGCCAGGGCAACGGCCCGCTCGCGCAGAAGGCGTTCGACGGGCAGCCGCGGCTCACGGTGCCGCCGCGAGACCTGCTCTCGCAGGCCGCGAAAGACCTGCCGGTGGGAAAGATCTACCAGGCGATGAAGCTCGGCGTGAACAACGGCAACATGGCGAGCTACGCCACGCAGGTGCCGGTGCACGACCGCTGGGCCATCACCGCGTACATCCGCCGCCTGCAGGGCATCGGCTTCGACGGCAAGCCGCCCGAGCCGCCTCCTGACGAGAAGGTCGTGTCGGTCGCGCTCGGCCGCTACTACTACAAGGCGCGCGGCTGCAACGCCTGCCACTCGCTCGACGGCACGAAGGTGGTCGGCCCCTCGTGGAAGGGCATCTGGGGCAAGACCGAGAAGACCTCGGCCGGCGACGTGGTCGTCGACGAGGCGTACATCAGAGAGTCGATCCTCGACCCGAAGGCGAAGGTCCTCGACGGCTTCCAGCCGGTGATGCCGATTCCGAGCCCGGCCATCGACGACGTCGGCATCCAGAGCCTCGTCCTGTTCATCAAGGAGCAGAAGGAATGAGCGCGCACGCTCCGGTCAAGCCGACCGACATCACGATTCCGCAAGACTCGCTGTGGGCGAAGATGCCGGTCATCGGCGTCGTGCTCGCCATCCTCGGGCTCGCGCCGGTGCTCGGCATGGCGGGCGGCGAGAACAAGGCCCGCGCGATGTTCAGCTACCTGTTCGCGTTCGAGATCTTCCTGGGGCTCGCGCTCGCGGCGCTCGGCTACCTGCTCATCGACACCGTCGCGCGCGCGGCGTGGTCGGTGGTGCTGCGCCGCATCGCCGAGACGATGGCGGCGACGCTGCCGCTGTTCGCGGTGCTGTTCATCCCCATCATCACCATCGGCTACCACGAGCTCTACCCGTGGACGCACGAGACCGACGCGGTGCTCGAGCGCAAGCGCTGGTTCCTCACCGACGGCTTCTTCATGGGCCGCGCGGTGCTGTACTTCGCCGTTTGGACGCTGCTCGCGTGGGTGATGTACAGGGGCTCGCTCGCGCAGGATCAGATCGAGTCGATGAGCGAGCGCGAGAAGCGCGTGCGAAGGCTGTGGGCGATCGCGGCGCCGGGCATCATCCTCTACGCGCTGACGCAGAGCTTCGCGGCCATCGACTGGATGATGTCGCTGATGCCGCACTGGTACTCGACCATCTTCGGCGTCTACTTCTTCGCGGCGTCGGTGCAGGCGTACTTCGCGTTCATGGCGCTGATCGCGATGGGGCTGCAACGCGCGGGCGTGCTGAAGGAAGCCATCACGACCGAGCACTTCCACGACCTCGGCAAGTACACGTTCGGCTACACCGTGTTCTGGGCGTACATCGCGTTCAGCCAGTTCATCCTCATCTGGTACGCGAACATTCCCGAAGAGACCGAGTTCTACCTGATGCGCATTCACGGCGGCTGGGCGGGCATCTCGTACGCGCTGCCCGTGGCGCACTTCTTCGTGCCGTTCTTCTTCCTCCTGTCGCGGCACGTGAAGCGCAAGCGCGTCGGGCTCGCGTTGGGCTCCTGCTACATCCTGTTCATGTACCTGGTCGACTTCTACTGGCTGATTCTGCCGAACTTCAAAGTCGAGGGTGCCCACGAGTCGCACTTCCACATCGTGTGGACGGACATCGCCGCGCTCGTCGGCATGGGCGGGGCGTTCTTCGCGTTCTTCACGTTCCTCTTGAAGCGTAACAAGGTGATCGCCATCAACGACCCGCGGCTCAACGAGTCGCTGGTGCACGAGAACTATTAGTCGGCAGTCGGCAGTCGGCAGTCGGCAGGTCGGCAGTGAATGACCGGCTGCCCTGTACCCGAGCCCTGCCATGGGGCTACGTTTGAGGCGGGCCGGCGCTTCAGGTAGGACTTGCACCACGATGTACCGTCTCTTCCTCGTCGCCCTTCTCGCAGCGGCCTGCCAGCAGCCGCGCCCGTCTGATCCGCTGCCCGAGATTCCCAAGCCCGAGTACGCGACCGCGACGCTCAGCGGCCGCGTGCTCGACGGCAACAACCTGCCGGTCGAGGGCGTCATCGTCACGGTCTCCGAGACCGACTCCAGCTACACCACCGCCGCCGACGGCCTCTACGTGCTGCGCGTGCCGGCGAGCACCACGTTCACGGTGCGCACGAACAAGCCGCTCTACGCGGGCACCACCGTGTCGCCGCTGTGGCTCGAGCCCGACCGCGTCGTCAGCGGCCTCGACATTCTCGCCATCCCCTCGTCGTCGGTCGGCGCCTACAACGCGAACGCCGGCTTCGACGAGGAGCGCGGCGTCATCGCGATTCACGTCGTCTCGCTCTCGGGCCGCTGCGACGCCTCGAACGCCACCGTCTCGATTCTCAACCCCGAGACGCTGCAGCCGATGCCGGGGGCGAAGTCGCTCTACGTGAAGACCGGCACCAGCCAGCCCGACCGCAACGTCACGGCGATGCAGAACGGCTCGCGGCCCAACGCGTGGCTCGTCGGCGTGCCCGAGGGTCAGAACTACCCGGTGCGCTTCGAGAAGACCGGCTGCGCGCCGCTCCAGTTCCCGGTGGTTCATCAGAATCTCACGTACCAGCCGGGGCTGCGCGTCGCGCTCCACGGCGTGGCCCAGGTCCCGGTGTTCGTCGAATGAGACCCTCCCGCCTCGTCCCGCTTCTTCTCTCGGCCGTCGCGTGCACGACACCCGGCTTCAAAGGCACCGACAAGGAGCTCGCCGAGAAGCTCGCCCAGGAGCTCTCGGCCGCCTGTCCGCTCGCCGACCCCGGCGACGAGCGGGCCCGCAGCGACTGCGCGCAGCGCCTCACCGAGCTGGCGCTCCTGCGGGACCAGATGGCCGACCCCTTCCTCTGGGGGCAGCAGGAAGACGCCGGCACGCCGCAGCTGCAGGACTCGGTGACGCGCTTCGCTCCGCTCGTGTGGCGGCGGCTCTATCTGTCGACGTACATGTTCCCGAAGGAGTTCACCGTCGAGGAGGTTCCGAACGGGCGCGTTCATCTCCACATCGCGGCGAAGTTCCGCAACAAGCTCGACATGGGCAGCTACCCGTACCCGTTCTGGCACCGCGCCGGAAAGTGGCTCGCGTACCAGAACGCGAAGGAGCTCGTGTTCGCGATCGAGAAGGGCAAGGTCATCGGCAGCGTGCGCAGCTGGGAGGGCACCGAGGGCCGCTTTCTCGTCCCGCCGGAGCGCCCCGAGGTCGTTCACGAGTGGGGCGGCCAGTGGGTGTGGACGGTCGGCGGCGAGGAGTACCCCAAGGCGGTGCTGTACTCGTGGCTGTTGTCGAAAGACAACCCGCACCGCGCCGACCTCGAGGAGGCCTTCCGCGACCTCGAGTTCGAGATGCGCCAGACGAGCTGCTTCATGTGCCACAGCCCCGACAACGCCTCGTTCATGCGCTCGCTCGAGCTGTTCAGCTACCCGAACCAGGCGCTCACCGGCCGGCATCGCATCGTGCGCAGCCTCGAGACCAACACCATGCCCGTGCAAGACGACATTCGCGGCATCAAGCTCGGCTACCACGGCGACGAAGAGCCGAAGCGGCAGAAGCTGCTCGAGCTCGCGAAGAAGTTCGCGGCGCTCGGCGACGACGCGCTGCGCTTCGAAGGCGAGCAGGTCACCCAGCAGTGAAGGCCTGGGCCTGGCTCGCGGTGGTCGCGCTGGGCTGCGGCTCGCGCCCCTCGCAGCCCGACGCCTCGGTGACGCTGCGCTACCCGCCCGTGCCCACGCTCGGAGGCGCAGTGCTCGCCGAGGCCGAGCTCGTCAGCGTCACGTTCGGGCCGGACACGATGATGCACGCCGCGTACACGCGCTGGCTCGCCGAGAGCGGCTGGCTCACGGAGCGCGCGGGGGAATACGGCGTGACGCGCGTCACGTACGGAGGCGCGCTCGAGCTCGCCGCGACGCTTCCGACGACCTCGAGCGACGAGGCCCTGCGCAGCGCGCTGCGGACCACGGCGCTGTCGAAGGGGAAGCTGTACGTGGTGTGGCTGCCCGAGGGCACCACGCTCATCGACCCCCACGGCCACCGCACCTGCTTCTCGAACCCGGGCACCGGGTACCACGAGCAGCTCGACGCGGAAGAGGTGCCGTACGTGGCCGTGCCCGCGTGCGCTCCGCGCTTCGGGGCGATGTTCGACACCGCGGGCTCGATGCACTTCGACGCAGCCCGGCTCGTCGTCGACGCCCTCACGAACCCTTCGCCGCGCAACGCGCCGGCGTTCGTCGTCGACGACCTCTCGAACGTCTGGTCCGCGCTCGGTTCCGAGGTCGGCGACTTCTGCTGGGGCCGCTTCACCACGCGCGACGGCGTGCTCCTGCAGCGCGTGTGGTCGAACGAGGCCGTGGCCCGCGGCGAGGAGCCGTGCCTGCCGGCGCCGGCCGGCCCCGCGTTCGGGTTCAGCGTCGAGCCCGCGGGCCGCCGCACCATGCACATCGGCGAGGCGCAGGAGCTCACCGTTCGCGGCTGGTCGAACGGGCCGCGCGACGACTGGGCCATCGACGTGACGCCGTGGACGGGGGACTTCAACATGACGGCCACCCTCGACCGCACGACGCTGAACGACGGGCAGACGGCGACGCTCAGGCTCGTCATCCCCTTCCCCGTGCGCGAGGGCGCGGCCGGCTCGGTGCTGCTGCGCGCGCGGGGCGGCGACGACGCTCCGCTCTGGCCGGTCTCGCTCGTGACGCGGCAGTGAACCCCTGCTAGACGACCACGCCCACATGAACCGCGCCCTGCTCGCCCTCACCTTGATCGCCTGCTCCGGCCCATCGCAGATGGACGGTGGCCAGAGCGGTGGCCGCGCCGGCGGCACTGCGGCGACCGGCGGCGGCACCGGCGGCAGCGGCGGCGGGCGTGCCGGCGGCATGGGCACCGCGGGCGGCCAGGTGATGCCGTCTCCCGACGGAGGCTGGTGCGGCCTGCCCGGCTCGTGGGTGCGCGACGACGCCGGCTACCACGAGGTCGGCCTCCCTGACGGCGGCCCGTTCCGTCTGCCGGACGGCGGCACGCGCTCGCTCAGGTGGGTCTCGATGCCGCCCGGGTTCTGCGTGCACACGTTCGCCGACGTCGGCAACGTGCGGCAGATTCGCTTCGCGCCTGGCGGCGAGCTGTTCGCCGCTTCGCCGACGCGCGGCACCACGAGCAGCGGCGGAGGCGGCCGGGCGGCCATCGTGCTGATGCCCGACGACGACGGCGACGGCTACGCCGACTCGGTGACGACCTGGCGCAGCGGTCTGCCCGATACGCAGGGCCTCATGTTCCACGCGGGCGGGTTCTGGTTTCAGAACCTCACGCGCATCATGCGCGAGCCGTACACGCCGGGGCAGCGCGTGCCCGGCGCGGCGCCACCGACCGAGATCGTGAACATCACCGTGTGGATCGACCCGGGCCACTGGCCGAAGACGATGGACGCCGACGACACGGGCCGCATCTTCGTGACGAACGGCAGCTTCCAGGGCGAGCAGTGCAACCCCGCACGGCCCTTCACCGGCGGCATCATCGAGATCGACGGCACCGACGGCGGGCGCCAGGTCGCGAAGGGCCTGCGCAACCCCATCTACCTGCGCTGCCACCGCGACGGGAACAACCGCTGCTTCGCGAACGAGCTCGCGAAGGACTACAGCGAGGCGCAGGGCGGGCGCGAGAAGCTGATCCCCATTCGCTACGGCGACGACTGGGGCTACCCGTGCTGCGCCGCCGAGAACCTGCCGTACTCCGACGAGTGCCTGCTGTGCTCCGCGCAGACCGAGACGATGGCGGCGTCGACGGGCATCTGCCGGAACCTCGGCCGGTGCTCGCCGCGCTGCGACACCACGCAGCCCGAGAACGCGTCGTTCATCATCGGCGACACGCCGTTCGGCCTCGACTTCATGGACAACCAGTTCCCCGCTCCGTGGAACCACCGCGTCTACGTCGCGGTGCACGGCGCGTTCGGCACCTGGGTCGGAGCGCGCGTCGTCGGCATCAAGTACGACCCGGCGACCGGCATCCCCCTGCCGGGCAGCAGCCTCGCCGGCGCCGACGCCGGAGCCATGGCCGACTTCCTCGAGGGTTGGGATGACGGGTTGCGCGCTCACGGCCGGCCGGCGGACGTGACGGTCTCTGCAGATGGGCGGCTCTTCGTTGCAAACGATACGACCGGTGAAATCTTCTGGGTCGCGGTCATCGGCCGCTGAACCTCTCGCGCTGCTGCTGCTGCTCGTGGCGGGCTGCCCGACTCCGCAGTCGGCGCTGCCGTGCGACGTGGCGGACCTCGTCTCGAAGAAGTGCTCGAGCTGCCACGGGCCTCAGCTGATGCTCGGCGCTCCGCAGAAGCTCGTGACGCTCGCCGACTTCACCGCGATGTCGCCGTTCGAGCCGGGGAAGACGCACGCGCAGCGCTCGCTGACGCGCATGAAGGACCCGAGCCTGCCGATGCCGCCGGTCTACGCGCCGCAGCCGACCGCCGCCGAGCTCGCCGCGTTCGAGGCGTGGGTCAACGCGGGCACGCCCGCGGGCGCGTGCGAGGTCGACCCCGACGCCGGCCTCGGCTTCGACGGCGGGCTGCCGCCGCTGACGTGCGTGACCGGGGTGTTCGCGCCGCAGCCGACGCGGCTCGCTCCCGCGGGCGGCGACGACATGGCGCCGGGCTTCGCGTGCAGCGCCTGCCACCGCGGCGAGAACTTCCAGGGCCAGAACCCGCGCGGAGAGCTCGGCATGACGCCTCCGTTCGACATGGGCGGCACGGTGTACGCCAACCCGAACGAGAAGGACCTGTGCATCTCGAGCGTGGGCGATGCGGGCATCGTGGTCGAGATTCTCGACGACGCCGGCACGGTGCGGCTCACCGCCCCGGTGAACATCGCCGGCAACTTCTACCTGCCGCTCGATGCGGGCATGCCGTCGCCGTACACCGCGCGCGTGCGGCGCGGCGGCGCGACGCGCTCGATGACGACGCCGCAGGTCGAGGGCGACTGCAACGTCTGCCACACCGAGTACGGCCGCGAAGGAGCGCCCGGCCGCATCATCGCGCCCTGATGACCGAGCTCGAGCTCCACCGGGCCCTCGCCTGGGGCGTCATCGCGACCGGCGCCGCCGTGTTCGTCTCGCTGTTCTTCATCGTCGCGCCGTACGGCCGCCACTCGCGGCCCGGCTGGGGCTTCATGGTCAGCAACCGCGCCGGGTGGATGGTGATGGAGAGCCCCTCGTCGCTCGGCTTCGCGGCCCTGTTCTTCAGCGGCTCGCACGCGCTCGAGCCCGCGCCGCTCGCGCTCGCGTGTCTGTGGCTCGCGCACTACGGCCACCGCACGTTCATCTACCCGCTGCGCATGACGAAGCGGCTCAAGCACATGCCCGCCGCGGTCTCCGCGATGGCCGTCGTGTTCAACGTCATCAACGCGTACCTCAACGCGCGCTGGCTCTCGGAGCTGGGCAGCTACCCGGTCTCGTGGCTCTCAGACCCGCGCTTCCTCGCCGGCGCCGCGCTGTTCGCGCTCGGCATGGCGGTGAACGTGGCCTCCGACAACACGCTCTTCAAGCTGCGCCGCCCCGGCGACGAGGGCTACCGCATTCCCCACGGCGGCCTCTATCGCTGGGTCTCGGCGCCGAACTACCTGGGCGAGCTCATCGAGTGGGCGGGCTTCGCGCTCGCCGCCTGGTCGCTGCCCGCGCTCGCGTTCTTCCTGTTCACCGCCGCGAACCTCGTGCCGCGCGCCATCGCGAACCACCGGTGGTACCGAGAGCGGTTCAAAGACTACCCGCAGGAGCGCAAGGCGCTGATTCCCTTTCTCGTATGAACGTCGTGACGGGAGCGACAGGCCACCTCGGCAACGTGCTCGTGCGCCACCTGCTCGAGCGCGGCGCGCGCGTTCGCGTCGTGGTGCGGCCCTCGAGCGACGTCACCTCGCTCGAGGGGCTCGCCGCCGAGCACGTGCAGGGCGACGTCCGCGACCGGGCCTCGCTCGAGCGCGCGTTCGCCGGCGCCGAGCGCGTCTACCACTGCGCCGGGCTGGTCAGCATCACCGCGGGGAAAGAGGAGCAGCTCCGCCAGACGAACGTCGAGGGCACGCGCAACGTCGTCGAGGCGTGCATCGCCGCGGGGGTGAAGCGCCTCGTCTACATGAGCTCGGTGCACGCGCTCACCGAGCCGGCCAGGGGCGGCGTGCTCGACGAGCGCGGCGGCTTCGACCCCGCCACCGCGCACGGCGCCTACGGGAAGTCGAAGGCGGCGGCGTCGAGGCTCGTGCAGGAGGCCGCGCGGGCGGGGAGGCTCGACGCCGTGCTGGTGCTGCCGACCGGCGTGCTCGGGCCGCACGACTACCTGTGCTCCGAGGCGGGGCAGCTCGTCGGCCTGACCGGGACGCGGCGGGTGCCCATCATCGTGGCGGGCGGCTACGACTGGGTCGACGTGCGCGACGTCGCCGACGGCACCCTGCTCGCGGCCGAGCGCGGCCGCACCGGCGAGGCGTACCTCTTGAACCAGCACTACCTGTCGAACGTCGAGCTGTGCGCGGTGGTGGCGAAGGCGGCCGGCGTGCGCGCGCCGCTGTGGGCGCTGCCGCTGTGGCTCGCGCGCGTCTTCGCGTACGGGGGGCTGTTGTGGGAGCTCGTGACGGGGCGGCGGGCGCTGCTCACTCCGTACTCGGTGCACACCATCTCGAAGGACTTCGAGATTTCATCTGCGAAGGCGCGCCAGGAGCTCGGCTTTCAGCCGCGGCCGCTGGAGCAGACGCTCGCCGACGCGTGGCACTGGCAGTCGACGCATCCCCACAGCCCGCTGCTCAAGAGGCTGAGCGTCGCTCCGGCGCGGCGTGCCCTGGTGCGTGGCGCGAAATGACGCGGCGGCTCGTCGCGCTGCTCGGGGTGGCGCTGGTGCTCTGCGTGCTCGGCGTCGGCGCCGTCGCGAGCACCCGCGTCAACGTCGTCTGGTACCGCGGCCGCCCCTGGCTCCTCAAGTTCGGCCCCGCCGTTCAGCACGGCAGCTGCCGCGTGAGCGAGACGGCCGACCCCACCTCCGACGTGCTCTCGAACCTCATCGACCTCGACTCCGATGGAACACCGGAGTTTCGCTCCTCCGGCTTCATCGACGGCTCGCCCGCGCAGTGCGAGCGCCGCGCCTTCCTCGGGCTCTGGCGCGCCGAGCCCGTCGAGGCGTGTTTTGCCGCAGCCGCAACCTGCACCGCGCGGTGACGCCGCTCCGGTAGGCAGATGTGTGCCTCGTGCACGCTCTCTCGAAAAGGTGTACTTGGTGTCGCGAAGCCCCGCCTCGTCTCGCCTCGAAGGGTCCGTCGACATGCGCTCGCGTCTCCTGCTGATCACCACGGCGGCTGTGTACCTCTCGTGCGGCACAAAGCCGGCGCAGCAGTCGCTGAAGCCCGACGGCGACCCGTGCGCCAACGATGACGAGTGCGTGAGCGGGCTGTGCTTCGCGCTGCGCGGCGAGGGCCAGAAGTGCGGCGTGAAGTGCAGCGCCGGCTGCCCCGACGGCACGCGCTGCACGCAGCTCGGGTTCATGCGCTACGGCTGCGTGCCCGACGTCGCGAGCTTGTGCCAGCCGTGCCAGACGCAGAGCGACTGTCCGTACCCCTCCGATGCGTGCCTCGAGCTCGCCGGCGTGAAGGTGTGCGGGCAAGACTGCAGCAACGACTCGGCGTGCCCCGAGTCGTACCACTGCGTGGTGACCGCCGACATCGCCGGAGCGATGAGCCCGCAGTGCGTGCCGAAGAGCGCCACGTGCGCGTGCACGCAGGCCACCGTCGGCCAGCGGATCAGCTGCAGCAACTCGAGCGATGCGGGCACCTGCCTCGGCACGCAGACGTGCGGCCCCGAGGGCTACTCCGCGTGCAGCGCGGCGACTCCGTCGGCCGAAGACTGCGACGGCGTCGACGACGACTGTGACGGCCTGGTCGACGACGGCCTCGGGCAGACCGAGTGCGGCGCCGGCGAGTGCAAGCGCACCGTCGCGAACTGCAGCGGAGGCCAGGCGCAGACGTGCACGCCGGGCGCGCCGGTCGCCGAGGTGTGCAACGCGAAGGACGACGACTGCGATGGCACCGTCGACAACGGGTTCATGAACGTCACGTGCGGGGTGGGCGAGTGCCAGCGCACGGTGGCCTCGTGCCTGAACGGCATGGCGCAGTCGTGCACGCCGGGCTTCCCGGTCTCCGAGCTCTGCAACAACAAGGACGACGACTGCGACGGCACGGTCGACCAGGCGCTCGGCCAGACGAGCTGCGGCGTCGGCGGCTGCCGCCGCACGGTGCCGAACTGCCTCAACGGCCAGGCTCAGACGTGCACGCCCGGCAGCCCCGTCACCGAGGTCTGCAACAACATCGACGACGACTGCGACGGCACCATCGACGAAGACTTCGGCGCCGTCACGTGCGGCCAGGGCGTCTGCCAGCGCACCGTGTCGAGCTGCAACGGCGGCATGGGCATGATGTGCACGCCCGGCACCCCGGGCACCGAGACCTGCAACGGCCTCGACGACGACTGCGATGGGGCCATCGACGAGATGCTCGGCTCGACCACGTGCGGCGTCGGCGAGTGCGTGCGCAGCACGGCGAACTGCATCAACGCGGCGCCGCAGACCTGCGTGCCCGGCGTGCCCGGAGGCGAGCTGTGCAACGGCCGCGACGACGACTGCGACGGCACCGCCGACGACGGCCTGGGCCAGACGAGCTGCGGCGTCGGCGAGTGCGCGCGCACCGTGCAGAACTGCTCGAACGGCATGGTGCAGAGCTGCCAGCCGGGCATGGCGGTGGCCGAGGTCTGCAACGGCCTCGACGACGACTGCGACGGCGTGAACGACGACGGCCTCGGCAGCTCGACCTGCGGCGTCGGTGTCTGCACGCGCACCGTGCAGAACTGCGTGAACGGCATGTCGGTGACGTGCGCGCCGGGCATGCCCGCGACGGAGACGTGCAACGGCCTCGACGACGACTGCAACGGCACGAACGACGACGGCCTCGGCTCGACGACGTGCGGCGTCGGCGCGTGCGCGCGCACGGTGCAGAACTGCCTCGGCGGCATGACGCAGACGTGCACGCCGGGCACGGCGGGCACCGAGGTCTGCAACGGCCAGGACGACGACTGCGATGGAACGGCTGACGACGGCCTCGGCTCCTTGAGCTGCGGCGTCGGCTTCTGCGCGCGCACCGTGCCGGCGTGCGTGAGCGGGGTGCCGCAGAGCTGCGCGCCCGGCGCTCCGGCCACCGAGGTCTGCAACAACGTCGACGACGACTGCGACGGCGCGACCGACGAGGGGCTCGGGTCGAGCTCGTGCGGCACCGGCGAGTGCGCGCGCACCGTGCAGAACTGCGTGAGCGGCATGAACCAGACGTGCCAGCCGGGGACTCCGGTGGCCGAGGTCTGCAACGGCCGCGACGACGACTGCGACGGCACGAACGACGAGGGCCTCGGCTCGACCACCTGCGGCCTCGGCATCTGCACGACCATGGTGCAGAACTGCGTCGCCGGAGTGCCGCAGATGTGCGTGCCCGGCGCGCCGATGCTCGAGGTCTGCAACGGCGTCGACGACGACTGCGACGGCACGCCCGACGACGGCTTCAACCTGGGCTCCGATCCGCTGAACTGCGGCACCTGCAACAACGTCTGCACCGCGCCGAGCGTGGCGACGTACACGTGCAGCGCCGGCATGTGCGGCGTGGGCACCTGCGCGCCGGGCCGGGGCAACTGCTCCGGCGGCTTCGCCGACGGCTGTGAGACCGACACGAACACCACGCTCGCGCACTGCGGCGCGTGCAACGCGAACTGCACCACCGCGAACGCGACGCCCCAGTGCGCCGGCGGCCAGTGCCAGGTGCAGTCGTGCTTCGCGGGCTTCCGCGACTGCGACGGCGCCGCGGGCAACGGCTGCGAGCGCAACATCAACACCGACGTGCAGCACTGCGGCGCGTGCAACTCGCCGTGCAGCTTCCCGAATGCGGTGCCGAGCTGCGGGAGCGGCATGTGCGTGCTGTCGGCCTGCCTGCCCGGCTTCTGGAACCTCGACGGCAACGCGGCGAACGGCTGCGAGTACGCGTGCACCTTCATCTCGTCGACCGACCTGCCCGACATGTCGTTCGTCGACGCGAACTGCGACGGCATCGACGGCGAGGTCGGCAACGGCGTGTTCGTGGGCCCCGGCGGCAACGACGGCAACATCGGGACGCGCTCTCAGCCGAAGCTGACCATCACCGGCGGCCTGAACGGCGCGGTGAGCCAGAACAAGCGCGACGTCTACATCGCGACCGGTGCGTACTTCGAGACCGTGTCGATGGTCGCGGGCAAGGGCGTCTACGGCGGCTACGTGCCGGCGGCGGCGTGGGGGCGCACGACGGCGCAGGCGACGTCGGTCAGCAACGGCAACCCGGTGCTCATCATCAGCAGCGCAAGCAACAGCACCGTGCAGCTCATGTCGTTCGTCGGCGCGAACGCCACCGGCACGAGCGCATCCGCTTACGGTGCGTGGCTGGTGTCCTCGTCGAACGTCGTGCTGACGAACGTCTCCATCCGCTCGGGTAACGCGACCGGCGGCAGCTCGGGCGGCGGCGGCTCGAACGGCCTCGGCGGGGGCGCCGGAGCTCGCGGCCAGCAAGGCTGCGAGGACTCCGACATCTTCTGCGAGAGCTGCAGCCGGCCTTTCGGCGGCGCGGGAGGCTCCAGTTCGTGCGGTCGTAACGGTGGCAACGGCGGGAGTGCGGGCTACGCCGGCAGCTCGGGCTTCGCGGGCGGAGCGGGCGCTGGTGGTACCTCCGGCGGGCTTGGGACCCCACCGCACCAGGGCAACTGGTGGCCGCCGGCGGGCTATTGGGGCACCAATGGCACGAACGGGGCCAACGGCGCCAACGGTGCGAGCGGCGCAGCGTTCGGCAGCTTGAGTGCGGGCGGCTACCTCGTTGCCACGACCAGCAATGGGGGTAGCGGTAGCCACGGCAACGGCGGCGGCGGTGGCGGCGGTGGCGGCGGCGGGGAGACGAACTGCGACAGCTTCGGCGGCGGCGGCGGAGGAGGCGGCGGCGGCGGTTGCCTGGGCACCGGAGGCTTCGCCGGGGGCTCGGGTGGCGCCTCGATTGCGGTGTTGATGTGGAGCTCGTCGGCGACGGCCACGAACGTGACGCTGCAGACGGGCAGCGGCGGCAACGGCGGCAACGGCGGCAGCGGTGGCCTCGGAGGCCCCGGCGGCGCGGGAGCCACCATCAACCCTTACAGCGGCAGCAGCGAGCAGGACGACGGGAGCAACGGCGGCGGAGGCGGCAACGGCGGTAACGGCGGCAACGGCGGACACGGTGGCGCGGGCGGCGGTGGCCCGAGCGTCGGCGTCGCGCGGACGATCAGCTCGTCGTGGTCCGGCAGCGTGACCTACATTCTCGGCAGCGCCGGCAGTGGCGGCAGCTCAGGGGGCGGCCTCGGCCCATCGGGCGCGAACGGCGCTCGTCAGAACGTCTACGCCTGGTAGCCGAGTACGGCGAGCGCCCAGGCCGCGATCATGGTCGCGTGGAACTGCAAATAGGGTCGATCACCGGCTGAGCCCCAGCTCCCGTCGGTGTTCTGCCGGGCGACCAGCTTCTTTGCCCAGGTCTCGAGCGCCTTGTCGCGCTCGCCTGCCAGGAGCAGCATCAGCAGCCGTTCGGCATAGAGGTCGATGTCCGCCGTCGTCGGGCCGATGTCGGCAGGCTGGGTCTTGCGCAGCTCGGCGCGCACCGCGGAGCTCGCCTTCTCGAACGTCTTTGCGTCGAGGCACTTCCTGTCGCGCGCGATGACGAGCCCCCAAAGCGCGTGCGTCGAGCGGTAGCCCCCGCCGTCGCGCATCGCGTCACTGGCATATGCGACGGTCTCGGCGCGAAGGCCGTGCACGTCGCACCACAGCGCCTCGTCGATGAGACGGTTCACGTTGATCTTCGGATCGGTCGTCGACCAGGAGGCGACCGCGTCCTTCGTGGTGCCGGCGTCGGCAGCCCACAGGCGGCGGTGGGGGTGATCCACGTCACGGTCGGCCCGGGCTCGTGCGCGCTCGAAGGCGCGCCGCGTCGTGGGCGTGGGGTACAGGCGCGCGAGCTCGTCGGTGCCGATGGCCGCGTCGAACTTGAGCTGCTCGGTGGGAAACTTCGCCAGCCACTCCGCAGCGCGGTCGAGCGGCGAAGCGGCGAGCAGCAGGACGGCGGCGAGCACGCCGCCAGCGTACCTCCTAGACCACCAGCGTGCTGTCGCCGAGCTCGTGCACGAGGTAGCCGGCGGCCTCCGCGTGCGCGGCCGCCTTCTCGAGCAGCGGGCCGGGCGCGAACGCCGTCAAGAGCGAGAAGTGGCTCGACCCCGGCTCGTGCATGCCGCTCAAGATTCCGTCGACCACGCTGAGCGACGTCGACGGCCCGATGACAAGGTCGGTCTCGCCGCGGCCCGCCACCAGCCTCCCGCCGTTCGAGCGCGCGTTGCCCTCGAGCGCCCGCACCACCGTGGTGCCCACCGCGATGACGCGGGTCGCGCTCTGCACCGCGCGCACCGTCTCGGCCGGCAGCTCGTACCGCTCGGGCAGCGGCAGCGCCGCATCGAGCGCCTCGTCGCCGGTCGCCGAGAGCCCCGCCGCGTGCGTGAGCGTCGCGACCTGCACGCCGCGCTCGAGCAGCCTCGACAGCGTCGGCCACCTCAAGGGCCGCCCCGCCGACGGCATCTCGGACGCCCACGGCCGCGCCGCGTAGCCGGTCTGCACGGCGTCGAGCGGCAGCGGCTCCTTCAGGTACGCGTACTGAACGGGCCTGCCGTGGCGGTAGAGCGCCGACCAGAGCTCGGCGCCCGCGCGGTCGAACCGCACCGACACCAGCCGCGGCGACACCGTCGACACGCTCTCGACCGTCGCCGACAGCGCGTCCGAGAACCGCAGCACCGTGCCGGCGTTCAGGCGGGGCGGAGCGGGCCTCAGGTCCGTGTCGGTTCGCCAGTCGCCCGCGCCGAACAGCACCGCGCGGAAGGCGCCGCCCTCAAGCTCGCCCGCGAGCCGCACCTCGACGTCTCCGGCGCGCAAGGATGCGGGCAGCGTGGCCGCGTCGTTCAGCACCAGCAGGTCGCCCTTGCCGAGCAGCTTCGGCAGCTCGGTGAAGCGCTGGTCGCGAAACGCTCCGGCGCGCGAGTCGACGTAGAGGAGCTTCACGTCCTCCGGCACGCGGCGCGGGTCGGTGCCGGCCTTCATGACGCGGCCTCCAGCTGCGCGATGAGCTTCTCGGCGACCGCCAGCGGGCGGGCGAGCGTCGCCGGGTCGGCGTCGGGCATCGCGTCGGCGTGCATCTTCGTGTCCATCTCGCCCGGGTCGAAGGTGAGGAACCTCACGCCGCGCCCCTCGAGCTCGGCGGCCCAGATGCGGCCGAGGTGCTCGAGCGCCGCCTTCGAGACGCCGTACGCGCCCCAGGTGGGGTACGCGCTCGTGGCGGCGTCGCTCGTGACGTGCACGACGAGGCCCCCGCCCTTCAGCGCCATCGCTCCGGCGAGCGCGCGCGTGAGGCGAAACGGCCCGAGCAGGTTGACCTCGAGCGCCTCACGAAACTGCTCGTCGGAGGTGTCCAGGAGCGGCCGCAGCGGCACGGGCCCCAGCACGCTGGCGTTGTGGATGACCGCGTCGACGCCGCCGAGCAGCTCCTGGGCGGCGCCGGCGATGGCGAGCGCTCCGCCGGGAGAGCCGACATCGGCGGCGAGCGCGTGCGCCCCCGTCGCCTTCGCGACGTCCTGCAGCGCGCCCGCCCCGCGCGCGACGAGCAGCAGCTTCGCGCCCTTCGCGGCGAGGCCCCGGGCGAGGGCGGCGCCGAGCCCGCGGCTGGCGCCCGTGATCACGATTCGTGCGTTCCTGAGTTCCATGCCTCCATGATGCGCCCCTCGCCATCTCAGTGGCGGAAATGACAACGCATTGGAGGATGGTCAATATGCCAGCGCCGCCGCCATGCGCCTCACCGCCTCTTCGAGCTCACGCTCGTCGAGGTGCCCGAAGCCGAGGCGCACGAACGGCAGCGCCTCGCCCGCCGGCGAGTACGAGCGCCCGGTGAAGAAGCGCACCCCGCGCTCGAGGCCGCGGCGCGCCCAGCGCTCGACGTCGATGCCTTTCGCGGCGCGGGCCCACAGCGCGAGGCCTCCGCGCGGGAGCTCGAAGCTCAGCGCTCTGCCGAGCCGCTTCGCCAGGAGCGAGCCCAGCAGGTCGCGCCGCGCGTGGAAGATGCGCCGGGCCTTCAAGCTGTGCCTCAAGACCTCGCCCTCTTCCAAGAGCTCGGCCACCGCGCGCTCGAGCACGAGGTCGCCCTGCCGGTCGACCTGCCCGCGCACCGCGAGCACCGCCTGGAGCAGCGGCCGCGGCGCCACCACGAAGCCCATGCGCAGGCCCGGCGCGAGCGCCTTGCTCAGGGTGCCGACGTACACGACGACGCCGTGCGGGTCGGTGCTGGCCATGGGGAGCACCGGTGCGGCGTCGAACTGGAACTCGTAGTCGTAGTCGGCCTCGATGATCGCGAAGCGGTGTGCTCGCGCGAGCTCGAGCAGCCTCAAGCGCCGGCGCGCCGAGAGCGTCACCGTCGTCGGGTCCTGGTGGTGCGGCGTGACGTACAGCGCGCGCAGCCGCGTCGTGCGCAGCCGCCGCGCCAACGCCTCGACGTCCAGCCCCTCGCCGTCGACGGGAATCGGCAAGAGCCGCGCTCCGGGCAGGCTGAACGCCTCGCGCGCCGAGGGGTAGCCGGGCGACTCGACCGCGACGGTGTCGCCCGGCCGCACCATCGCGAGCGCGAGCAGGTGCAGCGCCAGCTGGCTGCCGCGGGTGACGAGCAGGTCGTCGGCCGCGACCGCGAGCCCGCGCCGCTCGGTGAGCATCGCCGCGAGGCGCGCGCGCAGCACGGGGTCTCCGGCGGGGCTGCCGAAGTCGAGCAGGTCGCCCGACGAGCGCTTCAGCGCGCGACGGTACGCCCGGGCCAGCAGCCGGGCGTCGAACAGCCGGGGGTCGGGCAGCCCGCCGGTGAAGTCGAGCACCTTCTTCGGTACCGCCTCGAACGTCGCGGCCGAGCTCTTCCACGGCACGAGGTCGAAGCCGGGCCCGGCGCCTCGGCGGCCCGGGACGGCGGCGGCCTCGGGCAGCGCGCCCGTGACGCGGGTGTGCGACGCGCGCGTCGTCTCGAACCAGCCCTGGGCGACCAGGTCGTCGAACGCGGCGACCACGGTGTTGCGGTGAACGCCGAGCGCCGCGGCGAGCCGGCGCGTGCTCGGCACCGGCGCGCCCGGAGCGAGCCGCCCCTGTCGAATCGCCTCGACCACGCCGTTCACGAGCTGCTGCGGCAGCGGCAGGTGCGAGCGGCGGTCGAGGTCGAGCGCGAGGCTCCAGGCGGGCTTCAAACTGGCACATGAGAAATCACAGAACTGGACCTGTATCCAGGTGCCAGTGGCGCGGCAGGTTCCCGGCCCATGAGACCGGTCATCTGCCTGGTGCTGTTCGCGGCGTGTGGTCCCGGCGAGGCGCACGTCGGCGTCGGCGTCGGCGAGCTCGACGAGAACGGGCAGCCGCTCATCGCGGTGCCTTCGGAAGACCGGCCCGACTCGGTCGACGTCGGCTCGTGGAACGTCGAGTGGTACGGCGACCCGCTGCACGGGCCGTCGCCCGAGTGGCGGCAGCAGGCGAACGTCGAGCGCGTGGTGAGGCAGCTCGACCTCGATCTGCTCGGCCTCGTCGAGGTCGTGTCGCCCGAGGCGTTCGCCGAGCTCGTCGCGCAGCTCCCCGGCCATGCGGGCGTGCTGTCGGACGACCCCGCGTTCTACGGCGCCGGCGAGCAGAAGGTCGGCCTCGTCTACCGCAGCCGCTTCACCGTCGACTCCACGAAGCTGATCCTCACCGACCAGTCGTACGCCTTCGCCGGGCGGCCTCCGCTGGAGGTGAAGCTCAGCTTCCAGGAAGACGGCCGGCCGCGCACCCTCGTCGTCATCGTCGCGCACTTCAAGGCGATGGCCGACTACGACGGCTGGAGCCGCCGCCGCACCGCCGCCCGCGCGCTGAAGACGTACCTCGACGCGACGTACCCCTCTCGCTGGGTGCTGGTCGTCGGCGACCTGAACGACGACCTCGACGCGTCGACGTACCGTGGCCGCGAGAGCCCGTTCAGCGAGCTCGTGCAGAGCCCCGAGTACCGCTTCACGACCGCGGCGCTCACCGAGGCCGGCATCGCGACGACCGTCGAGTTCCCGAACACCATCGACCACCACCTCGCCACCGACGAGCTGGCGGCCCGCTACGTCGACGGCTCGGCGCACGTGGTGCGGCTCGAGGGCTTCGTGCGGCAGTACGGCACGAGCACCAGCGACCACTACCCCGTCGTCACCCGCTACGACCTCCGTTAGCCACGAAAGGACAAGTCATGGGCATCAACGTCACGAAGAGCATCGCAGCGTTTCAGAAGGCCTGGTCGGCGGCGCGTCAGGACGAGACGGCGCCGAAGGCGAACGGCGAGGGCTACAAGGTCTCGTGGGCCGAGCACAACGCCGCGAAGGCCGAGCTGTTCAGCGACGGCAAGCTCACCCGCAACGAGGCGCTCGCGTACGCGACGCAGCTCGCGAGCGATACGGTGATGACGGTTCCTGCGCGCCGTGACGCGCACGCGTTTCTGCAGACCATCGGCGCGGGCCAGAAGCTCGACGCCGCGACCGTGGCCGCAATGAAGGCCGACTTCTCGGTGCGCGCCGACCGCGCCGCGTTCAGCTGGCTCGACGACGTGGGCCGGCTGGTGAAGAACACGGTGGACTTGCCGGACTCGGTGCAGGCCGCCGTGAAGGCGCTCGAGAGAGAGCTCTCGCACAGCGGCGACGCGAAGGTCGAGGTGCGCAGGGCGACGCTCGCGGGGCAGCCGGCGCTCATCGTGCACTCGATGGACTTCGACGCGGAGTCCGAGAAGATCCTGCTGTTCACGCCCGCGGGGAAGAAGCTCGCGGAAGGCGAGCGGTGGGACGCGATGTCGGGCTTCAGCTGGTAGCGCGGCTTCGAACGGGTCGCGCGCTACGACCTTCCGGGTTTTCGTGCGACGATGCCGTCCATGCGACTCGCTCTCTCGCTCAGCGCTCTCGTCGCCCTCGCGAGCTGCGGGCCGGCGGCCGTGCTCGAGACCGACGCCGTGACCTATCCTCTGCAGTCCAGAGTTCCGCTCACGCTGAAGACGGGGGCGAGCGGCGTGGCGCACAACCTCTGCGGCTGTGGCCTCGAGCGACGCGAGCCGCAGTCCGGGACGTGGGCATCGGTGTACGTCGGCACGCCGGTGTCGTCCGGCGGAGTGGTGCTCGCCTGTGACGCGGCCCTGCACCACCTTGGTCCGTGGGGCACCGTGTCGCGCGTTCAAGAGCTCGCCGGCGTGGGGCCGGGCCTCTACCGATTCGTGACGACCGTCGAAGAGCAGGGGAACTCCGTGGAGCTGCGGAGCAACACCTTCGAGCTGCAGGCACAGCCCTGACGATGGACATCGCGTCGCGGCTCGGCCGCAACCTGCAGGACCTGCGCAGGGGGCGGAGCATGAGCCAGCAGCAGATGGCGAAGCTCGCCGGGCTGCCGCGCGCGACGTGGGCGAACCTGGAGTCAGGCACCGCGAACCCGACGCTGCAGGTCATCGCGAAGGTCGCCGCGGCGCTGCAGGTCTCGTTCGAAGAGCTGGTCTCGGCGCCGAAGGCGACCGGCCGCCGCTACGCGAAGGAGGACCTGAAGACGCGCATGCGCGGGCCGGTGGCGATGAGATCTCTCCTGCCCGACCCGCTGCCGGGGCTGACGCTCGAGCGGCTCGAGCTGCCGCCGCGCTCGGGAATGACCGGGGTGCCGCACACGCCCGGCACCCGCGAGTACCTGACGTGCGAGAGCGGGCGCCTCACGCTGACGGCGAGCGGCGAGAAGTTCGAGCTGCAGGCCGGCGACGTCGTGGTGTTCCGCGGCGACCAGCGGCACGCGTATGCGAACCCGGGGACGACGGCGGCGGTCGGCTACAGCGTCGTGGTGCTGGCACCGGCGCCCTAGCCCGCGTCGCTCCCGGCGTCGGGACGAGGCAACGGCGGGTGGTCGCAGCGCGGCCGGCCGCCGTCGTAGACGGTGCAGATCGTGGCCCGGTCGACGCAGGTCTCGGTCTTGAGAAAGTACCCGCTGGCATCGTCGCCGACGCAGTGGAGCACCGCGCCCGCGTCTTCGTTGCACGTCGGAAAGAGGGCCGCCGTGCAGCTCACCTTCGGATCGTCGACGCACGCGAGGCCGATCTGCGTCGAGTGGCACGTCTGCCTCGCGTCGTCGCAACGTGAGGTCAGCAGCAGGCCCGAGCCGTCTGCCGAGCCCGTCCCGAAGCACGACAGAATCCGGCCGGAGGCCGTGCAGCTCAGAGACGCGCTCGAGCGCGCTGCGAGCGGCTTGCCGTCTGGCCTCATGCACACCGTCGCCGGCTTGTCGACGCACTGGTGATACGTCTGGCCGTGGTCCGTCGCCTCGGCGCACGTCTGCTCGACCCCGAGCCTCTGGCTGCCCTCCTGCGCGCAGTCATACGCCGACTCATTCTTCACGCAGTTGCCGAACGACTGCGACTTGTACGTGCTGCGCGGGCAGCTCACCTCGCAGCGCATCAGCTTGTCGCCGTCGCACCAGCTGTCGCGCACGCAGACCGAGCAGTCGCAGCCGGCGATGGAGGCAGCGAGCGAAGCGACGATCAGCCAGGTTCTCATCGGAGGGCGCAGCCGCAATGAGAGGTCGGTTGCCCCGCTGAGTCAAAACGATCCCCAGGCTAGATGCACACACCGTAGGTGTGGCCGTTCAGCGCGCCGCACGTGCCGCTGGGGCAGCTCGGCGCCGCCATGTCGCAGAGCTTCCGGCACACTCCCGAGGTCGTCGAGCCGCTCACGAGGATGCATGCGGCTCCCGCCACGCAGTCGTTCGCGTAGCTGCAGACCGCGCCGATCGCCTTGCCGGTCGTGTACGAGCAGACGTCTCCGTTCTGGGCGGGAATGCACGCCGCGCTCGAGCCCGCGCAGTTCTGCCGGAGCGCGTCGCACGGCTGGCCGTCGCGCACGAGGCACACGTACGCGCCGTCGTGCGTCGTGCACTGCTCGGTCGCCGGGCAGCCGCTGCTGCCGCCCGGGCACAGCGAGGCGCAGAAGCCCGACAGGCCCGCGGTCATCCGCTCGCAGCGCGTGCCCGACGCGCAGTCGGTGTTCGCGCTGCACGCAGCGCCGGGGCCGCCGCTGCCGGGCCGCTCGCACCGCCCGGTGTACGTCGTCACCGGGTAGCACGCGAGCGTCGGGTCGACGCACGTGCCGCCCGGGTAGCAGACGGGCGCGCACGTCATGCCGTCGCCCTCGTAGCCTGAGTTGCACTGGCACCAGACCTGCGAGCCGTACTGGTCGCACGTCGCGTTCGGCGAGCAGCCGCCGTTGCCGGTGGCGCAGCGGTCGACGACGCAGGTGCCGCCCTGCATCAGGTAGCCCGGGTTGCACGCGCACGAGAACCGGCCGGGCTCGTTGTGGCAGGTCGCGTTCGGGCCGCAGGTCGAGAGCCCGCGCGCGCACTCGTCGACGTCGACGCACTCGCCGCGGCCCTCGTACCCGGGGTCGCACACGCACGAGCTGTCGGTGGTGGCGCCGGACACGCAGAAGTTGCCGCACGCGACCGAGTAGCCGGGGCAGTCGCAGGTGCCGCCGGAGCAGCGCGCTCCGCCGCGGCAGTCGGCGTCGGAGAAGCACTGCAGCATGCACGTGCGGGTCTGCGGGTTGCACCCGAAGTCGCCGGGGCAGCTCTTCACGACGCAGTCGCTCGGCAGGGTCTCGCACGAGCCCTGGTTGCACACGAGGCCGGCGCCGCAGCGCACGCCGCAGGAGCCGCAGTTGCTCTCGTCGATCGACGGGTCGACGCACCGGTAGTCGCACTCGATCATCGAGCCCGCGCAGCGGGACGCGATGGGGAGCGGTGCGCCGCCCGCGGTGCCGCTGCCGCCGGCGGTTCCTCCGCTGCCACCGGCAGTACCGCTGCCGCCCGACGCCCCGCCATCGGTGGTGAAGCGGGGCACGCAGACGCCGCCGCCGCAGCGCTGAATGGGGCTGCAGGTTCCGCACGCGGCGCCGCCGATGCCACAGACGTCGTCGGCCTGGCCGGGCATGCAGACGCCGGTCGAATCACAGCAGCCGGCGCAGGTGGATGGAGAGCAGGGGGCCGAGCCTCCGCCGGAGCAGGCAGCGAGGATCAGGAGCAGGAACGTGAGGCGCATGCCGCCCCATGTGGGTGCGGCGAGGCGCCATTTTGAGACCCGCTACGAGCTACGAACCACCGACCACCGACCACCGACCACCGACTGTCGTCATCCCGTCGTCCAGCCGAGGGTGTCGTCTCGCGCCTGGATCCGCGCCTCGGTCGTCTCGACGAACTTGAACAGCGACACGCCCTTCGACGCTCCGAGGTTGCTGAGCTTCTGCTTGCGCGCCTCGACCGACAAGCCGGGCTCGTCGAGCATCTTCTCCATCTCTTCGAGGCCCTCGAACTTCTGCGCGGTCGCCTTCGCGAGCCCGGTCGCGTACTGCGCGGCGCCGATCGGGTCCTTCTTGAAGAACTCCTCGAAGTCCGCCTTGGTTCCGTCGGAGAGCAGGAAAACCTGAGACGGAGGTTTGTTGGCGTCGTCCATCGACACCCAGTCTACTAGGGTTCGAGGGGCCTGTGTCCGAGACCTACGGCAACTACGAGCTGCTGGAGCGCATCGCCACGGGCGGCATGGCCGAGATCTTCCGCGCGAAGCAGCTCGGGCTCGAGGGCTTCGAGAAGGAGCTGTGCATCAAGCGCATTCTCCCGCACCTCGCGCGCGAGCCTCAGTTCATCAAGATGTTCCTCGACGAGGCGCGCATCGCCGCGCGTCTCAGCCACCCGAACATCACCCAGATCTACAACCTCGGCGCGCAGGGCGGCACCTACTTCATCGCGATGGAGTACGTCGACGGCCAGGACCTGCGCGAGGTCTGGCGCATGTGCGAGGCCCGCGGCCAGCCGATGCCCCCGCAGTACGCGTGCCGCATCGTCGCCGAGGCCGCGGCCGCGCTCCACCACGCCCACAAGAAGACGAACAAGCAGGGCAAGCCGCTCGGCATCGTGCACCGCGACGTCTCGCCGCAGAACATTCTCGTCACCCGCACCGGCGACGTGAAGGTCGTCGACTTCGGCATCGCCAAGGCCGCCGACTCGTCGACGCACACCCGCGCCGGCGTGCTGAAGGGGAAGTTCGCGTACATGTCGCCGGAGCAGGCGGCCGGCGGGCGCATCGACCGGCGCACCGACATCTTCGCGCTCGGCGTCATCTTGCACGAGCTCATCACCGGCGTGCGGCTGTTCAAGCGCGACACCGACGTGTCGACGCTGACCGCGGTGGGGAACTGCCACGTCGACCCGCCGAGCGACTCGGTCGAGGGCGTCGACGACGAGCTCGACGCCATCGTGCTCAAGGCGCTCGCCAAGAACCCGAAAGACCGGTTCCAGGACGGCGAGGAGCTGCAGCTCGCGCTCGAGAAGTGGCTCGTCGAGAAGAGCCTGCCCTCGAGCTCGGCCGCGCTCGCGCAGTTCATCGCGGGGCTCGCGAAGGACATCGAGAAGGCGTCGATCGATCGCCGGCGCAAGAGCACGAGCAGCAAGGCGGAGCGGAAGAAGACCGACTCGACGAAGCTGATCCGCAGCCAGGAAGCGAAGATCCCCGACGACGCCGACCTCGAGGAAGAGCCCGAGCCGCTGCCTGCCCCGCCGCCGCGCAAGCGCACCGGCACGCTCGCCGCTCCGCCGCCGAGCAGCGAGAAGCAGGACAAGCAGAAGCTCGCGACGAGCGTGTTCGCGTTCCTGTTCGGGGTCACGCTCGTGGCGCTCGTGGCGGTGCTCGGCATCCAGCTGCTCAAGGGCCCGAGCGCGGCCGTGGTGAAGGTGACGAGCCAGCCGGTGGGCGCGAACGTGTACTGGAACGGTGAGCCGCTCAAAGAGAAGACGCCGTGCACGCTGCCTCCCGCGGGCGCGGGCTCGTACTGGCTCGAGGTGAGCCTCGACGGCTACGAGGCGTACCGCGCGAAGATCGAGGTGCCCGCGAGCGGTGAGCGCGAGATCGCGGTGGTGCTCAAGTCGCTGAGGTGAGCCTCAGGGGGGCAGCCCGCTCAGCGGGTCCCAGACGACGAACCCGACCAGCGCCTCGGTCTGCACGACGAGCCGCGCGGCGGGGTTCCTCGCGAGCCGCTGCACGAACGGCTCGAACTGGGGTCGCCGGCCGCAGAGCACGTACTGGGCGCCGAACTCGCGCGCGACGATGAGCGGAGCGTCGGCGGGTGGGTTCCGCACGAGCTCGAACCAGCGCCGGTACCTGACCGGGTCCCTCTTCCAGAAGAACACGGGGTCGAGCGCCACCATGAACTTGCGGCCGGGAAGGGCGAGCATCATCTCTCCCGTCAGGTCCCAGTCGCAGGTGAAGACCTGCGCGCCCTGGGGGATGACGCCCTGAAGCTGCTGCGCGACCGCCGGGCGGAAGATGTCGACCCGCTTGCGCAGCCGCAGCACCGACTGCTCGCTCGCGAACAACGCCGTGAACGCGAACGCCGCGAGCGGCAGCGCCACGGCCGCCCTGCGCTCCAGCGGCCCGCGACCGATCGACAGGGCCGCCGCGGCCGCCGCGAACGGCGCGAGGTACTCGATGAACCGCTGGCTCTTCAGCGTGATGACCAGGAACCCCGCGGCCGCGGCCGCGAACGCGAGGGGAACCGCGTCGGCACGCCGGCGTCTCCAGCTGTAGACCAGCGCCGCGGCGACGAGGCCGACGGGGAAGAGGAGCTGCCGCCAGATGCCGCTCCAGTCGAACGGCTTGAACTCGGCGCCGAGCTGGAAGCCGGTCGCGTCGCCCCAGGCCTTGTCGACCAGAATCTCGTAGTTCTGCAGCCAGAAGAGCGACAGGTTTCTCGGGAAGTCGGGGTGAACCAGCACGCCCACCGCGAGCCCGGCAGCCGCCACGCCGAGCGGCCGGGGGCTCGGGCGCTGGCCTGCCGCCACGTGCGCGAGCTCGACGATGAGCACGAGCACCAGCGCCGTGTGCCACGAGGTCGAGCTCAGCGGGTACAGCAGCGCCGCGGCGCCCAGAACGGCGAGCCGCCGCCGCGCGGCGGCCCACGTCACGGCGAGCGCCAGCGTCACCGCCAGCAGGTGCGGCCTGACGAGCGCGAACCGCAGCGCGAAGGCTCCCGACGAGGCGAGCGCGAGGAGCACCCACAGCCCCGGCCGCTTGACCCGCTCGGCGGCCAGCACCGAGAAGAGGACGCCGAGGAGCACCGCGCCGAAGAACGTACCGGCGATGCGCGCCGCGGTCGTGGGGTTCAGGCCGGCGACCGGCACCAGGAGCACGTGAAAGAGGAGCTCCTTGTCTGCCCAGTGGTCCGACTGCCAGCTGAACGGGAGCATCGGCATCGCGTGAGGGAGGCCGGCGTCTTTGATCATGCGGGCGATCGCGAGGTGAAACCCCGTGTCCGAGTCGAACGGCGCCTGCTGGATGAGCTGAAGCGCGGCCGCGATCGCGGCGAAGAGCAGCGCCCACGTGACCCTCTCGAGCGGCGTCACCGCGGCAGCTTCGGGCCCGGCGACCGCCGGCGGCGGGCCGCTTCGTCGCTGACGCGGTGAGGGCACGCTGCCAGAGTACCCCTGCTTCCCGCTGCACCGGCTTGCATTAATTGAACGCTTGTTCTATTAATGGCTCCAGATGGGCCGCCCGCGAAAGAGCGAGGAGCGCGACACCCGGCAGGGCATTCTGGACGCCGCCCTCGATCTCTTCGCCGAGAGCGGCTTCTTCGGCACCTCGATGCGCGAGATCGCGCGCAAGGTCGGAGTGCGCGAGAGCGCGCTGTACCACCACTTCGCCTCGAAGGAGGCCATTCTCGAGGCGCTCGCGGCGAGCTACGGCCCGGGCCAGTCGCGGCACCTCGCCGGCCTCGACGTGGGCGCGATGCTCGACGCCGCGGGGCCGCGGCAGCTGCTCGAGCAGCTCGTGCAGTTCATGGTCACCATCTGGTCGACGCCGCAGGAGCAGAAGATGATGCGCATCATCCTCTCGGAGGGTGCGCGCCTCGGCCAGCACGACGTGCTCAACCTGCAGGGCGTCATCTTCGAGGCCCGCCGCAACTTCTCGCGCGTCTTCGAAGAGATGATGCGCCGCAAGCTCATCAAGAAGGCCGACCCCATCACGCTCACCGTCGCGTTCATGGGCCCGCTGATGATGATGCGCATGATCTACCTCGTCATGCCGAAGGGCCCTCCCGACCTCAAAGGCCTCAAGGCCGAGGTCGATCGCCACCTCGACTTTTTCTGGCAGTCCGTAACTTAACGAACGTTCACTCAGAAACCCGCGCCATGGCACTCCTCAAGCTCGCCGTCCGCAACCTCCGCCGGAACCGCCGCCGCACCGCCATCACGCTCGTCGCGATGGTGGTCGGCATCACCGGCATGACCGCGCTGCGCGGCTTCATCAACGGCCAGCGCGAGGTGATGGTCGAGAACATCGTGAAGGGCCGCCTCGGCGCGCTGCAGGTGCACAAGAAGGGCTACGTGCAGAACGTGCTGACGTCGCCGCTGCAGCTCGACATGGCCGACACGCCGGAGCTGCGGAAGAAGATCGCAGACACCGCGCACGTCACCGCCGTCGCTCCGCGCATCGAGTTCGGCGCGATGCTCTCGACGCCCGACAAGAAGCCGCCGCCGGAAGACGGCTCGCTGCTCCCCGAGGCCGACCAGGGCAAGACGTCGTTCTTCATCGCCACCGCGGTGGAGCCCGAGAGCGAGACGAAGGTCACTCCGCGCCGCAGCAGCCTGGTGAACGTCGGGCACATGCCGGCCTCGCCCGAGACCCCCGAGCTCGTGCTGAACGCCGACTTCGCGCTCGGCCTCGATGCGCAGCTGCACGAAGCCGGGGCGCCGCTGCCGCCGCTCGAGCAGCAGCTCGCGCTCCTCGCGGCCGACCGCGACGGAGCGCTCAACGGCGAGAACGTCGTGCTCGGCGGCACGTTCCCGAGCTTCAGCCCCGGCGACAAGCGCGTCGGCCTGGTGCCGCTCGCCGTCGCGCAGCGCGTGCTCCGCATGGAGGGCCGCGTCACCGAGTACGGCATCGCGGTCGACTCGGTGCTGGCGGTCGAAGCCGTGCGCGACGAGCTCCAGCAGAAGCTCGGCCCCGACTACGAGGTGCACACCTGGTCCGAGCTCTTCCCCTTCATCAAGAGCCTCAACGGCACGCAGGACTTCATCTTCTCGATCATCAGCGCGGTGTTCCTCGCCGTCGTGCTGCTCGGAATCTTGAACGCGATGCTGATGACGGTGCTCGAGCGCACGCGCGAGATCGGCACCATGCTCGCCGTCGGCATGCGCCGCCGGCAGATCATCCGCCTGTTCATGCTCGAGGGCGCCGTGATCGGCTCGATCGGCGTGCTGCTCGGCCTCGCCGTCGGCGTCAGCCTCGTCACGTTCTTCAACCACCAGGGCATCCCGCTGCCCGCACCCGGCGCGACCGTCGACTCCATCGTGCGCCCCTACCTCACGCCGCGCTTCGTCATCGGCGCGCTGACCGGCACCCCCATCGGAGCCGCCGTCGCCACGCTGTGGCCGGCGTGGCGCGCGTCGAGGCTGCGGCCCGTCGAGGCGCTGGCGAGCGCCTGAGAGGACACGACCATGAGCCGACTCCCTGCACTCGCAGCACGCAACGTGGGCCGCAACCGCCGCCGCAGCCTCATCACCGGCGCCGCCATCACCATCGCCGTCATCATGGTGATGCTGCTGAAGGGCTTCGTCGCCGGCGCCGCCTCGCTGATGGTCGCCGACGTCGTCGAGGGCCGCAGCGGCGCCCTGCAGATTCACAAGAAGGGCTACGTCGACAGCATCGAGTCGGTGCCCACGCGGCTCAACATTCCCTACACCCCCGAGCTCATCGCGAAGATTCAGGCGGTGCCCAACGTGAAGGGAGTGACCGGCCGCATCGTCTTCAACGGCCTGGTGAGCAACGGCACCACCCAGACCATGTTCGTCGGCCGCGGCATCGACCTCGAGCGCGAGCAGCAGGCCTGCCCCCGGGCGAAGTCGACCGTGCGCGCCGGAGGCCGGCCGCTCGCGACGGGCGACGGCGCGCACGCGCTCATCGGCTACGAGCTGGCCGAGAGCTTCGGCTGGGCCGTGCCTGCGCCGCTGCCGCCGCTCGAGCAGCTGACGGCCGTGGCGCCGCAGCTGCGGGGTCAGCTCGTCACCGCCGGCGTCGCCGACTGGTGGGCGAAGGCGTCGCAGGCGCGCCGCACCGTGAGCGTGCAGTCGAGCAGCCCCGCCGGCCGCAGCAACGCCGTCGACCTCTCGGTGAAGGGCTACTCGGTCTCGAGCTTCCCCTTCGAGAACAAGCGCGTGCTGACGGTGCCGCTCGCCACCGCGCAGGCGCTCATCGACCTCGACGGCCGGGTGACCGAGTACGCCGTCGCCGTCGAAGACCTCGCGAAGCTCGAAGAGACGCGCGCCGCGCTCGAGGCCGCGCTCGGGCCCGAGTTCGAGGTTCACACCTGGCAGCAGCTCAACACGTTCGTGCGCGACGTCATCGCGCGGCAGAACATCGTGTTCAGCGCCATCAGCATGGTGCTGTTCATCATCGCGCTCACCGTCATCGCGAACACGATGCTGATGAGCGTGTTCGAGCGCGTGCGCGAGATCGGCACGCTGCTGGCGGTCGGCGTTCGGCGCCGGCAGGTGCTGCAGCTCTTCATCATCGAGGCGGCCGTCATCGGCGCCATCGGCGGAGTCATCGGCGCCGCCGTCGGCCGCGCCGCGCTGTTCGTCATCGCGAGCATCGGAATTCCCATCGAGATGCCGGGCACGTCGGGCTCGGCGCTGCTGCAGCCCGCGGTGACGCCGCCGTTCGTGGTGGGCGCCGTCGTGGCGGCGATGCTCGGCGCGCTCGCCGCCTCGGCCCTGCCTGCCCGCCGCGCCTCGCGGCTCAACCCCGTCGATGCACTCCGCAACGCCTGACGCCACCGAAAGGAACGCACCATGACCGCACTCGTCCTCACCCTCCTCGCGGCCGACCCCGACGTCGGCGAGCTGCTCAAGAAGTACGACGAGATCATGGGCCCGCAGGCGTTCGAGGCCGAGGCCAGCATGACGGCGACGCGCGAAGACGGCAGCTCGCGCACCTACGCGATGAAGTTCCTCAAGAAAGACCAGGACAAGTTCCGCCTCTGGTTCAGCGAGCCGTCGGCCGTGAAGGGCCAGGAGATGCTCCGCAACGGCGACAACCTGTGGGTCTACATTCCGAACCTGAAGCGGGCGACGCGCATCGCGAACCGCGACAACTTCCAGGGCGGCGACTTCAACAACGCCGACGTGCTGCGGGTGAACTACGCGGCCGACTACGACGGCAAGCTGGTCGACTCGGGCGACCCGAACGCCTGGTGCGTCGAGCTGAAGGCGAAGCACAAAGAGACGTCGTACGACTCCATCAAGCTCTGGCTGAGGAAGAGCGACTACCAGCCGCTGAAGGGGCAGTACTTCGGCACGAGCGGGCAGATGATCCGCTCGGCGACGTTCTCGGACCACAAGGAGTTCGAGAAGGGCTTCACGCGGCCCGCCCGCATCGTGATGCAGAACGAGCTCGTGAAGACCCGCAAGAGCGAGATGGTGACCTCGCGCATGACGCTCAAGGTCGACCCGCCGCCGCAGCGCTTCACGCAGGCGGACCTCGGAAAGTAGGCCATGCTCGGGCTCGTGCTCATCGCGGTGCTCCACGCGGACGACCCCGCGCCGGAGCCTGCGCCCGAGGAAGCGCCGCCCGCCTTCAAGCACACGGTCGAGATCAACGGCTACGTCGCGAACCGGCTCGGCTACGGCCGCTCGCGCTGGAGCGGCCTCATCCCCACCGACGACAGCCCCCAGTGGCTCAACATGACCGAGCTCAACGCGCAGCTGAAGGTCGGCTACCACGAGCACGGCTTCGTCTACGTCGACACGAGCGCCATCGCCCTGGCCGGCTTCGACTACCGGCTGATGAACGCCGAGGGCTTCGAGGAGTACCAGCTCACGCGCGACTCTCCGGCCGCGCGCCCGCTGATCAGCATCAACGAGGCGTACGTGCTGCAGGAAGCGGCGCCCTGGCTCAACTTCATGATCGGCAAGAAGCGCATCGTCTGGGGCCCCGGCCTCGCGTTCAACCCGACCGACCTGCTCAACGTGCGCAAAGACCCGACGGACCCGACGTTTCAGCGCGCCGGAGCGTGGCTCGCGCGCATCGAGGTGCCGCTCGAGAGCTCGGCGTTCACGCTGCTGTTCGCGCCGCAGGTGACCCAGAGCGCGTTCGGCATTCCCTACGGCTTCATCACGCACCCCGCGTGGAACAAGCAGGACGACCAGCCGCACTACCTCGTCGGCGCGCGCGCCTACTTCCTCGTCGCCGACACCGACATCAACGTGCTCGCGTACTTCTCGAACAAGTACTTCGACGACTTCGAGAACAAGGTCCGCACCGGCGCGAGCGTCAGCCGCATCTTCTTCGACACGTGGGAGGTTCACGCCGAGGCGCTCTTGCAGCAGGGCAGCTCGCGCACCTACGTCGAGCACGAGTGCGTCGCCGACGTGATGGCCGCGCTCGCGTGCAACCAGCAGAAGCGCGCGTTCGCGTCGCGGTCGCGCCTCGACGACACCACGTGGCTGCCCGTCATCCTCGCGGGCGTCAGGAAGACGTTCGACGACGACTCGTTCCTCTCGGTCGAGTACCTCTTCCAGGCCGACGGCTACCGGCCGGACCAGTACCAGGACCTCATCAACGCGTTCGACGGCATCAACCAGGCGCGGGCGCTCGGGCTCGCGCTGCCGGCGGGAGCGTCGCTGCTGATTCCGAACGCGGGCGGCGGCAGCGACCAGGCGACGCCGTCGCGGTTCAGCTTCGCTCCGACGGGGAAGCACTACGCGTTCATCACGTTCAACAAGCCGCGCATCAAAGACGACTTCATCGCGCAGCTCGTCGTGCTCGCGAACCTGCAGGACCTCTCGACGCTGTGGACTCCGAGCATCGCGTGGAGCACCACCGAGTGGCTGCAGCTCTCGCTCATCGGCTTCATCCCGGTGCCGGGGCCCGACGCGCTGGCCGCGAAGGTGCCGTCGACCGGCAAGTACATCAGCGAGTACGGCTCGTTTCCGCAGCTGTTCCGCGTGTTCTTCGAGGTTCGAATCTTCTACTGAAGGAAGGAGCGTCACATGAGCAACGGCCACCTGCTGGACCTCAAGGGCATCGAGAAGCACTACGAGCTCGGGAAGACCACCGTCACCGCGCTGCGCGGGGTGGACCTGCAGGTCGAGCGCGGCGAGTTCACGGTGGTGACGGGGCCGTCGGGCTCGGGGAAGACGACGCTGCTCAACATCATCGGGTGCCTCGACCGGGCGTCGAAGGGCACGTACGTGCTCGACGGCACCGACGTGAGCGCGCGCGACTTCGACGACCTCGCCGAGGTGCGCAACCAGAAGATCGGCTTCATCTTCCAGAGCTTCAACCTGATTCCGGTGCTCGACGTGGCCGAGAACATCGAGTTCCCGTGCGCGGTGCGGAAGAACGCGGAGGACCCGAAGAAGCTGCGGGCGCGGGTGAACGCGCTCGCGAAGCGCGTGGGGCTCGAGCCGTACCTGCACCACAAGCCCGACGAGCTGTCGGGCGGGCAGCGGCAGCGCGTGGCGATCGCGCGCGCGCTCATCACCGAGCCGCGCCTGGTGCTCGCCGACGAGCCGACCGCGAACCTCGACTCGGCGACGAGCGATCAGATCATCGACCTCATGCTCGAGCTCAACAAGGAGCAGGGCGTGACGTTCTTGTTCTCGACGCACGACCCGCGCGTGGTGAAGCACGCGAAGCGCGCGCTGCAGATTCACGACGGGCGCATCGAGACGGGCACGGGGCACTGAGCTCTGGGCCTGGCGCCCGGCGCCGACGGGCGCTCAGCGCCGCCACTCGCGCGGAACCCCCGCGAACGAAGCCTCGCGCTCGAGGTCCGACAGCTCGCGGTCGAGCGCCGCCCGGCGCGCCTCGGCCTCGGCGAGCTCGGCCTTCGCCGCGACGAGCCGGTCCCGCTGCGCCGCCGTCATCGCAGCCCGGGAGACCAGGCGCTCGACCTCGTCCACGTACCACCGCTTCTGCTCGACGAGGCGCTCGACGCTCGCCCGCTGCTCCGCCAGCTTGCGGAACCGGCCGCGCCACTGCGCCTCGTCCAGCGCCGCCGCCGGCGCCGGAGCGCTGGGGGCCTCGAGGCGTGGCGGCGAGACCGCCGCGGCGCTCGACCCGGGCCGTGCGGCGACCGCGGCCACCCGGAACCGCTGCAGCGGCGCTCGCGCTCCATCGAGCGAGACCTCGGGCTCGGAGCAGCCGCCGGCCGGCAGCTCGAGCACGGCGCCGAAGAGGCCCCCGGCGAGCGAGTGCTCGTCGAGAAACCGGAACAGCGCCCGGCTGTCGGCGTCGATCCACTCGCTCGTTCGCAGCGGCTGCCACGGCGGCCGCACCGCGATCGCACAGCTCCCGCGGTGGAGCGTGAGCACCGGAGCGGTCGAGCGCGAGATGACGAGCGCGAACGTCGCACCGCCCGGCTCCTGCACGGCGGTGGCGAGCGACGGGTAGCGCAGGGCCGCGTCGAGCTCCCGGGCCTCCTTCAGGGCGCGGGCGCGGCTGGCCTCGACGACCGTGTCCCAGCGCGCGCCGAGCGCTTCGATCGGCACCGCCCACGCGTCGTCGCGCACCACCGCCACCACGCGGCCGCCCGGGTCGAGCACCGGCTCGCCGGGCCGCACGGTGCCGTCGAGCGCGAGGCGGTACTGCGGGATGCCGAAGCGCGTGCCCGGCGGCGGCTGCAGCGCCCCTGAGGCTCCACCCGTCACGTGAACCGGAACCTCGCTCTCGAGCTCCGCCGAGGGCGCCGATTCGAGCACCTCTCCGTCGCCGCCGCCGACGTCGAGCTCGAGCAGCCCGGGCGAGCGCTGCACCACCGAGCCGAGCAGCGTGCGGCCGTCGGCGAGCTCGACCCTCACCACGCGGCAGTCGAACGCCTCGACCGTCACGAGCCGGGACGGAGCGATGAAGAAGCCCCTGCCCTCCAGCGCGCCGCAGCGCACCTTCGCCGTCACGGCGGGGTCCGCCGCCGCGACCTTGGGCTCCGGCGCCGTCCGCTCGGGCGGGGGAGCGACCACGATCGGCGCCACCGGCGCCGCCGGCGGAGGCGGGGCGCGGCGCACCCTGGCGACGGTGCCGGCCGCTGCGAGGACGGCGAAGAGCAGCGCGGCGCCCATCGCCATCGCCTTGCGTGAGCTGCGCGGCGGCGTCACGACCACCGTCGCCGCGGGTGGCGGCCCGACCGAGGGCGGTGCCTTGAGCGAGGCGCCGCCGAGCTGCAGCTCGTGGAGCAGCTCGGCGACTGCGGCTTGAGGCGGCAGCGCCGTGGCCATCTTTCCGGCGCCGGTCCCCGGCCGGCCCAGAAACCGGTGCAGCGCGTGCGCGACCTCGTCGAGAGACGCGAAGCGCGCCGCGGGCTCGCGCTGCAGCATGCGGTCGACGACCTCGACGAGCGGCTGCGGCGCGTCGGGAATGATCGAGCGCACGGGGGGAATCTCGCAGCGCTTCACCTCTTCGAGCAGCCCGGCGTCGTTGTCCGACTGATAGAGGCGGCGCAGCGTGAGCAGCTCCCAGAACACGACGCCGAGCGCGAACTGGTCTGCGAGCGCCGTGACGGGCTCGAGCGCGACCTGCTCGGGCGCCATGTACGCGAGCTTGCCCTTCACCGCGCCCGTGGCGGTCTTCGCGAGCCGCGCGTCGGCGCGCACGATGCCGAAGTCGACGATCTTCGACAGGCCGTCTTCGCGCACCATGATGTTCTGCGGGCTGACGTCGCGGTGCACGATGTTGAGCGGCCGCCCGTCGGGGCCTTTCGCGGTGTGGGCGTGGCCGAGGCCGAGCGCGGCGTCGTGGACGATCTTGGCGATGACGCGGAAGGGAAGGCGCCGCTCGGCCTTCACCGCGGCCTTGAGCAGCTGCGACGCGTTGCAGCCGCGAATCAGCTCCATGGCGATGAAGTACTGGCCCTCCCACTCGCCCCACTCGTAGACGCGCACGACGTTCGGGTGATCGAGCTGGGCGGCGAGGCGCGCCTCGTCGAGGAACTGCTCGACGTACGCGGGCTCTGCGGCGAGGTCGGGCAGCAGGCTCTTGAGGATGACGGGCCGCTCGAACGCGGGCGGCCCCTTGCGCTGGACGGCGTGGAAGATCTCTCCCATGCCGCCGATCGCGAGCCGGTTCAGCACTTCATATTTGCCGAGGACGAGGGCGGCCAACCGGCGGTGAGCCTAGCGCCGGTTGCGCCGCCGCATCGCTGCGAAGATCGAGAGCAGCGCGAACGCCGGAGCTCCGGCTGCGGAGCAGCCCGCCTCGCCCATCATCGGGTCGTTCGATTCATCCGGGTCGGGGCTGTCCGTCATCTTGACCCTCGGAGCCACGACCATCACCGTCACCACGTTCGACTTGTTCCCGTACGGGAGGAACGTGCACCAGGCCTCGATGACACCCGGCGCCGTCGGAGTGACCTGCGTCTCGAAGCGGAGCTCCGGCCCGGTCGTGAACGCCTGGCGCAAATCGACGCCGGGGCCGTGAATCTCGATGACGGCCTCCTCGCCCGGCTGTGGGTTCGCGGTGCACGTCGCGATGAGCCTGTCGGTCTTTCCCGCGGTGGGCTGCTGGCGGTTCGGGTACTCGACGGGAATCGCGACGAGCCCACCCATCCAGGGGTCGGTGCTGATGGCGAGCTCCGGCTTCGGGACGTCCACCCACGCGACCTCCTGCGCGTTGCCGCAGATGCACATCGCGCTCTTCACAATGGGATACAGCCGCGCGCCGCGCGGCAACATGCTCGTCGCATCGAAGCTCCACCGCGACATGCGGTCCGGCGTGATGAAGCCGCCGATGCGGTAGCCGCGCACCGCGGGTGCTTTCTCGTACATGAACTCGATCGCCCGGAACGCGTACTTCTGGGTGTTCAACGGCTCCGAGCACGGGCCGCACGTCACCCAGACCTCGCCCGAGCCCTTCACCGTGCCGCTCTGGCTCGGGTCGGTGAGCGTGAAGGTCATGTCTGCATCGAGCACGGTCAGCGGGCCAGCCGACGAGGAAACCGCGAACAGGAGCACAGCGAGTGGGAGTGAGCGCATGGTGGGCGCTCTCTCTGAAAGGACCGCGCCTGGCCAAACGGCCGGAATCAGGTTTCCCGGAGCTCGAGACCGTCCAGCGCGGCGTCGAGTACACTGCGCGCTCCGCTCACGGCTCGAAGGGGTACAGCATGCGACTCTCTGCGTCTCGGCTTGCGGTCTGGGCTTCGTTTGCGTCGTTGCTGACTCTCGGAGCCTGCGGCACGCCGTCCGTACCGCCCCCCGACGGCGGCGGCGGCTGCGACTCCGCGACGTGCGCCGGCTGCTGCGACGGCAACACGTGCGTCGCCGTCTCGGCGCAGAACGGAGACAAGTGCGGCTCCGGTGGGCGCGCCTGCGCCGTGTGCGCGACCGACATGTGCCAGAACGGCACCTGCATCGGCGGCGCCGGAGGCGGTAGCGGCACCAGCGGCGGCTCGGCGACGGCGGGCGGCAGCATGGGCACCGCGGGCGGCACGATGGGCACTGCCGGCGGCACGATGGGCACTGCCGGCGGCACGATGGGCACTGCCGGCGGCGGTCCGAACGCCGGCGGCACGGGCACCGCGGGTGGAGGTCCGAACGCCGGCGGCTCCGGCACCGCCGGTGGAACGATGGGCACCGCAGGCGGCGGTCCGAACGCCGGTGGCTCCGGCACCGCGGGCGGTGCCGCTTCGTGCAACCCGAACACCTGCGCCGGCTGCTGCGACGCCAACGGCGCGTGCATTCCCTCCTCGATGCAGACCGGCGCGCAGTGCGGCAGCAGCGGCACGGCGTGCTCGCAGTGCTCCGGCAGCGCGACGTGCCAGAACGGCATGTGCGTCGGCGGCGCGTGCAGCTCGACGACCTGCGCCGGCGGCTGCTGCAACGGCCTGAGCTGCGTGAATGCAGGCCAGCAGAGCGCGATGCAGTGCGGCACCATGGGCGCCGCGTGCGGCGCGTGCCCGGTGAGCGCCGATCGCTGCCTGAACGGCGCCTGCGTCTGCGGCACGGGTCCCGCGTGCGGCGCCGGCCAGCGCTGTCAGAACGGCAACTGCGTCTGCGACGCGACCAGCTGCCCGAACGGCTGCTGCGAGGGCAGCCAGTGCCGCCAGCCGGGCACCTCCACCTGCGGCACCGGCGGTGCCTCGTGCACCATCTGCGGCAACACCGCCGACGCGTGCTCCGGCGGCCAGTGCCGCTGCGGCGGGAACGCGGCGTGCGGCGCCGGCCAGCGCTGCGCGAACGGCGTCTGCGTGTGCGACGCCACGAGCTGCCCTGGCGGCTGCTGCAGCGGCAACAGCTGCCAGATGCCCTCGACGCAGACGTGCGGCAGCGGCGGCATGGGCTGCGTGTCGTGCGGCCTGCGCAGCGACAACTGCTCGCAGGGCACCTGCGCGTGCGGCCCGTCGATGCCGTGCGCGGCCGGCCAGCGGTGCGCGAACGGCGCGTGCGTATGCGACGCCACGAGCTGCCCGAACGGCTGCTGCAACGGCAGCACGTGCCAGAACCCGAGCACCGCGAGCTGCGGCGCCGGCGGCGCAGCGTGCACGAGCTGCGGCGCCAACGCCGACAACTGCTCCGGGGGCAACTGCCGCTGCGGCAGCGGGCCTGCGTGCAGCGCCGGCCAGCGGTGCTCGAACGGCTCGTGCGTGTGTGATGCGACGAGCTGTCCCAACGGGTGCTGCTCCGCGAACCAGTGCCAGCCGGGCAACTCCACCAGCTCCTGCGGGGCCGGCGGCGGCGCGTGCCAGGGCTGCGCGATGGGCCAGACGTGCACCAACGGCGTCTGCAGCGGCTGCACCGCGGCGAGCTGCCCGAACGGGTGCTGCTCGGGGAGCACGTGCACCACGATGCAGACGGCCACCGCGTGCGGCTTGAGCGGAGCCGCGTGCGTCTCGTGCGGTGCGGGCGCCGACAGCTGCGCCGGCGGCGCCTGCCGCTGCGGCGCCGGGCCGTCGTGCGCGGCCGGCCAGCGCTGCTCGAGCGGGCAGTGCGTGTGCGACGCCACCAGCTGCCCGAACGGCTGCTGCGCGAACGGCGTGTGCCAGGCGAACGGCCTGGGCGCGTGCGGCTCCCAGGGCGGCGCGTGCACGGCGTGCTCGTCGAGCACGGCCGACAACTGCACGAACGGAGCGTGCCGGTGCGGCAGCGGCGCTGCCTGCGGAGCGGGCCAGAGCTGCCAGAACGGCCAGTGCGTGTGCGACGCGGCGAGCTGCCCGAACGGCTGCTGCGTCAACAACAGCTGTCAGAACCCGGGCGTCGGCTCGTGCGGCACCGGCGGGGCGATGTGCGCCACGTGCGGCATCACCGCCGACAACTGCGCCATGGGCGGCTGCCGCTGCGGCGCCGGGCCGGTCTGCGGCAACGGGCTGCACTGCGTGAGCGGCCAGTGCGTGTGCGACGCCACGAGCTGCGGCGGCGGGTGCTGCGGGCCGATGGGCTGTGTGACCCCGCCGACGTCGAGCCAGTGCGGCACCGGCGGCGCGGCGTGCGCGGCGTGCTCGCCCATCTCGGCGGACAACTGCTCGGGCGGCGCGTGCCGCTGCGGCACGGGCGGGGCGTGCGCCGCCGGCCAGCGCTGCTCCAACGGGCAGTGTGTGTGTGACGCGATGAGCTGCCAGGGCTGCTGCCAGGGCGGCTCGTGCGTGCCTCCACCGCAGCAGGGCAGCATGACGTGCGGCAGCGGCGGCGCGGCGTGCGCGGCGTGCCCGATGGGGCAGTCGTGCGTGAACGGCGGGTGCTGCTCTCCGACGAACAGCACGTGCTCGGCGATGACCCAGTGCTGCTCCGGCTCGTGCACGAACGGCCTCTGCACTTCGTGCAACACCGCGGGCCAGCCGTGCGGCGCCGGCTGTTGCGCCGGGCTCTCGTGCAACGCGGGCGCGTGCTGCCGCAGCGTCGGCTCGAGCTGCCAGGTGTCTGCCGAGTGCTGCTCGGGCACCTGCTTGAACGGCGCGTGCCAGGCGAGCGCGTGCAGCGGCAACGGGCAGTCGTGTGCCATGGGCCAGCCGTGCTGCGCGGGCTTCACCTGCAACGCCGCGACGCTGACGTGCCAGAGCGCGACGTGCAGCAACGCGGGCCAGCAGTGCAGCGCGAACCAGCCGTGCTGCTCGGGCCTGACGTGCGGCGCGAACGGGGTGTGCGAGGGCGGCACGTGCAGCAGCGCCGGCCAGTCGTGCAGCGCCCCGCTGACGTGCTGCAGCGGGCTCACCTGCAACATGGCGAACGCGCTGTGCTGCCGCAACGCCGGGAGCACGTGCACGAACAACGTCGAGTGCTGCAGCGCCTCGTGCGTGAACGGCTCCTGCCAGGGCCAGGTCTGCGGAGGCGCGAACCAGCCGTGCGGCCCCAATCAGCCGTGCTGCGTCGGCTTCAGCTGCAACGGCGGGCTGTGCCAGGGCGGCATGTGCTCGAACCAGGGCCAGCCGTGCGGTCCGAACATCGCTTGTTGTCCGGGCCTGTCGTGCAACGCGGCGACGGGGACGTGCGGCGGCAGCAGCTGCGCCGGCGCGGGCCAGTCGTGCTCGCTGCTCGCCTGCTGCAGCGGCCTGACCTGCGGAGCGAACGGGGCGTGCTGCCTCGCCACCGGGAGCACGTGCAACAACAACGCAGAGTGCTGCAACGCGTCTTGCGTCAACGGCGTGTGCCAGGGCGCGATGTGCGGCGGGCAGGGCGCGATGTGCAGCGCGACGAACCCGTGCTGTCCCGGGATTTCGTGCACGAACGGCGTGTGCGGAGGCTCGATGTGCGGCGGCCAGGGCGCGACGTGCAGCGCGGCGGCGCCGTGCTGCAGCGGGCTCGCGTGCACGAACGGCGTGTGCCAGAGCTCGATGTGCAGCAACGCCGGTCAGTCGTGCGTGGCGCCGCTCACGTGCTGCTCGGGGCTGACGTGCAGCCCGACGACGCTGTCGTGCTGCCGGAGCGCGGGGAGCATGTGCTCGAACGGGTTCGAGTGCTGCACCGGCTCGTGCGTGAACGGGTCGTGCCAGAACACCATGTGCGGCGCCAGCGGGCAGGTCTGCGGCCCGAACCAGCCGTGCTGCACCGGTCTGTCGTGCACGAACGGGGTGTGCCAGAGCGGCATGTGCAGCGGGCAGGGCGGCTCGTGCGCGATGGGCCAGACGTGCTGCGCCGGGCTCACCTGCAACGCGGCGACGCTGACCTGCCAGAGCGGCACGTGCGGCAACACCGGTCAGATGTGCAGCGCGTCGGCGCCGTGCTGCCCGGGCATCAGCTGCAACAACGGCGTGTGCGGCGGCAGCATGTGCAGCGGTCAGGGCGGCTCCTGCGCCCTCGGCCAGGCGTGCTGCCCCGGGCTCAGCTGCAGCATGCCGACGCTCACGTGCCAGAGCGGCACGTGCGGCGGCGCCGGCCAGACGTGCGGCCCGAACCAGCCGTGCTGCTCGGGCTTCACCTGCGGCGCCAACGGAACGTGCCAGGGCGGCACGTGCGGCAACACCGGCCAGATGTGCAGCGCGTCGGCGCCGTGCTGCAGCGGCCTCAGCTGCACGAACGGCATCTGCGAGGGCTGCCGCAGCCTCCTCCAGACGTGCGGCCCGAACCAGCCCTGCTGCATGGGCCTGAGCTGCAACAACGGCTTCTGCCTCTAGCGACCGGCCCGCTCGAGGGCGAGGCTGATCAGCCCGCCCTCGTTGAAGCTCGCGAGGTGCCGGAACCCGTTCTTCAGTAGCGTCCGGCTCGCGACCGACAGCCACGCATCGAAGTCCGCATCGGGCCGGAAGCGCCCGACCAGCCGCGCTCCCGCGCACAGCACCCGCGCCACCTCGCGCACGCTCTGTACGCTCTGCGCCCACTCGCGCATCGACTCGAACGACACCGCCGACGTGAACGTCGCATCGGGCCACGGCAGGCTCACCACGCGCTCCGTTCGCCACACCTTCAGCTCGGCGCCGCTCTCCACCGCCAGCACGAGGCTCACGAGGCCACCTCCAGCGCGACGTCCGGCACGGCGCGATCTGCGTTCACACCGCTACGTCGCACCACGCCCTGAAATGCTTCAAAACCTCACAGGAGCTGCACCCCGACCGCGAACCCGGGCACCAGCGCCACGCGCGGACCCACCACGACGCCCCACGGCGCCAGCGTGCGCACATCGCGCTGGTCGGTGAAGCTGATGAGCGTGTGCAGCTGCGCACCGCCGAAGACCGCGAAGTGCTCCCACAGCTGGTAGCCCACGTTCAGCCGCAGCCCCGTGCTCGCCGCCGACGTCGCCCAGAAGCTCGCGCCCGGCGCCGTCGAGTGCAGCCCCTCGAACGAGCCCTCCAGCTCGCCGTACACGCGGTCCCACCGCAGCCGCACGCCGATGCCGGCACCGAGGCCCACCAGCGCGCGCCCGTTCGTGTCTCGCGGGTTCACGCCCCCCAGCAAGAAGCTGTACACGGTGTCGCTGCCCATCTTCACCGCCACGTTCGCGACCGACGTCTCGTTCGCCCACGCGGCCACGCCGTAGCGGCCCTTCCACAGCACGTTCACGAGGCCGATCGGCACGCTCGACTCGCTGACGTTCACCACGCCGAGCTGCAGGCCGCGCACGCGCCGCGCGATGTTGATGACTCCTACTTGAGTGCCGTCGACGTCGCCGCCGATGTTCAGCACGCCGACTTGAGCGCCGAGCACTCCGCCCGCCGCCACGTTCACGCTCGACACCTGGCCGCCCACGAAGTCGCGCGAGACGTTCACCGAGCCCACCTGCAGCCCGAGGAAGTTGCCGGCCCAGTTCACCGAGCCGAGCTGCACGCCGAGCGTGTCGCCCGCCTTGTTCAGCGCGCCCGCCTGCAGGCCGATCAGCTCGCCCGACCAGTTCACCGCCGACAGCTGAGCGCCCGCCACCGGCCCGGCCGCCACGTTCACCGACGACAGCTGAATTCCGAGCAGCCCGCCGGTCGCGACCGAGACTGCCGCGGCGTGCACGCCGATGAGCCGGCCCGTCGTGATGCCCACCGTCGTCGCGGTGACGCCGGTCACGCTGCCGGTGTTGATCATCGCCACGCCGCCGACGCCGACGCCGCGCAGCGCTCCGGTCTTGAGGAGCACGCCGCCGATCGCCGCGCCGTCGACGTCGTTCGCCCATGCCCAGATGCTGCCGAGCGAGAAGCCGCTGACGCGCCCCGAGTTCACGCCCAGAATGCCGAGCCCGAAGTTGATGTGCGGCGGAGCGCCCCAGCCCCCGATGCTGAGCGGCGGCACGAACGCGATCTCCACCGGCAGGTACCGCTCGGCCGGCGGGTCGTCGCCGCGGCGCACCGTCGCTTCCAGCGAAGTCGGAGTCAGCTCGGCGCGACCGACCCGCTGCGGCGCGTGCGGCTTGAGGAACAGCTTCGTCTCGCCGACGTTGCCGGCCCCGTCGTCGATGACGACGCGGTACTCGCCGACCTCGAGGCCGAGCTCGACCGGCTTGCCCACCGGCTTCGCGACCTCGACCACGAGGCCGCCGGTCGCGCCCAGCACGTGCACCCGGCCTCCGAGCTCGGCGTCGATGACGAGGCTCGCGTCCGCCGCGCGCAGGTCGGTCAGCACGAGGTCGCCGGTGCCGACCAGCTGAATGTCGTAGCCGGGCCGCTGCGGGCCGGCGCGCGTCGACGTCGTGCGCGTCAGCGTCTCGCCGAACGCGTACTGGTAGGCCTCGGCGAGCGTCACGCGGCCGTCGCGGCTGGCGTCGGCGGCGCCGCGCAGCCCCGAGAGGAAGTAGTGCGTGAAGATGCTCGCTCGCAGACGCTCCGACTCCTGCGCGGCCTCGTCGGCGGAGGCCGAGGTGAGGAAGGCGTGGCCGCTCAGCGACGAGCTGGCGTCGACGAGGAACGAGGGCCGCGGCGCTCCGCCCTTGAGCAGGTTCAAGGCCCCCGATGCGCACGAGTCGAGCACCGCGACGCGCACGTCGACCGGCAGCGCGTCGAGCTTCGCTCGCAGCACGGCATAGGTGACGCGCGCTCCGCGCAGCAGCAGCCCCTCTTCGTCGCTGTGCCCCGAGTAGTAGAAGAACACCTCGATGCGGGCCTTGCCCTGCTTCGCGTCGCGCACGCGGGCGTCGAGCACGTCGAGCGCCGAGCCGAGCTGCTCGGGCGTCGGGTCTTCGAGGAGCGTGACGTCGCGGGCGTCGACTCCGCCGAGCGTGGTGAGCACCTTCGCCATCGCGCGGGCGTCGGTGTTTGCGTAGCGCAGCGTGACTCGGTTGCCGCCGCCGTCGTTGGCGCCGGCGATCAGCGCGAAGCGGCGCAGCGCGGGCTCCGGCGACTGGGTGAGCAGCAGCGAGACGGCGAGCGCGGAGATCATGGCGTGTCTTTCTGGAGCAGAAGCGAGCGAACCGTCACGGTGTTGCCAAGGGCGGGCTGGCCGCTGCGTCCGGCCGCACGAATCGCAGCGAGTACGTCTGAAGGCGACAGCGGCTTCTCCGAGGCGACGAGGAAGAACCGTTCGAACCCGGGAGCTTCGTCGAGCTCGAACGAGTCGGGCAGCGCCTTGAAGCCGGGCGGCACCGACGTGTCGCCGTCCTTCGGCCAGTGCAGCGTGGCCTGGCCGGCGCCGTCGACGCTCGCGATCACGAGGTGCTGCGCGCCCTGGAGATCGAACGCCACCTGCACCACGTCGTGCGGCTTCACGTGCGCGCCGTCCGCCAGCCGCTCGGGCTCGGCGGCCTGCCGGAACAGCCGCAGCGACGGCTCGCCCTTCGCGCGGAGCACGTCGTCACGTGGAATGAACGCCACCGCCAGCACCGCAGCCGCCACTGCCGCGAATACCGGCACGAACCAGACCCTCGCCGGCGTCTGGCGGGGAGCCGCGGCGGGCCGGCTGCGCGGGGGCAGCGACGGGTACTTCGAGCGGATGTCGCGGTCGCTCGCGTCGAGCGCGTCGAGCCGCTCGCGGAGCGCCGCATCGGCCTCGAGCGCCTTCGCGATCTCGGCCTTCTCGGCGGGCGTCAGCTCGTCCAGCCGGTACCGCTCGAGCTTCCAGTCGGGAATCACGCGGCCTCCTCGAGCTGCTTCACGCGCTCGGTGATGCCGCGGGCGCGCTTGCGCACGCCGGACACCGACATCTTCATCTCCTTCGCGACCTCGTCCCACGTCATGCCGTCGACCCAGTGCAGCACCGCGATGGTGGCGGTCGTCTCGGGCTCGCCGGCGAAGAGCCGGCCGAGCAGGCTGCGTGCGGCCGCGCGCGCCTCGAGGTCGAGGTCCTGCGCGATCTGGAGCACGCGCTCGTCGCTCGGGTCCTCCGCCTTCCGGCGCGACCCGCGCAGCTGGTTCAGGCACACGTTCGTCGCCACCGTGAAGAGCAGCGAGCTGCCGGTGCCCGCCGCGTCGAGCTCGTCCTGCCTGCGCAGCACCTGCACGAACGTGTCGTGCATGGCGTCGAGCGCCTTCGCTTCGTCTCTGAGCAACAGCCGGCAGCGCCTGAGCACCATGGGTCCGTACCTCGCGTACAGCGACTCGACCGTGACGCCCACGCGTCAGGGCTCGCTCATCCCGACGCGCGAGCCGCCCGACGTCTGCACCTGGTTCGAAGGGGAGCCCACGACGAGCACCGTGCTCCCACCTGAGGCCTCGCCCGTCAACCTCGTCGCGACGCGCGCCGCGATGATGCTGCCGCCCGAGGCGCTCACGTCGAGGGCATCGAGGCACACGCCGCCCAGCCGGAGCTCGCTGCCCCCGCTCGCCGCCACCGCCCCGTCGAACGCCACGCCGCCGAGCTCCACGATGCTGCCGCCCGAGGCGTGAACGTCGAGGTGCTCGGAGGTGAGGTCCGTGACGTGAACGATGCTGCCGCCCGACGCGCTCACGCGGAACGTCTCGGTCATCGTCGCCGAAAGCCGCACCTCGGAGCCGCCCGACGCATCGACCGCTTCCCACGCTTCGTTGAACACCTCGGCCTTGATCCGCGTCGGGCCCTGCAGCCACAGGCCCGGCTTCAGCCGCATCGTCAGCGTCTCTCCCTGCACGAACGTCTCGATGCTGTCGAACACGTTCTCGTCGGTCGTCACCGACAGGGCCCGCGGGCCGACCGTGCCGTGCAGCTCGATGCCCGAGGCGATCGAGACGCGCTTGAACGCCTCGAGCTCACGCGTCTTGGTGACCTCGTTGCCGTTGCCCGAGACGCCGCCGCAACCGGCGAGAATGACGACGAAGAAGAGAGTGGTGGGTCGCATTTGCCGCTGGAACACCGGCACGCGAAAAAGCTGTCACCACGAAATGTGCACACCCTCTCTGACATCCGGGTCAAGGCCGCATGGCCCACTCCACCCTCACGTACAACTCCCATGGGTCCCGGGTCGCGAAAGCGATCGGCGGGGCGCTCGTCGGCGTCGTCATCTTCTTCATCTCGTTCATCGTCCTGTTCTGGAACGAGGGCCGGGCGGTGCAGACCGAGAAGAGCCTCGCGGAGGGCTCGAAGGCGGTCGTCTCGGTGAAGGCCGACAAGGTCGAGGCCGGCAACGAGAACAAGCTCGTGCACCTGACCGGGCTCGCCACGACGGAAGAGACGCTCACCGACGCCGACTTCAAGGTCTCGGCGCCGAACGCCATCAAGCTGGTGCGCACCGTCGAGATGTACCAGTGGGAGGAGCACAAGAAGGAGGAGGAGCACAAGAACTCCAACGGCTCGAGCTACACGGTCACCACGTACACGTACGAGAAGACGTGGTCGCCCAGGCACATCGACAGCGAGGCGTTCAGCGAGGACTGGCACGAGAACCCGAAGTCGATGAAGTACGAGTCGAAGACGCAGACCGCGGGCAAGGTCACGCTCGGCGCTTTCACGCTGACCCCGGAGCAGGTCGAGAAGCTCGACACCTCGGCCGCGCTCGCCGTCGAGAAGAAGCCGGCCGAGCTGAAGGCGCTGAAGGCCGTCTCGAGCGAGGGCGGGCTGTACCTCGGCAAGAACCCGGGCTCGCCCGAGGTCGGCGACATGCGCGTCAGCTTCAAGGTCGTGTCGCCGATGCAGGCGAGCATCGTCGCGCAGCAGAAGGGCAGCTCGTTCGTGCCGTACCAGACGAGCGCGGGCGACGCGCTCTTGCTGGTGCGCGAGGGCACGATGGACGCGGCGCAGATGTTCGACGCGGCGCAGGCCGACAACGTCACGATGACCTGGGTGCTGCGCTTCCTCGGCTGGTTCATGATGTTCGCGGGCCTGGGCCTGGTGTTCCGCCCGGTCGCGGTCATCGGCGACCGGTTCGCGTTCCTGGGCACGCTCGCCGGCGCGGGCCTCGCGCTCTCGGCGTTCCTCATCGCGAGCACGCTCTCGCTGTTCACCATCGCGGTGTCGTGGCTGTTCTTCCGGCCGGTGATGGGCATCTTGCTGCTCGCGGTCGCCGGCGGCCTCGGCTTCCTCTACGTGAAGCGGGTGAAGAAGAAGAAGGCCGAGAAGGCCGGCCTGGTGCCGGACGCCGTCCCCGCGTAGCCGAGTGGGGTTAAGCTGCAGCGCCAGTGGAGCAAGCGCTGGCGCTCGTAGGTCCCTCGGTCACCGTCGCGCTGGTGCTCACGCGCCCGCGCTTCGGCCCGCGGCTGCGCATCACCCCCGCCATCGCCGCCTTCGCGGGCGTCACCGTGATGCTGGTGATGCGCACGGTGCAGCCGATCGAGATTCTGCACGCGGCCCAAGAGCTGTGGCGCCCCTTCCTCGGCGTCGCCTCGATCATGATCACCGCCGCCGTCGCCGAGCGCGTCGGCCTGCTCGAGCGCGCCGCTCACTTCGCCGAGAAGGCCACCAACGGCCCCGTGTGGCTCGCGTTCGGCGTCGTCTTCGCCCTCTCGGCGGCCGTCGCGTCGACGTTCAACAACGACGCCGCGATTCTCGTGCTCACGCCGATCATCGTGAGGCTGGTGCGCCGCCGCTACCCGCAGCGGCCGTACCTCACGATGCCGTTCGCGTTCGCCGTCTTCGCCGCCGCCGGAGTCGCCCCGCTCGTCATCTCGAACCCCATCAACCTCGTCGTCTCGAGCCACGCGGGCATCGGCTTCAACGAGTACGCGGCCATCATGATCCCCGTCGCGGCCGCCGGCCTCGTCGCCGCGTTCGTCGCGCTGTGCTTCTGCTTCCGCAAAGAGATCACCGACAACACCCCCGCCCGCGGCCCCGCGAGCGAGCCGCGCGGCCCGCTGCGCCGGGCCGAGAAGCTCGCGCTGCTCGTCATGGGGGTGGGCCTCGGCATGTACCCCGTCGTCTCGTTCTTCGACGGGCCCGTCTGGGCCGTCGCGTTCGTGGGCGCGGCCGCCGGCATCTGGGTGTGCCGCCGCTACCAGGGCGACCACGTCGTCTCGTTCACGCAGGAGGTCGCGTGGGACGTGCTCCTCTTCCTGCTCGGCGTCTTCGTCATGGCGCAGGGCCTGCGCGCGACCGGCGCCGTCGGCTACCTGACCTCGCTCTACGGCATGGCGTCGTCGACCGTCGGGCAGGTCTCCATCATCGGCGTCGTCTCGGCGCTCGGCTCGGCGGTGCTCAACAACCACCCGATGGCGATCATGAACGCGGTGGCCATCGACGACCTGATGGGCCGAAGCCACCCCCACGTGCTCGCGGCGCTGATCGGCGGCGACCTCGGGCCCCGCCTGCTGCCCATCGGCTCGCTCGCGGGCCTGCTGTGGATGCGCGTGCTCCAGCGCGACGGCCTCGAGCTGAGCATCCGCCAGTTCGTCCGCGTCGGGGTGACCCTCACGATTCCCGCGCTGACCATCTCGCTCGCCGTCCTGCTCTGGCTCACGTAGCTTCGCGCTCATGAGCTCGATCGAGGAACTGGCGGCGCGGGTCGCTGCGCTCGAGCAGCGCAACCATCGCGTCGAGACCGAGAAGGCCTGGGAGACGAGCGCCGCGCGCAGAATCACCCTCGCCGTGCTGACGTTCGCCGCGCTCGCCGCCTACCTGTGGGCGATCGGGCTCGAGAGGCCGCTGCTCCACGCGGTGGTGCCGACCGCGGGCTTCATGCTCTCGACGCTGACGATGCCGCTCGCGCGGCGCGCCTGGCTCGCCCGGAAGGCGAAGTCGCCGGGCCCGCCGAACTTCACGGCATGAAGACGCGCTTCGCCCGGCACAGCGTCAGCACCTCGACCCGCTGCACACCCGCGCGGTGCAGCGCGCGCGCCGCCTCGGCCGCCGTCGCGCCCGTCGTCATCACGTCGTCGACGAGCAGCACCGACTCGACGCCGCCCCGCGCCTCGAACGCCCCGCGCAGGTTCGAGACGCGCTGCGCGTCGGACAGGCCGACCTGCCGCTTCGTGGCGCGCCGCCGCGTGAGCAGCGCGTCGGCGAGCGTGAGGCCTCCGCGCAGGCACAGCTCGTTCGCGAGCAGCGTCGCCTGGTCGTAGCGCCGCTCGCGGTAGCGCGCGTCGTGCAGCGGAATCGGGCACACGTGGCGCGGCGCGGCGGCGAGGAAGCCGGGCGACTGCAGCCAGAGCAGCTCGCCCAGCGGCCCGGCGAGGTCGGGCCGGTCTTCGTACTTGAACCGGTGGATGGCGCGCGCGATGGCGCCGTCGTGCTCGTAGGGCGCGAACGCGCGATCGAACGCGGGCCTGCGCCTCGCGCAGCGCGGGCACAGCCCCTTCGGGAACCTCCCCGGCTCGGCGCAGCGCGCGCAGTGCACCGGCCCGACCGTGAGGAGCAGCGGCGCGCAGCCCTCGCAGAAGAACTTCCCGTGCAGCAGCACCGCGTCGCACGCGACGCACGCGTGCGGGAACATCACCTCGACAAGACCCAGGAGCTTTGTCATGCGCCGGCACGGAGCAAGCGGGGCGCCGCGAGCAACGCGCCTCGAGCACTCGCGCGCGAGGCGGCGCACCGTCCGCGCGGCCGGACGATCCAAACCTCAGAAAGCGAGAATCACGGAACGTCTTCGAGCGAGAAGACCTCGACGTCGACGCCGGGCGAGAAGTAGTCGGGCGTGCGCGCACCGGGCTGGAGGCCGAGCGGCGCGAGGAACGCGGCGGAGATCTCGCACTTCGGCACGGCGTGAAGCGGGTAGGGCGGGTGCCACACGCGCGCGCGGCGAAGGCCTCCGCGCTTCGTGCCCGCGTAGAACTGGTAGCGCTCGGCGAGGAAGAACTCGAGCGAGCCGTCACGCGACGGGTGCAGCGCCGCGCCGGTCTCGTACGACGCCGTGAAGCCGCGCATCGGGAACCCGCCGGGCCACCGCCGGTCGGCGCTCCAGGCGCGCTGAAAGGAGATGTTCGAGTGGAAGTACGGCAGCCCCCAGAACAGCCGCGCGCCGAGCACCGCGAGCGCGCTCGAGGCGTCGAGGCTGAAGAAGACGATGCCCGGCTCCTCGCCGTCGAGGTGTACGTACGTGCGCACGTTGATCTCGAAGAACTCGCGCGCCGTCGGCAGCCCCGGCAGCCACGACCAGGGCCGCACCCTCTGCATGGTGAACGCGACGACCCCGACGAACGCCTTGCCGTCGAACGTGTCGACGGTGAGCCGCGGGTGCACCAGCGGCTTCAGCGCGGCCGCGTCGACCTCCCAGTGCGAGAACAAGAGCTCGTGCCAGCGCTGCGTGCCCTGCGCGGGGCGGCCAGGCCGGCGAGTTGGGGCAAGACGATTCACCGGTTGGCACGTATCATCACGCGCCGATGGTGACCTCACTCGCGGTGCTCGCCGTCCTCGCCGCCGAGCCCGTGCGCGTCGGCAGCCCGGGCTTCACCGGCGTCGGCCTCGCGGCGGGCGAGGCCGAGACGTTCTCGGAGCACGTCGCGACGAAGCTCAGCGAGCAGAGCGGGCTCAAGGTCATCACGTCGAAAGAGATCGCCGCGCTGCTCGGCGCCGAGCGGCAGAAGCAGCTGCTCGGCTGCAGCGACGGCACCGAGTGCATGGCCGAGCTCGCCGGCGCGCTCGGCACCGAGGTGCTGCTCCTCGGCACCCTCTCGAAGGTGGGCAGCGGCTACGTGGTGACGCTGAAGCTCGTCTCGACGAAGGAGGGCGCCGCGTTCGCCACGCTCTCGGAGCGCGCGGCCACCGCCGATGACGTGCTCGGGGTGCTCGAGCGGGCCGCGAACGACTTCGCGGCGAAGCTGCGCGAGAAGTACGGTGGCGCGTCGCCGTCGGTGCTGCGCGACAAGTGGTGGGTCGGCGGGCTCGTCGGCGGCGTCACGTCTCTGATCGGCTTCACCATCTACGGCTTCGTGTTCCTCGCGCAGCAGCAGCTGATCGCGGGCGAGGGCAACTACATGAACCTCACCTACGCGCGCGCCGAGGTGACGGTGAACCAGATGTACTTCCAGCAGCAGCTCGGGCTCGGCGTGCTGTGCGCCGGCGCGGCCATCCTGCTCGCGAGCATCATCGTGAGGCTCGTGCTGTGAGGCGCGCGCTCGCGGCGCTGGTGCTGTGCGCGGCCTGCATCGACAAGCAGGGCACGCTCGACGAGTTCTGCCGCGCGAACAAGGCGGCCGACTGTCCGGGCGACGGCGGCACGGCCGGGGGCAGCACGGCCGGCGGGAGCACCGCTGGAGGCTCCACGGCGGGCGGCGCGAATGCGGGTGGTGGCACGGGCGGCGCGACCGCGGGGGGAGGAGCGTCCGGTGGCGTCACGGCGGGAGGCGCGGGCGGTGGGAGCACGGCGGGCGGCGGGGCCGCCGGCGGAATGATGACGTGCCCCGGCTCGGCGGCACCGCTGCTGCCGTGCCGCAAGACGTCGCTCTCGACGGCGCTGTCGGCGAGCTGGCCGTCGGTGTCGTCGAACGACGCCGGCTTCGTGGTGGCGTGGACCGAGAACCAGTCCATTCGGCTGCGGCAGCTCGATCTCGACGGAGGCACCGTCGGCACGCCGGTGTCCTGGGCCGCCTTTCCGGCCGCCCTGGACGTCGTCGTCTCCGGCGCCGACCACGGCTGGGCTCTCATCTGGCGCGACATGCAGGGCATCCGTTGCACCACGGAACCGGACGGAGGAGTGACGACCGTCGACGCCGGGGGCCCCGTCGCGACGGCCTCGGTGGCTCGGGGGCCCGGTGGCGCCGTGGGTCTGATCGCCGGGGAGCTGATGAACAACCGCGTCCGCTACGCCATGACGGCCGCGGGGTGCCCGGTGGAGCTCGATCGCTCGTTCACGCCGCTCCGGAATCCGCAGGGCGTCACTGCCGTGAGCACACCCGGCGGGTTCGTCTTCACCGTGTCGGGCACCTCGGGGGCCGCCGGTGAGATCAACATGGTCGCGCAGGACGGCGGGAGGATCCAGGACACGGGCACCAGCGACAGCGTCCTGGAGCATGCCGCCGCCGTCTCGGCCGACGGTACGCAGATCCAGCTCGCCACCGGCGTCACCGGCACCGACCGGCTCACATTGCGCAGCATCCGCTCCGACCTGACCGTGCCGGTTCCGATGTCTCCCGCGCTGCAGCTTCCCTATGGGCGGCGGTGGTGGGGCACCTCCCACTGTGGCTTCGACTGCTTCGCGCCGACCTACGTGCAGGTCCGCGACGCCGGGGTGGGCTCGGTCAGGACGTTCCTGTCCCGGGCCGACTCGATGGCGCGGCCGGGCATCGCCGACTACACGGTCGTGTGCGATGCCGACCCGGACACGACGGGCGTCGCGGTCGGCTTCTACGGCGGCCGCCTCGGAGTCCTCGTCACGCAGACCAGCGGCGCGGACTTCTACGTCTGCAGCGTGCCTCCCTGATAGATCACCCGCATGCACAAGCTCGTCCTGCTCCGCCACGGCGAATCGACCTGGAACAAAGAGAACCGCTTCACCGGGTGGACCGACGTCGACCTCTCGGACACCGGCGTCGCCGAGGCCCGCGGCGCCGGCCAGCTGCTCAAGCGCGAGGGCTACGACTTCGACGCCTGCTACACGAGCGTGCTCAAGCGCGCGAACCGCACGCTCAACATCGTGCTCGAGGAGCTCGATCGCCTCTGGCTCCCCGTCACGAAAGACTGGCACCTGAACGAGCGCCACTACGGCTCGCTGCAGGGGCTCAACAAGGCCGAGATGGCGCAGAAGTACGGCGAGGCGCAGGTGCTCACGTGGCGACGCAGCTACACCGTGCGGCCGCCGCCGCTCGAGAAGACCGACGAGCGCTGGCCCGGGCACGACCGCCGCTACGCGAACCTGAAGCCCGAGGAGGTGCCGCTCACCGAGTGCCTCGCCGACACCGTCGCGCGCGTGGTGCCGTACTGGGAGCAGGTGCTGGCGCCCGCGGTGAAGTCGGGGCAGCGGCTGCTGATCGCCGCGCACGGCAACTCGATTCGCGCGTTCATCAAGTACGTCGACCAGGTGGGCGACGACGAGATCGTGGGCCTCAACATCCCCACCGGGCGCCCGCTCGTCTACGAGCTCGACGCGAGCTTGAAGCCGGTTCGGAACTACTACCTCGGCAGCGCCGAGGAGATCGCGAAGGCCCAGGCCGCGGTCGCGGCGCAGGGCAAGTCGAAGTAGCGCTCGGGTCAGAAGATTCCGAACAGCTTGGGCCGCTGGGGCGGCGCATACGTGTCGAGGCACGTGTTCGCGTTCGCGATGCCCTGCGCGAGCAACGCGCGTGCGTCGGGGTCGATGCGCGGGCCGAAGGCCGCGAGCACGCCGCGCAGGCCCTTCAGCTCGGCTTCGCTGAAGCCGTCGTTTCCGGCGCCCGAGAGCAGCTCGACGACGTCGGCGCGCGTCAGGCGGCCGTCCTTCGCCTTCGCTCCGGCGTCGAGCGTGATGCGCACGTCGGCCGGCAGCATCGGCCGCACCCAGCCCAGCATCAGCTTCGACCACGTCGACATCTTGTCGGGGTGGTTGTTCAGCAGGTCGGCGACGGCGATGGCGTCGTCCGGGCTCATCGGCTGCTTCTTCGCGAGCTCGTGGCCGAGGTCGGCGAGCTCGAGCTCGGTGACGCGGTCGTCGCTCAGGTAGCTCTGGACGCGGGCTGCAAGGGTCAGGGGCGGGCAGTTCGTGCTCATGCCGAATTCTCGAAAGCCGAGCGCCGGCCGCCTCTCTCCGCCTCGTCACCGGGCTTCACGAACTTCGCATTGGAAGCCGGTCAGTCTGCCCGCTCGTCCTCGCCGAGCACCTCGACCTTGTCGACGAGGCCGTGCTTCTTCGCGACCGCGGCGAGCTTCTCGCGCTCGGCGGTGCTCTTCGCCCAGCCGAGCAGGTGAATCTCGTCGCCCTGCACGCAGGCCGTCACCGCCTTGTACGCCTTCAGCTCGGCCTGGGCCTTCTGCCGCTTCTTCACCGTGGCGCTCTTGCGCGTCTCGTCTTCCGCGCAGGCGAGCACGTGAATGCGCTTGCCGTTGTCGAGCCAGGCGATCGACGTCCGCACGCTCGCGCAGCTCGCCTTGATGAACATCGTGTGCACGCTGTCGAGCGCCATGCCTTCTTCCAGGCACGCGCCCGAGCTCGCCGTCACGCGCTCCAGCCCCACCGCCTTCAGCTCCCGCGTCTCGTTCGGGTTCAGCGTCAGCGCGCGGTACCGGCCGGTGAGCAGCTCGGGCTCGCCCGCGAGCGCCACGCAGGGCAACAAGGCCAGACACGCGCTCCACCGAGACGACCACGATCTGCGCACGCCCCGGCTCTCGGCACGGCCAGCGACTCTGACGAAGCGCGCGGACATGGGGTCGGCGAATCGAGCGCGTCAGGTTACGGCGTGCTGCACATGCCCATGTTGCAGAGCTGGTTCGACGGGCAGACGTTGCCGCACATGCCGCAGTTGTTCCGGTCGAACTGCGTGTTGAGGCACTGGCCGTTGCACAGCGTGAGGCCCGTCGCGCAGGTGCACACGCCGTTGACGCAGCCCGAGGTGAACGGGGTGCCGGGGCACATGTTGCCGCACATGCCGCAGTTGTTCCGGTCGTTCTGCAGGTCGCGGCAGAAGTTGCCGCACTGGCTGAGGCCGACCTGGCACTGACAGTTGCCCGCCACGCACAGCTGGTTGAGCTGGCAGACGCGGCCGCACATGCCGCAGTTCTGCCGGTCGCTCTGCAGGTCGCGGCAGATGCCGGCGCAGAACGCGCTGCCGCCCGCGCAGTGGCAGATGCCGCCGACGCACTGCTCGAAGCCGCTGCACACGTGGCCGCAGGAGCCGCAGTTGTTGAAGTCCTGCTGCAGGTTGCGGCAGGTGCCGTTGCACGACGTCTGGCCCATCGGGCACATCGTCTGGCACATGCCCGCGATGCAGACCTGGTTCGCCCCGCAGGCCGTGCCGCACGCGCCGCAGTTCTGGGCGTCGGTGCGGATGTTGACGCACCTGTTGCCGCACCGCAGGAAGCCCTGCGCCGCGCTGCACTGGCACTGGCCCATGAAGCAGCTCGAGCCGGTGCCGCCGCAGGCGTTGCCGCACGCTCCGCAGTTGTTCACGTCGAACTGCGTGAAGATGCACGAGCCGTTGCAGTTGGTGGAGCCGAACTGGCACATCGGCTGGCAGTTGCCGAACTGACAGCTCTGGCCCGCCGGGCACACGCGGTTGCACATGCCGCAGTGGTTCGGGTTCGTCTGCGTCGCGACGCACTGGTTTCCGCAGCGCGTGGTGCCGCCGGTGCAGTTGCACAGGCCGTTCACGCACTGGCCGCCGGTGCCGCACGCGTTGCCGCAGCTGCCGCAGTGCGCGTTGTCGCTGTTGTTGTTCACGCACTGGCCGTTGCACAGCGTGAAGCCCGTCGGGCAGCTCGACTGGCAGACGCCCATGTTGCACATCTGGTTCGCCGCGCACGCGTTGCCGCAGCTGCCGCAGTTCTGCGGGTCGGCCTGCGTGTTCCTGCAGACGCCGCCGCACAGCTGCTGGCCGCCCGGGCACTGACACGAGCCCATCTGGCAGCTCGTGCCGCCGCCGCAGGTGATGCCGCAGCCGCCGCAGTTCGAGCTGTCGCTCGTGGTGTTGACGCACGCGTTGCCGCAGCGGGTGAGGCCGGGGTTGCACGTGCACGTGCCGCTCACGCACGCCGAGCTCGCGGGGCAGACGTTGCCGCAGGTGCCGCAGTTGCCCGGGTCCGACTGGAGGTTCCGGCAGGCGCCGCCGCACAGCGAGGTGCCGGGCGGGCAGCCGCAGACGCCGCCCGAGCACGAGGTGCCGGCGCCGCAGGCGTTGCCGCAGGTGCCGCAGTTGAGCGGGTCCGACTGGAGGTTTCGGCACACGCCGTTGCACAGCTGCGTGCCGGCCGGGCACGCGCAGATCTTGTTCGAGCACACCTGGCCGAGCGCGCACTGCACGCCGCAGGCGCCGCAGTTCGCGGGGTCGTTGTCGACGTTCGTGCACACGCCGTTGCACTCGAGCTGGTTCGGGTTGGCGCACGCGCACGTCGCGGCCGAGCACAGCTGCCCGACGCCGCAGACGCGGCTGCACATGCCGCAGTTGAGCGGGTCGGCCTGGAGGTTGACGCACGCTCCGTTGCAGTTGGTGAAGCCGGCGGGGCACACCGTGGTGCAGTTGCTCGCGCTGCACACCTGCATCGGGCCGCAGACCCGGCCGCAGAAGCCGCAGTTCGTCGGGTCGCTGCGCGTGTCGACGCAGCGGTTCGAGCAGATGGTCAGCGGCGCGCCGCAGAAGCAGGTGCCGCCGACGCACGAGATGCCCGGGTTGCACGAGTTGTTGCAGCTCCCGCAGTTGCGCGGGTCGGTCTGCGGGTTGACGCACACGCCGTTGCAGAACAGCTGGCCCATGCCGCACACCGGAGTGCAGTTGCCGCCGATGCAGCTCGAGGTCGGGCCGCACTGCAGGTTGCAGGCGCCGCAGTGCTGCGGGTTCGTGAGCGGGTCGATGCACGTGCCGTTGCAGAGCAGGCGGTTCGGCGGGCAGATGGGGGAGCACGTGCTGTTCGAGCAGACCTGATCGACCGCGCACGTGAAGCCGCAGCCGCCGCAGTTGTTGCGGTCTGAGCGCGTGTCGACGCACGAGCCGCCGCACTGCGTGAGGCCGGCGCCGCACATGCCGACGCACTGGCTCGCCTGGCAGAGCTGGCCCGCCGGGCACACGCGGTTGCACGTGCCGCAGTTGCGCGGGTCGGTGCTGGTATTCGTGCACGCGCCGTTGCAGAGCGTGCCGCCGCCCGGGCACCGGCACACGCCGCCCGCGCACTCGAGGCCCACGCCGCACGCGATGGTGCAGCTGCCGCAGTGCAGCTCGTCGGTGCGCAGGTCGACGCACGCGCCGCTGCAGTTCGTGTTCGGAGGCGTGCACGTGCTCACGCAGGCCCCCGCCTGGCAGACCTGGTTCGCCGGGCACACGCGGTTGCACATGCCGCAGTTGCGCGGGTCGCTGGTGGTGTCGATGCAGCTGTTGCCGCAGAGCGTGCCGGTGTTGCAGCGGCACGCGGCGTTCGTGCAGGTCTGGTTCGCCGCGCACTGGGTGGTGCAGCTGCCGCAGTGCTGCTCGTCGGTGCGCAGGTCGACGCACGAGCCCATGCAGTTGGTCGTGCCGCTCATGCACGACGTGCCGCAGGTGCCGGCCTGGCAGACCTGGCCGGTGGCGCAGGTGCGGTTGCAGGCGCCGCAGTGGGCGGGGTCGTTGGTGAGGTCGACGCAGGTGTCGCCGCAGCGGACCTGGCTCGCGTTCGGGCACTCGGTGCCGCCCTCACCGGGCACGCAGCGCTGCGCGACGCAGACGAAGTTCTTGGGGCAGGGCGAGGCGCCGTTGCCGCAGAAGAGGAGCTCGGTGCGCGAGCAGCCGGCGAGCGCGAGCAGCGCGAAGACGACGAGCTTGGGGAGTCGAGTCATGCGAACGGGTACGGCTGTCGGCCAGTTCGCGCGGCAGTGTACGGGGAACTCCCCCCGGAAGCGATTCCAAGAAGCGCGCTGTTATCGGCGGCCGCCGCCCGGAGGCGGAGGCATCGCACGGCGGCCCGGCGCGGGCGAAGGGCCTCCGCCCGGAGGAGGAGCGCCCGGCGGCTGCTGCACCTGCTCGCGGAACGGAGGCGGCTGCCGCGCGATGCCGCCCGGGTTGGGGTTCATCGGCTGCGGCTGGGCGTTCGTGATGCCCGGGCTGCTGTTGAACGTGCGCGACGGCGGCGGAGCCGAGCCGCGCCCCGACGCCGGAGGCGGCTGGTACACGGGCTGCGACGGCGGCGTGCGCTCGCCCGACGGCGGCGGCGGAGCCACCGAGCCACCGACGGCCGCTCCGCCCGAGGGCGGGGGCAGCATGCGGGTCGTGCCGCCCGGGTTCGCGGCGGCGCCGCCCTGGTTCGCCCAGGCGGGGTTCTGCGCTTCGCGCCAGTCGCCGGTCTTCCCGCCGCCGGAGGGAGGAGGAGGCGGCGGAGCCGAGCTGCCGCCAGGAGGAGGAGGCGGCGGCGCCGAGCTGCCGACCGTACCGCCACCGGGAGGAGGAGGCGGCGGCGCCGAGCTGCCGACCGTGCCGCCGCCGGGAGGAGGCTGCCGGGCCCAGCCCGGGCTCTGGGCGTCACGGTAGTCGCCGGTCTTGCCGGTGGGGGGAGGCGGCGGCGTGTTGCCGCCGACGTAGCCGCCGCCGGGAGGAGGAGGCGGCGGGGCGGCGCCCCCGCCCGGAGGGGGAGGCGGTCGGTTGCCGCCGCCGGGAGGCGGCGAGGTCTGGAAGCCGCCACCGGGCGGCGGAGGCGGAGGAGCCGAGTTGCCGATGACCGAGCCGCCGGGCGGAGGCGCCGGGCGCCCGTAGCTGGGGTTGCCGCCGGGGCTCGTGCCGCCGGGAGGAGGCTGCGGGTAGGTCGAGTAGCCGGGGTTGCCGCCCGGGACCGGCTGGGCGTCGTGCACCCAGGGCGGCGGCCGGTTGTGCCGCACGTAGCCGACCGGGGGGCGGTAGGTGCCGCGCGGCGGCACCCACGACGAGGGCGGCACGTAGCCGGCGGGAGGCGCGTAGTAGACGACGCCGGCGGGAGGAAGGGGCCACTCGCCGGGGCGGCCGGTGCAGTCGATGTACCGGTAGCCGTCGTAATAGACGTACACCTCGCGCCACTCGTCCCAGTAGTACGAGCCGGAGCACGGGTAGTTCGGGTCGCACGCCACGGCGACCGGCCGCGTGCGGTACGTCGCGGTCGTGTGGACGGTGCAGCCGGAGACCACGAGCAGCGCGAAGACCGGAATGAGGATGCGCATCGTGTGCTCCTTGGGTTGGGTCAGCTTCGAGGGATCAGACGAATCCGTAAGGCAGAGATTCATTCCCCGCCAGAGTCTACACGCTCTCATGCGGACGTCTCTTCGAGACGTCGAGCGCGTGCTGAACGATGGCGCCGGCGATGTCCTGGCCGGTCGCCTCCTCGAGGCCCTCGAAGCCGGGGCTCGAGTTGAGCTCCATGACCTTGGGGCCGCTCTTGCTCTCGAGCATGTCGACGCCCGCGACCTCGAGCCCGATGATCTGCGCCGCCTTCACCGCGGCGCGCGCGTAGTCCTTCGGTAGCGGCAGCGGCTTGCCGTGGCCCCCGAGGTGGATGTTCGAGCGGAACTCGCCCTTCTTCGCGCTGCGGCGCATCGCGCCGACGACCTGCTCGCCGACGACGAGCGCGCGCACGTCGCGGCCCTTCGACTCGCGGATGAACTCCTGCACCAGGATCTCCTGACCGAGCTCCCAGAACGTCGACAAGATGCCCTGCACCTCGGCCATCGACGTCGCGATCATCACGCCGACGCCCTGCGTGCCGCGCAGGAGCTTCACGATCGCCGGCAGGCCGCCGACCTCGTCGACGAGCCGCCGAATGTTCGTGCCCTGGTAGGCCATCACGGTGCGGGGAATGTCGATGCCGGCGCCCGAGAGCAGCTGCAGGCAGCGCAGCTTGTCTCGGCTCCTCGCGATGGAGGGCGCGTCGTTGAGCAGCGGCACGCCCATCGCCTCGAGGTGGCTCACGACCTTCAGGCCGTAGCCGGTGATGGAGGCGCCGATGCGCGGCACTCCGACGGTGAGGCCCCTCACCTCGGCGCCGCGGTAGAGCATGCGCGGCCGCGGCGCGAGGAGCAGCTCGCAGCGCAGCGTGTCCATCACGATGCTGCGCACGCCGGCCTTGCCCGCGGCTTCGACGAGGCGCGAGGTCGAGTAGAGCGCGCGCTTGCGGGAGAGAATGCCGATGCGCCCGGTCTTGCGCCGCGCCATGATCGCGCTCGATTCAACAGAGGCCGGTGATAAGGTCCAGCACCTTCACGCGATGTCGAATACCCCGCCCAAGGAGTCGCTGGCCAAAGAAGTCCTGCCCAAAGAGAGCGTGCAGGACGAGATCCTCACGAGCCCCGGCGAGGCGACCTACCTCGACCCGTTCGAGGAAGCGAACATCACCGCGACGCACACGCTCGTGGTCGAGAACCGCACGACGCTCAAGGTGCGCAAGTGCCGCCTCACCGTGACCGCGGGGCCTGATCAAGGCAAAGAGGTCGTCAGCGACAAAGAGCGCATGCGCTGCGGCGCGCACTCGACGAACGACCTCGTGCTCGCCGAAGACCGCACCGCGAGCCGCCACCACTTCGAGGTGCAGTACACCGAGCGCGGCTACCTGCTCATCGACCTCAACTCGACGAACGGCACGTTCCTCGACAACCGCCGCATCGAGCGCGCGTACCTGTCGCCGGGCTCGCAGATCCGCGCGGGCTCGTCGACGCTCGAGTTCAAGCCGATCGACGAAGAGGTGACGGTCGAGCCCGATCGCGACGGCCTGCTCGGCGGCATGGTCGGGCAGTCGGTGAAGATGAGGCAGATCTTCGGCCTCATCAAGAAGATCGCCCCGATGGACGTCTCGGTCGTCATCCAGGGCGAGACCGGCACCGGCAAAGAGCTCGTCGCGCGCGCGATTCACGAGGGCTCGGGCCGCAAGAAGGGCCCGATGGTGGTGCTCGACTGCGGCGCCATCCCCCCGAACCTCATCGAGAGCGAGCTGTTCGGCCACGAGAAGGGCGCGTTCACCGGCGCGGTCGCGTCGCGGCCCGGCGCGTTCGAGCGCGCGAACGGGGGCACCATCTTCCTCGACGAGCTCGGCGAGCTGCGCATGGACCTGCAGCCGAAGCTGCTGCGGGTGCTCGAGAACCGCGAGGTGCGCCGCGTCGGCGGCAACGACGTCATCGAGGTCGACGTGCGCGTCATCGCCGCCACGAACCGCGACCTGGTGAAAGAGATTCAGGCCGGCAACTTCCGCGAAGACCTCTACTTCCGGCTCAGCGTCATCAACATCCAGCTGCCACCCTTGCGACAGCGGCGCGACGACATTCCGCACATCCTGCGCAAGGCGCTGTCGGACCCCGAGACGGTCAGCAAGCACGGCCGCAAGCGCTTCAGCCAGGCGGCGCTGTCGATGCTGATGGCGTACCCGTGGCCGGGCAACGTGCGCGAGCTGATGAACGTGATGTCGCACGTGCTCACGTTCAGCGACGGCGAAGAGATCGACGTGATGCACCTGCCGGCCCGCGTGCAGGGCCAGCAGAAAGAGCAGCCGCTGCCGTTCAACGAGCACCTCTCGTTCAAGGACGCCAAGGAGCAGCTGCTCGAGAGCTTCGAGCGGGAGTACATCTCGCAGGTGCTCAAGCGCTGCGACGGCAACATCTCGCGGGCGGCGCGAGAGAGCGGTCTGCACAGAAAGTCAATCGAGCGACTGGTGAAGAAGTACTCGCTCGACACGCGCGCGATGAAGGTCAAGTAGCCCCGCCGGCCGCGAGGCGCAGTATGCTCTGGCCGCCATGGTCCGCGCCCTCTCGACCGTCGTGTCCGCGGTGTTCTTGATCTCCTGCAACTGCGGCAAAGATCCGAACGCCCCGATTCCGTGCATGTTCGATCAAGACTGCCCGGGCACCGGCGACATGCGCTGCGACCCGACCATGAAGGTCTGCGTGTCGAAGAACCGCACGTGCCCCGAGACGCCGTGCGCCAGCGACGAGACCTGCGCGGTCGGCCGCTGCTACAAGAACGACTGCACGAACCGCATGTGCGGCGACATGCAGGTGTGCTCCGGCGGCGCGTGCGTCGACCTGTCGTGCATCGGCAAGTCGTGCCCCGGCGGCCTCTGCGTGCAGGGCGCGTGCTACCCGACCTCGTGCTCGATCGAGTCGTGCGGAGCGGGGCAGATCTGCCAGAACGGCGCGTGCGTCAGCTCCACGTGCGCGACCGTCACGTGCCCGGGCGGCCAGCGCTGCGTCAACGGCGCCTGCACGCCGCAGAACTGCACCACCATGCAGTGCGCCGCCACGCAGGTCTGTCACGACGGCGGCTGCGTCGAAGACCGCTGCGTCGGCGTCACCTGCCCGGCAGATCAGCGCTGCGCCCAGGGCCAGTGCCTGCCCATCGACTGCAACGGCGTGACGTGCCCCGCGGGCCAGGTCTGCGAGGGCCTGCGCTGCATCGACGTGCTCTGCGCGACCGTCACGTGCCCTTCCGCCTACCGCTGCGAGCGCGGCCTGTGCGTGCCGAGCCTCGCCGACGGCGGCACGATTCGCCTCGCCGACGGCGGCACCCCGGTGCTGGTCGGCCCCGACGGCGGCGTCATCGTCGGCGGCTGCCGCCCGTCGAACTGCCCCGAGCTCGCCTGCACCGACGGCGCCGACAACGACATGAACGGCCTCGCCGACTGCGAAGACAGCTCGTGCAACGGCATCTCGTGCACCGACACGAACATGTGCACGTTCGGCGAGTACTGCGGCGGCGGCATGTGCACGCCGGGCCGCACGCTGGTCTGCAACATGCCCGCGCCGAGCGCGTGCTTCGGCCCGCAGGCGTGTCAGCCCGACGCGACGTGCGCGTTCCCCGTGATGGTCGGCATGGCGTGCGGCAACGGCATGGTCTGCTTCAACGACGGCGGCTGCGCCGGCTCGAGCTCGGGCCTCGGCTCCTTCCCGTACGTGCCGAGCAACTTCGACCCGACGATGGTGCCGTCGCCGCCGGGCGGGCCGACCGAGGTGCCGTCGGGCGGCACCGTCACGGTCAGCACCGGCTCGCCGCCGTCGCTGGGCGGCAACTGGGGCGCGAACCCGCCGAGCACCGGCAACGTGACGCTGCCCGGCGGCGGGCAGGCGACCATCATCACGACGCGCGACTTCGACCTGCCGATGGGCTCGACCATCGTCGTGACCGGCACGCAGCCGCTCATCATCGGGGTGCAGGGCATCGTGACCATCTCGGGCACCATCGACGCCTCGGCCCACATGCAAGACGCAGGTCCCGGCGGCAACCACACGGGCTGCGCGACCGCCGGCACCGGCGGCCCCGGCGGCACGGCGGCGAACCCCGGCGGCGGCGGCGGCGCAGGCGCGAGCACGGCCGGAGCCGTCGGCGGCACCGGAGCGCTCGCGGCAGGCGGCGCGGGTGGCACGGCGGGCGCGCAGCGCGGCTCGAATACGCTGCTCCAGGGCGGCTGCCCCGGCGGCCGGGGCGGCAACATGGGCGGCCTGGGCGGCGGCGGCGGCGGCGCGATTCAGGTGTCGAGCTCGGGCCTGATGGGCTTCGCGGGAGGCACCATCAACGTGTCGGGCGGCGGCGGCCGCGGCGGCGCCGCCGGGAGCCTGCAGGGCGGCGGCGGCGGCGGCAGCGGCGGCATCATCATCATCGAGGCGCCCATCTTGCGGGCGACGGGCTTCTTCCTGGCGAACGGCGGCAGCGGTGGCGAGGGCTCGGGCGGCGGAGCGGGCGTGAACGGCATGGACGGCTGGGCCCGCAGCGACGCCGGCACGCACGGCGGCGACGGCGGCTCGATCTACGGCGGCCACGGCGGCCACGGCGGCTACGCGCGGGCGGGCCCGACGCCCGGCGGCCCGGGCCTCGACGACGGCATGATGGGGCTGGTCGGCAGCGGCGGCGGCGCCGGCGCGGCCGCGGGGTACATTCGCGTGAATGTCCCGGCCGGCTTCGCGTGTGCGCTGGCGGCCGGCAGCATCGTCTCGCCGAACATGAGCCACCCGACGGGAAGCCCTTGCAACGGCATGTGATGGGAGTGAAAGAAGAGCCATGAAAGCGAGACTGGGGTGGGTTTTCGCGATGTCGTGTTCGCTGTGCGTGGGCAGCGTGGGCTGTCAGCTGCCCGGCGGAGTCGGCGGCACCGGCGGTGGCGGCGGGAGCATGAACGTCGGGCCGGCGGTGACCCCGGTCGGAACACCGACGGGCGCCGCGCTGACGGCGAAGGTGGGCGCGATGGGCGGCACGCTGCGCACCGCCGACGGCAAGCTCGAGCTGATCGTGCCGGCGGGCGCGCTGGCGGGCGACGTCGACCTCAAGCTCACGCCGATCTCGACCGAGGCGCCGCTGTCGGTGGGGCCGTCGGTGCGGCTCGAGCCCGAGGGCACGACGTTCGCGGTGCCGGCGAAGCTCGTGCTGCACTACGAGTCGTTCGCGAGCGCGACCTCGCCCGATCTCCTGCTCGCGGCGACGCAGGACTCGAGCGGCAAGTGGCTGCCGCAGGGCACTCCGGTGGTGGACACGACGGCGAAGACGGTGTCGGTCGACATCTCGCACTTCAGCGACTGGAGCTTCGCCGCCTGCGCGAAGCTCGACATCGACAACTACGTCGCCTCGCCGCCGGACACCGACATTCACCTCACGCTCGCGCAGCAGTGCGACGACCCCATGGCGCAGACCGCGCCGCTGGGGCCGGTGAACCCGACGACGGCCACGGTCGACTGGCGCAAGCAGGACGCGCGGGGCCAGCCGGGGCCGGGAATTCTGACGCCGATGGGCGCGACCGCGACGGTCAAGGCCGAGGGCACGCCGAGCGACCCGCGGGTCGAGGTCAGCGCGACGTGGCAGAGCCCGCGCGGCATGCGCGTGTTCCGCGACACCGTGGCGGTCGGCACGACGCTCGACTTCACCGTCGACGGCATGAGCATCATCGTGCCCACGAGCTCGAGCGTGCTGACGATGATGGGCAAGAGCAACGTGAACGGCGCGGTCGACATGTCGTCGGTCAGCGTCAACTTCGCGGGCTCGGGCGAGGGCGGCTTCGCGAGCAACCCGACGGCGGGGCTCGTCGTCAGCGCGACGATGGGCAACGCGAACTACTTCGACACCTACACCGAGCCGTGCACGACGACCGAGAAGACGCTGGTGAACCAGATCAGCGTGTCGCACGCCAACCGCGAGCGGCAGTTCATCGTGGGCTCGTTCTCGGGCACGCTCGGCGTCCACCGCGGTACGGTGATGTGCAACGGCTCGCCGGTGCCGAACGTCGTGGTGGTGCCGTTCAGCGGGGCGTTCATCACCCGCTGGCTCGTCTACTAGCAGTGTAGAGCCGGGTGTGATCCCACACCTGATTACATGGCTGTAGGCGTCCGAAGATCCGATGCGAATCAGCAAGGCGTCGGCCAAGATCGGTCTGACGATGCCCTCGGTTCGCCCGCCAGAGACACGTGAGAGCGGTCAAGCCGCCGTCGAGGCGGCGCTGACGCTCCCGCTGGTGCTGTTCATGGTGCTGGGCACGCTGCAGCTGTTCCTGATGTTCAACGCGCGCATCCTCACGCAGCTCGCGGCGTACCGGGCGGCGAGGGCGGGCAGCGTGAACCACGGCAACTGCGAGCGCATGGTGCACGCGGCGATGCTGCAGGTGATGCCGGCGATCGAGTCGTTCATGAAGCCTCCGTACGGAGGAGGCCCGAACTCCGCGGGTGGGAAGCTCGCGGCGGCGTGGGCGCGCCGGCGCTTCAACGCGTACAACGACCGGCTGTCGGACGGCGGCAAGGCCATCACGGTGAACGGCACGGTCGTGTGGATCGTGCGCGACATCGGCCCGCGCGCGCTCGCCGGCGGCCAGGACGACGACTTCGACATGGGCCTGCCGGTGATGCGCATGGAGACCCAGGTCATCTTCTGGTTCCCGATGCGGATTCCGTTCGCGAACTGGGTGCTCTCGAAGGCGCTGATGGCGCACTACGGCCTGCAAGACTACACGGACGTGAACCCGCTGATGACGCCGCAGACCGCGAGGTGGACGGCCAAGCAGGGCACGAACCTGAACGCCGCGATTCTGGCCGAGATGGGCACGCGCATGCGTCGCGGCGAGTTCGTCTTCCCCATCAGCGCCACGTACACGATGCGCATGATGACCCCGCTGAAGAGCGTGAACGCAGCACCGAAGAACTGCCCTCCCACCCCGAACGGCATATGAGAACTCCCCCGAACAAGCTGAAGATGGTCCGTCGTGGGCAGTCGCTGGCGCTGTTCGCGCTGACGCTGCTCCTGCTCACCGTCCTCATCATGATGACGCTTTCGTTCGGCACGAAGGCGAAAGAGAAGATGGAGCTGCAGCAGGTCGCCGACCAGGCGGCCTACTCGACGGCGGTGGCGACGGCGCGCGGCTTCAACGTCCTGTCGATGACGAACCGCGTGATGCTCGCGCACATGGTGGCGATGATCGGCCTCATCTCGTCGTCGAGCTTCGCGTCGATGTGGATGGGCGTCGTCGACGGCATGATTCTGTACCACCTGTTCGATCTCGCCGGGAACCAGGCACCCAGGTGCAACCCGCCCTGGCAATGGTGCGGGTGCATCGGGCTCATCTTCGAAACCATCCGGCTCATACGTGCGATCGTCGAGTTCTTCCGCGTCTTCGGTGTGCTCTCGTCGCTCGACCTGCCCGTCGCGGCGGCGGCCAACCGGGCGAGTCTGGCGGTGATGTACATGTGGGGGGCGCAAGTCGAGACACAGTTCAATCAAATCTTCGACAACGCAGTGAACGACCAGAACATGGCCCGGAGCATCATGAGCCGGTCGACGAGCGGCCCCGAGTGGCAGGTCGCGAACGCCGCGTCGAACGTCGCCGAGCGCGAGGTCGGCAAGATTCCCTACGTCGACGGAGCGCTCAACTTCAGCATGCTGCTCGCGTCAGACCGGCACGCGGTCATGGCGGCGATGGGCGCGCGCGGCCACCCGTGGACGGCGGGCCGCGGGAACTTCCTGTCGCAGGCGCCCATGATTCTGCGCCAGAAGGCGCTGACGACGTTCGGCACCGACATCCGGCTCATCTTGAACGAGGGCAACGGGTACTTCGGAGCGCCGTTCCACACGAACAACATGTTCGTGACCCGGAGCACCGCGGCCGTGGCCGACGACCACTCGCAGTGGATCGCGCGCTACACCGGGCCGGGCTGCGCGGGCTTCCCGAGCCCCATCGTGTCGGCGGCGTTCGTCTGGTCGAACGCGATTCCCGGCTACTGGATCCACCTGGCCGGCATCGGCTTCGGTCTGCCCTTCCCGTTCGTGCCCGTCGTCGTCTTCCTCCCGACGTACATGGACAACTTCCACGCCATCAGCGGCGCGTGCATCTTGAACTGCCCCAGCGCGTGGACGAACTTCGTCGACTACAACCTGTGGATGGTGATGGACGGAGACGACAACTTCGCCCAGCCCAAGCTGCCGGTGACCGTCTCGCGCAACCTGAGGAACAAGGCGGGCGGGCCGGACCCGTGGAACATCGGGTTCAACTTCCGCTTCAGCAGCTCGGGCGGCGGAAGACGCATCGACCTCAAAGACCAGAACTCGATGGTCCTGGCCGACGGCACCGACATCTCGCTGCAGTCGGCCCTGTCGACCGGCATCATCTACTACCACCGGCAAGGTCACTGGAAAGAGCCTCCCAACCTGTTCAACCCGTACTGGCGCGCCGGCATCACGCACTCGGACATCGACAACCAGTCCCGGCAGGCCGGCGGCGACATCCGCACGGTGCTGAACAACTCGGGCATCGGGTGGGCGGGCGACGCGTACACCCAGCTCTACGGGCAGGGCTTCCGGGGGCTGCAGTGAGAGCGGCGCGGGCGCTTCTTCCGGGTCGAAGACCCCGCGGCGGAGCCGTCGTCGAGCTCGCGCTCGGCTCGATGGTGTTCGTCACGATTCTGCTCTTCGGCATCCACTTCTCGGAAGTGGTCGTGACCCAGATGAAGGTGACCGAGGCCGGCGCCTCGCCGATGTGGGACGCGACGGCGGGCCGCATGCACACGTGGCCGCTCGACATCAGCCCGCAGCCCGGCGTCATCAACACGGCGATGGCCCAGGCGAACGCGCGGTACGGGAACTTCGACGGCCGCGTGGTGGCGGCGTCGCGGCGGCCGACTCCGTCGCTCACCCAGGTGCTGACGTCGGCCGACGGCATGAACGTGCAGTGCAACCCGGGCGGCGCGGCGGGCTACTTCCCCACGGCGCTGATGCCGCAGTTCCGCCTGGTGTACCGCGACAACAACGGCATGCAGTGCCTCGCGCAGGCCGACGTTCGCCACGGCGGCGTCATCCGCGTGATGCAGTACCTCGAAGACAGCGCGGGCTTCTTTCGGGCGCGGCAGTTCGACGGGCGCGGCGCCGGCGCGGCCGGCGTCTACCACACGTGCTCGATGGGCCGGGCGCGCTTCGGCACGTGCCCGCAGCGCAACACGATGATGCTCGACGACTGGGGCATGTCGAACGGCGGCGGCGCCGAGGCCACCATGTGCCCGGTCATCATCTGGGGCATTCCGTGCCCGAACCTGCCGTACTGGGGCTCGACGAACATCGTCTACCAGGCGACCTCGATTCCCTGGGGCGTGCAGAGCGGCGCAGACCGCACGCTGGTTCAGGCCGTCTACGGCATCGCCCCGTTCTGGATTCCGTTCATCTCGAGCCCGACGAGCTTCTACATGACCTTCGTCGGTGAGGAGCTCGGCTTCATGGGCATCACCCCGTGGGCGACCGACCCCATCGGCTGGAGCTGGGTCTGGCAGACGACGCCGTTCTTGTTCTGGCCGACGTACGCGGCGGCCTACGCGTCGTCGAGCGGGTGCTATCTCGGGCAGCCCTGCAACGCGTCGAACGCGAACAGGCCATGACGTTGCTGCTGGCGCTGTTCGCGCTCGGGGCTGCGCCTCCGCAACCCCAGAAGCAGGAACCTCAGAAACAGGAACCTCAGAAACAGGAACCTCAGAAGCAGCCAGAGCAGAACTTCACGCCGGGGCCTCCGATGGGCGGGCCCGACGGGGGCCTGACCGACGAGCAGTTCGAGAAAGAGTTCCGCGAGATGGAGCGCAAGGCCTGGGCGGAGGCCACGAAGGACCTGTTGCCCGACGGCGGGCGCAAGATGTCGCCTCCGTTTCGGTGGGCGCTGAAGAACGTCGTCCAGAACATCGAGATGCCCGGCATGCAGGAGTCGCAGGGCATCCCCGTGAAGCTGCACGCGGTGCGCGTGAAGAACAACCTGCGCGGCGTGCTCGAGGAGGTCGTCGACGAGTTCCAGAAGCAGGGGCTCTACATCCAGCCGATCGACCAGCAGCCGCAGTTCACGGCCGAGACGGCGGTCACGGCGGTCGACACCGACCGGTTCATCTCGTACTCGGCCATCATCCGCTGCGAGCCCAAGCTGGGCATCTGCACGGTGGTGCTCGGCGAGGCGAACATCGGCCTCGCGGCCGCGCTCAAGCAGCTCAACCGCTCGCGCGAGATGTTCGTGCCGCTGCCGCCGACGGCGAAGGGCGTGACGCGCTCGTCGACCGAGGGCATGGAGAGCCTGGCGTTCTCGGTGTCGTCGAGCGAGGCCGAGCTGAAGAAGTGGTACGCGACCGAGCTGCCGAAGGTGGGCTACCAGCCGGTGAAGGGGAAGGAAGACCGCTACACGCGGGGCACCGACCTGGTGCAGCTGACCACCCGGAGGCACGAGGGCGAGGTGGTGGGGCTCGTCATCAAGCGCACGAGGCTGCCGGGCGACGAGGAGTGAAACCGAGTACGCTCGACGCCGGCATGTGGGCCCCAGGGGCCAGATTCGGCAAATACAAGCTGGTGGAGCGGCTCGGTAAGGGCGGCATGGCCGAGACGTGGCGGGCCGAGCTCCTCGCGGCCGAAGGTGTGCGCCGGCCGGTGGTCATCAAGCGCGTGCTGCCGTCGTTCTCGGACAACAAGGAGTTCGTCGAGGCCTTCGTGCAGGAGGCGAAGGTGACGGCGTCGCTGAGCCACGGGAACATCGCGCAGGTCTTCGACTTCGGGCAGGTCGGCGACTCGCACTTCATCGCGATGGAGTTGATCGAAGGCCGGTCGCTCGACCGCGTGCTCAAGCACGGCATCAAGCTGGGCTACTGGCACATGCCGTACCCCATCGCGGCGCTCATCACGCTCGAGATCGCGAAGGGGCTCGAGCACGTGCACACGCGGCGCGGGGCACGAGGCCCGCTCAACATCGTTCACCGCGACATCTCGCCCGACAACATCATCGTGGGCATCAACGGCGAGACGAAGCTCGTCGACTTCGGCGTGGCGAAGTCGGTGCTCGAGGGCCGCGCCGAGACCGAGGCCGGCGTGGTGAAGGGCAAGTACATCTACTTCTCGCCGGAGCAGGCGGCGGGCGAGAAGGTCGACTTCCGCACCGACATCTACGCGCTCGGGGTGGTGCTGTACCGGCTCGTGACCGGCGTGAAGGCGTTCGACGGCCCGGGCCTCAAGGTCATCGCGCAGATTCAGCGCGGCGAGTACACGCCGCTGCGCGTCGCGAACCCCGGCGTTCCCGACGACCTCGCGACCGTCATCGAGACGATGATGGCGGTGCGAAAGGAAGACCGCTTCGCCACCACGCTGGAGCTGGTCGAGGCGCTGTCGGCGTGCGTGGTGCACATGGCGCCGCGCGCGGGCGTGCACTGGATTCGCGACTGGGTGCGCTGGCTGTACCAGGACGAGCTCAAGAAGCGCGGTGAGGAGCCCGGCCTGCGCGCGGGCTTCACCGACCTCATCGAGCAGTGGAAGCCGGGGCCGAAGCCGACGCTGTCGGGCGAGATGTCGCTGAGCGGCGAGTCACGGGCGGGCAGCGGGCCCGAGATCGCGACCATCGACTCGCGGCGCGAGAGCCGGCGCAAGGCGACGAGCGCGAGCATCGCCGACCACCCGCCGGTGGCGCCGTGGTCGGCGAAGAAGAAGCTGTACGCGGGGCTCGCTGCGGGCGGGGGCGCGCTGCTGCTCATCGGGTTCGTCGCGCTGACGACGACGAAAGACCCGACCGAGGGCGAGAGCGAAGAGGCGCGCAACCGGCGCATCGCCGAGGCGACGCGCATGAAGCCCATCGGCGGGTCCGACAGCATGCCGCCGGCGGTGAAGCCGCCGCCGGTCGTGCCCGACCCGTCGGAAGACAAGCCGCGCGTCGACGAGGCCGACCCGCCCGAGCCCGCCGACGACCCGCCGTCGGGCGCGGAGGTGCAGCCGAAGAACGTGCCCGAGGTGGCGTACGACGCCGAGGTGGCGCCGGTGACGTTCACGCTCAGCTCGCACCACCAGGTCGCGCTCGACGTCGCGCCGGTGATGCCGGGCGCGAGCGGCTCGGTGACGAACGCGGGCCCGCTGTCGTCGGGCGGCGGCCGCTCGGGCGCGTGGAGCTTCCCCGACCTCGGCGACCCTTCGGCGCAGGGCGGCATGGGCGGCCGGAAGTGGGTGTTCGCGGCGCCGTCGGCGGGCACGCGGAGCCAGGCGGAGCAGCAGAAGATCGAGGTGCCGGCCTGGCTGTTCACGCCGGGCTCGCCGCCGGTGCTGGAGCTGCTCTCGAGCGGGGCGGGGCGCTGGTCGCGGCCGGACACGCGGCTCGCGGTGCTGGTGGGCAGCTCGATGGAGATTCCCGAGTCGCCGCTGAACCCGACGGTCGGAGCGAAGAAGCTGTTCGCGCGCGGCGCCATCGTGGTGGTCGAGACCAACGACCGCTTCACCATCACCGACCTGACGGCGCAGAAGACGTGGAAGGTGACCGTGACGCCGAAGCCCGAGAAGGGGCAGGCGGTCGGGCACGTGGTGCTGTGCGCGCGCGGAGAAGGCGTGCGCGTGGACGGGAAGCCGACGGTGGGCGGCTACGCGGTGTTGACGCCGGGCACGCACCGGGTGAGCGGGGCGAGCTCGGCGTGGCTGACGGTGCCCACGGTGTCGACGCTGAAGCTCGCGCCCATCGAAGTCAGCTTCGCGAACTGAGGACCTACTTCTTCGGCGGCTTGGGGGTCTTGTTGCCCGGGTTCATGAACTGCTGGCACGAGACCATGCGGCCCTTCTCGTCGGGGCACAGCTTCGGCATCGGCATCTGCGTCTGACCGGTCTTGCCGCAGGTGTTGTTGCACTCGTCGAGCTGGTTCTGGCAGCGGTTCATGCACTTCGCGTCGAGGTTGCAGCGGTTCGAGCAGCGCACGAGGTTGTCGGAGCACTTCTCGAGGCAGGTCATGCCCGCGAGCGCCGGGAGCGGAGCGGCGAGCCCGAGGAGCGCGACGGTGAGCAGGGCGCGCGTCATGGGGCGGGCTCCCCCTGCGGGGCGGCAGCGCCTTTCGCGGCGGTGGTGTTGCCCTTCTTGTCCTTCTTTTCCTTCTTCGCCTTGTCCTGGCACGCCTGGAGGCAGGGCTGTGACTTCGACATGCACTTCTTGGTAGCGGCCATGAACTCGGCGCGCTTCTTCTCGTCGTTGGCGGCGGCGTTGTCGCGGGGCGCGAGGGGCATGACGCAGTTGCGCATCTCGCGGGAGCACTCCATCTGGCACTTCTGCTCCTCGGTCATCTCCATGCCGGTGGCTTCCATCTGACCGGTGCCCTGACCTTGGGGCATCGTGCCCTGCTTGGGCATGTTCGGGTGGGCGCCGTGCTGGGAGAGCATCATCAGGGTGATCAGCAGGGTCATGGCTATTTCCTGGTCGCGAGGTGAAGGTGTCCGGTCAGAGAGCCCTCGTGCTCGACGCGCTGGGGCGACTCCCTGGGGCCGGTGAAGGCGTGAATCGAGACGGTGTCGAGCAGTCGGACGGGGAAGGGCCGCACGAATTCGAGCTCGGCCTCGCCGGTGCCGGTGACCGAGAGGTCGATCTGGTCGGGGTGGACTCCGGCGAGCGGGTCGGGCTTGCCGCCGAGGCGCACCGAGAGCTTCGCGCGGTTCTTGTCGCGCGAGACGAGCGTGAAGGTCGCGACCTCGGTGTAGCTGACGGTGCCGCGGGTCTGCGGCCGCTCGACCTGCCACGAGGCGCCGACGCCGATGGGCTGCTCGGGCAGCGGGGTCAAGAGGTGCATGAACGCCGAGCGCGCGAGCTCGAGCGCGTAGTGGGTGCCGACGGTGACCTTCTTCTGGTCGCGCGCGAACTCGGGGTCGAGCGGCGACGGCCTGATCGAGACCTTCTGCGCGAGGCCGCGGGCGTCGAACTCGACGTTGCCGGCCACGCCCTGGAGCGCCATCAAGATGCCGGCGGTCGCGTGGTCCTGATCGGCGGTGGGGCCCGAGGCGCGGGCCTCCTGGAACTCGAACGAGAACTGCGTGGCCGAGTCGACGGAGTAGCGGAACGGAATCATGAGGCTCGGCAGCGGGGCGTTCGCCTCGTTGGAGCTGGTCTTGACGCGCCACTGGCCGGAGCCCTCGAGGTCGAGCTGGCCTTCACCGCCCTTCACGAGCGCGTAGCGCAAGGGGGCGAGGGGGGCCTCGCCGGGCGAGAGCAGGGTGACGACGGGGGGCCGCCACAGCCGGGGAGGAGGGAGCTTCGTGCCTGCGCCCGTTTGCGCGCAGATCAGCGCGGCGACGGAGAGGGCGACGGCGACGGAAGACATCGGGGACGAGTCTACGTCAGGTGATGCGGGGCCGCACAGACCGTGCTACCTCGACACGGTACGTCAAATGGCCACGGACAAAGACTTCAAAGCCACGCTGAACCTGCCCCAGACGGAATTCCCGATGAAGGGGAACCTCGGGCAGCTGGAACCGAAGCTGCTCGAGAGGTGGACGGCAGAGAAGCTGTTCGAGCAGATCGTGAAGAAGAACGAGGGGAGGCCGAGGTACACGCTGCACGACGGGCCTCCGTACGCGAACGGCAACCTGCACGCGGGGCACGCGCTGAACAAGGTGCTGAAGGACCTGGTGGTGAAGTACAGGAACCTCGCCGGCTTTCAGGCGGACTTCGTGCCCGGGTGGGACTGTCACGGGCTGCCCATCGAGCAGGCGGTCGAGAAGCGGCTGCGCGAGCAGAAGATCGACAAGCGCACGCTCTCGCGCGACGAGTTCCTGGCGAAGTGTCGCGACTACGCGCTCGAGTTCATCGACGTGCAGCGGGCGCAGTTCAAGCGCATGGGCGTGCTGGGCCGGTGGGACGCCCCGTACCGCACGCTGTCGTTCGACTACGAAGCGCAGGAGATCCGCGAGCTCGCGCGCATCGCCGCGACCGGCGTGCTGTACCGCAAGAAGCGCCCGGTCTACTGGTGCATCAACGACACGACCGCGCTCGCCGAGGCCGAGGTCGAGTACGAAGATCACACCTCGCCCTCCATCTACGTCGCGTTCGACGTGGTGGGGGCGAAGGACCTGGCGCTCGTCATCTGGACGACGACACCGTGGACGCTGCCGGCGAACCTCGCGGTGAGCGTGCACCCGAAGTTCGAGTACCTGAAGTACCGGCTCGGCGCGCGCACCGTGGTGGTCGCGAAGGAGCTGTTGTTCAAGTTCCTGGCCGAGGTCGCTCCCGACGAGCTGAAGGCGAAGCAGGCGCTCGGCTTCGACACCGCGAACCTGGTCGATGCGACGCGCATCGTGGGCTACCTGTCGGCCGACGAGCTCGCGGCGCTGAAGTACCGGCAGCCGCTGACGGGTCGCGAGTGCCCGGTGCTGCAGGGCGAGCACGTGACGCTCGATGCCGGCACGGGCCTCGTGCACACCGCGCCCGGCCACGGCCAGGAGGACTACGCGATCGGCGTCGCGAACAAGCTCGACGTCTACAACCCGGTGAAGAACGACGGCACGTTCGACGACACGGTGCCCGAGCCGCTGCGCGGCATGAAGGTGTGGGACGCGAACCCGGCGGTCATCGCGATGCTGGGGCCGGCCGTGCTGGCGTCGTCGACGCTGAAGCACAGCTACCCGCACTGCTGGCGCTGCCACAAGCCGGTCATCTTCCGGGCCACGCACCAGTGGTTCATCTCGCTGGACCAGAAGGGCCTGCGCGCGCAGGCGTTGAAGCAGGTCGACGAGGTCGTGAAGTGGGTGCCCGAGTGGGGCAAGTCGCGCATCCGCGGCATGCTCGAGGCGCGGCCGGACTGGTGCATCTCGCGCCAGCGCACGTGGGGCGTGCCGATACCGATCGTGCGGTGCGAGAAGTGCGACGAGCCGTTCGTCGACGAGAAGTTCATGAACCGGGTGGCCGACGCGGTCGAGAAGACCGGCGCGGGCATCTGGTACAGCGCGCCGTTGAGCGAGTTTCTGCCCGCGGGGCACAAGTGCAGCTGCGGGAACGCGACGTTCGTGAAGGAGACGGACATTCTCGACGTGTGGTTCGACTCGGCGTGCAGCTTCGCGGCGGTGAAGCCCGCGCTGCCGGTGCCGGTCGACCTGTACCTCGAGGGCACGGATCAGCACCGCGGCTGGTTCCACAGCGCGCTGCTGGTCGGCGTCGCGACGCGCGGCATCGCTCCGTACCAGACGTGCCTGACGCACGGGTTCCTGATCGACGGCAAGGGCGAGCCGATGTCGAAGAGCAAGGGCAACGTGGTGCCCTCGGACGACATCATCAAGGAGTTCGGCGCCGACGTGATGCGGCTGTGGGTGGCGTCGAGCGACTACCGCGGCGACGTCACGGTCTCGAAAGACATCTTCAAGGCGCGGGTCGAGGCGTACCGGAAGATCCGCAACACGCTGCGCTACGCGCTGTCGAACCTGTACGACTTCGACCCCGCGAAGGACGCGGTGTCGACGCTCGAGCCGCTCGACGCGTGGGCGGTCGCGAAGCTCGACGGCCTCGTGGCTCGCGTGCGCAAGGCGTACGACGAGTTCGAGTTCCACACCGTGTACCACTCGCTGGTGGACTTCTGCGCCTCGGAGCTGTCGGCGGTGTACTTCGACATCTCGAAGGACGCGCTCTACACGTCGAAGAAGGCGGGCCTCAAGCGGCGCAGCGCGCAGACGGCGATGTACGAGATCGCGCAGAAGCTGCTCGTGATGCTGGCGCCGGTGACGAGCTACACCGCGGAGGAGGCCTGGTCGTATCTGCCGGGCGCGAAGTCCGCGTCGGTGTTCCTCGCCGAGTTCCCGGCGGCGAAGGGGCTCGCGGTGCCCGAGGACGTCGAGCGGCTCCTGAAGGTGCGCGAGAGCGTGCTGCCGCCGCTCGAGGTGGCGCGGCGCGACAAGCTGATCGGCAAGTCCGAGGAGGCGAAGCTGGTGCTGGCGGTGAAGGACCAGCGCGCGTTCCTCGAGAAGCACCTGGCGCTGCTGCCCGAGCTGTTCAAGGTCTCGCAGGTCGAGCTCGGCGACGGGCCGGAGCACGTGGTGAAGAAGGCCGAGGGCGAGAAGTGCCCGCGGTGCTGGCTGTTCAAGCCCGAGGTCGGAAGCCAAGAGCTGTGCAACCGCTGCACGGAGGCCGTCTCGTGATCGATCATCTGACGGTGAGCGTCGCGGACCTGGCGGCGACGCGGGCGTTCTACGACAAGGCGCTGGCGCCGCTGGGCTACACGGTGCAGCGCGACTTCGAGGTGATCATCGGGTACGGCTTCAAGCGGCCGTACCTGTGGTTCAAGCAGGCGGCTGTGGTGACGACGGCGCAGCACATCGCGTTCCGGGCGATGTCGCGGGAGGCGGTCGATGCGTTTCATGCGGCGGCGCTGGCCGCGGGCGCGAAGGACGACGGGGCTCCCGGCATTCGGGAGCACTACCACCCGCAGTACTACGGGGCGTTCGTGATCGACCCGCTGAACGGGCACCCGATCGAGGCCGTGTACCACGGTGAGCCGCCGAAGCCGGCCAAGGTCGCGAAGCCGGCGAAGAAGAAGACGAAGGCGAAGAAGACGAAGCGCTGACCAGGCTCTACCGGCGGCCTGCTCCGCGCCTTACGGCGCCCTCCGGGCTGCGCAGGGCCGCGCACGACCGCTGGCCGGCAGGCGACGGCCGGCTTCCCGGAAGGGTGGGTGTGGCCGCCCTGGGCAGGCTGTGCGCGTGAGAGGAACCGCCGCTTCCGCGTTGGCCAGTCGCGCTGACCTTCGGCCGTTCGAGCGAACCAGGCCCACTCGGCTGAGCCGGACGGCGCGAGTCGTCACCGGCAGACCGAGGCTGGCCGGAGGCCACTCCTCAGCGCTTTGGAGCGACCCGCACGAGTCCCGCCGGCGCGAGCAGCAGCGCTTCGAGCACTTCGGCCGGGTCGATGTTCTGCGCGCCGGCGAACGCGTCGAGCTGCTCGCGAGCGACGGCCTCGAGCTCGGCGAACGCGGCGTCCCGCTGGCTGCTCGCGATGGTGATGATCGAGTCCGGCAGGCCGTCGGCGCCGAACACGTTGCTGAGTGCGGCGTTGCTCACCGCGGCATAGATTCCGGCCGCGTGAAGAATCGAAGCCAGCCGCTGGGCTGCAGCGAAGTCGGGAGTGCGGGCGAGCAGCTCGGTGCGCTCGCCCGCAGCGAGAACCGGAACCTCGAGGGCGGGCTCCTCGGGGCCGTCGGCGTCACCTTCTTCCGCGAACGGGTCGGCGAACAGAGCACGAGCAGCCTCGGCCTGCGTCTCGTCGACGAGCACCGCGCCGGCGTCGATGGTCGCCTCGATGCCGTTGTCCTCGAGCACGGTGCGCCAGTGGTCGACCTGCTCGGCCTCCAGACCGTCTGCCACGTTGACGAGAGCCATGCGCTGGGCGCTTAGCATGGTCGCCCTCGCGACCGCCGGTTGTGCGACGGTGCGGCCGATGACCGACATCACCCAGACGGGCGCGACGGTGCTGCGAGCGCGAGCGCCCGAGGTCGACCTCGCGGAGCTTCAGACGCCCGAGTTCCAGGCGCTCATCGCGCGGATGATCGACGCGATGCGGAAGGCTCCGGGCGTGGGCCTGGCGGCGCCGCAGCTCGGTGTCTCGAAGCGGGTCTTCGTGGTGGAGGACAAGGAAGAGCTGATGGCGGCGCTGTCGCCGATGGAGCGCGAAGAGCGGGAGCGCGTGCCGGTGCCGGTGCGGGTGTTCGTGAACCCCGAGGTGACGCCCATCGGCGAAGAGAAGGTGATGTTCTTCGAGGGCTGCCTCTCGGTGGCGGGCTTCTCGGGCATGGTGGCGCGGTACCGCGAGGTCGAAGTGAAGGCGCTCGACGAGAAGGGGCAGAGCGTGACGTGGCGGGTGCGCGGGTGGCCGGCGCGGATTCTCCAGCACGAGATGGATCACCTGAACGGTACGCTCTACGTCGACCGCATGGTGACGCGGACGTTCGGGACGACGCCTCAGGTGAAGGCGCTCTACGGCGGAAAGCCGATCGCCGAGGTGAAGAAGCTGCTGGGCGTCGAAGTCGAGTGAAGCTCAGCGCGCTTCGGCGATGGGCCGGAGCGGCGGCGGCATGAGCGCCTGCACTCGGTTGCGCCGCGGCACGACGGTGGCGGCCGCCTTCGCCCAACCTTCGCCCTCGGAGTCCCGGCCGCCGACGAACACCTCGTTGCCGACGCGGAACAGGTACACGTCGAGGTAGCCGGCGCGCCAGATCTCGAGGTTCGCCTCCGAGAGCTCCCGCTCGATGATTCCCGCTGCCGGCTTCCCGAGGATGACGACGCTCGGGTACTCGCCGGCGAGCGCGAGCGCGATGCGCCACTCTTCGAGGGAGCTCGCGACTCCGTCGAGGAAGACGCGGTCGCCGATCATCCGGTACGTCAGGGTGCTGCCGCACGGAAAGCGCTTCGGGAGCTCCGAGATGATCAGCGTGCAGCCGCCCTGCTCGCGCACCTCGACGCTGTACTCCTTGAGGCCCGAGGGCCCGAGGAGCGTGAACACGTGATTGCCGGCGCTCACGCCGATGAGCAGCAGCTGATCGTTGCCGATCGACTTCACGTCGAAGCCGTCGCTCGACCGCGACGTGCCGCGCCAGCCGGGCACGTTCAGCACCTTCTGCATGCCCACGCCGATGCGAATCGTCTCGCGCGTGGGGTCGGAGCACGGGCCGGGCCCGACCGTGCGCGGCTGCGCGAGCATCACGAGGAGGGCCGCGGTCAGCATGGGCCCAAGCCTACCGCGTCAGCGGTCTGCGAGCAGGCGGCGCAGGTAGCGCTCACGGTCGTTGAGGAAGTCGCGCGTGAGCGCGAAGTGCTCGGTGTGCTCGTACTCGACGGGCTCGATGCCGGCCGCCGACAGCGCGTAGATGCGGCTGTCGGGGTAGGCGAGCACGATCGGCGAGTGCGTCGCGATGATCAGCTGCGACGCTCCGTCCTTCACCAGGATGTCGATGGACTTGAGCAGCGCGAGCTGCCGCTGCGGCGAGAGCGCGGCCTCGGGCTCGTCGAGAATGTAGAGACCGTTCGCTCCGAAGCGGTGGTTCACGAGCGCGATGAAGCCCTCGCCGTGGCTCTGGTCGTGAAACGAGCGGCCGCCGTAGGCCTCGAGCGTCTGCGCGTCGCGCTCCAGCTCGCTCGCGAGGTTGTAGAAGCTCTCGGCGCGGAGGAAGAAGCCGGTCTTCGGGCGGCGCAGCGCGTTCTTCGTGATGCGCAGGTGCTGGTGCAGCTCCGACTCGCTCTTGCGCGTCGAGAACAGCTGGTTCCGCCCGCCGCCCTCGGCGTTGAAGCCCATCGAGACCGCGAGGGCCTCGATGATCGTCGACTTGCCGCTGCCGTTCTCGCCGATGAGGAACGTGACGTTCGGGTGGAGCTCGAGGCCGGCCTCGAGCGCCTTCACCGCGGGAATGTCGAAGGGGTAGCGCACGGGCTCGGGGATGCGCTCTCGCAGCAGCTTCACGCTCCGCAGGAAAGGGTCGGGCACGCGCGCACCTTCGCATGGGCCTCTGACACGCTAAGGTCCGCGGCACCCACGCATGCGCCTGGCCCCCTCCCCCGCGACGGTCTTCGTCGGCCGCGAGCACGAGCTCGCGAAGCTGAAGGCCGCGCTCGAGAAGGGCTCCCTCGTCACGCTCTGGGGCGCCCCCGGCCTCGGCAAGACCCGCCTCTCGCAGAAGGTCGCCGAGGCCTTCGACGACTCCGTGTTCGTCGACCTCACCGAAGCCCACGACCTGCTCGGCGTCTGCGAGGCCACCGCCCGCGCCCTCGGCACCCAGCTCACCAGCCGCGGCTCCGACGTCGCCGACGAGCTCGGCCGCAGCCTCGCCTCCCGCGGCTCCGTGCTCCTCGTGCTCGACAACTTCGAGCAGGTCACCGCCACCGCGAAGGCCACCGTCGGCCGCTGGCTCGACCGCGCGCCCCACGCGCGCTTCCTCGTCACCTCGCGCGAGCTCCTCGACCTGCCCGCCGAGGTCGCCTTCCCGCTCGAGCCGCTCTCGCTGCCCGCCGCCGGCAAGCCCGCGTCCGACAGCGAGGCCCTGCAGCTCTTCATCGCGCGCGCGAGCGCCGTGCGCGGCGACTGGAAGCCCAGCGAGGCCGAGCTCCCCGCCGTGCGCGAGGTTCTGCAGGCGCTCGACGGCATCCCGCTCGCCATCGAGCTCGCGGCTTCGCGCATGGGCGTGCTCTCGGTCGTCGCGCTGCGCGACCGCCTCAAAGACCGCTTCGCGCTGCTCAAGTCGCAGGGCCGCTACCCCACCGAACGCCAGGCCACCCTGCGCGGGGCCATCGACTGGAGCTGGGAGCTCCTCGACGAGCACGAGCGCTCGGCCCTCGCCCAGCTCTCGGTCTTCCGCGGCGGCTTCCCGGCCGAAGGCGCCGAGGCCGTCGTGAAGCTCCCCGCGAACGCGCCCGAGGTGCTCGACGTGCTCACCTCGCTGCACCAGAAGTCGCTCGTGAAGGGCGGCAGCCGCGGCGGCGAGACGCTGTGGCTCTCGATGTATCTCTCGATTCGCGACTACGCGCGCGAGAAGCTCGAGGCCTCGGCGGAGGCGAAGGGCGCCGCCGAGCGCCACGCCGAGTGGGCGCTGCTGTTCGCCGAGCCGCTCGCCGACGCCGTCGAGCGCGAGGGCACGCTCGACGCGATGCGCGCGCTCGCCGAGGTGCACGAGAACCTCGTCGCCGTGCACCAGCGGGCGGTGGCGAAGCAGGTCACTCCGGCCGAGCTGAGCCTGCGCGCCGCGCTCGCGCTCGACCTCTTGCTCGGCACGAAGGGCCCGTTCGACCTGCACCTCGCCCTGCTCGACGGCGCGCTGGACGTCTCGAGAGAGGCCGACCCCGCGCTCGCCGCCCGCGGTCACATGGCGCGGGGCCGCGCCCAGCTCGTTCGCAGCGACCACGCGAAGGCGCGCGCCGACTTCGAGCGCGCGCTCGAGCTCGCGAAGGAGGCGAACGACGAAGGCCTGCAGGGCGCGGTGCTGACGTCGCTCGGCAACGTCCGGCAGGAGACCGGCGAGCTCGACGAGGCGATGGTCTACTACGGCCGCGCGGGGCCGAAGCTCGAGGCGTCGGGCGACCTGCGGCAGCAGGGCATTCTCGCCACCAACGTCGGCACCGTGCACTTCCTCGAGGGCGCGCTCGACGCGGCGCGCGACCAGTACGAGAAGGCGCTGGGGCTGTTCTACCGGCTCGGCAACCGGCTGCTGCAGGCGCGCATCCTCGGGGCGCTCGGCAACGTGCACTTCGCGCAGCGGCACATGGGCGAGGCGCGGCTCGCGTACGAAGAGGCGCTCGCGCACTTCCGCGCGCTGCAAGACCGGCGCTACGAGGGCATCTACCTCGGCAACCTCGGCCAGCTGCATCACGACGAGCGGCGGCTCGACGAGGCGCGGCGCTGCCACGTGGAAGAGGTCGACATCTTGCGCGGCGTCGCCGACCGCCGCTTTCTCGCCGGCGCCCTCGAGTCGCTCGCCAGCGTGGAGCTCGAGCGCGAGCGCACCGCCGAGGCCGTGCGCGTGTACGAAGAGGCGCTCGAGCTGCGCAAGGCGCTGAAGGACCCGGCCGGCGAGGCGCGCTGCCGTGCGGGGCAGGTGGCGGCGCACGCGCTCGCCGGCCAGCTCGATCGCGCCGAGGGGCTCTCTCGCGCGCTGCCCGAGGCGCTCACCGGAGTCGCCGCGCTGCACGCGGGCCTGCTCGAGGCGGCGCGGGCCGCGAAGGCGAAGGCGCTCGGCGACGCGGCGTCGCAGGCGAAGGCCGAGGCCGCGGCGCGCGGGCTCGTCGCGGCGAACGCGAAGGCCGAGGACCCCGAGACGCGCATGGCGCGGCGGCTGCTCGAGGGCGCGCTCGCGAAGCTGCACCCGGCCGACGCCGCGAAGGCCGCGATGGAGGTCGGGCCGGAGTGCCGGTGGTTCAAGCCGCCCGAGGGCGAGCGCTACGACTTCAAGCGCGGCAAGGCGCTGCGTCTCATGCTCGAGGCGCTCGTGCAGAAGCGGCTCTCGGCCCCCGGCGAGGTGCTGACGGTCGAGCAGCTGTTCGGGTTCGGCTGGCCGGGCGAGAAGGCGCTCCCCGAGGCGGCCGCGAACCGGGTGTACGTGAACCTGTCGCGCCTGAAGGACATGGGGCTGCGGCACGTGCTCTTGCGCCGCGACGACGGGTACCTGCTGGAGCCGTCGCTCGAGGTGACGCGGTCGTCGGCGGAGTGAGCGGAGTGCGCCGTGTCTCCATGACCGGCGGCCCGCTCCGCGCACGACGCGCTGGCCGACGAGCGACCGGGGGTCGAGCTTCGAACCCCTTCGTCAACGCCACGGAATCACATGCCTGCTGGAGCCGGGCACAGGCTGAGACGCGGGTCTCAGGGTGAGACGAGACTCTCATCTCATGCCGGCGACGGGACGTCTCGTCCAGCGGAGGCCCGCGGAGGGCGTGAGTGCGCGTGACGTCAGCCGGTCCCTGCCTGCAGGTAGTCGGTCGCCGTCAGCGACTGGGCACGAGCGAAGCCGCCCACGAATCGCACCGAGCCGACCTCCAGCCGCGCGGCAGCGAAGTCGGAGAGCGTCACCCACACCTTCGCCTCCTCGTGCGTCGCCGTGAAGCGCGCCTTGGCGGCCGCCGCCTCCTCGCCCTCCAGCCAGACGATGCGCCCGCTCAGGGTCACGCGGGGCCGGTCCATCGAGGGGCCGGCCTCTGCGCTGATCAGCACCGACGCCTCGGCCCGGGCCCGCAGGTTCCGCGTGTGCTCGGCCAACCCCGAGAGCAGGAACAGCGGCCGCCCACCGCCGTCGTCGGTCACCGCGACCAGCGTCGCGAGCGGAGCCCCGCCCTCGCCCACCGTCGCGAGCGTCGCCGTCCGTGCTGCTCTCACCAGGGCTCGTGCCTCTGCTGCGCTCACTGTGCTGGCGGGTGCTTTACGCGCGCGCGAAACACCGTGTCCAGCCCGCCGGCCCCCGCGCCGCCGCCCACCACGTACAGCCAATCGCGCACCACGGTCGCGGTGTGATTGCTGCGGATCTGCGGCAGCGGGTTCCGCGCCGTCCACGCGCCGAGCGTGCCGCCCGTCACCTGCGCCGAGTACGTCACGTCGAGCGGAGCGACTCCGAAGATCTGCGTACGCCCGCCCGTCACGAACACCCAGTCGCCCGCCACCGCGGCGGCCCCGAACGCGCGGCCCTCGGGCAGCGCAGTCGCCGGCGCCGGCGTGCCTCCCCCGAGCGGAATCGCCGTCACGTCGGGCAGCACCGCGTTGCCGTCGCCGTAGCCTCCGATCATGAACGCGGCGTCGGAAGTGAACGCGCCCTGCGGTCTGCCGCGGAAGCTCGTCGCCCAGGCCGTGGTGACCCACGCAGACAGCGTCGCCCCCAGCGTCGCCTTCGCGAGCACCGCCTCGGGCGTTCCCTCGCTCGACAGCCGCGCGTCCGACAGCCACACCGTCGTGCCGTCGAACGCCGCTCCCGCGCCGAGCGCGCGGCGGCCGTACGGCAGCGTGCCCACCTCGGCCCACGCGCCGAGCGTCGCGTCCGCGCCGAGCGGCGCCGTCCACACGGTCGGGTTCAACATCGGGTCTTCGAAGAGCGCGCCGAGCAGCAGCAGCGTCTGGCCCGACACCGCGAGCACGCAGTCGACGCCCGGCGCCGGCAGCCGGCCCACCACGCGCCACTCGCCGAGGGCTCCGTCGGTGCCGGCGCGCGCCGCCAGCACGTCGTCGTTGGCGACGAAGTCGGCCTCTCCCGCCGGCTTGTAGTTGCCGCCGGCGACCAGCAGGTAGTCGCCGTACGCCGCCGCGCAGTGGTTCGCGCGCGCCACCGGCATGGGGCGGTCGAACGACCACGTCCCGAGGGTGCCGTCCGCGACCGAGGGGAGCATCGCGCCACCGGCCGTCGAGCCTCCCGCAGCGCCGCCGGAGCCCCCGGAGCCCCCTGCGCCCGCCGCCTCGCCGGCGCCGCCCGCAGCCCCCATCACGCTCGCGCCGCCTCCCGTCGCGGACTGCACCGGGACGAGTCTGGGTCCGTTGCCGCAGGCGACGAGCAGCACAGCGAGGGCGTAGCGCATGGGCGCCCGCCTTAGCGCCGTACCGATTCCGAAATCAACCCGGGCGGCGCGAGCGGCAGCCGCCCCAGCTCCAGCTCCCGCGCCACGTACAGCAGGCTGTCGTCGTGCCCGAGGGTGTCGGGCAGGTCGAGCACGCGAGAGCCCTTCACGACGGCGCTCAGGGCGTTCGGCGAGTAGCCGGCGCGCGTCGGCTTCATGACGGCGTCGGCGGGGTAGTGGGTGCGCAGGTGCAGCACGCGGATGCCGGGGCTCGCGGCCGGGTAGCTGCGGTGCGTCGTGCCGAGGTCGTTGAAGAAGTGCATGTCGTCGCCGGCGTCTTCGATCTCGGGCCGCGCGCCGACGCCCGCGAGCGGCGAGGCCACGGTGACGATGGTGATCGGCTCCGTGCGCCACGAGACCTGGAACCGGCTCGCGGCGAACGCCGCGATGACGCCGCCGGCGCTGTGGCTGAGCACCACGATGGGGCTGTCGGCGTGGCAGCGCGCGAGCTTCTGCACTCCGTCGACGAGGCCCTTCACGATGGAGCCGCGCACGTCGTACGCGAACCAGCGGTACATGTAGAGGCCGGCGGGGCGCGTGCGCGCGAGCGTGGGAATCACGCCGACCCACTCGGTGCCCTCTCCGCCGATGCCGTGCACCCCCACGTACACGGTGCCCGAGCCGGCCGCCGCGGGACACGCGGCGTCGAGGTCGACGCGGTGGAACTGGCTCTTGTGAGCGCGGCGGAGGCGCTCCATGTACGGAGCGGGGTCTTCCTGGTCGAGCGAGGTCGCCGGCGGGAGCATCACGGCGCCCTGCTCGTCGATGGTGAGGCGCGGCTCCACCGCGAACCAGCCGGTCTCGACCCGGGCCAGCGACTGCACCATCTTCACCATCGGCGGGCTGCGGGGAAAACAGCCCGCGAGCACCACCGCCAACACCCACACGCCACGCACGCGACATCGATAACCCCGCACCGCGGCGCCTGCTCGGCGCGATACCGTTGCGCAACACGCTGTGAGACGCTTCCCCACGGGTGGACCACCTCACCGCCGAGCGCTGTTCGGACCTGGTCGCCGGGCGCCTGTCTCCCGAGGCCGCCGCCGCCGCCCGCGAGCACGCCGGCAGCTGCGACACCTGCGCCGCGAAGCTCGAGCACGCGCAGGCCGCGGCCAAAGACCTCCCCACCGGCGAGCTGCCCACGGCGAGCGCGCCCCGGGTGAAGCCCGAGGAGCCCGCGCTCGCGCGCGGCACCCAGGTCGGCCGCTACGTCGTGCTCGACGTCCTCGGCCACGGCGGCATGGGCATGGTGTACGCCGCGTTCGACCCCGAGCTCGATCGCCGCGTCGCCCTCAAGCTGCTCAAGGCCCGCGAGGTCAGCGACGAGGGCAAGAGCCGCCTCATGCGCGAGGCCCAGGCGATGGCGCGCCTGCAGCACCCCTGCGTCGTCGCCGTCTACGACGCGGGCGTTCACCAGGGCCGCATCTACGTCGCGATGGAGCTCGTCTCGGGCATCACGCTCAAGGAGTGGCTCGTGACGCGCCGGCCGTGGCGTGAGGTCGTGCGCGTGCTCGCCGAGGCCGGCCGCGGGCTCGCCGCCGCCCACGCCGCGCACCTCGTGCACCGCGACTTCAAGCCGGCGAACGTGCTCATCGGCGCCGACGGCCGCGTGCGCGTCACCGACTTCGGGCTCGCCCGCGCCGAAGGCGAGGCCCTGCCGCCCTCCGACGCGCCGGCGCCGGCGTTTGCCACGAGCCCCGTCTCGTCGCACTCGCTGTCGGACCCGCTCACGCAGGTCGGCTCCATCGTCGGCACCGTGGGCTACATGGCGCCGGAGCAGATTCTGCAGAAGCCGCTCGACGCCCGGACGGATCAGTTCGCGTTCTGCATCTGCCTCTGGGAGGCGCTCTACGGCAAGCGCCCGTTCACCGGCGAGACCGCCGCGGCCGTGACCCAGGCGGTGCTCGACGGGCGGCTGCCCGAGACTCCGTGGGGCGGCGGCGTGCCGGCGCGGCTGCACGCCCTGCTGCTTCGCGGGCTCGACCGCGACCCGGCGAAGCGCTTCCCCACCATGGAAGCGCTGCTCGAGGCGCTGGAGAAAGACCCGCGCGCCGCGGTGAAGCGCGCCTCGCCCTGGCTCGCCGCCGGCGTGCTCCTCGCGCTCGGCCTCGGCGGCTTCTCGTGGCAGCGCACCCGCGCCGCCAGCCGGTGCCGGGCCTCCGGCCGCGCGCTCGAGGCGGTCTGGAGCTCCGAGACCCAGGCGAAGGTGCGCGCCGCGTTCGAGGCCACGAAGGCGCCGTTCGCAGCCGCGGCGTTCGACTCGGCGGTGCGCGGGCTCGACGCGTACGCGCTCGCGTGGGCCGAGGCGCGCGCGGCCTCGTGCGAGGCCACGCAGGTGCAGGGCCGCCAGAGCGACGAAGCCTTCGCGCTGCGCGAGAGCTGCTACGAGCGCCGGCTCGAGGAGGTGGCTGCGGTCGCGGCGGTGTTGCGCGAGGCCGACGCGCCCACGGTCGAGCGCAGCGTCACCGTCGTCTACGGGCTCACGCCGCTCGCGGTCTGCGAAGACGCCGCGCGGCTGCGCGCGAGGGCCGGCAGGGACGTCGAGGGCGACGCCGAGGGCAAGGTGCTGCGCGAGCTCGTGCTGCGCGGAAAGGCGCTGGTCGACGCGGGCCGCTACGCGAAGGCGCTCGAGGTGCTCGAGCCGGCGGTGGCGCAGGCGAAGGGCAAGCGGCCACGCCTGCACGCCGAAGGCGAGCTGCTCATCGGCACGCTCCTGCAGCAGACCGGCAAGTTCTCCGACGCGCTGACCCGCATGCAGGCGGCGTTCAGGCTCGCGCTCGCGGCCGGCCTCGACGAGGTGGCGGCGCGCGCGGCCATCGCGGCGGTGAAGGTGTCGGGCATTCTCGAGCGGCCCGGCGAGGCGCGCATGTGGCTCGACGTCTCGGCGGCGCTCGTCGAGCGGCTCGGCAGCGACGCGCGGCTCGAGGTCGAGCAGCGCTCGGCTGAAGGAATCGCGCTGGCGACCGCGGGCAAGCCCGCCGACGCGGCGAAGGTGCAGGAGCAGGCGCTCGCCGCGGCGACGAAGCTCTACGGCGAGGGTCACCCGCTCTTGTGGAAGGCGCACTTCGACCTGGGCACGAGCTGGGTCGGGGCGCACGAGTGGCTGAAGGCGGTGCCGGCGCTCGAGCGCGCGCTCGAGATCAAGCAGAAGGCTCAAGGGCCAGACCACCCCGAGGTCGCGCTCGTGCTCGCGAACCTCGGCACGGCGTACTTCTTCGCGGGGCAGCCGGCGCCGTCGCGCGCGGCGCTGGAGCGGGCGCTCGACATCCGCGAGCGGCTCCTCGGCGCCGAGAGCCCGCGGCTCGTGCCGCTGCTCAACAACCTGGGCGACACGCTGGCGAAGGGCGGCGACGTCGAGGCCGCGCGGCCCCCGCTGCTGCGCGCGATCTCGCTCGCCGACAAGACGCTCGGCATCAAGCACGGGTTCACGGCGGCGGCGCGCATCTCGCTCGCGGAGGCCGAGCTGTCGGCGGGGAGGCCGGCCGAGGCGGGCGCGCTGGTCGACCAGGTGCTGGCGGCGAGCCCGCCGCCGGCGTTCGTGGCCGAGGCGTTCGCGGTGAAGGCGTTCGTGCTGCTCGAGCTCGGCAAGGCGAGAGAGGCGAAGCCGTTCGCGCAGAGCGGGGTGGCGGCGGCCGAGAGCGTCGGCAAGTCGAGCGCGGAGCTGATCCTCCCGCTGACGGCGCTCGGCGAGGCGCTGCTGCAGCTGAAGGCCGAGAAGGAGGCGCTCCCCGTGCTCGAGCGCGCGCTCGCGGTCGCCGACGAGACGCGCGCGTGGCCGGTGCACAAGGCCGACGTGCAGTTTCCGCTGGCGCGCGCGCTGCTCGCGACGGGCGGAGACACGCAGCGGGCCCTGGGGCTGGCGGCGGAGGCGGAAGGCGCGTGGGGAGCGACGCCCGCGCGGGCGGCGCAGCTCAGGACGCTCGAGGCCTGGAAGCAGGCGACGCGCTGACGTATAGCGGCGAGGTGCAGAAGAAATGGGTGCTCCTCATCGCGGTGGCGGCGACCGTCATCGTCCTCGACCAGTGGTCGAAGTACGTGGTGCTGCGCGAGCTGACGACTGCGTTCGACGCGAGCGACGCGTTCTCCGAGCGCCTGCGCATCTTCACCTCGAACGCTCCGTCGCCGGGGTTCGACGGCTACCACTTCCGCGGCAAGCGCTCGGTGAGCGTGTCCGACTCGTTCCTGCGGCTGCGCTACGCCGAGAACCCGGGCGCCGCGTTCGGCCTGTTCCGCGGCCTGCCCGAGGGCCTGCGCGGGCCGCTGTTCCACCTGGTCTCCATCGGCGCGGTCTTCCTCATCCTCCACTACTTCCGGAAGCTCTCGGGCTCGAGGGAAGAGGTGTGGGCGGTCGCCGGTTTGCCGCTGGTGCTCGGCGGCGCCATCGGGAACTACCTGTGCCGGCTGTCCCGCGGCTTCGTGATCGACTTCATCGACGCACACTGGAAAGACGACCCGTCGCTGGTCTGGCCGAGCTTCAACGTCGCCGACTCGGCCATCGTGGTGGGCGTCGCGCTGCTGGTGATCGACTCCTTCGTGCGCAAAGAGACGAAGGACAAGAAGGTCGCTGCCCTGGAGCCCGCGAAATGATGCCCGTGCTGTACAGGTTCACGTTCAACTCAGCCACCGGGCACATCGTCGCCTACCTGCTCGCGCTCGGCATCATCGCGTACACCACGTGGAACGGGTGGCGCTCCGCGACCGGCCCGCTCGACCCCAAGACCGGCACCTTCAGAGAGCCGACCCGCGCCCAGCGCATGGAGCGCGCGCGCCTGTACTTCGTGCTCGGCCTCGGCCTCGCGGCGTTCGGCCTCTACTACGCGCTGCCCGACCCGCCGCTGTTCGGCAAGGGCAAGGGCGAGGGCATTCCGCTGCACACGTACGGCATCCTCATCGGCATCGGGTTCCTGGGCGCGGTGAGCATCTCGGCGTACCTCGCCGAGCGCGAGTGGATCGGCGAGAAGGGCAAGAAGATGCGCGAGCAGATCTTCGACCTCGCGTTCTACGTGTTCATCGGCGGCATCGGCGGCGCGGTGTTCGTGTTCAACATCGTGAACCTCAAGGAGGTGCTCGTGTCGGGCCCCCAGATGGGCATGGTGTTCCAGGGCGGGCTCGTGGCCGCCGCGGCGGTCGCGTACTGGTACGGCAAGAAGCACGACATCGACTTCCTGCGCCTGTCCGACATCGGCCTGCCGACGGTGTCGTTGGGCTCGGCGTTCGGGCGGCTCGGCTGCTTCTCGGCGGGCTGCTGCTGGGGCCGGCCGCGCCCGGCCGGCGCCACCCTCGCGGTGAAGTTCCCCGGCTCGCAGGTGCAGGACCTGTTCGGCGGCCACAGCGGCGGCGTGTCGAGCGCGGCCTACGCGTCGATGGCCGACGCCCAGAACGACACGCGCTGGTTCATCGAGTCGACCGGCGAGGTCTTCAAGGAAGCGGTGCCCGGCGCGGTGCGCATCAGCGACTGGGTCAACTCGCACGGGCACACCGTGCCGATTCACCCGACGCAGCTGTACGAGGCGGGCGCGCAGTTCCTCCTCTTCCTCATCTTCATCTCGCTGCGGCCGTTTCGCCGCTTCCACGGGATGATCGCGGGGATCTGGCTGATGGTGTACGCCATCGAGCGCACCACGGTCGAGACGTTCCGCGGAGACCGCGAGCGCGGCGCCATCTTCGGCGCGTACGACAAGGACGCCTGGTGGAACCTGTCGACCAGCCAGCTCGGCTCGTTGTTCCTGTTCTCGCTGGGGGCGTGGCTCCTGGTGACGCAGTACCGCAAGTACGCGGCGCGGCCGAAGCTCGACCTGCCGACGGCCAACGACGCCCGCAGCGCCGCGGCGTGAAGTAAGCTGCCGGGCGTTTGCCTCCCCAACCCGCCCCGCGGCACACATCCGAGACGCTGTTCGAGGAGCTCGACGCCCTCAACGACGAGATCGAGGTGCTGCGCGCGGCGTACGAGCAGTACTTCCTGGGCATCGAGCGGAAGCCGCCGACGCAGAAGCACGAGAAGCTGAAGAAGCGCGTGAACCAGATTCAGACGACGACGGTGAAGCAGACGGCCGTGAAGTTCAAGGCGCAGTCGCTGAACGCGAAGCTGATCACGTACGAGCGGCTGTGGACGAGGACGCTCAACGAGATGGAGCAGGGCATCTACCGGCGCGACGTCTTCAAGGCGAAGCTGCACTCGAAGGAGCGCGAAGAGGTGAAGCCTCCGCCGCCTCCGCCCGAGGCGCTGAAGGAGGCCGCGAAGCCGGCGGCGAGTGCCGCTGCTGCGGCTGCTGCTGCGGCGAAGCCGGGAGCTCCGGCGCCGAGGCCGTCGGCTCCGGTGGCCGCGCAGGCGGGGCAGATCTCGGAAGCGAAGATGAAGGCGATCTACGACGCGTACATCACCGCGAAGAAGCGGTGTAACGAAGACACGTCGAAGCTCTCGTACGACTCGGTGGCCAATACGCTGCGGCAGCAGGTGCCGGCCTTGATGAAGCAGCACAACGCCAAGAGCGTGGAGTTCAAGGTCGTCATCAAGGACGGGAAGGCGGTTCTTCGCGCTCTGCCGAAGGACAGCTGAGTTGGCAGTCGGCAGTCGGCAGTTCGCAGTCGTCGGCGGGTCAGCGCGTCGTCCGGTCGTGCGGCTGCACCAGCTCCACGCCGTCGGTCAGGTCGGGCACCGGCTTCTCTTGTACGCCGTAGCCGAACGCCAGCCACGTCAGCACGCCGCCCGCTGCTGCCGCGGCCAGGATGATGAGCCACAGCTTCGCGCGCCCGCTCATCGCGTCTTCGCCTGCCGCACGTACCGGTCCAGGTCTTCGCGATCGATGACCGATAGAATCTCGACCGTGTCGTCCGCGTGCCGCTTGTAGATGAGCCGCACGTCCGTCGCGACCCGCACCCGGTAGTAGCCCTCGAGCCCCTGCAGCGGCAGCGCCCGTAGCGACGGGTGCCGGTAGTTCTCGGCCAGCAGGAACGCCTGCTTGAACGCCGCGCGCTGCAGCCGCCGGTCCCACCCGGTCAGCGAGTCGTAGAACTCCGTCGAGAACCGCGGCAGGTGCCAGTCCCGCGGCGCCTCTTCCACTTGCTCGTCCTCCGGGGGCTCCGCCGCAGCGGCGGCGGCCGCCGGCTCCGGCGCGGGCGCCGCCGGCTTCGCCGACTTCGCCGCCTCCAGCTGCGCCTTCAGCGCGTCGCGCTCGGCCTCCAGCTTCTGCGCCAGCTCCTTCGCGTGGTCGAGCTCGCGCGCCTGCTTCTCGCTCATGCCCGCCTTCGCGCGGGCGCGCGCCTTGTCGAGCTCGAGCTTCAGCTGGCTGATGTCGTTGCCCTGCCGGTCGATGGTCTTCCTCGCCTTCGAGAGCTCCTTGCTCACCTCGGCCTCGTCCTGCCGGGCGGCTTTCAGCTGCGCCGCGATCTCGTCGGCGCGCGCGCGTGACTTCTCGGCGAGGTCTTTCGCGCGCGCCAGCTCCTTCTCGAGGTCGGCGCCCTCGCGCGGCTCGTCGACCTTCTTCGGCGCGTTCGCCGGAGCCGGCGCCGCGCCGCCGCCGTAGTACGCCTTCGCGAGGAGCTCGAGCGAGGGGTGCGCGCTCTTGCGCACCTCTGCTTGCGGGTCGGCGAGCAGCCGCCACAGCATCAGCACGCGGAAGTCTTCGAGCTCGGCGGCGACCGCGAGCTGTGACGCCACCTCGGGTGTCAGCGTCACGTTGTCGAGCACCGGGAACTCGTAGATTTTCTTGAGCAGCTCGACGACCGCGTGCCGCGCGTCGGGCCGCTCGCGGATCTCGTCGGCGAGGTGGTCGGCCTTCTGCACGCCCGACAGCTTGTCGATGCGGAACCCGGGGATGCTCAGGCGCAGGTCGTTGAACAGCTGCCCGAGCTCTTTGTCGGTGAACGAGAGATAGAGGAACACCGACAGCCCGTCGCGGCCGACTTCGTGGAGCTGCGCGTCTCCGTCTTCGGGAGGCAGCTTCAGCGCTTCACGGTCGGGCGGCGGCGGCGCTCTCTCGGCGGGGTCCGGCATGCGCCGCCCTTCTACAACGTCACCGCCGCTTCGCGCCCGCATGCTTCTTGCGCACCGGCGCCGCCGGCTTCTTGCGCTTCGGCACCGGCCGGTCGGGCGGCGGCTTCGGCTCGGGCTGCTGCGCCACCGCCGGCGGCGGCGTCGACGGAGGCGGCGGCGTGACGGGCGAGTCCTCGCTCACCACCGGCGGCAGCGGAGCCAGCGGCGCCGGCCGCGTCAGCTTCCACACCACGCCGAGCACCAGCGCCAGCAGCACCAGGCCCCCGAGACCGAGCGCCCACAGCGGAACCTGCCCCGGAGCGTGCCGCGGCACCGGCTCGGTGCGCGACCGCCGCACCCGCGCCGGGCTGCCCGGCGGAGACACCGCGGGCATCGACGGCTCGGTCACCGCGGGCGGCTCTCCGAGATCGCCGGGCTTCAGCGCCTTGATCTGCAGCGTCGCGGCGGGGCCCGAGCCGCCGCCCAGCTCGCCCGCCATCACGGACAGTATCTTCTCTTTCAGCACCCGCGCGCTCGGCGGCCGCTTCTCGGGCTCCTTGTTCAGCGTCCACGCGACGAGCTCGTCGATGCCCTTCGGAATCGACTTCACCACGCTCGAGACCCGCGGCGCCGGGCGCTCGACGTGCATCAGCATCTTCTTCACCGAGCTCTCTTCTTCGAACGGCAGCTTCCCGGTGAGCATCTCGAACATCACGCAGCCGAGCGCGTAGAGGTCGGCGGCCGACGTCACGTTCTCGCCGTTCACCTGCTCGGGGCTGATGTAGTCGGGCGTGCCGACGATGGCGCTCACCAGGGTCTGCGGCGCTCCGGTGCTGCTCTTGCCGGTGTGCTTCGCGATGCCGAAGTCGATCAGCTTCACCTGCGGGCCGGCGCCGGTGCGGGCGAGCCACAGGTTCGAGGGCTTGAGGTCGCGGTGGATGACGCCGGCCGCGTGAACGGCCTCGAGGCCGTCGAGCACCTCGATCATCCACGTCATCACCTCGCGCGGGTCGAGCGGAGCGCCGTTCTTGATGACGTCCTCGAAGGAGCGGCCCTCGAGGAACTCCATCACCATGTAGTGCGTGCCGTCGCTGAGCTCGCCGATGCTCAGGATCTCGACCATCGCGCGGTGCGAGATGGCCTTCAGCGCCCGCGCCTCACCGTGGAAGCGGCCTACGATCTCCTTGTCGTTCGCGAACACCGGCTTGAGCGTCTTGATGGCGACGCGCGTGCCGTCGCCCGCCTTCGCCTCGTAGACGACGCCCATGCCGCCGCCCCCGAGGAGCGCCGTTACCTCGTAGTCGTCGATGCGTTGACCGACGAGATCCGCCGGGGGTGCTGCGGGCGTCACGTTCCCCCAAGCCTCGCGTCAGGGCGCCGCCATGTCCAGCCGCGCCCCGGTGCCGTTCACCGGGTGCAGTAGCCCGCGTCGCAGTAGAACCCGGCGTCCTGGCCGCCGCACTCGCCGCCGTCGGCGAAGCAGCTGGGCGAGCAGAACCCACCCGCATCCGGGGGCGCCGGCGTCGTGCCGCCGTCGGCGAGCAGGAACACGAAGCCCTCGCACACGTACTGCGAGCGGCACGTGTCCTGGCCCGCCCACGCGCTGGGGCACCGCCTCGCGCAACCGTCGATGCCGTTGCCGGCCGACGAGATGAAGTTCGAGAGGCAGATGCCGTCGGCGCCGCAGACCGCCTGCGTGACGTTGCAGTTCGCCGAGCAGTAGCCCCCGGTGTACCCGGTCGGCCGGCTCGTGCTGCCGCCGTCGGCGTTGATGAAGAACTCGAGCAGGCAGACGCCGTACGCCGGATCAGGCGGGTTCGAGCACTGCGCGTTGGTCTGGCACGGGTTGCCGATCTTGTCGGACGGCGGGCCGGCGTCGACCGCCGGAATCTGCGCGAGCCAGCACGCGGTCACGGGCGTGCCGGTCGGCGTGGAGCCCAGGTTGTAGCAGGCGTAGTCGGGAGTCCGGCACGAGCCGAAGGTGCCGGCGCAGCGCCTCCAGCAGAAGCGGTCGCTCTCGCCGTAGGCGGGGTTCAGGCCGATGCACCAGCCGTTGTTGACGAAGCCGGCGTCGGTCGGGCTCGTGCACTCGGTGTCCATCGTGCAGATCTTGGTGCAGTAGCCGCCGGGGTAGCTGGCGTTGCCGCTCGACGTCATCGTCTTGCACCGGAAGTTGGTGCCGAGAATCGCGCACTCGTTGTCGTTGAGGCACGGGTCGCCGATCTGCTTGGGCGGGGGATTCGGTTGAACGCAGCGGCCCATGCTGCAGGTCTGGCCCATCGGGCACGCCGCGCACGCGTTGCCCATGTCGCCGCACTGGGCCGCCGTCTGGCCGCCGTAGCCCAGGCAGAAGTTGCCGCCGCAGCACCCGTTCACGCACGGCAGGCCGCCGCACAGCATGCCCGAGCCGCCGCCGGTGCCGCTGCCGCCGGCGGTCGCGGTGCCTCCCGCCGTGCCCGCGCCGCCCGCGGTCGCGGTGCCGCCGGCCGTACCGGAGCCGCCCGCGGTCGCGGTGCCGCCGGCCGTGCCGGAGCCACCCGCCGTCGCGGTGCCGCCCGCGGTGGCGCCCCCGGCGAGCCCCTGGCCGCCGGCCCTGCCGCCCGCCGTCGCGCTGCCGCCGGCCGTCCCGCCGCTGCCGCCGGAGCCACCGCCCGTACCGCCGCCGCCTTTGCCCGAGCAGGCGAGCGCGAGCATCGCCACCGCCAGCGTGATCTTGAATTTCATCTGTATCCCTCCCGGCGCCTACCTAGCCGTCAGGGCGGCGCAGTGTCCAGCCGGCGGGCCACTTCGGTGAGCACGCGCACGGTCTCGTCGAGCGCGGCGAGGTCGACGAGCGAGCGGTTGTCGGCGCTCGAGTGCAGGTTGCGCGGCAGCGCGTGGCCAGGCAGCTCGCTGCCGAGGTTCACCGCGGGGATGCCCGCCGCCAGGAAGGAGCGCGCGTCGGTCGTGCCGGGGTACCAGGCGCGGTACAGGGGCGCGACGGCGTCGATGGCGGCGACGAGCTGCTCGTCGGGCGCGTAGCTCTTCAGCGTGCCGCCCTCGGCCTTGAACAGCGAGAGCTCCTTCGAGAAGCCGACGCCGTCGAGGTTGATGACGCGCGTGGGCAGCGAGGTGTCGAGCGTCTTCACCCAGGCGCGGGAGCCCTCGAGGCCGATCTCTTCAGCCGAGAAGAACACGGCCTTCACCTCGGTGTGCTCGAGCTTCAGCGTGCGGGCGAGCTCGAGGACGACGGCGCAGCCGGCTCCGTCGTCGATGGCGCCGTGGCTGCGCGCCGAGACGAAGGCGCCTCCGGTGAGAGAGAGGAAGAGGCCCAGGCCGTTCAGCCCGGCCCCGGCCACCGCGACCTTCGTGAGCCTCGGCCTCGGGCGGGCGGCGGCGAAGAGCATGAGCAGCGTGAGGGGCAGGCCGAGCGCCTGCAGCGGAGCGCGCTCGACGTGATCGAGCAGGTCCGTCTTCGTGTCGTAGTGCGCCGAGAAGACGAGCCGCTGCTTCGCCGGCGGCTGTTGGGGCGGCAGCGTGACGACGACGTGGTGCTGCGGCGCGGAGTGCAGCGCGCCGAGGAGCGGAATGCCGAGCTCGAGCTCGGCGACGATGAGCAGCGGCGCGGCGAGCGCGACGCCGAAGGCGGCGGCGTGCTTCTTCCTCAGCATCGCGAGCACGTAGAGGACGGCGCCGGTGAGGGCGACGGCGCCGGCGATGCGCAGGCGCCACGGGTGGGCGGTGTACGCCCACAGCTCGGGCTCGAGCCCGTAGCTGCCGAGCTCGGAGGCGAGCCACTGCGCGGCGGCGTCGAGCTCGCGCGTGCCGTTCTCGCGGGGCCCGTTGCCGAGGTGGTCGAGCAGCGCGTTCCAGTCGGCCATGCACCCGGCGTAGCTCACAAAACGCGACCGGGGTCGCATTTCGTGACGGCAACCGGGCGGATCAGCGCCGCGCCCGGGCGGCTCGACGGGTGCAGTGTGCCTGGGCATGCGCCTGGCTCCAATGTGGGTGGTGATGCTCGCGGCCTGCATGGGGTCGCCGGATCCGACGCCGTGGTGCAGCCTGGAGGCGAAGCCGGGACCCGACCTGTCGACGCCGACGCCGACCTGGTACGGCGAGGCGGGCCGCATCGTGGAGCGCAAGTGCAGCGGGTGCCATGGCCCGGGCGGGTCGGCTCCGTTCGACCTGGTGGACTACGACGACGTGGCGATTCGCCGCGAGGTGGTGCGCCGGGCGGTCGAGACGCGCGCGATGCCGCCGTGGCAGGCCGACCGGTGCTGCAACCACTACTTCGACGACCGCTCGCTCGACGACCGGGAGCACGCGGCGCTGGTGCGCTTTCTGTCCGAGGGCATGCCGCTCGGAGACCCGGCGACGCAGCAGCCCGCGCAGACGCAGACGCCGCTGTCGCGCGTCGACGTGACGGTGACGATGCCCGAGGAGTACGTCGCGAACCCGCCGGCCGGCACCGACGACAACCGCTGCTTCCTGCTCGACTGGCCGATGGACGGCACGACGTTCATCACGGGCATGTACATCAGGCCCGGCATCCGGCGGCAGGTGCACCACGTGATCATGGCGGCGGTGAAGCCCGAGGCCGTCGACGAGATCACGAAGCTCGAGAACGCCGACCCGCTCGCCGGCTTCGACTGCAACGGCGGCTTCGGGAACCTGCGCGACATCGTGGTGCTCGGCGGCTCGGTGCAGGGCGGCGATTTTCCGCGCGGGCTCGGCACGCAGGTCGTGAAGGGCAGCAAGCTGGTGCTCAACATCCACTACTCGACGCTCGGCATCACCACCGTGCTGCCCGACCGCACGTCGGTGCAGTTCAAGGTCGACTCGACCGCGCGCGACGCGCAGAGCGCGCCGATCGCGAACCCGGCGTGGCTGATCGCCGACACGATGAAGGTGGCCGCGGGCGACCCCGACGCCGTCTACTTCTACAAGTACAAGCCCGTGCTGCTGACCGGCGGCAAGAAGGCGCTGCTGCAGGGCGTGACGCCGCACATGCACACGTTCGGCAGCCGCATCAAGGTGGCGGCGCTGCACAAGGACGGCACGAGCACCTGCCTGCTCGAGATTCCGAAGTGGCGCTTCGGCTGGGAGCAGCCGTTCTGGTTCGCCGACGAGATTCCGTTCGCGCCCGACGACGAGCTGTACGTCGAGTGCCACTTCGACAACTCGGCCGCGAACCAGCCGCTCGGCCAGCAGCCGAAGGACTTCGCGTGGGGCGGCAACGGGCAGGACATGTGCGCCGCGTTCGTGTCGTTCGTGAAGGCCGAGGAGCCGAAGCAGTGAGGCGCGCGCCCGCCCTGGCTCTCGTTCTCCTCTCCAGCGCGTGCGCGCACCAGTTCGGCGGCCGTGCGACGGTGCTCGAAGAGGGCAAGGCGGTGCTGACGCCCTCGGCCGAGCTCGACATCATCTCGGTGCGGGGCAGCGAGGAGTCGACGAACATTCCGTGGGTGCAGGGCGGCATGGCGTACCATCACGGCATCGGGCACCGCACCGAGCTCGGCCTGCGCGTGTTCGGCTTCGGCATCCCGGGGTACGCCGGGCAGTTCGGAGTCGCGGCGGACTCGAAGTTCCAGCTGTTCCGCTCGGACGATCGCGAGTGGGGGTGGGATCTGTCGGTGGGCCTCTCGCCGAGCTGGCACGTGGGCGTGCAGGGCGATCAGCCGTTTCACCTGTTCGGCTTCACGGTGCCGCTGCTCGTCGGCAAGAACTTCGGCCGGCACCAGCTCGTGATGGGCCTGAAGGTGGCCGACTACATCTTGACCAGCTACGGGCAGCGCACGCTGAACACGGTGTGGGCGGGCGCGACGATCGGCTTCAGCCTGCGGGTGAAGCGCATCGAGCTGTTTCCCGAGGTGGCGTTCATGTACTCGCCGGTGAAGTTCAACGGCGAGCGGCCGGACGAGAAGCGCAGCGGGGTGGTGTACGTGAGCTTCGGGTTGAGCGTGCCGATTCATTTGAACCCGTGAAGCTACGCCGGGTGACTGGGGCCAGGGTGACTGGGCCCGGGTCACGGGCCAGGGTCACGGGACGGGCTCCAGGGTGCGGGCGGGTTGACGGGTCCGCGTTCGTTCACGGTTTCGGGCTGCGGCCGGTGTTCGGGCCCCGGCCCGCGTTTGGGCCCGGCCGGTTCGCTGGCCTTGAACGAACGCGGACCCGTCCACGAAACCCGGCCCCCGGGCCGATGCTCGTGTCTCACGCTCGCGGCGAGGGCCTACAGGCAGGCCTTGTAGTACTCGACCGTGAGCGTCTGGCCGGGGCCCGGCGTGGTCATCGGCGTGAACTCGATCGAGATCGTCGGAGCGTTGTACGTGTACGCGCTGGCCGGCACCTGCGTGCCGTTGATCTTCACCACGAGCGTGCGGCCGCCGCTGAAGTCGGGCTCCGCCGAGAGGTAGAAGACCGTGCGGTACCCGAACGCGGTCTTGCCGAGATCCTGCAGCTTCGTCGCCCAGTCGGTGGCGCAGATCTCGGCCTCGACGCCCGACGTGTCGGTGACGCCGTAGCGCAGCGTCGACCAGTTCACGTTGTCGTCGTACAGGCAGCTCGACGTCTCGAGCGCCGGGTCGAACGGGCCGATGACGTTGAACGTGAACATGTTCGCGTTCTGGTAGCCCTTCACGTTGCGCAGCCGGTTCATGTAGTAGCTGTACGCGAGGCCGCTCTGGTCGCCGGCGTCGGTCACGACCACGATCGCGAGGTTCGCGTCGGGCCGCAGGAAGCCGGCGTTCTCCATGTTGATCAGCGGCGGGGTGAGCGCCTTCACCGACGCCTCGTACGGGTTCTCGTCGGCGCCGTTCGTGCCGAGCAGCACCTTCTGCTGGAACTTGGTGGCGACGTTCGGCGTGGCCGGCGTCAGGATCTTCGGGTTCCCGTTCGGGTTCGTCATCGGGTCATCGCCGATGAGGAAGCCGCCCCTGCCGCTCATCGGCGGCGTGATGCACGGGAAGGGCGGAGGCGGACACTGGCTCGACCCCGACGGCGCGTCCGCCGACGTCACGCCGATCTGCCAGTCGGCCATCGTCGACTGCGCGTACGAGAGGAACGCCGCGAAGTTCATGCCGAGGCTCATCTGCTTGTCACCCATCGAGCACGAGTTGTCGATGACCAGCAGCACGTCGGCCTTCGGCTTCTGCGCCTGCTGGAACGTGTCGACCTGCAGGCCGTCCATGTCGCCCGTGCCGGACAGCGACACCAGGTACGTGATGTTCTGACCCGACTGGATCGCGTTGATCGCCACCGCGCCGGTGTCGGGCCCGAAGTCGATCGGGTGGTACTTCGCGCGGAAGGTCGTCAGCCCGCCCGCGGCGAGGATGAGGCCGCCGGCCGGAATCGTCGGAGTCGAGGTGAGGAAGAACTCGGGGCACGCGGCTCCGCCCGGGCACTGGGGCCCGCCCGCGGGCTGACCCGCCGCGGCCTGCATCGTGATGCTGTTGATGTAAATGTCGCCGGTGCACGTGTTGTAGACGGTGAACTCGCGCGGCGCCGTGTTGCAGTCTTTCTTCACGTTGCCGAAGTTGTACGAGCTCGGCACGATCGTGAGGCAGACCGGCCCGACCGAGGCCTGCAGCGGAACCGTGCGCGAGGGGTTCGCCGGGTCCGCCACGTTGAAGCGGAACGTTCCGGTGAGCGAGCGCGTGCTCGTGCCGGCCACTCCCGTGGGGGCCGCGCGGACGACCGCGGTCAGCAGCTCCTGCGGCTGCATCTCTTTCTCGTCGATGGGGCCGCCGACCAGCGAGAACGCCGGGTCGCTGCCCGCCGCGATCTCGAGGCCCGTCAGGAAGCACGTCTCGTTCGGGTTCACCCCCATGTTCTTGATCTGGATGCCGAGGTCCTTCTGGTCCGGCGGCGTGATGAGCCCGAAGTTCAGCGTCGTCGGCGAGATCTGCAGGTTGCACGGCGGCAGCATCTGCGCCTCGGCCGTGATCTTCACCACGATGACCGGCTCCACCGGGTCGTTCGAGTAGATGGTCAGGTCCGCCGCCTTCGCGCCCAGCGACTGCGGCTTCAGCGTGATGAGCAGGTCGGCGATGTTCTGCCCCGCGATCGCCGGCAGGCCCGTCGCCGGGTTGTACGTCGGCGGGAAGCCGATCTCGAACTCCCCGGGCGCGGTCGTCGCGTTCGTCGGCGTGATCTCGACGAGCGGGAAGCCGCCCGGCTGGCCCATCACCACCTGGCCGAGGAACAGGTTCGCGTTCGGGTCCATGTTCAGCGGGCGCGTGCCCACGTTCTGCACGGCGACCTTGCGCTGCACCTGGTACGTCATGGAGCCCGGGAAATAGCCCACGCGCCCGAAGTTCAGCGTCGGCCGCGGCGACACGCGGATGCTCGGGCCCCCGCCGACGCCCCGCAGCTCGATCGACCCCTGCGGCTGCCGCATCAGGCCCGTGTCGAACGTCAGCGTGCCGCTGCGCGGCCCGAGCGACGACGGCTTGAACGCCACCACCATCTTCGTCGTGCCGCCGCCCGCGACCGTGAACGACGTCGGCGTGTCGCCCATCGGCGGCTCGTACGCGAAGTCGGCGTAGCTCGACGCGATGTTGGTGAGCACGATCGGCGAGTTGCTGCGGTTCGTGAACGTCACCTCGCGCGGCGCGCTCACCGTCGGGCTCACGTAGCCGTAGTCGATGCTCGTCGGCGTCCAGGTGAGCACCTCGTTCGCGCCCTTGCCCTTCAGCGTCACCTCGCCGGGCGGGCAGTCGCCGGTGCCCTTCAGCATCACCTTCACCTCGTAGTCGCGCAGCTCGGTGGGGCTGAACGAGAACTCGACCTTCCGCTCGCCCATCGCGGGGATGGCGCCTTCGCCGGTGAAGTTCGACCCGAAGCTCGCCGCGTCGGAGCCGGCGATCATTCCCACGTTCACCATGCCCGGGACCTGCGACGGGTTCTTGAACGTGAAGTCCAGCTTGAACGTCTCGCCGAGCGGCACCTCGCCGAAGTCGATGACGGTGGGCAGGTCGCACGCGCCGCCTTCGCCGGTCGCCTTCAGCGTGATGACCGCCGTCGCGGCGCCGGGCGCCGTGCCCTCGGTGGTGAGGAGCAGGCGCGCGATCGGGTGCTTCTTGCCGACGCGCGGCGTGAACGCCATCTGAATCTGCACCTCGCTCGTCGCCGCGACGTCGTAGGGCGGGTTGAAGTCGACCTCGAAGTACGAGTTGTCCTTCGTGTTGGCGCCGATGCTGACCGCGTCGCCGTCGCCCTGGCTCAGGTCGGTGAGCGTCAGCGTGCCCGCGGCGAGGTTGCGCACGACGAGCTGCTTCGTGATGCGCTCGCCGACGAAGGCGGCTCCGAAGTCGTACGTGGCGTCGCGGTTGACGACCTCGGTCGCTCCGTCGTGCCAGACGACGCCGAGCTCGGCGAGGTTGGCGCCGACGCCACCCTTGCCGCGGCAATCACAGCCGCCGCCGATGAACGCGATGAGGGTGGAAACTGCGAGCGCGCGCGCGGAAGGACGCATGGACCTGTGCTCCCTTGAACGAGGTACAGCCCTACATCCCCTTTGGCGGCGCGCAAGGTGCTCTCAGCGCGTGAGAAGATCAAGTCCCCCCTCGAGTGTTTTTGCGCCAGTAGTCGTACAATGTGTGTGGTGCGGCGCCGAAGGTCCGGGGCTTGTGTGTGCCTCGCAGATGTGCGATCCGCGCGTCGTTTCCAAGGGGTCAGGAAGCGAAGAGGACCATGAAAAACTCGTTCGGCATCGCGCAGGCGCTCGCATTGGGGATGTGCATCGGGCTCGTCGTCTCGGCCGCGTCGTGCGGCACGAAGCCGCCGACCTCGAGGTGCAACAAGAACAACTGTGCGACGGGCTGCTGCGACGACGACGGCACCTGCTACGGCGCCGACGACGCCGGCGTCTACTCGAACGACAAGTGCGGCTACGAGGGCGGCGTGTGCAACCAGTGCACGGCCTCCCAGGTCTGCCAGCTCGGTCAGTGCAAGCTCGGCGGCACCGCGGGCGGCATGGCCACCGGCGGCGGCAGCGGCACCGGCGGCGGCAGCGCCGGCAGCGGCGGCGGCATGGGCGGCGCGGGCGGCAACAGCTGCAGCGCGACGAACTGCCCCAACGGCTGCTGCTCGGTGCAGGGCCAGTGCACCGTTCACGCGATGCAGAGCTTCGCGAAGTGCGGCTCGGGCGGAGCGACCTGCGCCGGCTGCCCCGTCATGCAGACGTGCGCCGCGAAAGACGGCGGCACGGGCGGCGTCTGCGCGCCGGCCATGTGCGCCTCCTGCTTCGATGCGGCCGGCAGCTGCCGCCCCGAGAACACGATGACGAACCCGAACTACTGCGGGTCGGGCGGCGGGCTCTGCGCGCGGTGCGCCGCGACCGAGATGTGCATCAACGGCCGCTGCATCGGCATGTCGACGCAGTGCATGCCGTCGAACTGCGACGGCTGCTGCGCGGGCAATACGTGCATTCCCCTCGACGGCGGCATCAGCAACTCGCAGTGCGGCATCAACGCGCAGCAGTGCCAGACGTGCAACATGCCGGCGACCTGCGACTCCGCGACCGGCAACTGCGTCGGCGGTGGCGGCACCGGCGGCGGCAGCGGTCTCCCGGGCTTCGACGGCGGGTTCCCTGGCCTCTGCGACGCCACCAGCTGCCCGAACGGCTGCTGCGTGTTCATGATCGGCTGCATCCCCAACGGGACGACCAACCCGCTGGGCGTCACGTGCGGAACCGGTGGAGCCGTCTGCAAGGCCTGCCTGCTGATGTCGACGTGCCCGATGGACCTGTCGTCCTGCCTCTGAGCCTGATCAGCGCGCCAGTAGGGCGTCAGGCTGCTGCTGACGCCCTGCCAGTTTTCTGTCGCCATCCGCGGACTTGCATCGAAGTCGCGGCTCTGCGCAATGTGCCCGCCGCATGCATTCTGTCGGTTCCATGCGCACCCTGTTGATCGCCACCGCCCTCGTCTCTGTCGCCGGCTGCAAGTGCGCGCCCGAGATGACGAGCCAGGGCCGGGGCGAGATCGGCGTCGTCTACATGCTCGAGGGCGTCGAGGTGACGCGCCCGAACGGCGTCTACGACTTCCACGGCATCGCGATGGGCAGCACCGTGACGGGCGACGTCACCCTCACGAACACCGGCTCCGGCCTGCTCGACCTCGAGTCCTTCACGAAGGCCTCGGGCGACGACTCGGTCTTCACCCACGAGTTCATCGAGGGCACGCAGCTCGGCCCCGCCGAGACCGTGAAGTTCAAGATCACGTTCACCGCGCCGGCCAGCATGGACGAGCAGAAGGCGTTCTCTGCGCACTACACGCTGCGCGCCGCGAACACCGAAGAGGGCAAAGAGACCGCCGACATCGAGCTCAAGGGCATCGCCGTGAAGGCCGAGTGCGCGCTCCCCGACACCATCGACTTCGGCGGCGTCGCCGTCGGCCAGACCGAGACGCGCACGCTGAAGCTGCAGAACCTGACCTCGCTCGACACCGAGGCGTCGCTGGGCGCCATCACGTCGTCGAACGGCGACCACAACTCCATCAAGTACGGGCCGGGCTGGGGCGAGGGCGAGCTGAACCTCGCGCCGGGCACCGTGAAGGACCTCACGTTCCGCTTCTCGCCGTCGCAGACCGCGACGTACTCGGCGCTCGTGACGCTGAAGCTCGCCGATCACTGCCCCGCGAAGACCGTGCGGCTCATCGGCTCGGGCGTGCAGGCGGCGGTGAGCTGCGCGCCGCTCGACTTCGCGTTCCTGCCGGTCGGCCTGACGCGCTCGCAGACGACGACGCTCACGAACTACTCGCTGACCGACGTGACGGTGAGCGCGCTCGCGCCGAGCCTGCCCGACTACGCTCCCGCGGCGACGAGCGTCACGGTGCCGGCGGCCCAGCGCGTGATGACGCCGAACGGCCTGCAGCTGCAGCCGGGCACCGCGATGCTGAGCGTCGAGTTCCGGCCGACGAAGATCGGCACGCTGACCGGCGTCATCCAGGGCACGACGTCGCTGCCGAGCCAGCCGAACGCGGGCTGCCCGGTCACCGGGAGCGGCGGCGGCCCCGACATCGAGCTCAAGCCGTCGGGCGCGATCGACCTCGGCGCGGTGCCGTTCTTCGCGACGGCGCCCGAGCCGTTCTTCGTGACGCGCAAGCTCACCATCCAGAACCTCGGCACCTCGCCGAACCCGCCCGACCTGCGCGCGAACCTGAAGCTGGGCATGAACGGGGCGCCGCCGACGTACTGGCGGGTGACCCCGAAGAACCCGGAGTCGACCACGGCCGAGATCTGCGTCGGCTTCTACGACAGCGCGAACCCGAACCCCGCGGCGCGCTGCGCGAACGGGCCGGGCAGCGGGTACGACCCGATGGTCGGCCTGCCGGCGAGCGGCGCGTTCGGCCTGCTCGACGTCCCCATCCGCGTGATGCCCGACGGCCCGAACAAGACGCTCGAGTGGGAGGTCGAGATCTTCTCGAACGACCCCGACGAGCCCTCGGTGAAGCTGACGGTGCGCGCGCGCTCGGTCGTGATGCCGCCCTGCACGTACCAGGTGGTGCCGGCGAACCTGCAGTTCGGGCTGCTCGCTCCGCCGAACCAGCGCGACCTGACGTTCGAGATCCGCAACGTCGGTATGGACGCGTGCCTCATCACGCACCTCGAGCTGGCGCCGCTGACCGACGCCACGTACTCGCTCGTGCGCGGCGAGCTCGACCAGTTCACGGTGATGCCGGGCGGGTCGGTGCCGGTGACGGTGCGCGCGACCGCGAGCGGCGCGGCGAGCACCGCGCTGCGCCAGGTGCTCGGGGCCGTGCGCTTCGGCATCTCGAGCCCGTTCGCTCCGCAGACCGACGTGTCGCTGACGGCGAGCATCGGGCTGCCGTGCCTGACCATCGCTCCGTCGGACCTCGACTTCGGCACGGTGCGGCAGGGCTGCGACTCGAGCCGGCGCGTGTTCACGGTCTACAACACGTGCGCGACGCCGGTGACGCTCAACGGCTGGCGGGTGTCGGCGGGAGCGGGCCAGGTGGTCGGCGGCCCCAACTGCCCGGGCCCCGCGGCGTGCCCCGAGTTCCTCATCGACACTCCGCCGAGCATCGGCATGGGGATGCCGATTCCTCCGGCGGCGCCGATGCCGGTGACGTTCGCGCTGAAGTACCACCCGATCGATCTCGGCCGCGACAACGGCGTCTTCACGCTCGACGTCACGCAGAACGGCGGCTCGCGCGTCGACATGCTGGTGACGCTGAAGGGCACCGGCGACCTGAACGGCCAGAACGTCGACACGTTCGCGCAGGACCCGCGGCCGAAGGCCGACGTGCTGTTCATCATCGACAGCTCGTGCTCGATGTACGACAAGCAGCAGCTGCTCTCGCAGAACTTCGCGGCGTTCATCTCGTACGCGACGACGGCGGTTCCGGGCGGGCTCGACTACCACCTCGGCGTCATCGACTCCGACCCGCGCACGGACACCGGCGGCAAGCTGCGCTTCGAGACGCAGAACCCGCGCGTCATCACGAACAGCATGCCGAACGCCGAGGCGCTGTTCCGCACGCGCGTGCGCGTCGGCATCGGGGGCTCGGGCAACGAGCAGTTCGCCGACCTCGCGGTGCGCGCGCTGACGGCGCCGCTGGTGAACACCGACAACGCTGGCTTCCTGCGGGCCGACGCGGTGCTGGCGATCGTGGCGGTGACCGACGCCGACGACCAGTCGCAGCTGCCGACGAACGTGCTGGTGGGGCTGCTCAGCAACATCAAGGGCGCCCAGCGGCCGCAGATGTTCTCGTACAACGTCATCGGGCCGTTCGCGCCGTCGCACCCGCCGGGCTGCATCTACGACGACTTCGTCTTGAACTCGCCGCCGCGGCTGCACGACGACCTCGTGAACGCGTTCGACGGCACGCGCGGGCAGATCTGCGAGCAGAACTGGTCGGGGCAGCTGACGCAGGTCGGCCGCACCGCGTTCGGGTACCGCGACCGGTTCTACCTGAACGCCACGCCCGACCTGACGCAGATGCCGCCGTTCACCATCACGCTCGACGGCATCAACGTGCCCGAGACCGACATGGGCGGAGCGGTCATCTGGTCCTACGACCCGGCGTCGAACTCGGTGCACTTCACGTCGCAGTACGTGCCGGAGCCCGGGCAGACGCTCACCGTGGCGTATCGGGTGCTGTGTAACTGAGTCGGCAGTCGGCAGTCGGCAGTCAGCAGGCCGACTACCGCGCTGAATCGCCGCGCCGCGAGGCCTCTTCTTCGAGCGCCGCTGCCACTGCGCCTCCGAGCTGCTCGGGTTCGTCGTCCGCGAGCCGCTGACGCACCCGCGCCAGCAGGCAGCTCGGCTTCGGCCGGTAGCCGTCGAGACACTCGCGCCACGACTCCCATCGCACATCACGAACAGCGCCGCCTGACCCGAGTCGCTGCCCGGGTCTCTGCCGATGTTCCTGAGCATCCGGCGCACCGTTCGCCGCGCTTCCTCGTCCGAGACGATCTCGAACGCAGCGGCCCTCCCGTGGCGTTGCCCGCGGCGATCTCCGCGGCCTCGCCGACTGCCGACTGCCGACTGCCGACTACCGACTCCGGGTGGCGCCCGAGCCAGCGACCTAGTACAAGCCGCTCCACCTTCGGGTGCCCACATAGGGCAGCAATGGGGAAGCCGGTGGAAGTCCGGCACGGTCGCGCCACTGTGACCAGGCAACGGTGCCTGGGAGTCAGGAAACCAACCCGAGGGGACGAGAAGGCTCCCACGAGCCTTCCGTGCCTCACCCTTCTCTCTTCGCGGAAGAGAGCAGAAGGTGGTCATGGGTTGGCTGCTCCTCATCGCGTCTCTCTTGCCCTCGGCCGAGCCGGTCGAGCTGCCCCCCGTCGACGTGCCGCTGCCCGCCGAGGAGCCGGCCACCTCCTCCTCGCCTTCGCGGCGCGACCCCGCCGCCACCGTCACGACCGTCGAGCCGAAAGAGCACGCCGGCGAGGCGAAGGACACGGCGCAGCTCCTCGCTCCGTCGCCGGGCATCACCCTCTCGCAGAGCGGCGGTGTCGGCCAGCCCGCCACCATCTCGGTGCGCGGCGCCGCCTCGAACGGAGTGCTCGTGCTGCTCGACGGCGTGCCGCTCGGCGGGCCAGGCGAGAGCGTCGACCTCTCGACGATTCCCTCGCCCATCGTGCAGCGGCTCGAGGTGCTGCGCGGCTCGGGCTCGCGCTACGGGCCGGGCGCGCTCGGCGGCGTGCTCAACGTCGTCACGCTGCGGCCGAACGGCGGCGCGCGCCTGTTCGCCGAGGCCACCCAGGGCTCGTTCGAGACCTCGCTGCTCTCGGCCGGAGCGAGCGGCGAGCTCCCCGGAGGCCAGGGCCTCGTCGTGCTGCACGGCGCGCGCAGCCAGGGCAACTTCGACTACCGCTACCGCGCGCTGCGCGAGCTCGACGGCAGCCCGCTGGTGGTGAGGACGCGCGAGAACAACCACGCCCTCAACGGCGGAGCCCTCGCGCGCTACCGCGCCGAGCTGCCGAAGGGCGTGCTGCTCGACACTGCCGTCGAAGGCCTCGCGTACGGCCGCGGCCTCGCGGGCACCGTCGACAACCCGACCGCCGACGCCCTCGAGCAGGGCCAGCGCGTGACGGGCAGCATGCGGCTCACGAAGCGCTTCGACGGAGCCGGCGAGCTCGAGGCGCTCGGCTGGGCGCGCCACCACCGCAATGCCCTCGCCGGTGGCTCGTTTGGCCCTGATGTGTACAGACAGGCCAACACCGGCGCGGGCGTCGAGCTGAGCTACAGCCAGCTCCTGTTCGGCTGGCACGGCGTGTCGGCGATGGTGAGCGGTGGAGGCGAGTGGCTCGAGGCCGGGGCGGCGCGGCCGGGCTGGGCGCGGTTCGCGGCGATGGCGCGCGACGAGGTGCTGCTGTTCGGCGGCGACGTCACCGTCGACGCGAGCGTGCGGGTCGACCGGTCGGGCCCGTTCACCGGCTTCTCGCCGAAGCTCGGCGCGCAGTGGCTCTTGCCGCGCGGGTTCGAGCTGAAGGGCAACGTGGGCCAGGCGTGGCGCGCGCCGTCGTTCTTCGAGCTGTACGTGCAGCAGGGGCGCATCGCTCCGAACGCGGACCTGAGGCCCGAGCGCGGGCTGTACGCCGATGCGGCGGTCGCCTTTCGCCACGGCTCGAGCTTCTTCGCGCAGGCCGGCGGCTTCTACGCGCTGTACGAAGATCTCATCAGCTACGAGTACTACCCGCCGATGCTCGCGCGCCCGGTGAACTTCGCGGCGGCGCAGGTCGCGGGCGTCGAGGCCGAGGCGCGCGTGCAGCCGCTGCCCTGGCTGACGGCGTCGGCTTCCTACGCGCTGCTCTTCACGCAGAACCTCAAGGACGACCCTCGCTTCTACCTCCAGCCGCTGCCGTACCGGCCCCGCCACAAGCTGCACGCAAGGCTCGCCATCGGGCCGAAGTGGCTGTACGCGCGGGGTGAGGTGCTCTACCAGTCGGAACAGTTCGTGAACCGCACCGGCATGCTGTCGCTGCCCGCCCGCGTCTTCGTCAACGCGGGTGCGACCTGCGTGCTCACGGGCTCTCCGAGCTGGCCTTCGCTGTCGCTGTCGTTCGAGCTGAAGAACCTGCTCGACGCGCAAGGCGCGGACCTCGACGGCTACCCGCTGCCGCCGCGCGCCGCGTACCTCACCCTGGGGCTGAGCTGGGACGTCATTCCGGAAAGGAAGTCATGAAGAGGGCGTGGTGGTTGGGGCTGACAGTGCTGGTGCTGGCGCTGAGCGCGTGTCCGAGCACGGGCATCGTGTGCCGCGTCGGCACGCAGCGCTGCGGCAACGGGTGCGCCGACTTCAGCAGCGACTCCCGCAACTGCGGCTCGTGCGGAGTGCCCTGCCTCGGCAGCCAGATCTGCTCCAGCGGCGAGTGCGTGTGCCGGGCGGGCACGACGCTGTGCAACGGGCAGTGCGTGGTGATCGAGAACGACCCTCAGAACTGCGGCGCCTGCGGCAACGCGTGCGGCGTCGGCGACGGCGGCTTCGCGCGCGTGTGTGAAGACAAGGTGTGCCGTGACGACTGCTCGCAGGGCACGCAGTGCGCCGGCGGCTCGTGCGCCCGGCTCGACAACGACCCGCTCAACTGCGGCGCGTGCGGCAACGTGTGCCCCGACTCGCAGAGCTGCCGCGGCGGCGCATGCACGTGGGACCTCGTCGCCGCGTGCCTCACGAACGGCCAGATCGCGGGCCTGCAGTCGGGCAGCGACCTGCGCGGGCCGCTGGTCCCGATGGGGAGCGGGCCGATCTCCCTCGCTCCGTACGGGCGCACGCTGCTGGTCGCCGACACCTACGAGAACCGGCTGCTGCAGGCGCGGCTGCCGTCGCTGCAGGCGCTGAGCGAGTACAACGACACGGGCGCGGGCGTGAACCACGTGCTGGTCGAGGCGCCGTTCGTGTACGCGGTGAACTCGACGGGCCACACGGTGCAGGTGCTGCGGCCGCTCGAGCTGGATGCCGGCTGCGCGCCGGTGACGCCGCCCGACGCGGGCTGCGCGGTGGTCGCGCTGTCCGACGGCGGCGTGCTGCAGCCGTCGATGGGCGACGGCGGCTGCTTCTTCCCCGCTCCGACCGACGGCGGCTGCGCGCCGGTGCTGCTCGAAGACGGTGGGCTCGGCCCGCTCGCGACGGAAGACGGAGGCTGCTTCGCGGTGCCGCCGCCGGTGCCGCCGGTGGTGCAGCCGTGCTTCCAGATGGGGACGGACGCGGGCCTGAGGCTCGTGACGGTCGGAGCCATCGACACGGGGATGAACACCTTCCCGCAGGCGGCCGCGAAGGTGGGCTCGGCGCTGTGGGTGCCGCTGTGGGGCGACCTCGGAGCGGCGGCGGCGGCCGGGCAGAAGGTGCTCAAGATCGACGTGAGCAACCCGGCGAGCCCGAGCCTCGCGGCCACGGTGGACCTGGCGGGGCTCGACCTGAAGCCGTTCGACGGCGGCATGCCGGTGCCGCGGCCGTACGCGGTCGTGGAGCACGCGGGCCGGCTGTGGGTGGCGCTGAACAACACGACGATGACGGCTCCGTTGATTCCGCAGGGGCCCGGGCTCCTGGTGTCGATCGATCCTTCGACGGCCATGGTGACCCAGGTCGTCGACCTCGGCGCGGCGGCGTGCCTCAACCCGGTCGCGATCACGGTCGCGGGCGGGAAGCTGTACGTGAGCTGCGCGGGCGGCGCGGTCTACGACACGAGCTACAACCTGATCGGGAACAGCGCGTACGGCGTCGTCGCGTACGACCCGGCGACCGGCTCCAGGGCGTCGTGGCGGCCCGCGTGCGCCGGGCCCGATGCCGGGTGCCCGCTCGTGCTGCCGTCGCGGCTCGTCGTGCGTGACGGGCGCGTGTACCTCGGCGACCAGAACGCGGGCCGCATCTTCGTGGCCGACCTGCTGGCCGACGGCGGCTTCGCCGAGCGGCGCGGTCACGGCGCGGGCGCGCTGAGCGGCCCGGTGCAGGCGTGCGGCGTGGCGGGCGGGGGCTACTCGAACGTCGCCGACATCATCTCGCTGCCGTGAAGCTCGTGCTGCTGTTGCTGCTGACCTCCGACCCGAATGGCGTGCTCCGCCTCGGCCCGAAGGTGCCCGCGCGCGTCGAGCGCGTCGTCACGCTGGCGCCGTCGCTGACCGACGCGGTGCTGCGGCTGGGCGCCGGGAAGACGCTGGTCGGAGTCTCGCGGTTCGACGAAGACCCGGCGGTGGCCGGGCTGCAGCGCGTGGGCGGGTTCGTGGATCCGTCGGTGGAGACGGTGGTGGCGCTGAAGCCGCAGCTCGTCATCGCGCAGAAGTCGCCCGGGAACCGGCAGGCGGTCGAGAAGATCGCGGAGCTCGGCATCAGCGTGCTCGCGCTGCCCATGACCACGGTGCGCGACGTGACGGAGGCGATCACGGAGATCGGCGCGTCGCTGGGTGCGGCCGAGAAGGCGCGGGAGCTGGTGGCGGGCATCGAGGAGGCGCGCGCGCGCGTGCGGGCGGAGGCGAAGGCGCGCAAGACCGCGGCTCCGCGCGTGATGCTCATCTACGGGTTCAAGCCGCTCGTGGTGGCGGGGCCCGGCTCGTTCGCCGACGAGCTGCTCGCCGATGTCGGCGCCGTGAACGTCGCGGGCAAGGCGCCGAGCGCGTACCCGGTGTTCTCGCTGGAGCGGGCCGTGGCGCTGCAGCCCGACGTCGTCATCGACTGCAGTGACTCCTCGGATGGGCGCGACGAGACGCGGGAGTTGATTCGGAAGCCGCGGTGGGTGCAGCCGAGGTCGCGGGCCCTGCTGCAGCCGGGCCCGGCGCTCGGCTCGGGGCTGCTCGAGCTGGCCGCCGCGGTGCACGCCGCGCCGTAGCTGTCGCCGCTGCGCTGCGCTGCCAGAGAGTATCTGGCGACCACCGCTCGCTCCGTCGCCGCTCGACGGCTGACCGAGAAGCGGCGGATCTCTTGCGCTCGTGGTGATGACCTGCGGCTGGCACGCCGGCTGCTATGCGGGGTGCCGAGCACCCTTGCGGGTATGTTAAGCAATAGACGGTTTGTAAGGTGCTGTGCCGTCGGAGGCCGCTCCGCGATGACCGGCCCGGTCTTCTCGGCCATCGCCGAGGCCTCTCGCGACGCGCGCGCGCTGGCGTTCGAGTACGCGGGCCACGACGGCCTCGTGCACGACAGCTTCGCATCGAGGGCGTGCCGCGCGAGTCGTCGGCGTTCAGGCCGCGCCCGCTGCCGTCCGCCGACGTCGCCGTGTACGTGGCGCACAACGTCGCCGGGCTCAACCCGGCCGAGGTGCTGAAGGCGCACCTGAAGGGCTGGCCGCCGCATCGCGAAGCGCTTCGGCTCCGCGGCGCAGTCAGCGCGTCACTTCGTCGAGGTACTTCGCGATGGCGAGCTCGCTCGACACGTCGAGCTCCACGAACCGCACGTGGAAGTCGATGTTGTTCCCGCGATCCATCACGCGGATGATCTCGCCCTTCGCTCGAATCTCTTTCGGGATGCCCGCGAGCCGGAACCGCACCTCGACGTCCGTCCCGTGCGGAGGGTACTTCCCCTTCCAGTAGATGCCGCCCAGCGACAGGTCGCCCTCTCGCTCCACGTAGCTGCCGCCCTCGGTCACGTCGCGCAGCAGGAACTTCATCGGCACGCGCGGCGAGTCGCGGCGCTCGTCGTCCTTGATGCGGCGATCGCTCTTCGCGAGGTCGGGGTTCTTGGTCGTGGTCCTGCGGCGGTCGGACATGGAGGCCCGTTTACCTCAGCTCTTTGCGACCTCGGGCAGAAACCGCTCCAGCAGCTTCTGGAACACGCCGCGCACGCGCTCCGCGGTCTCGCCGACCTCCTCGTGCGACAGCTTGTGCTTGCTGATGCCCGCCGCCAGGTTCGTGATGCAGCTGATGCCCGCGACCTTCACCCCCATGTGCGCGGCCGCCACCACCTCGGGCACCGTCGACATGCCCACGGCGTCGGCGCCGAGCGTGCGCAGCATGCGAATCTCGGCCGGCGTCTCGTACGACGGCCCCGACAGGCACGCATAGACGCCCTCGCGCAGCCGCATGCCGGTCACGTGCGCGCTCTGGCGCAGGAGCTCGAGCAGCTCCGGGTCGTACGCATGGCTCATGTCGGGGAAGCGCGGCCCCAGCTTCGGGTCGTTCGGGCCGATGAGCGGGTTGTAGCCCGCGAGGTTCAGGTGGTCGGTGATGGCCATCAGGTCGCCGACCTGGAAGCCGAGGTTGATGCCGCCCGCCGCGTTCGTCACCACCAGCGCCTTGATGCCCAGCGCGCAGAGCACGCGGGCGGGGAAGGCGACCTCCTGCGGCGTGTAGCCCTCGTAGAAGTGCACCCGGCCCTGCATCGCCACGACGGGCTGGCCGCTCAAGGAGCCGAGCACGAGCCGGCCCGCATGGCCCGGCACTCCGCTCAGGGGGAAGTTCGGCAGGTCCGAGTACGGAATCTTCGTCGCGCCCTCGAGCGCGTCGGCGAACGCTCCCAGGCCCGAGCCCAGAATGATGCCGACCCTCGGCGCCGCGCCCGGCGCTTTGGAGCGGACTGCCGCGATGCACGCTTCCAGGGGACTGGCCATCGAACCTGTAACCTAGAGCCGGTCGAGGGGCCCGGCCAGTTGCCGGCCATCTGTTCAGCGGCCCATCAGCGGGGGTCGAAGGCCACGCCGTTGATGACGGCGTCCCATTGGGCCTCGCAGCCCGACGGCGACTCGGGCGGGCCGCAGGCGGCCGCGGCCCGAATCATCCACGTGGGCTCCTTCGCGTCCCACAGCCGCCACACCACGCTCATCGTCTTCGACGGGTCGCCGGCCACCACCTGCCCCGTGCCGAACAGCCCGGTCGGAGTCTCGGTCGCGTCCCACGCCTCGGGCATCACGAGCTTCGGCCCCAGCGCGTGCTCGAGCGCGACGTGCTCGAGCCGGTGGGCGTCGGGCGGCGGGGCGCGGCGCGCGACCTCGAACACGATGGTCGGGTTGAGGCCGCCGGCGCACTCGGGGCAGCCCGGCTTGCCGCGCAGCGTCGACTGCGCGACGGCCATGCGGCGGTCGACCGAGAGCTCGAGCCCGCGCCAGTCGGGCGGCGCCGTGAAGCGGATGTTGAGCACGCGGACCTCGCCGCGCGAGCGCTCGACGTGCAGCTCGGGGACCTTGCGCCACGCGTAGAGCAGGTCGGTGATGCCCTCGAAGAGCCGCTGCCAGTGGCCCTCTTCGCCGTCGGAGCCCGGCATGACCCAGCGCGGCTCGTCGCTGACGTCGCGATCGCCGGCCCACAGCCGCGGCACGGCCGTGACGGCGACGTGGCCGCCCTCCTGGTACACCGACACCGAGTAGCTGCGGTACGCGGTGCCGTCCCACCCCGGCGGGGCGGTGAACTCGATCTTGTCGCCCTCGATGACGCCCTCGATGCGGCTCGCGGCCTGGATCTTCCCCTCGTGGCGCTCGAGCGAGAGGTACGCGGCGTCGTAGACCTCGTCGAAGGCGCCCTCGAACACCTGCGTGCCGCGCGCCTTCAGCTCGCGCTGCGTCATCGCGATGGGGCCGCGCGTGGTGCAGGCCGCCGACACCAGCACCGAGATGAGCAGCGCTCGTCTCATCCCAGCGCGTCGATGACGGCCTTCGTGAAGTCGGCGGTGGTCGCCTTGCCGCCCAGGTCGACCGTTCGCGCCGACCCTTCGGCGTGCACGCGCGCGATCGCGCGCTCGAGCCGGCGGGCGTGGTCGGGCAGCTGCAGCCAGTCGAGCATCATCACGCTCGACATGAGCAGCGCCGTCGGGTTCGCGAGGCCCTTGCCCGCGATGTCGGGCGCCGTGCCGTGCACCGCCTCGAACACCGCGCAGCCGGTGCCGATGTTCGCGCCGGGCACCAGGCCGAGGCCGCCGACGAGGCCCGCGCACAGGTCGCTCACGATGTCGCCGTAGAGGTTCTCCATCACGAGCACGTCGTACTTCTCGGGGTTCCTCACCAGCTGCATGCAGAGGTTGTCGACGATGACCTCGTCGGCCTGGAGGTTCGGGAACTCGCGCGCCACCTTGCGGAAGCAGTCGAGGAACAGCCCGTCCGACAGCTTCATGATGTTCGCCTTGTGCACGGCGGACACCTTCTTCCGCTTCATCGCGGTCGCGTGCTCGAACGCGAACCTGCAGATGCGCGTGCTCGCCTTCTCGGTGATGATCTTGAGGCTCTCGACGACGCCCGGCACCACGATGTGCTCGATGCCCGAGTACAGGTCCTCGGTGTTCTCGCGCACCACGATGAGGTCGACGTTCTCGTAGCGCGTCTTCACGCCCTGCACCGAGCGCACCGGCCTCAAGCTCGCGAACAGGTCGAGCCGCTTGCGGAGCCCCACGTTCGCCGACTGCTGGCCGCCGCCGATGCCCGTCGCGGTCGGGCCTTTGAGCCCCACGCCGTTGCGCATCACCGACTCGACGGTCGTGTTCGGCAGGTTGCTGCCGTACTTGTTGGCGACCTCGGCGCCCGCGTCTTGATACTCGAGCTCCAGCGGAGCCTTCAGCGCCTCGAGCACCCGCCGCGTCGCGTCCATCACCTCGGGGCCGATGCCGTCGCCGTTGATCGCCGTGACCTTGCGCACAGTCATGCCTCCTGTTGCTAGCATGAGGGCCGCAAAGTGGACGAACTGATCACGCGCGTTCGGAAGAAGGTCGAAGACGGGCTCGAGCTCGCCGAAGACGAGCTCGCCGCCCTCGAGGCCGCCGCGCGCGAGCAGCCCGGCCCCACGCTCAAGGTCGCCTACGCGCAGGCGCTGCTCAACGCCGACGCCGCCGCCCAGGCCCTCAGCGTGCTCGAAGACGTGCGCCGCGACTTCCCGCGCGACGTCGAGGCGCTGCTCGGCCAGGCCCGCGCCCTCATCGCGCTCGAGCGCTACAAGCCGGCCGAGAAGGCGCTCGACGAGCTCTTGCGCCTGAACCCTGAAGACCCCGAGGCCTTCAAGGCCCTCGCGCTGCTCGCGATGCGGCGCGGCGAGATGGCGCGCGCCCGCGAGTACGTGCGCCGCGTGCTCGAGATCGACCCGTTCGACGGCGAGGCGCAGATCCTCGACGGAGGCCTCCAGCAGGGCGCCGAGCTCCCCGCCCAGCCCTCGACCGAGTCTCGCGACGAGTTCGTGCAGGCGCTCGTCTCGCAGCTGATGAAGCAGTCGACGCCGCACCTGCTCCAGCGCAAGCAGCTCGTCGTGCGGCTCGGGCAGGGCGGCGTCGCGCGCCTCGACCTCGACTCGCTCTACGCCGAGCACCGCGCGTCGAGCCGGCCGCTCGCGGTCACCGTCGAGGCCCTCGCGAAGGACCTCGCCGAGCGCTCGCTCGGCCTGCCCGAGGGCGGCGCCGAGCTGCTCACCCAGGTGCTCCCCGTGCTGCGCGACGAGCGCTTCCTCGAGCGCGCGCTGGGCAGCGTGCGGCGCGAGGGGCCGGCGGGCCTGTGGGTGTTCTACGTGCTCGAAGACCCAGAGCTCGTGCGCTACGTGCCGCAGAAGGCGCTCGACACGCACGGCGTCGCGCTCGACCTCCTCGACGGCGCCGCGTGGGCGCGGCTCGACAAGCTGCCGACTCCGGTGCGCGCCATCGCGCTCGAGGGCGGTCAGCTGCGGCTCGCGCAGAGCTCCACCGGCCTGTGGGCGCTCGCGGCCGCCGACGGCCACGACTCGGCGCGGCTGCTCACCCCGGCGCAGCAGCAGCTCATCCGCTCGGTCGTCGGCGACGGCCCCTTGCGCGTGTACCTCGGCCTGCGCGAGCTCGTGCTGTTCTGCCGCGAAGACGGGGCGGCAGCGCTGTCGCAGCTCGAGGGCCTGCAGGCGACGCGCGACGGCATCAGCGGCGCGTTCCGCCTCGACGGCAACAAGCTGTCCGTGCTCCCGGAGTGGAAGTCATGACCAAGCTGCTCATCGCGGTGCTGTCGCTGTCGGTGCTCGGCTACCTCGCGTACCGCACGCTGTACGGGCGCGCGGCGGTGACCGAGCAGAGCGCTCCGAAGCAGCAGCTCGAGAACGTTCGCGGCGCCGCGAGGGAGATCGAGCAGAACGAGGAGCAGCGCCTGCAGGACATCGACAAGAAGACGCAGGAGTAGTACGTGTCGCGCCACAGCAAAGGGGACGCGAGGCTCCATGCGTCGATTGGCTGTCGCCCTCTTTGCTCTCTCTTCCGCGTGCACCTGCGGCGGCGGTGAGCTCACCACCTCCGAGAACACGCTCTCGGCCTGCACCGACCGCAGCGACAACGACGGCGACGCCCTCATCGACTGCGCGGACCCCGACTGCAAGAACGTCACGGTCTGCGTGGGCGGCACGGGCGGAGGCGGCGGCTCCGGCGGCTCGGGCGGCAGCGGCGGCGAGTGCGGCACTCCGGAGAACCGGCAGGGCTGCCGCTGCGACACCGCCGGCGAGACGCGGCCCTGCTACGGCGGCCCGACCGTCACGCGCAACACCGGCACGTGCGCCGACGGCACGCAGACGTGCGTGCAGAACGCGGGCGAGCTCGGAGCGCAGTGGGGCGCCTGCACCGGCGACGTCGTGCCCGCGTCCGCCGAGGTCTGCAGCGACATGCTCGACCACGACTGCAACGGAGCGAGCGGCTGCTCCGACACCGGCTGCTCGACCGACCCGCGCTGCATCATCGAGTGCGCGCCGCAGCAGACGCGGCCCTGCTACTCGGGCCCGGCGGGCACCTCGGGCGTCGGCGCGTGCCGCGCGGGGATGCAGAGCTGCACCGCGATGAACAAGTGGGACCCGGCGTGCACCGGGCAGGTGGGGCCGTCGGGTGAGGCGGCGGCCTGCGGCAACGGCGTCGACGACGACTGCGACGGCCGCGCCGACTGCCAGGACCTCGACTGCCTGCTGAACCCGGCGTGCGCGCCCATGCAGTGCATGCCGAACACGATGCGCGGCTGCTACGACGGGCCGGCCGGCACGCAGAACGTCGCGGCCTGCCGCGGGGGCATGCAGACGTGCTCGAGCGACGGGCGCAGCTGGGGCGCGTGCGTGGGCCAGCTGTTGCCGACCGCCGAGAGCACGCAGTGCATGGACGGGGTGGACAACGACTGCAACGGCCTGACGGACTGCGCCGACCCTTCGTGCACGACGGCGCCGGCGTGCTGCACGCGCAGCGACGGCGGCACGGTCGACGGCACCATCTACGCGCACTCGGCGACGGACCTGTACGTGGTGAGCCCGAGCGGGTGGACGGTGACGCGCATCGGAGCGTTCGCGAACGGAGATCAGATCACGGACCTCGCGGTGACTCCGAACGGCAACGTCTACGGCATCTCGTACGACACGCTCTACAGCATCAACAAGACGACGGGCCGGGCGACGCTGGTGGCCGGGCTGACCGGCGGCGCCAACAACGGCATGACGTTCATCTCGCGCGGCGACCTGCTGGCGGCCGACACGGCGGGCGCGGTGAAGCAGATCAACCCGATGACGGGCGCGGTGACTCCGCGGGGGAGCTTCGGGAGCAACCTGTCGAGCTCGGGCGACCTCGTGGCGGTGGCGAACGGCACGATGTACGGCGTGTCGTCGACGACCGCGGGCGGCGGCAGCGCGTCGGGCAACAACGTGCTCATCCGCGTCGACCAGAACACCGGCGTCGCGACGGTGGTCGGGCCGATCGGCTACGGCGACGTGTGGGGGCTCGCGTACGTGAACGCGAAGGTGATCGGCTTCACGACGGCGGGGCAGATCATCCAGATCGACCCCGCGACCGGGGCGGGCACGCTGCTCGCGACGCGGCCGGTGGTGTTCTGGGGCGCCGGCATGTCGCCGCTCGTCGAAGCGAACGCGTGCCCGTGAGGTGACGTCAGCCCCAGGGGCTCGGCGGGTGGCCGTTCGCGGTCGCGGTGAGCACGAGCCGGGTCTCGTGGCTCATGTCGGCGGCCCCGCTGTTCTGGAGCAGCGCCTTCGCGAGGCGGTCGAGCCCGAGCAGCAGCACCGAGACGCGCAGCGTGCGCTCGCCCGCGAGCTTCACCACGAACCAGCTCATCGAGGGCGACCACGCGATGCTGCGCACGTCGCTCCACGCGGCGGTGCCCTCTTGCAGCGCGGTGCGGTAGTCGAAGCCGTCGGGCTTCACCGCGATGCGGACGCGGGCGTACTCCCAGACGAGCCAGCCGCCGAGGCCCGCGAAGCCGAGGAGCACGGCAGCCGCCCACTTGTCCTTCAGCGGAGCGAAGATCGCCGCCGCGACCGCGCCGGCGAGGAACGGCAGCCCGCACACGACGCCGATGACGAGAATCACGGTCGGGTGCTTCAGCTGCTCGCCCGTGTACCCGGCGCGCTGCTTCTTCCACGCGCGCGCGACGAGGGCCATCACCACCGTCATGACGATGCCCCAGATCGCCCACTGCAGCCCCGAGCTCACGCGCCGGATTCTACCGGCATCGTCTCGGCGCCGGCCCGGCCTTCATGCGCGTCACGTAGACGCCGCTGTAGCCGTGGCCCTCGAGGTACGGCTTGAGCGGCTGCTCGCTCACCTTGCCGGTGAACGGGTCCGCGTTGATCCACATGCCGTCCCCCGCGTACAGCCCCACGTGCCACACCCACTGCTTGACGCCGCCGAGCTCGGTGAGCGCCGGCTCGGCCGGGTTCTCGGCCGCGTGCAACAGCATCACGTGGTCGCCCTCGCGCAGGAGCGACGCGTCGAGCGCCGCGGTCGCCGCCGGCGAGGCCCCGTTCACCGGCTCGCCCAGCTCGCGCCACTTCAGCGTGCGCGTCGGGTAGACCGAGTACGACTTCCAGCTGCACGCCTTCACCGTCTCGGCGGCGAGGAACACGAGGCCCTGGCAGTCGACGCCCTTCTCCCAGTCGCGGCCTCCGAGCTGGTACGGGGTTCCAAGCAGCGCGCGGGCGGCGGCGAGGAGCATGAGCGCTTTCGTCATGCGTGCACCGACGCTCTGCGCAGGGCCAGGCGTTCCACTGCGCAGTGTGCAGCGGCCTGCACACCACGCGGGTCGGTAACCACGCGCGAGGTCATGCCGGCACTCGGGGTGCTCTCGGTCTGAGCATGAACGCGATCTTCATCGTCACTCTGCTGAGTCAGCTGTCCCAGCCCCCGCTCCTCCCCGCGGAGGACACCACGGTCCGCCGGCCGGCGCAGCCGCACGGCCCGTCGGTGCCGCTCGAGACCGTTCGTGTCCGCTCGGAGCCGCAGCCGGAGCCGGAGCAGCGCCGCCTGTGGGAGCTCGCCGCCCCCGCCGCGGCCATCGCGCTCGGCAGCTGGTTCGTGAGCGGCGTGGTGGTGGTGGGCAGCTGCAGCGGGCGGTGGTTCACGGCGTGTCAGTCGGCCTCCATCTTCCTGATCATCCCCCAGCTCGGACCGTGGATGGCGATCGCCGCGGGCGGTTCTGCGGACCCGTGGTTCGGCACGAACCTCGCGCTCGGCGTCGCGCAGACCGGCGGCCTGCTCGCGATGATCACCGGCATGATCGTGAAGGTGCCGGTGAGCGCCGATGGTGACACGGTGAGCGTCATGCCTACCGGCAACGGTGTGGCGCTCTCCGGCTCGTTCTGACGTTACCGACCTGAGGCAAGCGCGCGGCGCTCGCGCCCCTTAACTTGTCGGGCATGACGGCTCCTCTGCTGGGTTACGAATTCGTCGCCTCGATGTCGAAGCGGCTGTACCGCGTGAAGCGCGGCGATCAGCACTTCCTGCTGAAGACGTACGAGGCTGCTCCGCCGGCGGCGGTCGTCCGCTCCATGAAGCTCCAGGGCCCGTGGGTCGCCGAGGTGCGCGAGATCGGCCTGTTCGACTCGCGGCACGCGGTCGTCAGCGAGTGGGTCGAAGGCACCGAGCTCTCGTCGCTGCTCGGCGCGGGGGCGCTGCCGCCGCTCGCGGCGCTGCACACGGCCTTTCAGGTCGCGCGCGCGCTGAGCACCGCGCACGAGCTCGAAGACGGCGCGCTGCTGCACGGCGCGCTCGATTGCAGCCACGTGCTGTGCCGCGACGACGGCGCCGTGAAGGTCTGCAACTTCGGCGGAGGCGCGCGTCGCGACGGCCTCTTGCGCGCGCACCGCGGCTTCGTGGCGCCCGAGGTGCTGGCCGGCGGAGAGGCCGACGTGCTCACCGACGTGTACGCGTGCGGGGCGCTCGCGTACCTGCTGATGACGGGGAAGACCCCGGCGGAAGCCGCGCTGTCGAACCGCGGCGTGGTGCCGCCGCCGAGCCGGCTGCACCCGGGCGTCGACGAGGCGCTCGACGCGCCGCTGCTCGAGCTGGTCGCGGCCGACCCGGCCGAGCGCGCCATCTCGGTGCGCTCGCTGACCGGCGCAATCGATCGTTACGCGGAACAGATGGACCTCGAGCTCGGCCCCGAGCCGCTCGCGGAGCTCATCGCTTCAGCGGCTCGAGCCCGCGCGGCATGACGAGCCGCTGCTGCACCATGCCGGGGTTCACCTCGAGCGGCACCACCCAGACGAGCCCGGGAATCTCTTTCACGCGCACCATCACCGTGTAGCTGCCCGGCTGCACCGACGCGAAGTGGTGCGCCCCGCTCGGGTCGCCCTCCGAGCCGATGCCGGCGCCGTTCGACAGCGCCCAGGCCTCGGCGTCGGTCGCCGGCAGCGCACGCGTGCCGGGAATCAACCACGCGAGCGCGATGATGGGCCGGCCCTCGTCGTCGACCGGCAGCACGCTCACGCTGACGCCGCCCAGGCGCTCGACGAAGTCGGCGGTCACGGCTCCCGAGCCGACGAGCGTGACGGTGAGCGGGTCGAACGCAGAGACGTCGGGGCCGACGAGCCGCAGCTTCCAGTCTCCGGGCTCGAGCGAGCCGATGGCGTAGCGGCCCCCGGCGACGTCGGCGGTGAGCGTGGCGGCGCCCGGCCCGCGCGCTTCGACGGTGAAGCCCAGCGGCTCGCGGCCGTCGTGCGTGATGACCGCGCCCGACAGCTCGAGCCCCGCCTCGAGCGCGACGTTCACCTGCGCCGCCGCCGGCGGCACGTCGACCGCGGCCTGGCGAAATGCGGGGTGCGTGACGAACAGCTGGCCCGCCTCGCGCGGAACGTCGTCGAGCTCGAACGCGCCGTCGGACCTGGTGCGCGCGCGCTGCAGTGACGCGGCCCGGTCGACGCCGAAGCGCAGCTCCGCGCCGGCGACGGGCTGCCCGTCGCGCGCCGACGTCACGCGGCCGGTGAGCCTGCGCGCCGGCGTCAGCGTCAGGTCGCCGAGGTCGATCACCGCTCCGCGCTTGCCGCTGAGCTTTCGCTGCAGCGGAGCGAAGCCCGGCGCCCACACCGACAGCACCTCGTCGATCTCGCCCGTCTTCGAGGTCTCGTACCTTCCACCCGGGTGCGGGTCGGCCGCCGAGCCCGGGCCCCACGTGCTGTACCGCTCGATGGGCCGGCCCGCCTCGTCGACCACGCGAAACCGGAGCAGCCCCTCGCGGCAGGTGACGGTCACGTCTCGGTCGCCCGCGCTCGCGGTGTCGGGCTGCTCGTCGTTGCCGCACGCGAGCAGCGCGTAGCGACCCGGCTTGAGGCCTTCGAGCACGAAGCGGTCGCTGCACGACGAGAGCGCCACGGTGCCCGGCGGCACGCGCGTCGGGTCGACGCCCGAGAGCCGCAGCTTCGTGAACAGCGACTCTTCGATCGCGATGACGTCGGTGTCGGCCTTCGCGCCGCTGGTGGTGACGCAGCGCCCCTCGATGCGCTCGCCGCGCAAGAGCTGCAGGGTGACCGACAGCTTCGTCTCTTGCTTCACCGGCAGCTGGAGGACCGCGATGCCCTGCGGGCCGCCGTCGGTCGACTTCGTCATGCCGACGAGCGCCCACTCGCCGCGGCCGAGTCCCTCGAGCCTGAAGCGGCCGAATGCGTCGACCGCGCCGCTGCGCGAGTCTTCGTTGCCCGCGAGCTCGGCGTGGACGTCGCCCTCGAAGACCGGCGCTCCGTCGGCGTCGAGGAAGAGGCCTTCGACGGTCGCGCCGCGGCCGAGCTTCACGAGCGCGCGGGGGCCGGGCACGCGGACGGCCTGCTCGAAGCGCGTGTAGAGGTCGTGCGTGGCGACGAGGGTGTAGGGCCCCGGGCGCACCGGCCCGATCGAGAACTCGCCGCCGTCGGAGCTGTTCGCACCGTCGACGCTGTCGAAGCCGCCGCCGAGCTCCTTGCGCCGCAGCGAGAGGCGCACCCAGACGTCGTCGACGCCCTCGCCGTCGGGGTCGACGACGCGCCCGGCGAAGAAGACTCCGGCCAGGAGCGTGAGATCGACCTGGTCGTCTCCGGGGGCGAGCGTGCGGTCGTGCACCGAGGCCTCGATGAAGCCGGGCTTCGAGCCGCGCACGGTGTGAGGCCGCGGCGTGAGGCCCTCGACGGTTGCGACGCCCTTCTCGTCGGTCTCGCCCTCGGCGAGGTAGCCGTTGTCTTCGTCCTGCACGGTGATGAGCGCTCCCGCGACGGGCGCCCGGCTGCCGTCGCGCGCGCGCACGGTGAGCCGGGTGCCGTCGCGCAGCAGGAGGAACAGCGGGTCGTGCTCCGAGCCGCGGGCGAGGCGGGCGACCGCGGTGGCGACGCGCGAGCCCCGCGTGGCGCGCACGTCGTACTGGCCGGGGCAGAGCGGGCCGAAGTCGAAGGCGCCTCCGCTGACCGAGGTCGTGGAGCCCTTCGAGGTGCACTCGTTCTCCTTCGCGTCGGGCGCTCCGCGGCGGCGCAGCTCGACGATGGCCTGCGCCACGCCGCCCGAGTCGTCGCGGACCTCTCCGCGCAGCGTCGGCAGCGGAGGCGGAGGGCCGGCGTCGGGAATCGCGGTGACCGCCGCGGGCGAGTCGGGCCGCGACGGGTCGAGCGTGGGCCGCGACGGGTCGAGCGTGGGCCGGGAGTCCGGCGTGCCCGTCAGGGGCGCGGGCGGCTTGGGGCCCGACAGCGACCACCACAGGGCCGCGCCGAGCAGGAGGACGGAGGCCGCGATGAGCGCGCGCTTCAACGGCGTCAGAGCCGCTCGTCCGGCCCGATGTCAGGCGCCGTGGCCGCCGGGAGCGGGCGGGTGTCGGGCGGCGTGTCGAAGTCGGCGGTGGGCGCGAGGGTGCTCATGAAGCTCGTCGCGCCGGCGCCGCGGTTGGGCGACGTGGCGCCGAGGTGCCAGTCGCCGTTGCCGGGCACGAGCGGGTCGGCGCTGATGTTGTTGGAGGAGATGGGGCCGCTCACGATCGCGTTGACCTCGCTGATGGTCGTGAGGTCTACGCCGTCGTCGCGGTAGAGCACCGTGGAACCGAAGAGGTTGTTGTTGGCGAACAGGCGCGGCTCGAACGCCACGGGAAAGCCCTCGCTCACGACTCGGGTGTTCGTCGCGCCGCTGCTCACGAGGAGCGTGTTGTTCAAGAAAACACCGCCGATGTCGGCGACCCCCGACCCGAAGACGTTGAGGGCCCGGCAGGTGCCCGTCGCGCCCAGTGATTGGATGTGGTTGTTGACGAACACGGCGTCGCCGGTGATGGAGCTGACGAGGAAGAGATCGACGGCGCTGGAGACGCTCCCCACCTCGCTGACGATTACGCTGTTCTCGATGCGGGGCGTCCCGGAGACGGCCACTCCGACCGTGATGCAGCCGGTGCACGTCCCCGAGAGGATGACGCTGCGCCGGGCCGACCCGGTCGCGCCGTTCGAGAAGGTCAAGCCCTGGCTGCGTTGAGTGGCGTTGGTCGACCCGAGCGGGAGGCTGGCGGCGCCCGAGAGCTGGGTGTCGGCGAAAGCGCAGCTCGAGGTCGCGTTGGTGCACACGGCGCCATAGGCCTCGCTGACGGTGCTGGCGAGAGGACCCCCAACCGGAACGGCGCCCATCACCGTCGAGGCACGGACGTCGAGATCGCAGCTGGTGGCGTGGATGCCGTAGGCGAGCTGTGCGCTCCCGCGGGCGCCGGCGATCGTCGAGCCCGTGATCACCGGCGCAGTGCCGGCGCAGCTTCCGGATCCGTTGGGGCCGGTGGTGCGCAGGCCATATCGTGTGCCGGTGGTGGCGCCGCCCGGCGTCGTGCTCCCGCCGACGATCGACGTGGTGTCGAGCGTCAGGCCCGAGTTGTCGCCGTTGAGGAACAGGCCGGTCGCGGTGGTGCCGTTGCCGCCGGTGATGTTCGACATGCGAATGACTGCACCGGGGCACGCGCTCTGGCAGTAGATGCCCGTGCTCGTGGCGACGCCGTCGGCCGCTGAGACGGTGCTGTTCACCAGCTCGAACGACGCTCGAAACGTGCTGACGTGAAGGCCGACGCTCTCGGCGCCGCTCGGGCCGGTTCCACCGGTGAGCGTGGAGCTCGAGATCAGCGGGTTCGCGAGCGGCGAGGAGGTCCCGGAGATTGTCAGCCCGCTGGCGTAGCCTGTGCCGGCGTTGCTGCCGCCGATGAGGGTGAGGCGATCGAGCGTCGGCGACGCACCGCTCGAGAGCGTCATCGCTGCGGTGGTTCCGGCGGTGGCAGGGCCGCGCACCGTGAACCCGGACATCCTGGAGCTGGCGCGCGTCATCGCGGAGTCCGAGAACCGCACGCCCGCGGCGAACGAGGGGCGAAGCTCGGTGACGAAGGTCGCGATGTCGCGCGTCCAGGCCCCGCTCACGTCGGCTGACCAGCCACCCTGGAGGTCGACGCGGTTCGGCATGGAGATGTCCTCGGAGAAGATCACCGGGCTCATGCCGTTGCCGGTGCCGACATAGACGACGACCGGGTTCGGCACCGATGAGATCGGCGCGAGCTGCGCCGCGATGAGCAACGCCGCGTTGATCGTGTTCTTGGGCTGCGCGCGAGTGCCGGGGTTGCTCGCAGCGCCCATGTTCGTGACGTAGGTGCCGACGCACACGCCCGCCAGGCAGCGCTCGGCCATGCGGGGGTCGCTGCTGCACAGCGTGCCGTCACTGACGCCCGTGCAGGTCGCGACGAAACCCCCGGCTGTTCCCCCACCGGCGGTCGCTCCACCGGCCGTTGCACCACCGGCAGTCGCTCCACCGGCGGTCGCTCCACCGGCCGTTGCACCACCGGCAGTCGCTCCACCGGCGGTCGCTCCACCGGCAGTCGCTCCACCGGCAGTCGCTCTCCGGCGGTCGCACCTCCGGCGGTCGCTCCTCCGGCGGTCGCTCCTCCGGCGGTCGCACCTCCGGCAGTCGCTCCTCCGGCGGTCGCTCCTCCGCCCGCGCTTCCCCCGTCGGTCATCGCGGGTGGGCCGCTGCACGCGGCGACGACGAGGGACACCGCGCACAGCAGGTGGCGCAGGCTCATGGCCCGCGAGTGTAGCGCGTTACTGCGGCTTGCCCTCGAGCTTGAACGTCGAGCTCGCCGCGTAGCCGCGCACCATCACGTGAATCGGCGACGCCACCGTCAGGTTGAGGGTGCACGTCTCGGAGCTGCCGCTCGCGTACGGCCGGCAGTCGTAGCCGGTCGTCGTCGGCGCCACGCCCGCGCGCACGTAGAGGTCGGCGTCGCCGGTGCCGGTGATGGTGAACACGTACTTCCCGGGCTGCAGCGTCGGCGTCGCGAAGCGCGTCTCCTGCGACTTCGTCACGGTGCCCTGCTCTGTCATCCCGCTCCACGCCGGCGGCGGCGGCGGCTGGCCCGCGTCGGCGGTGATGCGCAGCTCGAACGCGTTCGCGCCCGCCGCGTAGCCGAACACCGAGACGTAGACGACGCCCGGCGCGGTCAGCGTCACGGTGCACGTCTCGTTCGAGCCGCCCTCGTAGGGCCGGCAGTCGTACGCCTGCAGCGTCGGCTGCGAGCCCATGCGCACGTAGAGGTCGGCGTCGCCCGCGGCGCCGGTCATCGTCACGACGACCTTGCCGGCGGGGAGCGACATCGTCTGGTAGCGGAGCTCCTGGCCCTTGTCGACGCTGCCCGACTCGAGCTGAACGTAGCCGGTGCGCGGCTGGCCGGGGACGAACGTGTTGTCCTCCTCGCCGGTCACCATCACGACCTGCGAGCGGTCGATGTTCTTGAACATCTGCTCGTAGGTGAGCGGAGCGTCGGGCTTCATCAGGCCGCGGATCAGCGCGAGCGACGCGCCCGACATCGAGTGGAAGAACGCGGGCATGCCGTTCGTCACGATCTCCATGTACTTCGTGCCGGTGGGGTCGTCGGTGTTGATGCGCGCGCGCGACTGCGCGAGCGAGCCGTCGACGTACGCGTAGGTGTCGCAGCCGTTCATGAAGAAGATGGCGTACTGCCCGGCCACGAAGCGGCCCTTCTGCGAGAGCGCGCGGACGTTGGCGCCGAGGCCCGCGTGGCCGTTGTACGCGATGAGGTCGGCGCGCGTGGAGAGCTCGGTGTAGCGGGCGTCGAACGCCGCGCCGGCGGTGCGCACGTTGTCGACGAGCAGCGCGACGACCTTCACCTTGCGCGTGGGCGACAGCGTCGCCTCGAACGTGATGTCCGGCGTCGCGACGCCGACGGTCTGGGGCAGCACCGCGGGCGTGGTGACGAGGCCGAACGCGGCGAGCTCGGTCTTCATCGTGCGCACGAACGCCGCGTACGCGGCGATGCCGGAGTCGCTCGAGGTCGTGGCTCCGTCTTCGTACTTGCCGAAGATGGCGACGATGTTGAGGGCGCCGTCTTCCCAGACCTTGTGGTACTCGGGGTACTTGCCGGTGGTGTTCTCGGGCGAGACGACGGCGGCCGCCTGCACCTTGACGACGTCGGCATCGGCGAGCGTGCAGCCCGAGGCGCGCGGCCGGTAGTAGTACCAGATGGAGCCGGAGTCGACGTCGTGCGCTCCGAAGTCGACGCAGCTCGTCTTGTACTTGGAGGTGAACGCCTCGACGCCGGAGTACGACGCGTCGCGCGGGAGGATGAAGTCGTAGGTCGAGGGCAGCGACGTCTTGCTGCCCCACGAGACCGGGAGCTTCACGGTGTACGTGACGAGCGTGCCGCCGTTCTCGGCGGTGGTCTTCACGTTGGTGAGCGTCACCTTGTCGAGGCGGCCGACCGAGTTGTTGCCGTTGAGGTGGCCGATGGTGAAGAGCAGCTGCTCGTCGATGTAGCTGCGGGCGCCGGAGGCGCTGACGGTGCCGGGCACCCAGAGCGTGGCGGTGAACGTGAAGTCCATCGCGGTCGCGACCGCGGAGGCGATGCGCGCCTTGTCGTCGTCGAGCCCCGGGTCCTCCGGCGTGGTGAGCGTGGCGTCGTCGACGCCGCAGGCAGCGAGGGAGAGGCAGAGAGCGGGAACGATTCCGAAGATTTGGCGCATGGTGGTCATTTGTCCTACCTGTGAACACCCGGCCTGATACACGAGTGCAAGCGGGAAGGGTAGGGCGATGTGGGAGATACGCCGACATCGGTTCATGGTGTCCTTAAGCAGAAGGCATACGGATACGAATTTTGAGAGCTTGTCCGTGGACGGTTGTACAGCCTTCGGTCGGGGACACTTCGAAGCCTGGACAGGATTCCTGTCCACGCGGCAGAGGGCTCCCCGTTGAAGGCTGTGCAACCGTCCAAACGTGTGGGTTGGGCACCGCACCCGCAATGAACCGCTGCCGCCTCGTCTGCCCGCAGCAGAGCGCGCGAGCCGAAGCCCACGACGCAGGCGCCAGGAGCTGAGCCAACGCGGCGCCCTCCACGCGACGCCTCGGGCGAGGCTGCGCTCGAGCGACCGCTTCCGCCTTCGCGCCCGACCCACGGGCTCGGTGCGGTGCCGGCAGTCGCTGGAGCAACAAGCGGGCTCCTCGGCCTCAGCCGGCCTTGAGCTGCTGTCGCGCGATGGTGACGGCGGTCGTCATCACCGTGATCTGCGGGTTCACGCCGAGCGCCGTGGGGAAGACGGAGGCATCGGCGACGACGAGGTTCTTCACCTCGTGCGTCTCGCCGTCGGGCTTCACGACGCCGAGCTTCTTGTCGGCGTGCATGCGCACCGTGCCCATCGGGTGCGAGGCGTACTGCGCGAGCTCGTCGACGGGCATGTCGGTGCGGCGCGTGATCTTCTCGACGTCGCTCATCTTCGGCAGCACGCCGACGCCGGGGATGCCGAGGTGCACCGAGATGGCGCCGGCCGCGAAGTAGATGCGGCTGATCTCTTCGAAGCCCTTCAGCAGCGTGAGGTGGTCTTCGCGCTCGACGTCGTAGCTCATGCTGCTGCGCGACTCGGCGCTCGCCAGCTTCACGCGGCCCTTCGAGACGTCGCCGATCATGACGCCGCAGGCCGCGAGCTCGCGCAGCTGCTTCATCGGCTTCGAGTACTCGCCGTACTGCGTGGCGAACACCTCGGGGGTCGCCGAGAACGTCTCGAGCACCGCGTTCGAGCCGGGCAGGTGCGCGTAGTAGCCCTGCTGCGCGCCGTGCCACATGTCGACGACGTCGGGGAACCGCGCGACGACTCCGGCGGCGAGGTGCACGCGCAGGTTCTCGCCGACCTGGCCGCTGCCGTTCGCCACGCCGCTGCGGAGCAGGAACAGCGGCGAGCCGATCGAGCCGCCGCACAGGAAGACCTTCTTCGCGCGGAAGGTGAGCTTGCGCTTGCGCTCCTCGGTGAGCGGGTCGACGCCGTACGCCTCGACGCCGACGGCGGCTCCGTTCTCGACGAGCAGCGAGACCGCGCGCACGCAGGGGAACAGCGCGGCGCCGCTCTGGAGCGAGAAGGGAATCAGGTTGCGGTCGACGCTGCCCTTGAGGCCCAGCGGGCAGCCGAACTGGCAGATGCCGCAGCCGACGCACGCGGGCGCGTTGCGCGAGATGAAGTCGCCCTCGAGCCCGAGCGCGTCGACGCCCTGCTTGAACAGCAGCGAGTGCCGCTTCGCCTGGTCGGGCCGCGTCTTCGTCACGCCGATCGCGCGCTCGACCTCCTCGAACGTCGGAGCGAGCGCGTCGGCGTCGGCCCAGCCCACGCCGTAGTCCTTCGCCCAGGTGTCGAGCACCTTCTTCGGCGTGCGGAAGCAGATGGCGGCGTTCAAGAAGGTCGAGCCTCCGACGACGCGGCCGCGCGCCATGGGGAGGAAGATGTTGCCCATCGCGATCGAGGTGCCGCGCTCGGCGTAGAGGTTGCGCAGCGCCCACGACTGCTTGGTGGCGATCTGGTGCGGTTCGAACTTGCGGCCCTCTTCGAGGATGGCGACCTTGAGGCCCGCCTGCGTGAGCTGCCACGCCGCCGCGGCGCCGCCGGCGCCGGAGCCGATGATGACGACGTCGCACGTGACGGTCTCGTCGCGCTCGAGCGAGTCGCCGGAGAAGGTCTGGCCGGTGGGGAAGTCCATGGCTCAGATGCCCTGCGGGCGCCCTTCCTGGGGGACGTTGCAGCCGAGCGTGTAGCCCATGGCTTCGCGGATCTTCTCGTTCTCGTAGTAGCCCATCTTGATGAAGAGCGTCAGCGACGCGTAGCCGCCGCGGCGCAGCCGCAGGCTCGACTTCGCCCACTCTTCGAGCACCTCGAGGCGATCGGCGGGTGAGAGCGAGCGGAACGTGCGGCGGTGCGTGACGAGCGTCGAGACGTTGAGCATGCGGAGCAGCGCGCGAAAGAGCAGCTGGTTGTCGGGGTACAGCTCTGCGAGGTAGCGGTCGACGAACTGGGGCACGCCGGCTTCCTTCGCGGTGAGCGGCCACTCGGGCGGGCCGGGGAAGTGGGCCTCGCACGCGGCCTCGAGCACGGCGAGCTCGTCGACGTCGAAGACCTTGTAGCCGAGCGCGGGCGGGCCGAAGCGGCCGACGGCGCGGTACACGAGCGTGCCGCCGCCGAGCAGCAGGCCGCCCGCGATGCCGAGCTTGAGGAAACGGCGGCGGCTCGGCTTCTCGGTCACGCGGTACTTGTCGCCCGCATGTGACGGAAGCGCAAGAGGGTTGCGGGGCCGCGGCCGACAGATCGCGCCAGGAGCGCAGCGCGCAGCGGTCAGTGGCAGGAGTACGAGACCCGGCACGTGATGCCGGTCTGGTTGCCCTCGATCTCGCAGCCCACGCTCCACGGGGCTGCTCCCGAGATCGCGAGCACGCCCGTCGAGGTCGCCTCGCGGCCGTTCACTCCGCTCGGGAAATCGCTCACCGGCGCAACGTTGACCGCGTACGAGTAGCCCCAGTGCTGCCCCGAGAACACCACGCCCGCGGCGTTCCGCATCACCGGCCGCACCCGGAAGCCGGCGCCCGTCGACGAGCCCAGGAACAGCGCTGACGCGGTGACGAAGCACGCGCCTGCGGTCTCGGTGGTGGCCACGTTGGCCGGGTACACGAAGAAGGCGCCGTTCGGCATCACCGCCGCGCCCTGGCCCGCCGGCAGGTTCGTTCGCGACATCGTGACCGCGCCGGCGGCCAGGTGCGCGCTCGAGATGCCGCCGGTCGCGACCGAGAGCGTGACGTCTCCTGACGCACCCCCGCCCGTGAGCCCGCTCCCCGCAGCGACGCTCAAGATGTCGCCGCTGCCGACCGCATCGGCCGCGCACACCAGGCTGCCGTCGGCGTTGACCCCCGTCGCGAACGTGCCTGCCGAGCAGGCGCCGGTCACGCGGCTCTGCACCACCTGGGTGTCGACCGAGAGCGTCGCGCTCCCGCTCGCCGCACCGCCCGTGAGCCCCGCGCCCGCGACGACGTCGGTGATGTCGCCGGCGCCCGCCTGGTCGGGCCGGCAGGTGAGGGTACCGTCGGCGTTGATCGCCGCCGCGAACGTGCCCACCGCGCACGAGGCGGCGACGCGCCGCTGCACCTGCGTGAAGTCGACGCCGAGCGAGACCGCTCCGCTGCTGCCGCCCCCGGTGAGGCCTCCCGTGCCTGAGACCGAGGTGATCAGCGACGAGGGGTCGAACCCCTGCAGCGCATCGGCGACTCCGGCGCGAACCGAATACGGCACGCTCGCGAGGGCGATGCGCGGAGAGAGCACGTCGCCGTCGACGGTGAGCTGCGCGTAGACCGTGCTCCCGTCGAAGACCTGGCCGTCGAGGCCGTTGTTCACCGGGTCCACCGAGCCGAGGCTCGCGAACACGAGTCCCTGGCGGGCCTGCAGCGCCGGGTGGAGCTCTTCCCACAGCAGCGCTCCGCCGGTGAGCGCGTCGAAGAGCTCGACTTTCAGCGCCACCGGACCTGTGACCGGCTGCCCCGCGCTGTTCGCGATGCGGGCGCTGAACGACATCGTCTTCGGCACGGCCGCCGTCGCTGCCGACGCAGCGAGCGCAGCCACCAACGCAACGCAGCCGCTCGTGGACCTCGGAGTCTTCATTCGCACATTTCCTCGCAGCCTCAGGGTTTCACCGCTGTGTTTCCTTCTGCGCTCCGCGTGCCGCCCGCCGCCGGCACCTGCTCGGCGCCGTGGCCGATCTGCACGTCGGCCGAGAACCGCGCGCCGGTCACCCGCCCCGCGCCCCCGGTCACCTCGCGCGCCGGCACCAGCACCGAGGCATCGGGCGCCTGGCCCGCATCCGTGCCTGCATCGGGCTCCACGCCGGCGTCGGGAGCCTCACCGGCGTCGGGCCGTTCACCAGCGTCGGGCCGTTCACCGGCGTCGGCCGGCATGCCGCCGGCGTCCGGCGGAGTCACGCTCGCGTCCGGCAGCTCCTGGGTCCCGCTCCTGCAGCTCACCGCGATCAGGCAGACCGCGGCGGTGGTGAACAGCGTGCGCATGGGCCGCCATCGTTATCAGAGATGCGGCAGCCGGTCGCGCGACCCAGGGCCGAGGCGCTACTCGACGCGGCGCCGGTCGAGCTCTGAATCGCGGCAGCGCACCCGCGACACTACACCTTGAGCTGCCCGAGCGGGCCGGTGCTGTCGCCCATCATCGTCGCCGGCACGCCGAGCCCGTTGATGATCGACAGGAACAGGTTCCCGACGGACTCCTGCTGCGTGTAGCGCACGTGCCGGCCGGGCGTCACCGCGCCGCCGCCCTTGCCGCCGAGGATGATCGGCATGTTGAAGTGGCTGTGGGAGTCGCCGTCCTCGATCTCGCTCGAGAAGAACACCAGCGAGTTGTCGAGCACCGTGCCGTCGGGCTCCTGAATGCCCTTCAGCTTCGTCAGCAGGTACGCGAGCTGCTGTACCTCCCACACGTTGATGCGCGCCAGGTTCGCGTGCTTCGCCGTGTCGCCGCCGTGGTGCGACAGCGTGTGGTGCCCGTCGGTGATGCCCAGGAAGCGGTGCGTGTAGTTGCTGCCCGCGTTCTGCAGCATGAACGTCGCCACCCGCGTCAGGTCGCACTGGAACGCGAACGCGATGAGGTCGAGCATCTGCGTGGTCTTGTCGCGAATGTCCGTCCACGCTCCGGGCCGCGTGCCCGGCGAGCACGTCGTCGGCTGCTCGCTCTGAATCCGCGTCTCGAGCTGCCGCACGCCGCTCAGGTACTCGTCGAGCTTGCGCTTGTCGGTCTTGCCGAGCTGCGCCTGCAGGCGCGTCGCGTCGTCCTTCACCGAGTCGATGACGCTCTGCTTGTAGAGCTTCCGCTTCTGGATCGCGGCCGCCGTCTGGTTCGGGTCGACCGCGCCGAACAGCCGGTCGAACACCGCCTGCGGGTTCGTCTCTTTCGCGATCGGCTGCGTCTCCGACGCCCACGCGATGTTCGTCGCGTACGCGCACGAGTAACCCGAGTCGCAGTCGCCCGAGTTGCCGCCGCCGTCGATGCCGAGCTCCAGCGAGCCGAAGCGCGTGTACTGCCGCACCGCGTTCGCGATGACCTGGTCCGTCGAGATGCCGTTGCGAATGTTCGCCGCCGCCGTCTTGAACGGGTGCGCCGCGGTGAGGAACGCGCCGGTGCCGCTCGCGTGGTCTCCCGGGCCGTCGGGCCGCGCCGGCCGGTTCGCGAGGCCGGTCAGCACCAGCACGTCGTTCTTCAGCCCGGCGTCGACCAGCGGCTGCAGAATCTGCGTCGGCGCCCAGTTCGCGCCCGTCGCCGCCGGAGTCCACGCCGCCATGTGAATGCCGCACGGAATGTAGAACCCGACGAAGCGCCGCGGCTTCGGAGCCATCTGCGCCGCCGCCCTCGAAGGCAGCATCGCCTCGAGCACCGGCAGCGCCATCAGCGTTCCGGCTCCGCGCAAGAGCGTGCGTCGCGACAACGGCTTCATGGCGCCTCTCCCTCGCGCTGCGTGAACGACGGGCTCGACACCAGCTCGGTGATGAGCGCCGGCAGCCGGTACCCGCCCGTCTTGAAGCTCTCGGCCGCCGCGGTCAGCCGGCACTTGTCGAGCGGCGTCACGTCGCGGCCCAGGCCGTAGATGAACAGCTGCTCGGTGAGGCAGCGCGGGAACTTCGCGTCGGCCTTCAGCACGCTCGAGAGCTCGGCCGGGCTGTTGAACGTGCGGCCGTCGGGCAGCTTGCCGAACGTGTCGATCGCGAAGCCCGCCTCGTCGGTCGTGCGCCACTTGCCCAGGTGGTCGTAGTTCTCCATGCCGAAGCCGAGCGGATCCATCGAGGCGTGGCAGGCGGCGCAGGCCGGGTTCGTGCGGTGCGCCTCCATCTGCTCGCGCAGGCTCTTCATCGCGTTCGGGTCGGGCGTGAACGCCGGCACGTTCGCCGGAGGTGGAGGCGGCTCGGCGCAGAGCAGCTGCGACAGCACCCACTTCCCGCGCTTCACCGGGTTCGTGTGCGAGTCGTGCGACGTCACCGTCAGCGGCGCCGCCTGACCGAGCAGCGTCCCGCGCTGCGTGCCGTCGACCGTCACCCGCGTCAGCGTGGCGCCGGTGCCGGGCGCCGCAAGGCCGTAGTGCGCCGCGAGCGGGTCGTTCACGAACGTGAAGCTCGCGCCCAGCAGGTCGAGCGCGCTGTGGTCTTCGCGCACGAACGCTTCGAAGAAGCGATGCACCTCTTCCTGCTGCGCCGCCTTCATCGCGTCGGTGACGAGCGCCTTGTCGGCGATGGCGCGGCTCCACAGCCAGGAGCCCGCGAAGCTCTGCACGAACGCCGAGGCCTTCGGGTCCTGCAGCATGCGCGTCACCTGCGGGCCGAGCTGCGCGCTCAGCGTGCCGTCGTCGGCGAGCTGGTCGAGCTGCGTGTCGGGCATCGAGCTCCACAGGAAGTACGAGAGCCGCGTCGCGAGCTCGTGCGGCGAGAGCGCCGTCACCTGCCCCACGGGCCCGAGCTCCGGCCGGTAGAGGAAGTTCGGCGACATCAGCACCGCCTGCACCGCCAGCTCGAGGCCCACGCGCACCGGGTCGCCGTTCGTGCGCGCGAGCGTCACGAGCGCGAACAGCTTGTCGACCTCTGCCTGGGCGACCGGCCGGCGCCACGCTCGGCGCGCGAACCTCGACAGCACGTCGCGCACGCAGGCGTCGCCGCCGTTCGGGTCGCAGAACAGCAGCTTCGCGTTCGCAGGCTGCGTCACCGCGCCGGGCCGCGTCACCTCGATGAACTCGACGATGAGGTTCCGGTCGGCCGGCGCCATGTAGTAGTCGTTGAGGAACTCGACCGTCACCTGGTGCGGGCCGGCGGTCACCATGCGCATCGCCGTGAACGAAGCCGGCGCCGTCGCAGAGACCGTGTACTCCTGCACCATCGTGCCGTCGAGCGACAGCCGCATGCGTGCGGCGTCGGGCCCGGCGGCCTGCTGGTAGGCGCGCACGGTGAAGGTGAACGTGCCGGTCGTGGCGAACATCACCTGCGTCGACAGCGTGCCGTTCGAGAACAGGTTCCACGCGCCGGCGCCGGCCGATGAGCCGGTGCTCGCGGTCATCGCGTCGCCGACGACGCGCGTCGTCTGGCCCGCGACCAGCTCGGCGTCGAGCACGGCCTTGGTGAGCTTCTCGGCGGCCATGCTCCACTTCTCGACGAGCAGCTCCGAGGTCGACAGCACCTCGCCGAGGTTGTCGAAGCCGCGGCCGAAGTCGTCGGCGGGGAAGTCTTTCGCGGGGCGCGTGGTGTCGCCGAGCAGATCGCGGACGGTGGCGTCGTACTCCGAGCGGTTCAGCCGGCGCAGCGTGACGCGGCCGGGCCTCGCGAGGTCTTCGGCGGTGCACTTCGGAGGCTCGACCGGGTCGAGCGGGTCGACCGGGTTCGCCGGGTCGAGGCCGTTCGGGACGGGCGTCACGATGGCGCCCGTGCAAGCGGCGAGGAAGAGGCAGAGAAGTGACGTGTAGGGGCGCACGCGAGGTCACCGCTCCGGAGCAAGGCCTGCTCCAGCTCCGGAGAACGGGGTTTCAGCAGGTTGCCGCGCCGAAGACCAGCGATCATCCGCGCCACCCCACACCACCTGTGAACTGGAGTGGGCAGTTAACGGTGAACGCCGCTGCGGACCTTCAACGGCATGACGCGTACCGCGCTCTTCGTCGGCATGGTCTGCGGTGTCACCGGCTTCGCGATCGGGCTGAACAAGCGCGCGCCATACCGGGGCTGCTCGAGCCTCGTGCCGATCGTGGTCGCGTCGGTCGACATGCGCGCGGGCACGACGGTGACGTTCGACCACCTCTCGCAGCGCAGCGTGCCGGAGCAGTTCGTCACGAAGTCGGTCGTGAAGCCGGACTCCGCGAGCTACGTCGTAGGCCAGGTCATCGACCACGACGTCGAGGCCGGCGATCCCCTGCGGTGGGACGACTTCCCGCTGGCGATGTCGCGCGCCCTCCACGACGGTGAGCGCGCCCTGCGCCTCGAGCTCGACGAAGCGCTGATCAAAGGCGACCGCGTCGACGTCTGGTCGAACGGCCTGCTCGTCGCCGAGAACGCCGAGGTCCTCACCAGCGGCGGCACCCGGCGCTGGGTGAAGGTCTCGACCGCCGAGGCCGAGCTCGTGGTGCGCAGCGGCGGCCCGCTGACCGCCGTGCTGCGGCCGCGCTAGCTGTTCCCGCCGATCATCACGGCGGCGAGGTGCGCGGCCTCGACCGTGTCGCCCTTCACCGCGAGCGCGACCGCGTCGATGACCTCGCGCAGCTCGAACACGTTGCCCGGCCACTTGTGCTCCTGCAGCTTGCGCAGCGCCGAGTCGCTGAACTTCAGCGGGTGCCGGTTGGCCTCCGACGCGTCCTTCAAGAACGCGCGCGCGAGCAGCGGCACCTCGCGCGGCCGGTCGCGCAGCGGCGGGAACCACAGCATCGCCTCCGAGAGCTTCGCGTAGAGGTCGCCGCGGAAGCGGCCGGCCTTCACCTCGAGCTCGAGGTCCTTGTTCGTGCCGCACAGCACGCGCACGTCGATGGGCCTTCGGAACGTGTCGCCGACGCGCAGCACCGTCTGCGTGTTGATGGCCTCGAGCAGCTTGCCCTGCACCTGCGGCGAGAGCTGGTCGATGTCGTCGAGGAACACGGTGCCGCCGCTCGTCGACTCCAGCACGCCGGGGCCCGACGCCGGCCGCCCGGTGAACGTGCTGCGCTCGTAGCCGAACAGCTCGGCCTCCTCCATGTCGTCGGGCAGCGAGCCGCACTTCACCGTGACCAGGCGCTCGAGCGCGCGGCCGGCCCAGTGGTGAATGGTGGTCGACGCGGTCTCTTTGCCGGTGCCGGGCTCGCCGCAGATGAGCACGGGGCGCTCGGTGGTGGCGACGCGCTCCATCAGGTCGTAGAGGCGCAGCATCGCGGGGTCGGCGACGAAGACGATGTTCTCGCCGACGACGAGCTGCTTGAACGCGACGCGCGCCTCACCGACCTCGCGCGGGTCGAGGTGTCTGGCCGCGCCGAGCGCCGAGAGCAGCAGCGTCTCGAGATCGATGCCGTCGCCGGGCGAGAACGCGAGGCCGATGCGCAGCGGCACGCCCGGCAGCGCCTGGAGCACGCGCCGCGCGTGATCTCGCCCCCCGTTCTCGTCGGCCTCGGGCAGCGCGCACACGAGCTCGGTGCTCGACAGCCACGCGGCGAAGTCGGTGCGGCGGAAGCAGCGGTACAGCGTCGAGTTCAAGAGCCCGCGCTCGGGCGGCGGCTCGATGACCAGCGCGCAGACCGACAGCGGGCGGCCGTAGCGCAGCGCGCGCTCGAGCTCTTCGTCGAGGCGCCTTCGAAACGACGGCCCGTCGTGCATGGGGTCGTTCGGAAAGCGCCGGGGCGGCGCGTGCAGCACCAGCGTCGCCGACGAGATGCCGAGCACGTCGCCCGTCTGTAGCGGAGTCGCTCCGTTCACCCGCTCGCCGTTCACGAACGTGCCGTTCGCCGAGCCGAGGTCGAGCAGCCGCACTCCGTTCGCGTCGGCCTCGAGGCGCGCGTGGGTGCGCGACGCCGACGCGTCCTTCAGCCGCACCTCGCAGGTGTCGCCGCGGCCGATGGTGGCCTGGCCCATGTCGGGCAGGTCGACCTTGCGCGACGAATCGCCTTCGAAGACGACGACGTACCGGGTGGACACCGTGCTCTCGCTTAGCATTGAACGGGCTCGCGGTATCTGCTCTGTATTTCCCGGTGGAACCCCCGTCACCGGAAGCGCTCAAGGCCGCCATCGAGAGCTTGAACCGCGTGCGCTCACTCGAGCTGCCGCCCGACTCCACCGGAGGCCGCACGCTGTTTCACCGCGGGCAGGGCGCCGACCTCGCGACGCGCGTCGACAGAGACGGCCGGGTGACGCGGCACGAGCTGTTCTGCCACGGGCTGTATCTCACCTGGTCGAAGGGCGGCATCAAGACCGGCATCGCGCCCGACGGCACGGTGGAGCAGCTGGTCTCGCGCGGCGACGGGCCGGCGCAGGGCATCACGTTCGACGCGGATCCTGCGGTCACGGCGCAGCGCACCGCCGACTTCGGCCAGGTGCTGTCGGAGCTGCTCACCACGGACCCGGTGATCGAAGACCTGAAGAGCGTCGTCGCCAAGGGCGTGATGGCGAACCTGTCGGTCACGCGCGCGCAGCACACCGTCGACATGGAGCGCGTGCGCCGCGAGGCGGAGGAGTCGCAGCGCCGCGAGCTCCACCGCCGCAAGAAGGCGCAGACGGCCGTGCTGCTCGTGTTCGGCGTGATGCTGCTCATCGCGTTCGGCAGCATCACCGCGTGGATCGTGACGCGGTGACTGCAGGCCGCTCCGCGCGGTGCTCGGGTGGGTGCGATTCGACTGGAGGCGTGAAGCACCGTCGAGAAGCACAGGGCCTCCATCGGCCGGCACAGGAAGCCGGTCGCTTGATCGAGGCGCTCAGAAGCTGAAGCCGCCCTGCAGCACCGCGAGCGCGAGCCGGCTCAGGCTGACGCCGTTGCGCGCGTCGAGGATCTCGGCGCGGTTCGCGTCGAGGGGCGGGCTCCTCGCTCCCATCGCCAGGAACACCACCCCGAGAATCGCGGTGGTGGTGCCGATGATCGGCCACGTGACGATGTGCGCGATGGTGCAGCCGCTGCTGCCGAAGCCGCTGCAGGTGAGCCCCAGCGCCCACAGCGAGACCGCCATCACGACCCCGAGCGGCAGGAGCGTGGCGCCGGTCGGCGTGAGCCAGCGCGGCGCTCCGTGGCTGAGCCGCACCTGCGCCGCCAGGTGCGGCACCACGAGCTGCACCTCGATCTCGCCCGAGCCCTCGGTCTTCAGCTTCGTGGGCCCCGGCTTGAGCGTGAGCGTGCACGGCGTGGTGCACGACTGCGCGCCGGCCTTCACCGTGTACTCCTCGTCGCCCTGGTAGGCGATGAAGTGCATCTCGGTGGCGTCGCGCCGCGTCGGCCACGGCGTCACCCCGATGGGCGGCGGCGTCGGGTCGGCCTCGGCGGCGGCGAGTGTCAGGAGGACGGTCGTCAGCATCGCGCGCGGAAGCTTAATCACGCGCTCGACAGTATGGAGTGCGATGCGGCCGCGCCCCACGACGTTCGCCGGTGCGTGCCTTCGGTCTGCGGCGCGGCTGCACGATGCTCCATACAGTCGAGCTCGGGGATAGTAGAGAGCGCGCATGCGTCTCGCCCTCGCGCTGCTCATCGGCCCCCTGGCCGCCGCCGCGGCTCCGCTCCACGCCAAGGCCACGCTGTACCACTTCAACGTGCAGTACGTGGCCGGCGGCATGGAGCGCTTCCCCGACGGCGTCGGCCGCGACCCGAAGTTCAGCATGACCGAGACCGAGGTCGAGGACGTCATCATCACCGAGTCGTTCGCGCCGCTGCTCGACGTGCTCGAGCTGCACCCGCGCTGGCACGTCGACCTCGAGATGCAGGGGCTCATGATCGAGGTGATGGCCGCGCGCCACGGCGCGACGCTCGACCGTCTGCGGCGGCTGGCGAAGCGCGGCCAGGTCGAGGTGGTGAGCTTCCACTACTCCGACCAGCTGTTCCTCGCGTACCCGAAGCGCGACCTGGTGCGCTCGGTCGAGCTCAACAAGCAGGTCTTCGTGAAGCACGACATTCCCCTCTCTCCCGTCGTCTTCACGCAGGAGGGCCAGTTCAACGAGGGCATGCTCAAGGTGATGGCCGAGCACGGCTACACGACGGCGGTGATGGCGAACAACCTGTACGACTGGCAGTACGGCGGCCCGCCGCCGTCGCGCTTCATGACGAAGCACGGCGTCGACGTGGTGCTGAACGGCGGGAGCGTGTTCGGCGATCTCACCGTCGAGTGGGCCGGGCCCGGCGACGGCGAGCTGATCGTGACCGGCAACACGAGCCCGTACCTCGGGCCGGGCGGGTTCAAGCGCGTCGAAGAAGAGGTGCGCCTGTGGGAGCAGGGCCTCGCCGCCGACGAGGCCGCGGGGAAGAAGCTGCTGACCGTCAGCGAGCTCGTCGCCGAGGCGAAGGCGCGCGGCACGTTCACCGAGATGCCGCACGTGCTCGACGGCACCTGGCGGCCGCGCGACACGAAGAACCTCGCCCGGTGGATGGGCACGCTCGGCGGGCTGTTCGATCTCATCGTCGTCACCGAGCACGACAACTTCGTGCTCACGAACAACGTGCAGGCGTCGCTCGACGTCGCCGCGTGCGAGGCGGTGATCGCCTGGGCCGCACGAGAGATGAAGTCGGGGCACGCGCAGCGGGCCCTGGAGCTCGAGACCGCGTCGCGCGAGCTCATGCTGGCCGAGGTGTCGGACTCGACGGGGTGGACTCCGTGGCTCGGCGAGGTGCAGTACTCGCTGGCGCACGCGAAGGCGGCGCGCGAGGCGGCGAGGCGGTGCATCGATTCGCCGCCGCTGCGCCGGCGGACGCACCGCCGCGTCGACCTGAAGACAGGCGAGGTCACCGACGGCGAGCTCGAGGCGGTGACGCGCACGAAGGTCGAGGGGCCTTTCGAGGTGCGCATCGACGCTCCCGGGCGCCAGGTGACGGCGACGTGGTCGCGGCTGTCGGACGACCGGCTCGAGCTCGTCGTCGAGGCGGCCGCGGGCACCCACAAGAACGATCACCGCCTGCTGTCGGTCACGTTCCCGATGGGCTTCGAGCGCATCGCGTACTCGCCGGCGCTCGACGAGGGCACGCTGGTCGACGTGCCGGCGTCGCAGTACGCGCCCGGGGTGCAGCAGACGATTCCGGCGCCGAACGGGCTCGTCGGGCTGGGGCCTTCGCGCTGGCTGGTGAAGGACACCCGCTCGGTGCACGTCGCGGCGCTGTTGCGCGCCGGCGCGCGCGAGCTCGAGCTCCGCGACGAGACGCTGCACGCCTCCGACGTCGTGAGCTGGCGCTTCGAGGTCGTCGACGGCGATGCGGCGCGCGCGCTCGCCGTCGCGAACGAGGTGAACGTCACGCCGGTGCTCGCGTACGAGCTGGAGCCCAAGCCGGCCGGTGCCTGCAGCGTGACTGGAGGAGGCCTCGCGCTCTTCGCTTTGCTCGTGCTTTCGAGGTGGCTCTCGCGGGGTTTCCCCTCACCCCGGCCCTCTCCCCTACGAGGGGAGAGGGGGCGGTTGACTAGCGTTTCGGGCGGGCCGGCTTGACCAGGCCGTATTGATCCGGCCACGGAATCGCGTCGACCCCTTCCGCCTGCGCGTGGCGGTGCGTGAGGTACGGGTCCGACAGGTGCCCGCGCGCCAGCGCCACCAGGTCGGCGCGCCCCGCCGCCAGCACCGTGTTCGCCTGGTCGGCGCCCTGAATCATGCCGACCGCGATGACCGGAATGCGCGCCCCGTAGCGCACGGCCTCCGCGAACGGCACCTGGAACATGCGCCCGTACTGCGGCTTCTGCTCGAACACGTTGCCGCCCGACGACACGTCGATGAAGTCGCAGCCGTGCGCCTTCAGCGCCTTCGCGATCTCGACCGCGTCCTCCGGCTGCAGGCCGGCCGCCCCCATCCAGTCGTGCGCCGAGATGCGCGCCCCGAGCGGCCGGTCGGCCGGCCACGCCTCGCGCACCACGTCGAGCACCTCGAGCGGGAACTTGAGCCGCGCCTCGAGCGACCCGCCGTACGCGTCGGTGCGCTGGTTCGACAGCGGCGAGAGGAAGCTCGACAAGAGGTAGCCGTGCGCGAGGTGCAGCTCGAGCAGGTCGAACCCCGCGGCCGCCGCCCGCACCGCCGCCGCTCCGAAGTCGAGCCGCACCTTGCGCAGGTCGGCCGCGTCCATCGCCTTCGGCACGTGCGAGCCCTTCACGAACGGAATCGCCGACGGCCCGAGCGTCTGCCAGGCGCCCTCGCCCGGCTTCAGCGAGCCGTCGCCCTCCCACGGCAGCCGGCAGCTGCCCTTGCGGCCCGCGTGCGCGAGCTGCATGCCGATCTTGGCGCTCGAGCTCTCGTGCACGAACTTCACGATGCGCAGCCACGCCGCTCCTTGAGCGTCGTTCCACATGCCCGCGCAGCCGTGCGTGATGCGCCCCTCCGGCGACACGTCGGTCATCTCGGTGAACACGAGCCCCGCGCCGCCGATCGCGCGCGAGCCGAGGTGCACGAGGTGCCAGTCGGTCGGCACTCCGTCTTTCGCCGAGTACTGGCACATCGGCGACACCACCACGCGGTTCTGCAGCGTCAGCCCCTTCAGCTTCAGCGGAGCGAACAGCGGCGGCGGCGCCGTACCGTCGGAGTTCAGCGGCGTGTCGTGCTCGGTCGCGAACCACGCGTCGACCTTCGCGACCAGCGCCGGGTCGCGCCGCCGCAGGTTCTCCCACGTGATGCGCTTGCTGCGCGTCATCAGGTTGAAGGTGAGCTGCTCCGGCGGCTGCCCCATGTACCGCGCGGAGCTCTCGAACCACTCGAGGCTCGGCTGGGCCGCGCGCTGCACGCGATCGACCTCGGGGTGGCGCGCCGCCTCGTACGCGTGGAGCACGCGCTGAACGTCTCTCACGCCGTGCTTCTGAAACTGCGCGGCGAGCTCGATCGCGTCTTCCATCGCGAGCTTGGTGCCGCTGCCGATCGAGAAGTGCGCGGTGTGCGCGGCGTCGCCGATCAGCACCGCGTTCTCGTGAACCCACTTCTCGCACGCGATGGTGGGGAACGTGCGCCAGATGCTCTTGTTCGCGAGCAGCCGGTGGCCCTTGAGGTCCTCCGCGAACAAGAGCTCGAGGAAGGCGACCGACTCGGTCTCGTTCATCGCGTCGAGGCCGGCCTTCTTCCAGACCTCCTCGCGGGCCTCGACGATGAACGTCGAGAGGCCCTTCTCGAACGGGTACGCGTGCACCTGGAACAGGCCGTGCGCCGTCTCTTTGAAGATGAACGTGAACGCGTTCAGCGGCAGCGTGGTGCCGAGCCAGCTGAACTTGCACTTGCGCCAGTCGACGGTGGGCTTGAACTGAGCGGCGTGCTTCTCTCGCACCGGGCTGTGCACGCCGTCGCAGACGACGACGAGGTCGGCGGCGGGCAGCGGCGAGGCGGGCAGCTCTCTCGAGAACTCGAGCTTCACGCCGAGCGAGGCCGCGCGCTCCTGCAGGAGCAGCAGGAGCTGCCGGCGCGAGAGGCCGCAGAAGCCGTGGCCGGTCGAGGTGACGCAGGTGCCGCGGTAGAACGTCTGGATGTCGTCCCAGTAGACGAAGCGGCGCTCGATCTCGAGGTAGCTCTGCTCGTCGGCCTGGCGCAGGTTGCCGAGCGTCTCGCGCGAGAACACGACGCCCCACCCGAACGTGTCGTCGGCCTTGTTCTTCTCGGTCACCGTGATGTCGGCGTCGGGAAACGCCTTCTTCATCAAGATGGAGAAGTAGAGCCCCGCGGGCCCGCCCCCGATGCAGGCGATCTTCATGTTTTCGAGCATAATCAACGCAGTGTTCTGGCCCCTCGTCATTCTCGCGGCCACGCCAGCTCTCGCCGTTGAAGCAGACGGAAGGGTGGCCCTGGGCCCCGGGGTGGGGCTCAGGCTCGAGCAGCTGTGCCGCGGCGCGTGCGTGCCGCTGCCGTCGACGGCGCAGCGGGCGGGGCCGTCCGGCGCGGTCGTCGTCGAGCACGCGCACGGCGTCACCGAGACGTTCACGCCGCGCGGGGGCTCGGTCGAGCAGACGTTTCTGATTCGCGGCGCGCCGCTGTGCCAGGGGGACCTCACGCTCGACGTGACCGTGCTCGCGCGCGAGGTGCGGCCGTCGGCGCGGGGTCACGAGCTCGTCGGCGCGAGCGGGCAGCGACTCACGTACGGCAGGGCGTTCGTGGTGCGGCCGGGCGGCGAGAAGATTGCCCTCGAGACCGAGCGCACGCGCACGGGCCTGAGGCTGCGCGTGCCGGCGCGCCTCGCCGACGCTGCGGACGCGTGGCCGATGCTGATCGACCCCGAGATCAGCGGGGTGGAGCAGCAGCTCGAGCCGCCGCTCACGAACGGGGGCAACTACTACCGCGAGCCGCTGCCGCAGATTACGCCGCACCTCACACCGGGCCCGGCGGCCGGCTCGTACTACGTGGTGTGGACGGACCTCCGCCAGCGGGGCCGCGCGGTCATCTGGGGCGCGGCGGTGAGCGGCACGGCGCTCACGATCGATCTCGCGGGCACGAAGCTGGGAACCGAGCTCTCTGACGGTCAACCCGCGGTCAACAGCGCGCCGATGGTCGACGTGTTTCTCGGCGCGACGGCGCAGCAGCGCGGGTACCTCGTCGTCTGGGAGAGCCCCTTCACGGCCACCATCTGGTACCGCCGCGTCGGTCTCACCGGCGTGCCGATCGACGCGGCTCCGGTGAACCTGAGCAACCCCTCACCGGGTCGCCTGCCGTCGGTCGCGTGCCTGGGCGCGCGCTGCCTCGTGGCGTGGCTCGACGGGAGCGGCGTCGTCGTGAGGGAGCTCGCCATGCAGGCCGACGGCACCGTCGACGCCGGACCTGTGCGGGTCTCGACCCTGCCGGGCGCGCGCTGGGTGTCGCTGGCGGCGATGCCGGAGCAGCGCGCCATCGCGGCGGCGGTGATGGTGGCCGACCCGAATGACGGGGGCAACCTCGCCGTCAGCTACCTCTTCGACGACGGCGGCACGAGCGTGGTGCCGGTCGGCAGCGGAGCGGAGCTCGAGACGCGGCCGGCGATCGTGCAGGGCGGCGACGGCGGCACGGCGGTCGCGTGGATCTTCCCCGGCGCGGGCGCGCGCGTGCTGGCCGTCTCTCTGACGACGCCGTTCTCCGCGGCGGCGCCGACGCCGCAGCTCATCCCGACGGCGCTTCGCCCGCTCTTCCCCACGCTCGCGTGGGACGGCGACGACTTCCACCTCGCGTGGAGCGAGCTCGACGGCACGGCGACGGGCGCCGCGCTGCATCACCTCCGCTTCGGGCAGGGGCCGCCCACGGTCGTCAACCCGGCGCCGCGCCCGGGCGTGGTCGAGGCCTTCCCGTCGATCGGCGTTCACCGCGTCGGCGCGAACGCCACCCAGACCGTCGTCGCGTTCCAGCAGACGACCGGGGGCGGCGCGATTCACGACATCGTGCTGCGGCGGCTCGACACGCAGACCCTGGCCACGGAGCAGGATGTCGTGGCCTCGCGCTCCGCGAGCGCGCAGGTCGAGCCCGCGGTGCTGCCGCTCGGCAACAAGTACCTGCTCGCGTGGGCCGACACGCGGCGCGCGAACTTCGACGTGCCCGCCTCGATCGCGGTCGGCGAGCTCGACCCGACCGGCCTGGTGGCCCCGAGCGCCGTCGCCGACCTCGACTCGTTCGCCGCCGACTTCCCGTCGCTCGCGCCGCTCGGGGCGCAGCAGCTGCTCGTGTGGAGAGACCACGCCAGCGGCGTCTACATGCAGCGCTTCAACCGCACGGCCGCGGTCGACGGCCAGCGCATCGCGCTGTCGTCCGGGCCGGAGATGCTCGACTCGCAGACCGACCCGTCGGTGGCGAGCGCGGGAACGCGCGCCCTCGTGGCGTGGACGGGGCAGGGCGGCCTGTGGGTCAAGCGCGTCGACGCCAACGTCATCGACCCGGTTCCGACGCAGCTCGTGCTGCCCGACGGCGGCGCCGAGTTCGCGCGCGTCGCGTGGGACGGCGCCCGGTACGTCATCGTGTGGAACACGCGCGGCGACCCGAACGTGCTGATCGGCGGCACGCTCACGACGGCGCTCGTGGCGAACGTCGGGGTGCTCGACAGCTCGCCGGCGAATCACGTGCGCCCGGCGCTCGCTTCCGACGGCAAGGGGCACAACCTCATCGCGTGGTCCGAGTCGTCGGGCGCCGACACGTGGAAGGTGGTGGCGCTGGTGCGCGAGTTCGGCGCGGGGAGCATGGCGCGCGTCATCCCCATCGCGGCGAACACCGCTCCGCCCTCGGTGCAGCGCATGGCGGCCGTCTTCGACGGCGACCGGTTCCTGCTGGCGTACCGCGGCCCGTTCGGCGTCGACATCGCGTCCATCTCGGTCGACGGCATGAACGTCGAGCCGAGCAGCCTCGTGCGCCCCGGCGTCGGCCGCCCGCTGGGGTTCAACCCCGCCCTGGCCGTGCAGCCCGACGGCACGGGGGTGCTCCTCTACGACCAGTACGTCGGCGGCGGCACGCTGACCACGCGCACGTTCTTCCGCACCATCGCGGTCGAGCGCGACGGCGGCTCGCCGGTCGTGCCCGACGGCGGCGCCACCGTCGCCGACGCCGGCTTCGACAACGACGGCGGAGTGAAGCCTCCGCCGCCGCTCGAGCTCCCCGCGTCGCTGGCGGCCACGTGCACGCAGCGGCTCGAGCAGAAGTTCGAGTCGGAGGCGCGGGGCGAGTGGAGGGTGGTCGAGGGGCCGGGCGCCATCGACGCCGAGGGCAACTACGTCTGGGTGCCCGGCAGGGACGAGGGCGGCGCGCACCGGCTCAGGCTCGCGAGGGGCGCGCGCGAAGGCGCGACGACCATCACGGTCGCCTGCCCCGGCGACGGAGTGCTGCGCTTCGGCTCGAGAGCGTGCGGCTGCGGCGCCTCGGGCTTCACGCCGCTCGCGCTGCTGGCGCTGCTGCTGCTTCGCAAGAGGCGCGGAGCGCTGCCGCTGCTCGGGCTGCTCGGGCTGTTCGGCTGCGGGCGCACCGGGTTCTACGAGGCGCGCGCGACGGGCGCGCCGCCGCCTCCGCCGCCGCCGGTCTCGTTCTGCGGCGACGGCACGAAGGACCCGGGCGAGGCGTGCGACGACGGCGACACCGACGCCACCGACGAGTGCCTGCCCGACTGCGCGCCGGCGCGGTGCGGCGACGGGTACATCCGCACGGGCGTCGAGGCCTGCGACGACGGCAACACGGTCGACACCGACGACTGCACGACGCGCTGCGCGCTGACCACGTGCGGCAACGGCCGGCTCGACCCGGGCGAGCCGTGCGACGACTCGAACCTCACCGACACCGACGCGTGCCTGAGCACCTGCCTGCCGGCGCGGTGCGGCGACGGGCACGTGTTCGCCGGCATGGAGGCGTGCGACGACGGCAACGGCTCGAACACCGACGCGTGCACGGTCGCGTGCGCGGCGGCGCGCTGCGGAGACGGCTTCACGCGCTCGGGCGTCGAGAAGTGCGACGATGGCAACGCGGTGGACGACGACTTCTGCACGAACCGGTGCGAGCTGCCGGTGTGCGGCGACGGCAGGAAGGCGGGCGGCGAGGAGTGCGACCTGGGCGCGATGAACGGCGACCGGCCCGCGTTCCTCATCTCGCAGCCGTCGGGCACGAGCATCGCGACCGACGCGCTGGTGCGTGCGAAGACGGCGGTGGCGTTCTACGACTACCGCTCGGCGTCGAGCCACACGGGCCTCGAGCGCGTCGGCGAGAGCCGCATCTACCTGTACGTGGACTCCGGCACGGGCCGGCTGTCGCTGGTGCTGACGCACGGCATCGACCGCGACTCGTCGGGCGAGCGGCAGCCGACGTCGACGGTGAGCATGAGCATCACGGGGCTGCCGGGCGGCGTGACGCTCGACGTGGTCGACGACCCGGGCCTCAACCCGGCGGAGGCGACGAAGACGGGGAGCACGGCGATGGGCCGCTGGAACTTCGTCGACAACAGCGACGGCATGGTGCTGGGCGGGCTGCCGTTTCCCGGAGTGTGGCGGGTGACGGTGACGCCGCAGTTCACGATGGGCATCACGACGTGGGGCTGGGTGAAGCAGGACTCGGTGCGAATTCCGCTGCGGACGAACGAGCCGATCACGATCGAGGCGTTCGACACCAAGACGTTCTGCGGCACGGACTGCAAGGTTCCGCGCTGCGGCGACGGGAGGTTCCAGGGTGGCGAGGTCTGTGACGACGGAAATACGGTGGGCGGCGACGGGTGCGCGGCGGACTGTAAGTCGCTGCGATGAGTCGGCAGTCGGCAGTCGGCAGTCGGCAGTCGGCAGTCGGCAGTTGTCAACGTTTCGGGTCGGGCGTGACTGCTGACTGCTGACTGCTGACTGCTGACTTGAGATCCGTCCGCACGTCCCACAGCTCGGGAAAGAACGTGAGGTCGAGCGCCTTGCGCAGAAAGCCGACGCCGCTCGAGCCCCCGGTGCCCGTCTTGAAGCCGATGATGCGGTGCACCGTCTTCATGTGCCGGAAGCGCCAGAGCTGAAACCGCTCTTCCACGTCAACCAGCTTTTCGCACATTTCATACGCTGCCCACTGTGCGTCAGGTTTTTCATAAATACCGCGAAACACGTCTTGAACGGCGATGCTCTTCTCATACGGCTGTGAAAAGTCGCGCTCGAGCCTGTCTTTGGGAATCGGAAAACCGGAGCGCGAGAGGTAGCGGAGGAACTCGTCGTAGAGCGACGGCGCCTCGAGGCGCGCCTTGAGCCAGGCCTGCAGGTCGGGCCGGTTCTGGTACGGGAGCAGCGCGTTCGGGTCCTTGTTGCCGAGCGCGAACTCGATGCCGCGGTACTGCCAGCTCTGGAAGCCGCTGGCCTTGCCGAGCACGTCGCGGAACTCGAGGTACTCGCTGGGAGTCATCGTCTCGAGCACGCTCCACTGCTCGAACAGCATGCGCTGGATGTGGCCGACGCGCGCGAGGATCTTGAAGCACGGCTCGAGGCGCGACGCCTTCACGTGAGCGACGGCGGCGTCGAGCTCGTGGAGCATGAGCTTCATCCACAGCTCGCTCGTCTGGTGCTGAATGATGAACAGCATCTCGTCGTGGTGCGAGCTCTTGGGGTGCTGGGCGTCGAGCACGCGATCGAGCTCGAGGTACTCGCCGTAGCTGCCGCCCTTCTCGAGCTGGGTGTGGATGCCGCTTTCGAATTCGCGCCGATTCATGCGTGCATCGTCTAATTTCGCGTCATGGGGCTCAAGCGCTGGTTGATCGGCGTTTCGCTTTTCGCGCTCTGCGCAGGCTGTAAGAAGGAGCGGCCGCCGCCGCCACCGCCCTCGGTGCCGGCGGAGACGCCCAACCCGCCGCCGGTGCCGGTGGCGCAAGAGGCAGACGCTCCGGTGGAAGACGACGAGAGCCCGTACGCGTGGGCGATTCACTCGGGCGACGGCAAGTCGACGCTGAAGCAGAGGCCGGGCGCGCCGGGGAAGTGCTACCTCGACTGCGTCGGGCCCGACGGGGCGAAGGTGTGGTCGGCGTCGAGCGAGTGCCTCGCCGAGAAGTCCGACCGGAAGTTCCTGTCGAACGACTGCATTCGAACGGTGGTGATGATTCCGTCGCCCGACCGCGGGAAGTCGTGGCGGCAGGTGCAGGTGATGCGCGTCTACAAGAAAGAGAAGCTCGACTACCCGGTGGTCGGCATCGCCGCGCTGCCCGACGAGAAGCTGTTCAAGGGCAGCAAGTCGTGGCTGAAGGGCTGCTACGGAGTCCCCGGCGACCCGCCGCACTACAATGACGACGGGTCGGCGGTGGAGTACGAGCGGATCGACGGGAAGAAGGGGTCCGTGCCGCTCACCGCGAACGCGAAGTGAAGCTTCGTGACGCGAACGTGGACGCGAACGTGGACGCGAACGTGGACGCGAACGTGGACGGCTTCTTGAGGCGCTGAAAACCGCCGTCCACGTCTACGTTCACGTTCACGTTCACGTAGCTGCGTTACTTCTTCTTCCTCATCTCGGCGAGCGCCTTCGCTCCGGCGCGGCCGCGCGGGAGGATGACGTCTTTCACCGAGTTCGGCGGCGCGAACGCCTTCCAGTCGCCCGGCAGCCGGCCGGTGCGATCGAGGCTGCGGTACTTCTGGTAGTGCGCGGCGCAGTAGCCCTTGCTGCGCGCGGGGCGCTTGCAGCCGATGAGGGCGCAGCCCCGGTCGTTCTGACCATTCTGGGCGCGGGTGCGGCGCCGGCCGCCGGCCTTGAGCTGCAGCTTGCCCACCTTGAACGGATTGGGGGGACGCCCGGGACCACGGCGGCCTCCACCGAGCGCCGCCTGCAGCTGAGAGAGCACGTTGCCCTGGCTCTGAATCTGCGCGATCGCCGCGGCGAGGGGCTCCACGGCAGCCTGAACTTCATCCCGAATCATGTCCCGAATGGCTCTATCAACTGACATGGCACTCCTGTTGTTATGAGAATTGTCGACGGCCGCTGACTATGTATGGGAAAGCGGATCCGCTGTCGAGGAATCTGAGGCGTCAGGGCTCGAGCGCGAGCCCCGGAGGCTCGTTGCAGCCGCCCTTTGCGGCTTCCCAGATTTCCGCGGAAGCCTCGGTGATGCCCGCCGACACTCCGCCGGCCACCAGCACGCGGCCGTCGTCGAGCAGCGTCGCGGTGTGGTGCTTGCGCGAGGTCGCGAGGTTGCCCGCGATGCACCACTTCTGCTCGGCGACGACGAAGCGCTGCGCGAGCGTGGTGTCGACGGCCGAGTAGGCCTCGCCGCCGGTGACGAGCACGTCGCCCGCCTTCAGCACGACGGCGCCGAACGAGGCGTGCGCGAGCGAGAGGCTGTGCTCGGCGAGCGCCCACTTCGCCTCGCCGGGCTTCCACAGCTCGCAGAGGTTCGACAAGCCGGTGGCGGCGATTCCACCGATGCTGAGCGCGCGGCCGTCGGCGAGGAGCACGAGGCCGTGGTGCTGCCGCGGCTCCGACAGCTCGGGGCCGGCCGCCCACTTGCCGTTCGCCCACAGCTCGGTCGACTGCAGCGGCTTCACCTCGCGGCCGCCGGCGACCAGCACCGAGCCGTCGGGCAGCACGACGGCGCGGTGGCCGCTGCGCGGGGCGTTCATCGGGCCGAGGGGCTCCCACGCCTGGCCGCCCTTCTTCGGGTCCCAGGCCTCGACGGACTTCAGCGTGCCGGCCTGCTCGCGAACGCCGCCGGCGATGAGCACGCGGCCGTCGGGCAGCTTCGACGCGGTGTGGACGTTGCGGGCCTCGTTCAGCGAGGGCCCTCGAGACCACGCGTTCTTCTTCGGGTCGTAGCGCTCGGTCGAGCTGAGGGCGACGAAGCGGTCGCCGGTGTGGGCGACGCCGCCGGCGACGAGCACGGTGCCGTCGTCGAGCAGCGTCGCGGTGTGGCCGCCGCGGCCGGTCTCGAGCTTCGCGGCTGCCTTCCAGGTGTTCTTCTTCGGGTCATACAGCTCGGCGGTGGCGAGCTCGTTCAGGCCTTCGCGGCCGCCGACGACGAGCACGCGCCCGTCTTTGAGCAGCGTCGCGGTGTGGCCGACGCGCGGGGCGCTCATGTGGCCGGCAGGCTTGAACCGCCCGGAGAGCATCTCCGGGGGCGCTGCCGTGAGCAGCAAGACGAGGAGCGCGCTCAAACCTTCTTCGCCGGATTCGCCGGATTCGACGGGAGCGGAGTGCGCGGGGCGGTCGAGGGCCCCGCCACGCGGGGACCTTCGCTGACGGAGCGGGCGGCGGTCGCCGGAGGCTGCTGCTTCGCCTGCAGCGGCGTCGAGCTGTGGCCGAACGGCGCGGTGGCCTTCGGAACCGGCGCGGCGGCGCGCGGCTCGGGCGCAGGCGGCGCGGAGGCGACGACGGCGGCGGGGTCGGTCATCGACTCCTCGAGGTCACCGCCGCGCTCGTCGCCGATGGCCTCGCGGTCGTCTTCGGAGACGACGATGACGCGGTCGCCGGCCTCGAACGTGATGTTCTCGTTCTGCGGCGGGTTGATGAGCGGGACGTTGTTCTTGAAGTGGCCGATGGCGACCTCGCCGCGGGTGCGGGCGACCTTCTGCACCACCAGCCACGACACCGGCTCGCCGAGCGGCGCGTAGCACTCGGCGCGCTTGAGGTAGACCTCGTTGCCGTCGGAGTCGAACAGGTCGGCGAACACGGCGTTCAGCTCGCGGCGCTCGGAGATCTGGGTGAGCAGCATCGACGTCATCTCGCTCGACACGACGAAGTCGGAGCCGTAGCCGGCCTCGACGAGGTCCTTGGTGCGGGGGTCGAGGATCTCGCTGATGATGCGCGGCTTCTTGTCGCCGAACGACTCGAACAGGTTGCGCAGGAGCAGCACGGTGATGACGGTGCGCGCGTCGGACTCGTCGCCGGGCAGCGAGGTGTCGGCGATGATCAGCGCGCAGACGAAGTCGGGGCTCGCGACGCGCTTGAGCGCCTCGGGGTGCGTCGGGTCGCCCTCGACGTACTTGAGCTTCAGGTTCTTGAGCGCGCCGACCTCGCTCTTGATGAACTCGGCGAACGAGTCTTTCTCTTGCCCGGGCATCAGCCACGCCTCGGAGCCGGGCAGCACGTAGTTGTCGAACTCGCGGAGCATGTCGGCGAGCTTCGGGCTGGTGCCGCAGACGAGCATGCGCTCGGCCTTGCGGGCGATGGGCGTCGCGCCCTGGAACGACGAAGGCACGGCGGGCTCGGCGGCTTCTGGGTTCAGGCCGAACGAGTCGTCGTCCTCGGCGATGACGAGCAGCTCGTCGGTCGCCTCGAGCAGGAAGTCTTCCGGCGGGTTCAGCGTGATGGCCTCGGCCTGCCCGTCTTTCGCGGGGCGGCGGACGCCGACGACGACGGCGTCGCGCATGCGCCACTGGGCGACCGAGAACGGCTGGCCGGCGAGCTCGGGGAAGCCCTTGAAGTAGAACTCGCTGCCCTCGTACGAGAGCAGGTCGCGGTAGACGGCGGCGAGGCCGCTCTGGCGGGCGGTCTGCACCATGAGGCGGCTCAAGGTCTCTTCCATCGCGACGACCTCGACGCCTCCGCCGCCGAGCTGCTCGATGACGCTCTTGCGCGAGGCGTCGATGAGCTCGACGACGGCGTGGTTGTTCTGGAGCGCACCGGGAATGCGGCGCAGCGCGAGCAGCGACTTGATGGCGCCCATGTCGGCGGCGCCCGCGTTGTCTTCGTTCTCTTCTTCGTCGGTGTCCTGCGAGAGCACGATGATGCTGCGGGCGCGGCCGGCGCCGACCTTGCGCAGCTCGGCCGGGTCGTACGGCGAGCCCTGGCGCACGACGACGCGCGTGGTGAGCATGTCACCCATGCGCTCGCGCACGGTGTTCTCGACCTCTTCTTTGTCGGCGAGCGAGAGGATGACGACGGAGGCGTGGGCCTGGTTGGAGTTCGCCTCGCGCAGCTCTCGCAAGATGGGGAAGACCTTCTCTCCGTAGCCGAGAATGAGCGTGTGCCGGTTGTCGATGACCGGGCTCTTGCCCTTGCGCAGGTCGTCGAGCTTGTCGCCGATGGTCGACGACATGAGGCCGATGAGCAACGCGACGACGCCGACGCCGCAGAGCGTGGTGAAGATGGCGAGCAGCGCGACGATGGCGCCCTTCGAGTCGTCGTCGCCCATCGTGCCGGCGTCGAAGACGCGCGTGGTCGCCCACCAGTAGCCCTGGAAGATGCCCATCGCGTTCTTTTTGACCAGCCGCTGCTGTATCGCTTTGCCCTGGTTGCCGAACTTCTCGAGGAAGGCGACCGAGATGCGGCCGTCGCTGGGGTTCTCGAGGGCGGCCTCGATGGCCTCTTTGATGGGGGCCTCGAGGCCGGGCTCGGTCTCGAGGAGCTCTTTGGCGTCGTCGACCGAGACGGTCTCGGTGTCGACGGGCATGAGGAACTTCACGATGACGGCGTTGAAGCTGATCAGGAGGAAGGAGATGAGAAAGAGCCCGAGGAAGCGGGCGGCGGGGCTCCACGAGAGGAAGCGGTCGATCTGATAGCGGATCTTGTCCCCGGTGCTGGGGACGTCGACTGGGGGGGCTGGGTCGGCCATGGGCGGTGGGGGACCATAGCTCAACACTTGAGCGGGCTGTCGTGAGCACTTACGGTGCGAGCCGTGTTGCTCTTGCTGCTGGTGCTGACCGCCGAGCCCGCTGCCTCCGAGGACAGAGAGCCGCCGCTCGTCTTCTACTTCGAGGCCGACGGCGGCAAGCGCGTGCCGGTCGAGCTCGACAAGCCCTTCGATGCTTCGGCGCTCGGCAAGACGGCGACGCTGCGGGTCGAGCCGCACCGCCGGTTCGCGTACGCCGGCGTCGAGTTCGAGTACCCGCGCGAGTACGGGTTCGAGGCCGCGGGCGACGGGCCGTTCTCTTCGTGGACGCTGTCGGGCAACGACGCGAAGGTGATGGTTCACCGGTACCGCGGGCAGAAGAAGGCCGACGTCGTGCACAAGGCGGTCGTTGCCGAGGTGCAGAAGGCGTACGGCGGGAAGGCGAAGGAGTCGGCCGCGACGCTCGTTGCCGGTGGAAAGACGCTCGAGGGCACGCGGCTCGAGGTCGAGGTGATGGGCACGTTCATCGTGCAGGAGCTGTTTCCTCTGCGGTCGGGCGGGGATGTCGTCGAGCTGATTCTTCAGGACTCGCCGAAGAAGGCTTCGGAGGCCACGGCCGAGCGGGCTCGCACTGGGAAGCTGATCAGCGACACGCTGAAGCTGCCTTCTGCGAAGTAGCGGCTGGGGTTCCGGGCTGGGGTTCCGGGCTGGGGTTCCGGGCTGGGGTTCCGGGCTGGGGTTCCGGGCTGGGGTTCCGGGCTGGGGCCCGCGTTCGTTCACGGGGACGGTGCCGCGTTCGTTCACGGGCCGGCGAGGGGGCTGCGGAATGGGCCGGGCCCCAAAAACCCGCCCGCGGCCGAACCCGTGAACGAACGCGGCACCGTCCCCTTCAACGAACCCTTCGCCTTACCCCCAGCCCTCAACCCAGCCCTCAACCCAGCCCTCAACCCAGCCCTCAACCCAGCCCTCAACCCAGCCCTCAACCCAGCCCATCGCCGCGCCCCGGCCCGAACGCTCGTGCATGCTAGACAGCGTGACCCGCATGAACATCGCCCTCTGCACTCTCAACGCGAAGTTCATCCACGCCTCGCTCGGGCTGCGGTGGTTGCACGCAAACATGGGTGAGATCAAAGCGGACACGCGGCTGATCGAGTTCGACATCAATCAACAGCCGCGCGACATCGTGGAAGCCATCGCCGCGCACAAGCCGCGCATCGTCGGCTTCGGCGTCTACATCTGGAACGTCGAGCCCACGCTCAGCGTGATTCGCATGCTCAAGGTGCTCGACCCGGGCATCCTCATCGTGCTCGGCGGGCCCGAGGTCAGCCACGAGACCGAGGGCCAGCGCATCGTCGACGCAGCAGATCACGTCATCTGCGGCGAAGGCGACGTCGCGTTCCGCGAGCTTTGCGCCCAGCTGCTCGCCGGGCAGAAGCCTCCGAAGGTGCTGAAGCCCGCGCTCCCCGACCTCGCGAGCCTCGCGCTGCCGTGGGACGCAGAGTTCAGCGACGAGGACCTGAAGCACCGCCTCCTCTACGTCGAAGCCTCCCGCGGCTGCCCCTACCGCTGCGAGTTCTGCCTCTCGTCGCTCGACGAGAAGGTCCGGCCGCTGCCGCTCGAGCCGTTTCTGCAAGCGATGCAGCGCCTGCTCGACCGTGGCGCGAGCCACTTCAAGTTCGTCGACCGCACGTTCAACCTGGACTTGAGGCAGAGCCGCCGCATCCTCGAGTTCTTCCTCGAGCGGCTGCGGCCCGGCCTGTTCCTCCACTTCGAGATGGTGCCCGACCGCCTCCCGCTCGCGCTGCGCGAGGTCATCGCGAAATTTCCACCGGGTGCTCTGCAGTTCGAGGTCGGAATTCAGACCTTGAACCCCGAAGTCGAGCGTCTGATCAGCCGCCGGCAAGACCACACAAAGCTCGAGGAAAATCTGCGTTGGTTGGTGAACGAGTCGAACGTGCACGTGCACGCCGACCTCATCGTCGGGCTCCCCGGCGAAGACCTGCAGAGCTTCGCGCGGGGCTTCGACACGCTCGTGCGGCTCGAGCCGCAGGAGGTTCAGGTCGGCGTGCTGAAGCGCCTGAAGGGCACGCCCATCACCCGCCACGAGGGCATGGTGTACAGCCCGGTGGCTCCGTACGAGGTGCTCCGCACGCCGTGCCTCTCGTTCGAGGAGGTGAGTCTCTTGCGCCGCTTCGCCCGCACCTGGGACCTGTTCGCCAACAGCGGCGACTTCAAGCTCACGTTCGCGCGGCTGCTCGCGTCGGCCGCTTCTCCCTTCGAGCTCGTCATGAAGCTCAACGCGCGCGTCGCCGGCCCGCAGACCGGCATCGCGCTCACGCGCCGCTTCCGCATCATGTTCGGCTTCCTGGTCGAAGAGCTCGGTTACGACCGGCGCGACGCCGCCGAGCTGCTGCTCGCCGACTACACGCGCCTCGGCAAGTCCGACCGGGCCGCGTGGCTCGACTCGCTGCCCGACGCCGAGCTGGCACAGGCGACGCTCAGCGCGAGGCAGGAGCGCCACCGGGCCTGACCCGCGGCACGGCCGAGCCGTCGAGCAGCCGCCAGGTCGTCTCGAACTCGCGGTCGAACGTCCAGATTCGCGCGGAGTCGGCGTGCGCCATCGCGAGCAGCCAGGCGTCGGTGAAGTCCGGGGCGTGTTCCTCGTAGGCTTTCAGCCAGTCGCGACAGTACCGCAAGCAGGCGGCTGCATTCGTGGGATGTCGTGGAGTGAGCGTGCCGTCATCGAGGAGCGCTCCGAGCCGCCCGCGCAGATGCGCCGCGTTCAGAAAGAAGTGAGCCTCCACGAGCACGGGCACGCATACGAGTCGTGGGCCCGGAATGAGCCGGCGCAGCTCGCGGGTCGCGCGCGCGTGATGGGGGTCGCGCCTGTTGCACAGGGCCACGAGCGGCCCCGTGTCGACCAGAATCAACGCCGTGCCTTGAGCTGCGCGACGATGAACCGGCGCATGGCCTTGGAGTCGTCGAGCCTCGGTGTCGTCCGGCGAGGCGCTCCGGGTGGAGTCGGGTGGGCCGCGATCGCAGCCTCGACGGCTTCGACCGGGTCGTGCTCGCCGACGGAACGGAGCCGCGCTTCGGCCCTGATCGCGGCACGAACCACCTCGGAGATCTTGACGCCCTGACCACGGAGCTTTCGCACCAACCGCTGGTCATCTTCTGTCAGGCGGACGTTGAGCAACATCTGCCGGCAGCGTAAAGACAACGAGGTATTTACGCAAGGCTACCGCGACGTCATCGCGGTGCCGGGCTGCGGGTTCAGCCGCGTCGGCCCCGTCTTCGACTCGATCTCTTCCCGCAGCGCCTTGCGCAGCCCGAGCAGGAAGCCCCACTCGGCCACGATGAACAGCGGCCCGATGGCCAGCCCCGACAGGTCGTCGACGAACGCCGGCTTCCGGCCCTCGTACCAGTGCCCCACGAACTGGAACACCCAGCCGACCACGAACAGCACGATGCCGGCGATGAGCCCCGCCTGCAGCCCCGCCCACAGCGCCGCGCCCGCGTAGGCGACCATCGCGAGCCCGAGCCTCACGTCGAGCATGAGGTAGTAGACGCACGCCGCGCCGAACACGCCCATCGCGGCCCACGGGTGCGCGGCGCCGAGCAGCGCGGCCACCGCGACCGTGATCATCGGGATGCCGACGAAGTGCGTGGCGATGTTCCGCTTGTCGCGGTGGTAGGCGGCGTACGAGGTCAGCTGCTTCGCGAGGGTTCTCAAGGCGACAGCCACTCTACACCTCGCGCACGCTGCGCGCCTTGCCCGGCTGCGTCGTCACCTTCGGGCTGAATCGAAACCGCGACCGTCTCGCCCGGCTTCGCCCTGCCCGTCACGTCGATGAAGAAGTTGCCCCAGCGCTCCCCACGTAGCCGGCCTGCCGTGCCGCCGGCCCGCGAGGCGAGGTCGAACGGCACCCTCACCACGCAGACGCCCTTGTGACCCTCGACGACCTCGGACGTGAACTTCGCGACGCGGCTCACGGCAGAATCGTAGAGCAGGTGTTCGGCGTCGGCGCGACGCCGTCGGTGCCGCCGCTCCTGCCCGAGACCTCCCACTGGCCCACGCGCACCCGGCGGAACGAGCGCCCCACCGCCCCGTCGAAGCCCGTGATGAGGTTCACCGGCGCGGTCGCGGCCGTCACGCCGCGGAACGGCGACGCCGGCGGAGTCACCGTCGTCGAGTGGTACACCACGATGTCGCTCGGCGAAGTGCTCTGCCGCACCTGCGCGGCGGGCACGTCGAACAGCGCCACGGCGTCGGGCGCCGCGGTCGCCGGGTTCTGCAGGCCGTAGCCGGCAAAGCGCCGCGGCATCACCACGCCGTACGACTCGCCGAGCGTGAACGAGGGGAAGCCGTTCTCGACGCTCGACAACGGGCCGCCGACGAGCAGGCACTTGCCGCTCGGCAGCAGGCCGGCGAGCTGCACCGTGCCGCCCTGGTTCGAGCCCGTCGAGCCCCACGCGGGGTCGCCGCCGAACCCGAGCGCGTACTGCGCCAGGTCCACCGTCCCGCCGGTGCCGTTGTACAGCTTCACCCACTCGCGGTCGGCGTCGGTGCCGGTGGGGTTCACCATCACCTCCGCGATGAGCAGCTTCCCCATCGGCGGCGGGGGCGCCTGCACCGCCACGCGCACCGTGTCGGTCGCCGAGCGGCCCGACGGGTCGGTCACGGTCAGCGTGAAGTCGAGGTTCTGCGGCAGCGCCGGAGCCGTGAAGCGCGGCCGCGCGGTGTCGGCGCCGGTGAGCGCGATGGCGGCCGGCCCGGTCCACCGGAACGACAGCGCGTCGCCGTCGGGGTCGCTCGAGCCCGAGCCGTCGAGCTCGACGAGCGCGCCGGCGTTCGCCGTGCGGTCGGGGCCCGCATTCGCGAGCGGAGGCCCGCCCGGCATCGGCTCGGTCACACCGAAGTCGAGCTTCCACGCGTCGAGCCTGCCGACGTCGATGGACGCCGAGTCGACGACCGCCAGCGTCCACGCGCCGGCGAGCGGCTTGCCCGCGGCCTCCGGCACCTCGATCGTGACGTGCAGGTCGTCGGCCTCGCGGCCGGTGTTCGCGTGCAGCACCTTCGTGAAGCCCGGAGCGCGCAGCGTCACGCGCAGGTCGCCGATGTACGTGTGCGTGATGTCGAACGAGACCTTGAGGTCCCTGATGCTGCGCGGGTCGGTCACGTTCAGCGTCGAGCTGACGCCGGTCGTGTTGTTGTCGGGAATCGTGAGGCCCGGAGCCGCCGTGAGCACGAGGCGCCCTTCGGGCTGAAACGGCTGCAGCGTGAACGCGACGAGCGCCTCGCTGCTGCCTCCGCGGCCGTCGCTCGCCCGCACGCGGACGCTGAGCGCCTGAGGAGCCGTCACGTTCGGCGCCACGAACGTCACGTCGGCGGCGGTGGCCGACGGGAGGAACGTGACGGCCGGGCCGCTCGCGACCTCCCACTGCAGCGTGACGGGGTCACCGTCGGCGTCGGTTGCGGCGGCGCTCAGGCTCGCGGTGGCTCCGCTGCGCAGGTCTCCCGAGGCTCCGGTGACGGCGACCTGCGGCGGTGAGTTCGCGGGCGTCTGCAGCCAGCCGTCGAGCGCGATGAGCGCCTCGGCGTCGTTCTGCAGAATCTCGAACGCGAGCTTCGACTGGGGCATGAACGCGAGCGCGGTGCGGTTCGGGTCGTTCGCGTCGACGGTGATGTACCGGCGGATCAGCGGTCGCCCGTCGCTCTGCGCCGAGAGCAGCGACCACTGCGCGTAGTTCGAGAAGTCGACCGAGTTGATGCGGTGGCACGTCTGGCAATACACGTTCGTGAGCTTCGTGAAGACCGCGATGCGCGCGTCGAGCGCGGCGCCGCTCACGCCCTGCCTCCACGAGGCAGGCACGTGCCCCGGGTCGTGCACGCTGACCGCGGGCGCCGCCCCGGTCGGGTACATCTCGTCGATGTACTGCGCGATGACGACCTTCGCGTGGTCGAGGCCGAACGGCGCCCCTTGAGCTTCGCCGCGCAGCGCCGCGTTCGCCGAGCGCACGGCCTGGTTCAGCGCGAACCACTCGGCCTCGGCGGCGGCAACGGTGATGCCGGGCCGCGGCTGGAACTGCGACGGCTCGAACTCGCGGAACACGCTGCCGAGGTCGGGCCCGCGCTGGGGCTGGTACGCGCCGCTGTGGCAGCTCGTGCAGGTCTGCGGCACGAACTTCTCGCCCTCGCTGTCGAGGATGGCGAACGGCTGCAGCACGCCCTGCGGCGAGAACACGAAGAAGCGCGTGAACCCGTCGGGGCTGATGTTCATGGCGACGGTGCCGAGGTTCGCGACGCCGCGCTCCCGGTCGTCGACCTCGTTCCAGTTCGTGACGAAGCAGCCGCCGGCGCCGCGCCCGACGGTGGCGGTGCACGTCATCTCGCGCCAGAAGCCGAGCTCGGCGACGTTGCGGTACAGGCCGCTCACGACGGGGCGCGTGCCGAGGTTGTCGGTCTTCCAGCGATCGAACGTGTACGTGCTCAAGTCGGTGCCGGGAAGAACGGTGCGGTAGTACTGCGTGGCCTGCACGACGTCGCCGACGCCGTCGCGCACGAGGAACAGCTGGTGCAGCGGCTGGCCGGCGTCGGGCGGCGGCCCGCCGTTGTCCGGCACGCGAACGTTCACGAGCACGCGGTTGTTCGCCTCGTTCGACTCGTTGATGACGTCCTCGGGGTCCATCACGACCTCGAGCTGGTAGTCGCCGCCGGCGACTCCGGTGACGTCGACGAAGCCGCACGGCAGGCTCGCGCTGTAGAGGTCGGCGCAGCCGGCGCTGATGCCCTGGTTGCCGCAGCCGAAGCGGCGCGTGCAGGAGCCCGGCGTCACGTCGAGCATGTCCATCAGGCAGAAGCTCTGCTTGTGGCCCTGCGCCGCGATGGTGCCGGTCGGCGTGAGCAGCCGGTACTGCGCGAAGCTCCGGAAGTGGATGTGCCGGTGGGCCGAGTTGTACTCGAAGCCGCGGCCGAGCTCGGGGCTGTTGGGCACGGTGCAGACGTGGCGGCCTCCGCTGCAGCACGACGGAGCGACGTCGCAGTCGACGTTCGCGCACGACGCGCTCGGGTCGGTGGAGCGGCAGGTCGGGTCGCCGACCGAGAGATGGCCCGGGCCGCGGTTCGGCGTCTCGACGTCGAAGCGGATCAGCGTTCGGTTCGTCGTGCCGCCCACCGCGCAGCCGTCTTCGATCTCCTCGCGCGAGATGGTCTGGTTCGTCAGCACCTGCACCGACGCCTGCAGCCGCGCCTGGTTGACGGTGATGTCGGGCCCCGACGGGTTGAGCAGCGCCTTCTGGCTCTCGCTCTTCGGCGGCTCGTCGCTGTTCGCGACCACCGCCGTCTGCGTGCAGGCGAGCAAAGACAGACACACGAATGTGACGGCGACGCGCACGTGATGCACGGAGTCCTCCCCAGGTAGGTCCTGCTCCTGAACCTTCAGGTGGAGTGGGTGCGCAATTATTTTGGTTATCAGTGCAAACCGGCGGAGGTTCGCGGCCTTTCAGCGGGGCCTCTTGCGCCACAGGTTGCGCCACAGGTTGCGCCACAGGTTGCGCCACAGGAGCGGCAGCACCAGCAGCGCGGCCCACAGCCCGGCCGCTGCGCCCGTCGCGCTGCAGCTGCCGGCGACGGGCACCGGCTTCACCTGCGTCGAGAAGGCGCCGAGGCCGGTGGCGCCCGAGGGGTCGCGGGCTTCGATGATGAAGTCGTAGGGGCTGGCCTTCGCGTCGGCGTCGATGACTCCCGTCACGCGGCCATCGGAGCCCAGCGCCGACGTGGGCGGCAGCGCTCCGGCATAGAGCGCGTACGTGACTTTGGCGCCGTCGGCCACGCTGAAGCGGGCGTCGACCGCGTCGCCGGGCCGGTACGTGTCGAGCAGCCCCGCTGCGCTCAGCTTGAGCCGCTTCGCCGGGAACACCTGCAGGAGGTAGTCGGCGGCGGCGGTGCGCCCCCTGCCGTCTTCGACCTCGATGGTGAACGCGTACGTGCCCGCGACCTGCGGCGTGCCTTCGATCAGCACGGTGTTGCCGGCGCGCGACAGCTCGAGCCCGGCAGGGAGCGCGCCCGACACGAGCCGGTAGACGACCGGCGTCACGAGCGCCGAGTCGTCGAACGTCTTCACCGGCAGGTCGCGGACGTACTGCTCGCCGACGAGCGCATCGGGCACCGACCGCAGCGTGAAGCTGAGCACGCCCGGCGCGATGACGCGCAGGGTGAAGCGGCGGCGCGAGGTGGTGCCGAGCGCGTCCTTGACCTCGAGGGTCAGGCCGTAGGCCCGCTCCATCAGGTTCGGGCGCGGGTTGCCTGAGAGGCGGCCGTCGGAGGTGAAGCGCACGCCGATCGCCGTCTCGGGGTCGGGCTCACCCGCCACCGGCACCTGCCGCCAGACGTACGGCTTCGCTCCGCCCGCTGCGCCGAGCCAGATCTCGTACCTCAGCGACGGCACGTTGATGACCGGCGGGAGCGATGGCGTCGTGATCTCGACCTCGGTCGTCGTCGGCAGCACGCGCACGGCGTAGCGCGAGACGGCGGTGCGGCCTGCGTTCGTCGCCGTCACCGTGAAGGCCACCACACCCGGCGTGACCGGCGTGCCGCTGAGGAGCCCCGACTCGGACAGCGAGAGGCCCTGGGGCAGCGCGCCCTGCGAGGCGTCGACGGCCCACGCGGTCGGCATTCCCGGCGCCGCGCCGCACACGGTGAGCTGGTACGCGTAGGGGCGGTCGACGATGGGGTCGATCAGCGACGGCGTGCAGATGCGCAGGCCCGCACGCGCGAGCGCCATCGGCGCCGAGCCCGCGCCGTTGTTCGTCTCGTCGAGCTCGGCGATGGCCTGCGGGGCGTCGATGACGGCTCCCAGCCAGTACGTGCCTGGCAAGAGCCCCGCCGGGAGCACCACGTAGTCGGTCGCGAGCGACGACTCGCCTTCGCGCAGGGTGACGGTGCCTTCCGCGGCCGGCGCGCCGTTGACCAGGAAGCTCAGCGGCGTGTCCGACGCCGTCACCTGCGCGTTGGCCGAGAGGTAGTAGCGGAAGGCCGCCGCCGGAGCATCGGCCGAGCCGATGTTCCTGAAGGCGCGGACCACCGGCACGAGCTCGCCGAGCCCCGCGACGGCCGGCGCCTCGAACCGCACCACCGTGAGGTCGGGCGTCGGCGCGCTGAGCAGAATCGGAACCGGCTGACTCGACGAGAAGACCGGGCCGTTGTTGTTCGCCTCGTTGAGCTCGCCCTGGCGCGAGTCGGAGTCCAACAGCGCGAACACGAAGTACTGCCCCGTGGCGAAGGGCCGGTTGAAGCGGTCGTTCAGCGGCAGCGTGAACGGCACGTCGCGGACGACGGTCGCGCCCTGTGGCACCGCCGGCACCGGGAGCTCGATCGCGAGGGTGTCTTGCAGCAGCGAGAGGTTGCCGTCGTTCGAGATGGCGGCGCCGATCTTGAATCCCAGGGAGTCGGCGGTGCCCTCGTTCGCGAGCTGAACCCGCAGCATCGCGGCCCGGCCGAAGAGCCCGCGCTGCGTCGAGGCCCCGGTCTGCGGGTCGACCAGGTCGACCGACTTCAGCACCAGGTCGGCCTGGCGCACGTCCACGAAGCCCGCCGAGGTGACGACGTTGTTGTCTTCGGAGCCCTCGGGGACGCGGTTCTGCGGGTCGAGCAGCAGCAGGTAGCGAAACGAGCCGCCGCGAATGCCGGCCGGCACCTGGAGCATGACGTCCTCCGACACCGTCTGCCCACCGGTGAGCTGCGTCAGCGCGTCGCCCGTCGCGGGGTAGAGCTGCGGGTCGCTGGCGTCGAGGACGGTGTCGCCCGAGAGGTAGATGCGGTAGCCGACGGTGCCGCCCATGGCCGGCGGGTCGATGCCCTGGTTCCGATAGTCGAGGTGCACCGTGATGGTGCCGCCGGCGCTCGCGACGGCCGGCCCCGAGATGCCCGTCGCGACGAGATCGACGCCCAGCGAGAAGTAGCCCGCGGTCACGCCGACGTTGTTGAGCTCGCCGAACGCTCCCTCGGCGATGGTGTCGGGCACGTCGGCCTTGACCACGACGTAGTAGTTGCCGGTGCCGGGCAGCGGAATCGTGGCGGCCGCCGTGTCGCTCACGCTGGCGCCGGGCGCGCAGTCGAGCGGCACGGTCGAGGTGAGGACCTCGACGTCGGCCGGCTCCTGCAGGGTGCGGTCGGTCGACAGGTACGCGCGCCACGTGAAGCCGGTGGCGGCGGTCTGGCCCTGGTTGCGGAAGGTGGGGTTGATGGTGACGGTGAGATCGTTTCCCGAGCGCTGGGTCGAGACGAGGTTCACGTTCGACACGATCAGCTCGGCGCCCGGCGGGACACCGGCGACGTACGCCGTCTGCGAGGGGAAGCTCACGTCGTCGCACGCGACGCCGCAGCCGAGAAACGGCACGCCGGTGGTACCGGCGGCGTTCTCGAAGCCCGTCGTCGCCGAGAAGCCGAGGCCGGCGCGCGCGCCGTACTCGACGGTGAAGTAGCCCGACGCGGTGAGCGTGAGCTTGAAGGTCGCCGTCGCGGTCTGGCCGAACTTGCGGACGTTCTGCCACTCGATCTCCATCTGGCCGGGGCTCGCGCGGTACGCGACGTCGCCGGTGGTTCCCAGGTCGAGATCGTCCCACCACAGCGCGATGAGGTTGTGAAAGGGCGCGCCGGCCGACGGAATCGCGCGGCGCAGGTAGCAGTTGCTCGCGCACGCGGCGCCGAACGTCACGAAGCCGTTCGTGTGCACGTTCACGCTCGTATGGGAGCCGCCGTGAAACGGAAACGTGAAGCCCAGCGGCAGCGCGAACGTGCCCTCGTCGCGCGCCGACGTGACGAGGTTGCCGGGCGTCAGGGTCCACGCCGCGATCGGCGTGCCGCCCACGAGGCCGGCGTACGCCGACGTCTGCGAGTAGACGACGTACGTCTGAGCCGACACCCCCGACGAGAGCGAGAGGAGCGCGGCCGCGAACAACCTCTGGGTCGTCGTCATCTCGAATGGCAGCGGTCAGGGCACGCTGAACACCGTGACCAGACGCAGGGGAGGCATGTTGTGGTTGTCCCAGTCGGGGTCGGAGGGCCGGTAGACGCCGCAGAAGCCCGTCGTCACCGAGCCCACGCGCACCTCGACCTCGTACGGCACGACGGTGAGGCTGGGGTCGCAGCTCGACCAGTGATCGACGAAGACGCCGTAGCGGCCGAAGTTCGGGAAGCCCGGCGGGTAGATGACGTTCTCGATGCGGACGCCGTCGCCCGAGCAGGCCGCCTCGGAGTCGAGATCGAGCGAGCCCTTCGCACCGCCACCGCACGCGGTGCCGGTCTGGTTCCGGTTGCCGTAGAAGATCTCGCACGAGCCGCCGTCGGGCAGCGGCTCGACGACGTGCAGGTCCATGTCTTCGCGCGTGTTCCACCGCAGCGTCACCTGCACCGGGCCCGACCCGCCGTTCAGCACGCACTGCTGGTTCTGGCACTGGAAGCCCTCCGCGCAGCTCGGGATGCACGACCCGCCCGGCGGGCCGCCGTCGCGCGGCGCGCAGCTGCCGAGGCCGTTGTAGCCGCCGTCGTACGCCGGACCGCCCGTGCCTCCCGCGGTGCCGATGCCTCCGGCGGTGCCGGTGCCTCCCGCGGTGCCGGTGCCTCCCGCGGTGCCGGTGCCTCCTGCGGTGACTGTGCCTCCCGCGGTGCCGGTTCCTCCTGCGCGGCCACCGGCGACACCCGAGCCGCCCGAGCCGCCCGAGCCGCCGGCGACCGCAGCTCCGCCGCCTGCGCGACCGCCGGCCGTCGCCGAGCCGCCGCCGGTGCCCGAGCCTCCGCCCGTGCCGCCGTCGACGCAGCGGCCGGTCGTCTTGTCGCAGCGCCACCCGGGCAGGCACAGGCCGCACATCTGCTCGGGCGGAGACCCGCACGATGCGACGGCCGCGGTGAGAAGCAGACCCCAGACGGGCTTCATCGCGACGCGCAGCATAGCCGCGAGCTCACCGCGAGGGCGAGATCGGCGCGACCCAGAAGATTTCTCCGGTCGTGTCGTTCGCGACGAACAGCCGGCCGTCGGCCGACACCGTCACGTCCGCGGGCCGGCCGTGCGCGCGCTGGCCGTCGTCCCAGCCCTCGAGGAACTCGGCCATGCTGCCGCGGTCGACGCCGGGCAGGTTGCTGCCGGGCAGCGGCAGGCCGGTCGCGGGGTCGAACGAGATGCCGACGACGCGAGCGCCCGTCCACGTACCGAACGCGCCGTGCACCGCGACGTAGACGCGGTGGTCCCACGGAGCGGGGAACTGCGCGTCGATGAAGTCGAGCCCGAACGGTGTGTCTCCGATGATGAACGACGCGCTCTCGGCGACGGTCGCGGTGCACAGCGGCGAGCACGCGCTCTGGTTCTGGCAGAACGACGTCGACAGCGCCCGGGTCTGCGTCACGGCGGAGCACGTCAGGCACTCGTCGGTGTACGGCAGGTCTTTCGCGGCGCAGCACGGGAAGCCCCAGTCGTCGCCGTCACGAATGGGGATGAGCTTCTCGCGCCCGCCCTGCGCCTCGCTGTAGTCGCGCGCGAGCTCGTTCGCGAAGCAGAGGTTGTGGCCGTCGTGGTGGCAGCGCACGTAGATGGGGTTGCGCAGGCCCTTCGCGACCTGCCGGCCGGCCAGCGTGCCGTCGAGCGAGAGGATGCCGCCGCGAAACGGGCGCGCGGGGTCGCACTGCTCGCTCTGCGTGCCGCCGTTGCTGACGAAGATTCTGCCGGTCTCGTCGGCGTCGAGCGTCTTCGGCCAGTGGCCCTGGTCGACGTAGACCTGGATGTCGGCGAGCACCTCGGCGGTGCCGGTGGGCGCGCGCTGCCCGGGCAGGTACGGCTCGCGCAGGATTCGGGTGCGGTCCTGGTAGTAGAGGCCGCCGTCGTGGAAGAGCAGGCCTTGCGTGCTGGGCAGGCCCGCGCGGTACGTGACGACGCCGTCGGCGAGGCCGTCGCGGTCGTCGTCGGCCATCACGACGACGGCGTTTCGGCCGGCCATGCCGCCGCTCGTGGTGCTTGTGGTCGGCGAGGCGGCGAACAGCTCGCCGCCCGGAGCGAAGCGAATCTGCCGCACGTTCCCCACGCTCGCGAACGTGTGCACGCAGAAGCCCACGGGCAGCGTCACCCAGCGCAGGTCGCTGCGGCGGCCGTCGAGCTGGGCGACGTCGTAGTAGCCGCCGTCTTCGTGCACCCAGGCGCCGGGCAGGTCGCACCAGCCGGCGTCGAAGCGCGGCGGCCGCGTGCCGGTGTCGGGGTCGGTCTTCCGCGGGCACGCGAAGAGCAGCGTCGTCGTCGTCGCGAGGAGCAGGGCGCGGGTCACGTTCGCGGCGGCGTAGCAAAGCCGCGCGGCGTCAGTCGAGCGTGACGGTGACCGAGCCGCGCACCGTGAGCGGGTAGCCCGGCATGACCTGCAGGCCGTCGACCGCCTGGCCGTCGTAGCGGGTCTTCGCGCTCGAGACGAACTGACCCTCGTACCAGGTGCTGTTCGTGAGGTTCAGGCCGTCGAGCGCCACGGTGAACGCCTTGAACGTGTAGCCGACGGAGGCGTCGAGCAGCGCGATCGGCTTCGTGCGAATCGAGCCGTCTTCGTTCGCGGGGCGCTCGCCCACCTGCGTCCACTTCACCGCGCCGAAGATGCCGATGGGAGTGCGCACGTTGATGCCGGCCGACACCGTCCACACCGGGGCGAGGGGAACGAGATCGCCGTTCACGAACCGCGCGTCGGTGAGCGTGCCGCTCGCGGTCGCCGAGAGCCACGAGGTCGGGCGCGTGGTGACGTCGAGCTCGAGGCCGCGGCGGCGCGACGCGCCGGAGGCCTCGGTGCGGCCCTCGTCGCCGACCCACACGAGCTCGGAGTCGAGGTCCATGCCCCAGCCGGTGAGGCCGACGTCGAGGGCGCGGCCCGGCCGGTAGCGCGCGCCCACCTCGTACGAGGTCGCCACGGTGGGAGCGCGCAGCGCGCGGGCGTCGTTGCTGTGGAAGCCCCGGCCGACATTGCCGAACACGCTGATGCTCTCGTGGGGCGTGATGATGAGCGCGCCCTTGGGGCTGAACAGGCCGGCGTCGATGACTCCGTCGGCGTCACCGAGGCGGTCGTCGACGTCGTAGTGGAAGCCGTCGGCGCGGGCTCCGACGACGGTGCGCAGCCACGAGGTCCAGCCGACGTCAACCTCGGTGAACGCGGCGTAGGTCTGCTGCGCGACGCGCGAGCGGCTGAGGTCGCCGAGCGGCTGGCGGGCGGCCGAGCGGCCGAGGGCCACGTCGATGAAGTCGCTGCGCACCTGCAGGCCGCTCGTGGTGTCGATGCGCACGGGGCCGAGCGCGAACGCGCGCTGGTACTGGGCGAAGGCGCCGGTGACGGTGCGGAGGTCGCTCTGCTTGATCTGATCTCCGTTCACCTCGTCGGACGCGAAGAACGTGAAGTTCGACCAGAGGTTCATCGCGTAGCGGATGCCGTAGGCGCCGGCGGTGAGGCGGCCGCCGCCGAGGTCGTTGACGCGCAGCCCGAGGTTCAGCGTGTGGCGCATGGTGTCGCCGCCGTCGCTGCCCGAGAGCGAGCTGAAGCGCGCGAGCCGGCCCGACTCGATGAGGCGCAGCGGCACGGCGCCCTGCATGTCCCAGCCGCCCATCATGCTCTGCACCTGCAGCGAGAGCTCGACGCCGCTCGCGGGGCGGAAGGCGGCGCGGCCCATCACGTTGTAGCGCTTCAGGTGATCGCCGTTCTCGTAGGGGCCGTTGTTGGTGAGCACCTCGGCGCCGAGGTAGCCGTCGAGCTTCTCGGTCGGCTCGGGCGCCGCGAGCAGCAGGCCGCGGTAGTAGCCGAAGTTGCCGGCGGTGAACGTCGCGCGGTTCTGGTGCACGTGGTCGGAGGTGACGAGGTTGATGGAGCCGGCCGTGGCGAAGTCGCCGTAGCGCGCGGAGTACGGGCCCTTGTTCACCTCGACGCGCTCGACGAGCTCGGGGATGACGAAGTTCAGGTCCGAGTAGCCCTGGCCGTGCGCGTGCGTCGGCATGTTGACGGGCACGCCGTCGACCGAGAGCGCGAGGTCGGTGCCGTGGTCGATGTCGAAGCCGCGGAGGAAGTACTGGTTCGCTTTTCCTCCGCCCGCGGTCTGCACCGTGACCAGGCCCGGAGCGACCTCGAGCAGGCTCGCGGCGCTGCGCTTCGGCACGTTCTCGAAGTCTTCCTTCTTCACCGACTGCGTCGAGGCGGCGGCGACGGGGCGCCTCGCAGAGACGGTCGTCTGCGGCTCGCCGGCCTTGACGACCGCGGGCTCCTTCGTCGCCGGAGCTTCGGTGTCGCTCTTCTCGGCGTCCTTCTTCTCCGTGTGGGCAGGCGGCGTCTCGGAGACGCCGTCGTCGTGCGCGTACGCGAGCGACGAGAGCAGCAGCATGACGACGATGGGGCGCAAAGGCATGGAGCACACCGCGAGCGTGAGTGGGACCGCGAAGGAAACCGGAGGGACACTGCTTCCTTCGGAGTCGCTACGGGCCCTGCGGCTGCTCGGTGCGGTGCCACGCGAGGCGGTACGGTGCCTCGGGCTCGATCGACTCGGGGAGTACGAGCTCCGCGAGAACGGGTTTCAGCGCCGGCGCCGGAGCCGCGGCGTGCAGCAGCGCCTTGCCGTGCTCGATGCTCTGGCCGGCGTGCTCGTGGCCGGGCGCTCCGTGGTGATGCGACGGCTTCGACGGCTTCGGAGCCGTCGCGCTCTTCAGCTTCAGCGCGCGCGGCTTCCACAGCACCTTCTCGTCGCGGTGCTCGGCGAGCTGGTGATGAATGGGCAGACCGACCAGCGCCCACGTGAGCAGCGTCGCCGCGGCGAGGCCCAGCGCGAGGCGGTTCCGGTGGAGCACGGCCTGGCGTGTAGCACGCACGGGCAGTTGTACGGAGCCGTGGCCAGATCGGATTCGGGGTGGGGCTTTCACCGGTGGTTCCCCCGGCTGCAAGGGGGGTGCCCCGCGGAACGGGCCCGCGGTCTGGGTTCCGGCGCAACCGTTGCGGCTGAAGGGCGGGTGGCGCATCCCGAGCGCGTGGCTTTCCGTAGGGAGGGCGTGAAGACCTTCGACTACGGTGTGCGTGTGCGCGTGCTCGGGGTGGTGCTGCTCTTCGGTGTTGCGGGCTGCAAGGAGAAGGCGCCGGCCGCGCCGGCCGAGCCGCCGCGCGTGGAGGCCGACGTGAAGCCGGCGTTCGACGGGGCGCCGCGCGAGGTGCCGCCGGCGGTCGCGGCGCTGTGCGGGGCGCTGCACCAGATGCCCGCGGAGCGGAGGGCGGCGTGCTGCCGCGGCTCGCCGGCGCAGCACTTCGGCGGCGAGTGCGCGCGGGTGCTGGCGCTGGCGCTGGAGCAGGGCACCGTCGAGCTCGAGCGCGCCGACGCCTGCGTGAAGGACCTCGTGGCGCTGCACCAGGGCTGCGGCTGGGTGGGGCCGAACGAGGTGGCGCTGCCGGAGTCGTGCGCGGGCGTGGTGGTGGGCCGCATGGCGCAGGGGAAGAAGTGCCGCTCGTCGCTGGAGTGCGTGGCGGGGCTGCGGTGCCTGGGCGCGGGGCCGACGGCGGCGGGCACGTGCGAGAAGCCGGGCGCCGACGGCATGGCGTGCGAGCTGTCGGTCGACGTGCTGGTGTCGTACGCGCGGCAGCCGCTGCCGCCGCACACCGAGTGCGCGGGCTACTGCCAGCGGCACCGGTGCGAGGCGGTGCTGAGCGACGGCGGCGCGTGCACGCTCGACGCGCAGTGCCCGGCGGGGCAGCGGTGCGCCGGCACCTGCGTCGACGGAGCGCGCGGGGCCGCGGGAGATCGATGTGTCCCCGGCGGGTGCGCGGCGGGGCTGCGCTGCATCGGGGGCGTGTGCGACGCGCCGAAGGCGGAGGGCGCCGAGTGCGGGCAGGACGTCGAGTGCCAGGGCGCGTGCCTGGCCGTGGACGGGGGCGGTTCGAAGCGCTGCGGCCCGGCGTGCTAAGGCGGAGCGATGCATCGGTACATCGTCATCGTGCTCGTTGCGTGCAGCAGCGGCGGTTCGCAGCAGGTGACCTCGGCCGGAGCCGTCGTCGACGGCCCGAGCGGCTCGCGCGTCGACGTTCCCGCGGGCGCGGTGACGAGCCCGGTGCGGGTGGACATCACCGTGGCGACCGCCGGGTTCCCGGCGCTGCCGGCCGGGACGGATACGCTGGTCTACGCGGTCACGCCGCACGGCCAGCGGTTCGACGTGCCCGTCACGATCTCGTTCGCTGCGCCGCCGGGCACCCAGACGCTGCTCACCGCGGAGCCGCAGAGCCTCCGCTGGGCTCCGGTGCCTGGCAGCCGCCGCGTCGGCGACCGCCTCGAGGCAAAGGTCTCGCACTTCTCGTACTTCGTCCCGAGCTCGGCTCCGTCGTCGGCACATCCGCGGCTCTTCATCGGCGACGGCTTCGCGCTGCGTGAGCTCGACCTCGCCGACGGCGGCGTGCGCACGCTCGTGAACGGCACCTTCGGTTCGCGCTTCATTACCGGCGTCGCCGTCGACGAGCAGGCCCAGCAGGTCTACTGGCTCGACAACAAGAGCGACGCGCTGTCGCGCGTGCCCTTCGCGGGCGGGGCGATCGAGACCGTGTACACGAGCTCCGATTCGTTCTCGAACCCCGAGGGCCCCGGGATCGACTCGGCGAACGGCATCGTCTACTGGGCCGAGGGCGCGAACATCATGCGCGCGCAGCTCGACGGGGGCGCCGTCGGCGTCTTCGTGGCCGGCGGCACGAACGAGCACATGACCGGCGTCGCGGTCGCCGGGGCGCAGATCTTCTTCGTCTCCGACAGCCCCGACTCGGTCAACCGCGTCAACTGGGACGGAGGGGCACGCGTCGTCCTCCACGCCGTGACCGATCCGACGCGGAATCCACGCGGCCTCGCGTTCGATACTTCTCCCGGCGCGTTGTTCTGGGGCGAAGGCAACCGGGTGATGCACGCCGACCTCGGCGGCGGCGGCGCGACGGCCATCTTCACGGGCACCGGCTACGTGACCGGCGTCACCGTCGACCGCTTCGCGAAGCACGTGTACTGGACGGACAACGTCAGCGACGACGTGAAGCGGGCGGACTACGACGGCTCGGGGGTCACGGTTGTCTACCAGAGCCCGCAGTCGGCGCCGGGGAACCTGCCCGACTCGGGAATGCCGCCCGGCAACTTCACGAACCCGCAGGGCGTCGTGTTCGTGCCGTAGCCGCTCACGCCTCGGCGATGCGCGTCACGAACCAGACGAGGCCGGGTACCACCACGAGCGCCGAGAGCGCCGGCTTCGCGACGAGCCAGCGGCGCTCGGACCTGCGGATGAGGGTGAGCAGCGGCAGCAGCGCCGCGAGCACGGCGAGCTGGCCGGCCTCGACGCCGAGGTTGAAGCCGAGCAGCGTGAGTGGAAGCTGAGAGCTCGCCCCGATCTCCTGCAGGCCGCCCGCGAAGCCGAAGCCGTGCAGCAGCCCGAAGCCGAACGCGATGCGCCAGCGCTTCTCGAGGTCTCTGACGACCAGGTTCTCGATGCCGACGTAGGCGATGCTGAGCGCGATCAGCGGCTCGACCCAGCGCGGGCTCGGCGCGAAGACGCTGAGCACTCCGAGCGCGAGGGTGAGCGAGTGCGCGAGCGTGAAGGCGGTGACGACCTTGAGCACCGCCCGGCGCGGGCGGCCACGAGCACCATGCCGAAGAGGAAGAGCAGGTGGTCCCAGCCGGTGAGGATGTGCTCGACGCCGAGCAGCACGATGCTCGCGAAGCTCGCCTGGGGTGCTTCGAGCGCGAGGCTCGGCGCGCCCGCGTGCAGCACCTGCTGGCCCACGAGGTGACGGTGGCCGGGCGGGAGGTCGGCGAAGAAGCCGAGCGTGAGGCTCTTCGGGGCTGTCGCGCACGACCAGCGCGCGGTGAGCGTCAGGCCGTCGCGGTCGGCGGGCGACCACGATGATTCCTCGAGCCTGCAGCCTGGCGCTTCGATGCGCTCGGCGAGGTTCGGGGTCGCTTCGACTTCGCTTCGCGTGAAGGTGAGCTGGGCCTCGAGGCCGTCGCTCGTCGCTTTGTATTCGCCTTGTGAGAGCCCGACCGCGTGTGCGTGGGCGATTGCGGGAAGCATCGCCAGGATGATCGCCAGCGCCTTCGGTGCGCGCTCAACTGCCCCCTCACCCTGTCCCTCTCCCCTACGGGGGAGAGAGGACTCTTCTCGACCCATCGTGCTCATCGCTGCGCCACCGGCTCTTCGAGCTGCATGCGCAGCGCCGTCGCCTCGCGCTGCAGCCTCGGAGACAGCGCGGCCACTCGCGGGGCCAGCGCCTCGAGCTCGCGCAACGCAGGCTCACGCTCTCCGCGCGCGGCCTGAATCGCCGCGTGCTGGAAGCGCGCCTTCACGTCACCCGTCCCGAGGGCCAGGGCCCTCTCGCTGGCCGCAGCCGCACCGTCGATGTCGCCCGCCCTGTAGAGCGCCCACGCGAGCGCGGCCTCCACCTGAACGTTCGGCCGCACCTTCCGCTCGGCCTTCAGCAGCGCGACCGCGTCGGCCGCGTGCGTGCCCGCCTCCGACCAACCACGCGCGAGGGCGAGCGGGTCGCTCACGCGCCCGAGGCTCTCGGCCTTCGCCCACGCGGCCGCCGCGCCCTCGCTGTCGCCGGCCTCGACGTGCGCCTCGGCGAGCTGCACCCACGTGTCGACGAGCGGGCTCTTCGCGAGCGCCTGCTCGAGCAGCGCGATGGCTCCGCGGTGATCGCCGCGCGCCGAAAGCGCGCGCGCCTTCGCGGCCAGCGCGGGCGGGTACGCCGCCACGCGGGCGAGCGCGAAGTCGAAGCCGGCGACCGCGCCGTCGAGATCGCCGAGCTCGAGCAGCACGAGGCCGAGCTGAACGGCCATCCACGCCTGGGGCTCGGCGTCCCTCGACCAGCCGGCGTCGATGGCGCGCTTGTAGAGCTCCTGGGCGCCGGCGGCGTCGCCGGTGAGCCAGCGCAGGTGCGCGGCGCGGCCGTACGAGGCCAGGTTCGGCTTCAGGTCGAGCATGCGCTGCACGGCGTCGGCCGACGCCTCGATGTCTCCGAGCTCGAGCGTCGCGTCGGACAATGCGGCGAGCGCGAGCAGGTCGTCGTCGCGCTGCGCGAGCGCGGCCTTCGCGGTGTCGCGGGCCTCGGTGAAGCGGTGCTGGTTCAGAGCGACCACGGCCTCGAGCGCGAGCGCCGCGCTGTAACCGGGCTGCAGCGAGAGCGCGATCTTCGCGGCGCCTTCGGCGGACAGGTAGTGCCCGGGATCGCCCGAAGCGCGGGCCTTGCGCGCCCAGAGCTGGCCGAGCACGACCCAGCGGTCGGCGAGCGCGGGGGCAGCCTTCGCCGCATTGGCCGCCGCCGCGAGCTCGCGATCTTCAGCCGGAACCGCGAGCGCGAGCGCGCGAAACTGTTCCACGGTGGGCTGAGCCGCGCCGCTCTGCGGCGGCGGAGACTTCGTGCATGCGACAGCCAGGCAGAGGGAGGTCAGCAGGGCGAGACGCATGCCCTACCTACGGGCACAGCCTCAGTCTGGATTCAGGTCGAGCTTGCGCACGGCCTTCGGGTCGATGCGCAGCTCGAAGTCGTCGCGGTGCGCCGAGACGGTGGCGCCGGGGCGGCGGTTGTCGTTGAGCGCCGCGATGATCTCGTCGGCCGAGCCCTCGCCGATGCCGTGGCCGAAGTAGCGGCCGTCGCCGAGGTAGATGACGTTCTCGCCCTGCCACTCGCCGCGAGCGGGGTCGACCTCGGGGTTCTTGAAGTACGTGTGGTCGCCGGGGAGAAAGCCGGGCAGGTCGCCGACCTTCTTCGAGGCGACGTACGCGGGCGCTTCGTCCGTCCAGCGAAAGAGGCTGAGGCGCGGCTTCTCGAACGCGGCGTCGAAGTCCTTCGCGCCGACGCGGTCGAGCATGGCCTTGTAGAGAATGACGAGGGTGGCGGTGGCGCACTCCATCGCGTACTTGCCGCCGTTCTTGAAGATGTCGTCGATGGCCTCGGAGGGCTTCACGCCGGCGCGCAGCCGCATGCGGCCGCCGAAGCCCTTCGACCAGAGCTGCTCGTTCATCCGGTACTGCCCGTCGCCGGGCTTGTCGGTCCACGCGAAGTCGATTCCGGAGCGCTCGAAGGCGCGGGCGGCACGCACGACCGAGAGCTGCATGCCGGCCTGCTCGAAGCGGGTCTTGCCGAGCGTGGTCTTCACGAGCTTGCCGTCTTCGCGGCGGTAGACGAGGACGTCGCCGGGGTCGACGACTCCGCGCTGGCCGGCGTCGCGCAGCTCGGCCGAGCCGCCAAGCGTCTCGCGCAGATACGACCGGGTCTCGTCAAAGCCGAGGCGGATGGCCATGTGGGCATTGTCGGTACATGCCCGGCGGCCATCCGCCCCGAACAGCTCAACGATTTTTACACGGCATTTCCCAAACTACCGACCACCGACCACCGGCCACCGACTCTCAAGGCGTCGGTTTCCCGTGGCCCTGATCAGAGCCGCGCCACGGGAGCGCGAGCCACGGCGACTCGTTGAGGAACACCTTGTCGTTGTAGTTCACGCCGTCGGCGACGCCGGAGAGCTGCTTCGTGAGCAGGAGCGAGAGCAGCACGTCGGTGACGTCGGCCTGCTCGTGGTTCGTGCCGCCCGTGATGGGCCGGCCGTTGGGGAACGACGAGTCGGTGGCCAGGTCGACGCGGAGCACGTCGCCGGTCGACGAGAGCGGAATCGAGTGCGCGCCCATCGACGGAATGTCGTTGAGGTTGATGGCCGCGATGATGTCGGTGCGGTTCGACTTCGGCGGAGTGATGCCCATCAGCGGGCCGCCCATCGCGTAGAAGCCGGCGAACTCGGCGTCACGAACGATGACGGGGTTCAGGAAGTACGCGCCGAAGTTCTGCACGTCCTTCTTCGGGTGCGTGCGGTTGTACTTGTCCTTGTCCTGGAGGCCGATGACCGCCTCGTTGATCAGCGGGAGGCCGAGGCGCGACACCTGCACCCACGGACCGAACGACTCGATCTCGCCGTTGTGGCGGAGCACGGACACCTGCCGGCGCGACGCCGACGCCCAGATGCCGAGCGTGGTGGCGTTGCCCGGCGTGTTGCCCGGAGCCTGGCCGTTCGCGGTCAGCTTCGTGGTCGGGATCTCGAGCGCGATGGCGTGGCAGTTGAAGCCGGCGACGCCGTCCTGCGCCATGCCGGTGCCGCGCAGACCCGCGAGGTCGAACACGCCGCCGAGGTCGACGTAGAAGCCGTCGTCGCGCGGGCCGGCCCACACGGTGCCTTCGCTGCCGTTGTCACCCATGTTGGTGACGAAGCTCTTCGCGAACGCGTCGTCGTAGTCGGTCTGCGCCGAGCCGTACTGGCCCTTCGTGACGATGCCGTAGGTGCGCGGCCCGATGTTGACCGGAGTCACCCGCACGTCGCGCGCGATGACGGTCGAGCTGTTCCCGACCTTCTTCGTGACGGTGTACGTCTGAATCGGGAAGCCGCCGCCGGCCTGGGCCGAGAGCTGGTAGAAGAACTCCTTGCCGCCGCCCGCGGGCAGGCCGAGGTTGTCGACGGCGACGCGCTGGACCTCCTGGGTGCGGAAGCGAATCTGGTAGGTGACGTCGTCGTTGAGGTTGTCGGCGCCGCGGGCGATGTGAACCTCGTACAGCACGTCGTCGCTGAACGAGTGGAAGTTCGGGCCGCCGCTCGGCTCTTCGAGCGGGTTGTACGCGGCGACGATGTACAGCTTGTCGTGCGTGCCCGGCTTCACCCACGCCCAGAGGTCGGTGTTGTCGGCCGCGGGGTCCTGCGCGATGACCGGCGCTTCGCGGTGGCTCGAGGCGAGAGCCGTGGTGGACAGCAATGCTGCGAACAGTGCAGTTCTCATGATCGGCGTTCCTTTCACTGCTGCTTGTTGATGACGTAGACGGTGCCGCCGCCGTTGGCCGCGGAGTCCGCCCAGATGAACGTGTCCGCGTTGCGGGCACGGTGGAGCCCGGCCGGCTCCGTGAACGCGTCGATGCCGCTCGACACCCGCTCGGGCTCACCGCCCATCACGGGGACGCGCAGCACGGCGTCGGTGCGCTGCTCGGGGTCGCGGGCCGAGATGAGCACGGTCTTCTCGTCCTGCGACAGCGCGACGCCGGCGGGGTAGCCGACGGCGACGCTCGCGAGCAGCACGCTCGCCGAGCCGCCGCTCACCTTGATGAGCCGCGCGTTCTCGCTGTCGGGGTCGGCGGCGTCCATGACGTAGACGGTGCCGTCGGTGGCGACCGCGACGCCCGAGGGGTCGAGAAACGGAGCGTCCTTCGCGACGGCGGTGACGGCTCCACCCGCGAGCGGGAGCTTGAAGACGCCGGCGAGGCCGGTCGCCTTCTCTTTGCCGGTGAAGTAGACGACGTCGCCGCCGGTCTCCTTCGCGATGGCGACGCCGCGCGGGCGATGGCCGGACGCGCCGTCGAGCTTCGCCGGAGTGCCGCCGGTGGTGCTCAGCGTGAACAGCTCACCGCGGTCGAGGACCTCTTCGTCGAGCTGGGCGCCGGGGTCCGAGAGCACGAGGGTGCTGCCGTCGCTCGAGACGTCGATGCCGAACGGCGAGACGAGCGGGTCTCCGCCGGCGAGGCGCTCGGGCGCTGCGGTCGACGGGGCCGCGCTCTTGAAGACGGCGGTGGTGCCGTCTTCGCCTTCGAGGGCGATGAAGTACGCGGTCTTCCCGTCGGGAGACAGCGCAGCGTCGAGTGGGCTCCGGAACGTCGTGGCGCTCGACGTGGCGGCGGGCGTGAGGTCTTTGATGGTCCCGTCGCCCGGGGGCGTGACCATCTCCTTCGTGGTGCATCCGGCCAGCAACCACACAACGGCCAGTGACTGGCCAAGTCGTGTTCGCATCGCACTCCTCCTGTTGAGGTGGGTTGACCTGCGCAGTACGGATGCGTGCGTGAAGTGGATTGGAGTCTTAGAGTCCGAGGCTCCATGACACTGACGCTCACGTTGCTGGTGCTCTCGCAGGTGCAGGTGAACATCCCGCTGCCGCCCATCATCTTTCCGGCGCCGCCGCCGCTCGTGGTGGTGGAGCCGGGAATTCAGGTGGTGCCCGACCTCGATGACGAGGTCTTCGTGGTCGACAGCTGGTACTGGACGCAGCGCGACGGGCGCTGGTTCAAGTCACGCGATCACAAGGGCGGCTGGGTGGTGGTCGACGCGCCGCTCGTGCCGCCCCTCATCGTGAAGCAGCCGCGCGGGAAGTACAAACGGTGGAAGGCGATCGCGAAGCAGGAGCGCCGGGAAGACCGCGCCGAGCGCCGGGAGGACCGCGAGGAGCGCCGCGAAGATCGCGCCGAGCGCCGCGAGGACAAGCAGGAGCGGAAGGAAGACCGGAAAGAGAACAAGGGGCACGGCAAGGGGCGCAAGTAGGGGAGTCGCGTCAGCCCGAGGCGAGCAGCTGAGACAGCCTCTTCGTCGCGAGCCGCATGCGCGTCTTCACGGTACCGAGCGGGGTGCCGGTGCGCGCCGCGATCTCGGACTGCGAGAGACCTTCGCGATACGCGAGCTCGAGAGTCTCGCGCTGATCTTTCGGGAGCTCGAGCAGCGAGCGTTGCAGCGAGCGCTGCAGCCGCTTCGCGTCGAGCTGCTCGTCGGCCGGCGCCTGCGTGGTGGTCTCGGGGCGATCGGCCGCGGACGACGCCGCCGTGCGCGCCTGAGACTCGCGCGTGCGCAGCCGGTCGACGGCGCGCGAGCGGGCGATGGTCACGATCCACACGTCGAACGCCGCGCGCTCGGGCTGGTAGTGCTCGGCCTTGCGCCACGCCTCGAGAAACGCGTCCTGCACGACCTCTTCCGCCTCGGCGCGCGAGCGCAGCACGCGAAGCGCCGCCGCCAGCGCGAGCCCGGCGAACCGCTCGAACAGCGCCGACAGCGCGGTGCGATCACCCTTGGCGAGACGATCCGACAGCTCGCGCGTGTCGGCAGCCGTCGTCATTCACCCCCCGTGACGGGGAAGGTGCGCGCCGCGCAGATGCAGCCCAGGCCCGGCAGGCCGGTGAACGAGTGCGTGGTGCCGCCCTGGCGGACGTCGAGCTCTCCGCGCCAGTACTCGGTGCCGTCGATGTCCTGGTAGCCGCCTTCGAGGAGCAGCACCTGCTCCTCGCCGCCGTGCGTGTGCGTGGGGAACACGGCGCCGGGCTGCAGCTTGAGCAGCACGGTGAACGCGCCGCCCTCGGACGCCTTCGGGCCCGCGTCGACCGGAGCGACCCAGACGCCGGGCGCGAGCTCGGTGTCCCACGTCGCCGGGTCGTCGATGCGCTCGAGCTGCGCGAGCGCCTGATCGACGCTCATGTCGAAGAGCTTCGCGACCTGATTCGCCAGGTGCGCGAACCGGCCGGGCCCGGCGAGCTCCTTCACGAGGGCCTGCAGTGCGCTCTTGGGTGGGGCAGCGAGCTCTTCGGCGAGAGTATCGAGCTCGTCTGCTTCTTTGCGGCAGTCCGCGCAGGTGCGCAGATGCTCCTCCACGCGGCTCACCTCCTCGGGGGAGAGGTGGCCGGCGGTGTAGCCGTACAGCTCGTCGACGACGTGTTCAGCCATGGGTTCACGCTCGAAAAACGTTACGGCCGAGCGCACCGGGCGGATTTCTGACACGCCTTACGGCCGAAGGGTAGAGACTGTTTCCGCGAGCGCAGAGCACCTGGAAGCGCTGATGAAGGCAGGAGGTTTCACAGGTTGATCCCGTCGTCGGCCTAGGCCTTCGGCCTGAACGGCTTCGGAGCCTCGGGCTTCGCCTCGAGGAACGGGCCTCCGATGAGGTCGATGCAGTAGGGAATCGCGGGGAACACGGCCTCGAGGCACTCGCGGATGCTCTTCGGCTTGCCGGGGAGGTTCACGATGAGCGAGGCGCCGCGGATGCCGGCGGTCTGCCGCGAGAGGATGGCGGTGGGCACGAACTTCAGCGAGGTCGCGCGCATCAGCTCTCCGAAGCCCGGCATCATCTTCTGGCACACGGCCTCGGTGGCCTCGGGCGTGACGTCGCGGGGAGCGGGCCCGGTGCCGCCGGTGGTGACGACGAGGCAGCACCCCTCGGCGTCGCACAGCTCGACGAGCGTCTTCTCGATGGTGGCGCGATCGTCGGGGATGAGGCGGTACACCTTCTCCCACGGGCTCGAGAGCCACTCGTTGAAGACGTCTTCGATCGCCTTGCCCGACTTGTCTTCGTAGACTCCGGCGCTGGCGCGGTCGCTGGAGGTCAGAATGCCGATGCGCGCGGTCTTCGTTTGGGACATGGTGCGCGTTCTATATGAGCATCAAGCCCGACAAGTGGATTCGGCGGATGGCGAAAGAGCACGGCATGATCTCGCCGTTCGAGCCCGGGATGGTTCGCGAGTACGAGGGCAAGAAGGCCGTCAGCTTCGGGACGTCGTCGTACGGCTACGACGTGCGCTGCGCCGACGAGTTCAAGGTCTTCACGAACGTGTGGTCGACCGTGGTCGATCCGAAGCACTTCGATCCGAAGTCGTTCGTCGACATCAAGGAACGCGAGTGCATCATTCCTCCGAACTCGTTCGCGCTCGCGCGCACCGTCGAGTACTTCAAGATTCCGCGCGACGTGCTGGTGGTGTGCCTCGGCAAGTCGACGTACGCGCGGTGCGGCATCATCGTGAACGTGACGCCGCTCGAGCCCGAGTGGGAAGGGCACGTGACGCTGGAGTTCTCGAACACGACTCCGCTGCCGGCGCGCATCTACGCGAACGAGGGCGTGGCGCAGATGCTGTTCTTCGGCGCCGACGAGATCTGCGAGACCTCGTACAAAGACCGCGGCGGGAAGTACCAGGGCCAGCAGGGCGTGACGCTGCCGAAGGCGTGAGCGGTGGCCGCCGCGCCCGACAAGCGGAATCAGCAGATTGCCGGAGGCATCTGGGGTCTCGGCATCGTGCTGCCCGGGCTCATGGCGGCGGGCGTGTTCCCGGGCTTCGAGCTGCTGCCTGCTCCAGCGTGGCTGCTGGTCGCGGCGGCCGCGGGAGCCGGAGGCACCATGGTCGCGACGGCTCGGCGCTACGTGGCGTCGGCGGTGATCGGCGCGTTCGCGGGTGCGGGCTGCCTGTTCACGATTCCGCTGTACGTCGCGTGGCGCAGCGAGGTGAGCGACCGGTTCTTCACGATGGAGCTGCTGCTGCCGGCCGCGGTCGTGGCGCTGCCGCTGTTCGGAGTGTGGCGCTGGGTCGACCGCCGGCCCGTCGCGCCGAAGACCGGCAGCTCTGATGCGCTGTTGCTGGCGGCCGCGCGGACCGAGGAGGCTCCCGAGCGCTCGGTCTGCGCGCGGCACCCGCAGACGGTGGCGCGCTGGGCGTGCGGCCGGTGCGGGTCGTTCTTCTGTCCGCTTTGTGCTCGCTACCCGGCGCCGGGCGGGAAGCCGCTGTGCGATGCGTGCGCGCCGGCGGCGTGACGGGCGCCGCTCGACCGACGGCCGGCGGGAAGCGGCGGGGCTCTCCCTCGCGGTCGCGTGCGTTCGATCCACTTGCACCATCGCGCGCACGGAAAGAGCGTGCCACCCGCTCGGCGAACCGGAGCGACCCCGCCGGGCGCGAGGGGTCGCCGGGTCATGAATCAGTTGTTCGATGTCACCAGGAATCTAGTGACACCGCGCAACCCATTCATGGGTCGGCGCCCTGGCCGGCCGGCGAAGCAGGCGTCGTCGAGTCCGCAAACGGCCGTTCGTCGTGACCCGGGTCTCTCCGCCCGCGCGAGTGCCCGAGACGCGCCGCGCCGCTGCTGCGGTCGCACGTTCCGGACGGCGCTCGGGAGCATGGAGGCACGGCGATCACCGAACGTCGCCGTGCGCGCTTCACGGCGCCGCGCGTGGAGGCTCGCCTCCACGCTGAACGGCCTCGACGTACCCCGTCGGCCGGCGGTCGCGGCGTGCGGCGCTACTTCTTCTTCTTCTTCTTCGCCGGAGCAGCCTTCTTCTTCAGCTTCGCCGGCGCTACAGCGTGCGCCTTCGCGGCCCAGGCCTGCAGCGCCTCGGCGTCGTCGTAGAAGCGCTCGGGCACCACGATCCACTCCGCCATCGTCACGGGCTTCTTCATCCCGCCGTACACCCAGGGCTTGCCGCCCAGCGAGATCAGCTCATCACGCAGCGGCCCGTGCTGCAGCTTGAAGACCACCTCGTCGTCCGTGACGATGCCCGCGAACATCCCCCCGTTCGGCGCGAAGAAGCCGTGGCCGCCGAACATCTTCCGCGGCGTGTGCTTCAGGTTCGCGCACGCCTCCGTCAAAAGCTCCAGCGAACGGCTCATCGACGCGTCCTCCTCCTCATGATGCCCTGACAGAGTATCCCGGCGCCGCGGCAACTCGTGGTGGAGATCGCAACGCCTGGAGGCTAGACCACAGCCGCATGAGCCACCGAATCCGCAAAGCGGCCGTCCTCGGTTCCGGAGTCATGGGCAGCGGTATCGCCGGTCACCTCGCGAACGCCGGCATCCCCGTCCTCATGCTCGACCTGAAGAAGGAGTTCGTCGACAACGCGATGACGAACCTGAAGAAGCAGAAGCCCGCGCCGCTGTTCTCGATGGCCGCGCTCCCGCTGATTCAGACGGGCACGTTCGACGCCGACCTGGCCAGGATCTCCGACTGCGACTGGGTCGTCGAGGTCGTCAAAGAGGACATGAAGATCAAGCAGGGGCTCTTCGCCAAGGTCGAGCCGCTCTTGAAGAAAGACGCGATCGTCAGCTCCAACACGTCGGGCCTCAGCATCAAGGGCATGACCGAGGGCCGCAGCGCCTCGTTCAAGCAGCGCTTCCTCGTCACGCACTTCTTCAACCCCGTGCGCTACATGAAGCTGCTCGAGATCGTGCCGGGCGAAGAGACCGACCCCGCCGTCTGGAAGCGGCTCGCCGACTTCGGCGAGCGCGTGCTCGGCAAGGGCATCGTCTACGGCAAGGACACCACGAACTTCATCGCGAACCGCATCGGCACGTTCGGCATGATGCGCATCCTGCAGAAGATGCAGAGCGAGGGCTTCAGCATCGAAGAGATCGACAAGATCTTCGGCCCGCCGCTCGGCCGCCCGAAGTCGGCCGTCTTCCGCACCGCCGACCTCGTCGGCCTCGACACGCTCTTTCACGTCACGAAGAACTGCTACGACTCGCTCGTCAACGACTCCGAGCGCGAGACGTTCAAGCCGCCCGAGTTCCTCACCAAGATGGTCGAGAAGGGCATGCTCGGCGACAAGTCGGGCGGCGGCTTCTACAAGAAAGACAAGAAGGGCGAGGGCGAGAAGCAGATTCTCGCGCTCGACCTGCAGACGCTCGAGTACCGGCCTCAGGCCAAGGTCCGCTACGAGTCGCTCGGCGCCATTCGCGAGATCGAGTCGCTGCCCGAGCGCATCGCCACGTTCGTGAGCCACGGCGACAAGGCGTCGAAGTTCGGCGAGCTCATCTCGCTCGAGACGCTCGCGTACGCGTCGCGCATCCTCACCGAGATCGCCGACGACTACGTCAACGTCGACCGCGCGCTGCGCTGGGGCTTCGCGTGGGACATCGGCCCCTTCGAGACGTGGGACGCCATCGGCGTGAAGAAGGGCCTCGAGCGCATGAAGGCGCTCGGCATCAAGCCCGGCGCCTGGGTCGAAGAGATGGTCGCGAAGGGCCGCGACCGCTTCTACGTGACCGAGGGCACGCACGACACGTACTGGGACGTGCGGTCGAAGTCTCACGCGCGCGTGCCGGTGAACCCGCGCAACGTGACCGTCGAGGTGCTGCGGCGCGGCAACGCGAAGGTGGCCGGCAACGACAGCGCGTCGCTGTGGGACATGGGCGACGGGGCGCTGCTGCTCGAGTTCCACTCGAAGATGAACAGCATCGACGATCAGATCACCGAGCTGATGGAGAAGGCGGTCGAGCTCGGCGAGCAGAAGTTCAAGGCGCTCGTCATCGGCAACGACGGCGCGAACTTCTCGGTCGGCGCGAACATCGGGGCGCTGATGATGGCGATCGGCGGCGGCGAGTGGGACATGGTCCGCGCGATGGTGCGGCGGTTCCAGAACGCGAACCAGGCGCTGCGCTACTCGTCGATTCCCGTCGTGACCGCGCCGTTCGGCATGACGCTCGGCGGCGGCGCCGAGGTGACGATGGCGGGCAACGCGATTCAGGCGAGCGCCGAGACGTACATGGGGCTCGTCGAGGTCGGCGTGGGCTTGATTCCCGGCGGCGGCGGCAACCTGCAGCTCATGCGCAACGTGTTCGGGGCCGCGGCCGGCTCGAAAGACTTCGACGCCCTGCCGTACCTGAAGAAGCTGTTCCTCACCATCGGCGTCGCGAAGGTCGCGACGAGCGCCGAGGAGGCGAGGGAGGCCGGCTTCCTGCTGGCGCAGGACGGCATCTCGATGTCGCGCGACGCGCTGCTGGCGGACGCGAAGGCGCGCGCGCTGGGCATGGCCGACAGCGGGTTCATGCCGCCGCGGCCGGCGACGTTCCTGCTGCCGGGACGCAGCGGGGCGGCGACCATCGACATGCTGCTCTACGACATGGAGCTCAACCACCAGATCAGCGAGCACGACCGGAAGATCGGCCGCAAGCTCGCCACCGTGCTCACCGGCGGCGACACCTCGCCGATGGTGCCGGTCAGCGAGCAGCAGCTGCTCGACCTCGAGCTCGAGGCGTTCCTCTCCCTGTGCGGCGAAGAGAAGACGCAGGCGCGCATCATGCACATGCTCGAGAAGGGCAAGCCGCTGCGGAACTAGGGTCGGCGCTGACCCTGCGTCGCGGCTGACACCGCGCTGATCCTCGTGGCCAAGGGGGGATGCGGCGTGGCCGCCCGCTTGCTCTGGTGCTCTCCCATGAGTGAGAAGCCTGCCCGCAGAGTCCTCCTGGTCGACGACGAAGAGCACGTGACCCGGGCGCTCGAGCGGGCGCTGCGCAAGGAGGGCTACGAGATCACCTCGGTCAACGACCCCCGCGAGGCGCTCGCGCTGCTCAAGACCCAGGCCTTCGACGTCGTCATCAGCGACCACCTGATGCCCGGCATGACCGGCATCGAGTTCACGAAGCTCGTGCGCGACCGCTACCCCGACATGCTGCGGCTCATGCTCACCGGCCAGCCCGACACCGACATGGTCATTCAGGCCATCAACCACGGCGAGGTCTACCGCTTCGTGAAGAAGCCGTGGAACGACCTGGAGCTGAAAGTCACGCTCAGCTTCGCGTTCGAGCACCTCGACACCGTCCGGGAGCAGCGCCGCACCTCGGCCGTCGTTCGCCGTTGGAATTCGATTTTCTGAAGGCATGCGCGATAGTGGCCGCGAGTGCTGCTCGCCGCCGTCTTCGCGCTGGCCGTCACCGCCGCGTCTGAGGAAGACGCCGGCGCCGTCGTCCCCGAAGCGACGATTCCCGAAGACCAGCTCCCGCCGGCGCAGCCCGAGACCGAGCCGCCGGTGCCGGCGCACTACGACAGCGCGCCGCTGAAGCTCGACGGGCGCGTCATCGACTTCTACCCGGACGCCGGCGTGCGCCCTCCCGAGCCGCCGTGGCTCAAGATCCGCGGCAACAAGGTGCTGCCCGACGAGATGTACAGGAACGCGCTGCAGCTGCAGGCGGATGCGGTGCCCGACGCCGCGATGGCCTCGTACATCGAAGAGACGCTGTACGGCTTCCTCGTGAGGAGCGGCTACGAGCTCGCGACCGTCGGCGCCGTGCTCACGAAAGACGGCCACATCGACGTGCAGATCGACGAGGGCCAGCTCGAGAAGGTCGTGTTCACCGGGCGCCTCACGTTCAACACCCTGCGCTTCCGCCTCGAGCTGTTCATCGATCAAGAGGTGTTCAACCGGCCCGCGCTCGAGCGGCAGCTCGCCCGGCTCTCCGAGCGCATCGGGCTCAAGCTGGTGCGCTGGTCGCTCGTGCCGACTCCGAACCCCGACCACATCGGGCCGCAGATCGAGAGCATCGGCAGCATCGAGGGCTTCCAGATTCTGCACTCGCGCAAGCGCTACGAGCTGTGGTTCTTCTTCGAAGAGAAGGAGTGGGACACCGGCGTCGGCCTCGACCTGCGCAGCGGCTACATCGACGGCCTCGAGGTCGGCCTCAACTACCAGGGCATCGGCCGCTACGAAGACCGCTTCCGCATCGCCGCGAGCGGCGGCCTCGGACTGCGCTACCGCATCGAAGACCACGGCCTCTACCCGTGGTTCTCGCGCGCCGCGGTCGAGGGGCAGTGGCACTCGGCGAAGTTCTGGCGGGCGCGCGCGGGCGCGATTCTGCAGACGCAGCTCGTGAACCGGCAGCGCCCGGATCTCGACGTCGAGAAGTTCTTCCAGGCGAGCGCGTACCTGCAGTCGCAGCTCGCGATCGACCTCGGGCGCAGCGCGAGGCTGATCCCCGCGTTCGGCCTGCAGTGGCGCCGCGCCTTCGAGATCGAGCCCACGCCGAACGCGGACCCCGCAGCGATTCCCCCGCCGAACCAGCGCATCCGCGCGTACTTCGACCTCTACGCCGAGTGGGTCATCGACCCCGAGAACCAGCGGTGGGATCGGCAGCACAAGATTCTGCTCAACGGCCGCTACTTCTTCGGCCGCGCGCTCGACCCGTTCACGTCGCCGTTCGACGGCACGCTCACGCACTACGGCTGGTTTCAGTACTACTACCAGAAGGTCTTCGAGTTCGGCTGGCACGACCTCTGGCTCAAGACTCGCGGGCGCGTGCAGTTCGGCGACATTCTGTTCGACGACGAGGAGGCCGTCGGCGAGGTGCTGCGCGGCGTGTTCGGCCGCAGCTTCATGCGCAAGGGCGGCAACATCGACGTCGAGTTCCGCTTCAGCCTGAACCGCGACGTGCTCAAGCTCAGCTTCTTCACCGAGGTCGCGCTCTACGGCGAGGTCTGCCGCCACATCCCGACGAAGGCCGACCCCGGTGCGTGCAAGCTCGTCGCGAAGGACGAAGAGGTCTTGCGCGTCGGCATCTCGGCCGGCCCCGGCGTGCACGCGCTCATTCAGGGCATGTTCCAGATGGACATCTACGCGACCGTCGGCTGGCGCACCCGCTCGGCCGATCTCGCCGACTCGGCGTTCTCGTTCGGCATCACGGCGTTCTTGAACAAGACGTACTGACCATCTACTGACGGCGCGGCGTGCGCGCGGCGCGCTCGGCGAGCTTCTGCTCCAGCCACCCGCGCTTCGTGAAGAAGTCGAGCTTCACCTTGCCGTGCTGGAGCGCGACGCCGACGCCGAGCCCGCGCACGCGCGCCTCGACCGCGCCGGAGGCCCGGCCCTGCGCCAGCTCGAGCTCTCCGCGCGCGGTGACCTCGCCCATCGTGGCCTCGTCGAACCCGAGCACGAGCTTCTTTGGTGTCCCGTTCAGCTCCAGGCCGCGGACCTCGAGCGGAGCGTCGCCGAGCACGATGGGAATGACGAAGGGCACCCGGCCCTTGAGCGCCGCCCTCACGGCGGTGGCGTCGGGCACCCGGAGCTCCCGCGCGGCGATTCGAAACGCCGCGGGCCGCGGCCCCTTCGCGAGGTCGGTCGTGCTGAGCCGCAGCACGCCTTCGAGATGCGGCACGTCGGCGACGACGGCTCCCGGCAGGTGGAGCCGCCCGCTGCTCTCGGTCGACAGCACCTGCCCCGAGAAGCGCGCCGCCAGCGTGCCGTCGAAGCCCGCGCCGTTCTCGTGAATCCACCTCACGCGCGGCAGCGTGAGCTTCACCGCGGTGCCGTCAGAGAGCCTGCCTCCGTGCACGTGGGCGTCGAGCTCGAAGTCGCCGCTGCCCGCGGCGTCGAAGCCGTAGACCTCCGCGAACGCGAGGTCGTCGACGTGCATGCGGAACCGGCCGTCGACGTTCAGGCCGCTCAGCATGCGCAGCTTGTTCGCGCGCACGATCGGCGTCGGCGTGATGACGGTGACGGCTTCGCCGCCGAAGCTCGACGAGAGCTGCGCGTGCCCGACGGTGAGCGTGCCGGGCTCGAGCTTCAGCTCCGCCGGCCCGACCCAGTAGCTCTGCATCGGCACGACCTCGAAGTCGCCGCTCGCGCGCCCGCTGCCGCGCCAGCGGTACTCGCGCACCCACAGCTCGCGCAAGGTGGCGTCGACGCGGTCGAGCTGCACGCTCCACGGCTTGCGCGGCCTGCCGGTGGGAGGCGGCTTCGGCCCGAGCCGGAAGGGGATGACGCCGGCGATGTGGGGAAAGGCGGCGTCGAGCGCGGTACCGAACCGTGCCGCGGCGCCCTTCTCGAAGAACTGCCACGACACGCCCCGGGCGCGGACGTCTTCGGCGTGGAAACGGCGGCGTAACAGCTCGGTGAGGAGGATGTCGGCGCGGGCCTCGTCGATCTCGAGCTCGAACGCGACCGCGGAGGCCGAGAAGCTCAGGCGGAAGTCGCGCACATACACCTCGCCCGGCCACCACGTGACCACGAACCCGTAGCTCATCGCGAACTTCGTCGGGTTCCTGTTGGTGAGCCGCGTGAGGAGCGGGGTCATGACCAGCAGGTTCGCGGCGACGACGTAGAAGAGCCACGGAGAGGCGATCAGCAGGGCGAGCTTCAGCACGCGACGACGCACTGCCGGCGCGGGTGCGAGGTTCGTGCCCTGGCCGCGTTCTCACAAATATGCGTGCGATCCGGCTCGACCTGAGGCATTTGCGTTCCTGGTGCGGCAGATTTCCTCATGAACGAGCCGGCTCCTCCACCGCCTCCGCCTCCGGAGAAGCCAGCGAGCAGTGAACCGGTAGCCCCCGCCCCGCAACCAGCGCCGCCCGCTGGTGCAGGGCAGGGCGCGCAGCCCGGTCAGCCCGGTCAGCCCGGTCAGCCGGGGTCCGGCCGCCGGCGGCGCCGGAGGAGACGCCGCGGCCCGCGCCCGGTCGAGGTGCTCCAGCAGGGGCAGGACATCGCGGCCCAGGTCGCGGGGCTGGCGCAGCGGCGGTTCGGCATCAACGCGCTGCGGCCCGAGCAGGTCGAGGCGATGTCGGCGGTGCTGCAGGGCCGCGACACGCTGGTGGTGATGCCGACGGGCTTCGGCAAGTCGCTCATCTACCAGGTGCCGGCGCTGCTCTCGGCGCGGCCGACCATCGTGGTGTCGCCGTTGATCGCGCTGATGATGGATCAGCAGCAGTCGCTCTTGCGGCGGGGCATTCGCGCGGTGCGGCTCGACTCGACGGTGAGCGGCGACGCGCGGAAAGAGGCGATCGAGCGGATCACGAAGGGCGGGCAGCTGATCATCCTCACCACGCCCGAGACGCTGGAGTCGCCGAAGACGGCCGCCATCTTCGAGGCCGCGAAGCCGGGCCTCATCGCGGTCGACGAGGCGCACTGCATCTCGGAGTGGGGCCACGACTTCCGGCCCGCGTACCTGCGCATCGGCATCGTGCGCACGCGCCTCGGCAAGCCGCCGGTGCTCGCGCTGACCGCGACCGCGACGCCGAAGGTGACCGGCGACATCAGCGTGCGGCTGATGCTCGAGAACCCGCTGGTGGTGAAGGCGCCGCCGCACCGCGAGAACCTGCTGCTGGGCGCCGAGGTCGTGCCGGGGAACCTGAAGCCCGACGCCGCCGCGCGGTGGCTGCGGCGCCTGCCGCGGCCGGGCATCGTGTACTGCGCGACGACGGTCGAGGTGGACAACATCTGGCGCGCGCTGAACCGCGCCCAGATTCCGGCGGCGCGGTACCACGGCAAGATGGCGAAGATCGAGCGTGAGGCGTCGCAGCGGCGCTTCATGAAGCCGTCGAAGCGTATCGTCATGGTCGCGACGAGCGCGTTCGGCATGGGCATCGACAAGCCGAACATCCGCTACATCATTCACTACCAGGCGCCGGGCGCCATCGAGCAGTACGTGCAGGAGGCCGGGCGCGCGGGCCGTGACGGCCTGCCGTCGCACTGCATTCTGTTGTTCGACCCGAAGGACCTCGACACGCACCGCTACCTGCAGCGGCAGTCGCGCGCGAACCTGAACCAGCTCGATCGCGTGGCGGTGGCGCTCGCGGCGTGGGCGGCGAAGGGCGAGCCGGTGACGCTCGACGCGCTGGCGCTGTCGGCCGAGGTGCCGAAGGCGACGTGCAGCTCGCTGGTCACCGAGCTGTACGACGCGGGCATCATCGAGCCCGACCAGGGCGGCATCTCGGCGATGATTCCCGCCAACGAGATCGAAGACGCGGTCAACGACCTCGCCGGCCGGCTCGAGACGAAGCGCCGCGAAGACGAGAAGCGGTTGGGCGAGGTCGCTGCGTACGCGAACAGCGACGACTGCCGGTCTCAGTTCATTCGCAAGTACTTCGGTGAGGGCGACCCGCCCGTGTGCGGCAAGTGCGACCGGTGCTTCGCCATGGGCCGCGGGCAGGGCAAGTTCGAGCCCGAGGAGCAGGAGCAGCAGCTGCCGCACCGCCACGGCCGGGGAGGCCGCCGCGGCCGTGACCGCGACGGCCGTGACCGCGACGACGATCGGCGCGGAGGGAAGCGGCGTCGGCGCGGCCGGCGTGGGCGCGGGCGAGATCGCCACGGAGGTCCGCAGGACGAGCAGCGGCCGCCTCAGGCGGTGCAGGGGCTGCAGCCTCCGGCGCCGGAAGAGGACGACGACGACGACGACGACGAGGTGTTCGTCGGGGAAGCGCAGCCGCTGATCATCGGCGATGCATCGGTGGAGCAGCCCGACGCTCCGCCGATTCCTTCGCAGATCCGGCCGCGGCCGGTGGCGCCGAAGGGCGGGGTGCAGCTGCCCGGCGGCGTGCAGGTTCGCCGGCCGGTGACGGTGCAGCCTCGCGCGGTGACGCCGGGCGCGGCGCCTGCCGCGCCTTCGTCGGGCGGCCAGTCGGGCGAGGCGGTGCGGGCGTGGCGGCGTGCCGATGCTCCGGCGCCGGCGGTGAAGCCTGGCGGCCTCGCGGCGCCGAAGATTCGCGTGTTCGACCCGAGGACCGCGAAGCTGCCTGCCGCAGCGTCCAGCGACGCGCTGCCGGCGGAGCTGCCGCCCGCGCCGAAGCGGTCTGCGCCTCGGCCGGTCGTGGTTCCGAAGCCGGTGACCGTCGCGCCCGAAGCGCCGGCTGCGGCTGCGCCTTCGGTGGAGAAGAAGCCGGCCAAGAAGAAGGCCGCGGCGCCGAAGAAGGCCGCCGCGCCCGCGAAGAAGAAGAGGGCGCCCGCGAAGAAGCCGGCTGCGAAGAAGAAGCGCTGAGCCGAGTGCATGCATCACCGGCGGCCTTGCTCCGGTCAGCGCCTTGCGGCGCGGCTTCGCCGCCCTTCGGGCTGACCTGGCCGCGCACGACCGACGGGCCGACGTGCGACGGCCGGCGGCTTCTCCGCGTTGAGCCCTCTCGAGGCGGAGGGGGTGGACCACGCTCCATCTGGACCACGGATCTCGCGTTTCCTGCTCCATTCTGGTGCAGCGCCGCCGCGCGCGAACCAGGAACCTCAAAACGCTCGGTGTTGAGATCCGTGGTCCATTTGGAGCGTGGTGGCACCCCCTCGCCCCCGAGCTCGGCAACGCGGGCCCAAAGCCCGCTCGCATCCGTGTTGGCCAGTCTCACCACTCCGACCGCCGCGCTGGGCGAGGCCGCATTCGATGTCAGACCTCTGATCAACCATGCACGGATGGGACGAATCCAGATTCTCCTCCTGAAGGACCCCAACCGCGGCTTCCTGCGCGAGCACCACTGCCTCGACGCGCTGAGCTCCAACGTCACCACCACGATCGAGCAGCTGCGAGCCTCAACGCTCGCAGAGCATGCGCTCCGGTGGCTCACCTGGGAGCGCGACATCTGCGCTGCCGATGCCGCGGTCTACGTCTTCAGCAAACGCGTCGTCGACCGCATCGCGCGCCTTGGTCGCAGGCACCCGCGGATGACCGTCGGTCTCACGACCGCCCTCTGGCTCACCGACATGCTGTCGCAACGCCCTGCAATCGATCATTGGGTGATCTCCCACGCGCGGTGGCGGCCCATCTGGCTGCCGCCGCAGGCTCAGGTGCACCTCTCGCGTCACGCGCGCGACGACACGTGGCCCCGGCTCATCGATGGCATCGAGATCAGCGTGTCTCCTCCGCTTCGAGCCGTCCTCGACTGCATCCGGTTCCGCGAGCTGCTCGGCCGCGAGGCCGTCCTCACCGCGCTCCGAGCCGCGTTCGAGCACGACCTCGATCCGAACACGCTCCGTGCCCACGCCCGCATCGAGAGACTCGAGAAGCCGCTGCTGAGCCTCCTGGCCGATGTTACAAGGCGGGGACCATGCCCACCCGCGTCGCCATCGTCTCCACCGCCCGCACTCCCTTCACCCGCGCCCTCAAGGGAGAGCTGAAAGACACGCGCCCCGACACCATGGCGGCCTTCGTCATCAAGGAAGCCTTGGCCCGGGCCCCCGGCGTCAAGCCCGCGGACATCGAAGACGTCGTCCTCGGCTGCGCGATGCCCGAGGCCGAGCAGGGCATGAACGTGGCCCGCCTCGCCTCCCTGCTCGCCGGCCTGCCCGACACCGTGCCGGCCATGACCATCAATCGCTTCTGCTCCTCGGGTGTGCAGAGCATCGCCCAGGTCGCGCAGGCGATCGTCTCGGGCCAGTACGACATCGCCGTCGCCGGCGGCGTCGAGTCGATGACGCTCATCCCCATGGGCGGCAACAAGGTCTCCGCGAACCCCGAGCTCATGGAGAAGTACCCCGAGGTCTACACCTCGATGGGCGCCACCGCCGAGAAGGTCGCCGCCCGCTTCAACGTCAGCCGCGAAGACCAGGACAAGTTCGCCTACGACTCCCAGATGAAGGCCAAGATCGCGCGCACCGAAGGCCGCCTGAAGGACGAGATCGCCCCCATGACGGTCCGCGTCTTCGACGACACCGGCCGCCCGAACGACGTCACGCTCAGCGAAGACACCATCCTCCGCCCCGAGACCACGCTCGAGGGCCTCACCAGGCTCAAGCCCGCGTTCGACCCCAAGGGCACCGTCACTGCCGGCAACGCCTCGCCGCTCACCGACGGCGCCGCCGCCGCGGTCGTGATGAGCGAGGCGAAGGCGAAGGCGCTGGGCTTGAAGCCCCTCGGCTGGTTCATCGACTTCGCCGTCGCCGGCGTGCCGCCCGACATCATGGGCATCGGCCCGGTGCCGGCGACCCGCAAGCTGCTCGAGCGCAACAAGCTGAAGGTCTCCGACATCGACGTCTTCGAGCTCAACGAGGCGTTCGCCGCCCAGAGCGTCTACTGCGTGCGAGAGCTCGGCCTCGACCCCAAGCGCGTGAACCCCAACGGCGGAGCCATCGCGCTCGGCCACCCGCTCGGCGTCTCCGGCACCCGCATGACCGGCACCGTGCTGCGCGAGCTGCAGCGGCGCGGCGGGAAGTACGGCGTCGTCACCATGTGCATCGGCGGCGGCATGGGCGCCGCCGCCCTCGTGCAGGCCGGCTGAGCGCTACCGCCCCGAAAGGGGGCTGCGATATGCCAGGACCTGCAAATGGTCCGTCGCGGTCTCGTCGTGCTCGTCCTCGCGTGCGGAGGCCCTCCGCCCGAGCCGGCGCCTACCTACCAGCTGCCCGACCTCTCGGACGTTCCGCTCGCGGGGCTCGACGACGCCCAGCTGCGCACCTTCGACCGCGGCGACGAGCTGTTCGACCTCTCGCTCCGCGACGCCGACGGCTTGGGGCCGCTCTACACGCACGCCGCGTGCGGCCAGTGCCACGACGGCGCCGCGCGCGGCCCGGGCATGGTGCAGAAGTTCGGAGTCGTCATGGCCGACGGCCACACGCCGGATCCCGATCAGTCGCGCCTCCCCTTCGGCCACACCGAGCGGCCGCTCACCACCGCGGGCGCGACCACGCCGCTGCTCGCGCCGCGCTTCGACCCCGCCGTCAAGATCTCGTTCCGCGTCGGGCCCCCCGTCATGGGCCGCGGCTACCTGGAGGCCGTCGCCGACCAGACGCTGCTCGACCTCGAGGCCGCTCAAGCCACCCGCGGCGACGGCATCCACGGCCGCGCCAACCGCACCACCTGGCAGAGCGAGCCGAACCCCGGCTCTCCGTACCACGCGTACACGAAGGGCTCCGCCGTCATCGGCCGCTTCGGCGTGAAGGCGCGGCTCGCCACGCTCGACGAGGTCACCGCCGACGCCTTTCAGTCGGACATGGGCATCACGAACCCGATGCGGCCCGACGAGCCCAAGAACCCCGACGGCCTCACCGACGACCTGAAGCCGGGCGTCGACGTCGGCCTCGACTCCGTGAACCTGCGCGCCGACTACCTGCGCATGCTCGCCATTCCGCGCCGCGACCTGAAGCCCGAGGGCCGCGCCGCCTTCGAGAAGGCGCGCTGCGACGCCTGCCACGTGCCGAGCCTGCCGACGCGCCCCGACTGGCCGCTCGCCGCCATCGCCGGCAAAGACGCCGCCGTCTTCACCGACCTGCTCCTGCACGACATGGGCACGGCCCTCGCCGACGGCCTCGCCGGTGAAGACGGCAGCGCGGGCGCCCGCGAGTGGCGCACCGCTCCGCTCATCGGCCAGCGCTTCTCGAAGCGCTTCCTGCACGACAGCCGGGCCGGCAGCGTCTCGCAGGCGATCGACGCGCACGAGGGCGAGGGCTCGGAGGCGAACGACTCCATCTCGCGCTACCGCGCGCTTTCCAGCACCGAGCGCGAGGCGCTCATCACCTTCGTGGAGGCCCTGTGAGACACGTACTACTCCTCGCGCTGCTCGCCGCCGCCTGCGGGCCCAAGGCCCCGATGGGGCCCACCGACGCGGAGCAGCGCGAGAAGATCGCGAGCAGCATGCACGCGGCGCTGCTCGAAGAGATCCGCGCGCTGAAGACCGCCGCGCAGGACCTCAAGGGCCACGCTCCGGTGCGCGCCGGCTACGGCTGGGAGCTGCCCGCCGACGCCGACGCCATCGCCGCGATGAAGGCCGACTGGGCGCGGGCGCGCACCGCGTACGAGCACATCGAGGGCGCGATCGCTCCGCTGTTCCCCGAGCTCGATGCCGCGCTCGACGAGCGCTACGACGGCTTCCTCGAGGGCCTCAACGGCATGGGCGACCCCGACGCGTTCGACGGCGAGGGCGTCATCGGCATGCACGCGGTCGAGCGCATCCTCTGGAGCGACTCCATTCCCCCGGGCGTCACGCGCGTCGAGAGCACGCTGCCCGGCTACCGCCCCGCCGCGTGGCCGCAGACCGAGGCCGAGGCCCGCGACTTCAAAGAGAAGCTGGTGACCCAGCTCATCGCCGACGTGCAGAAGCTCGAGACGCAGTGGAGCCCCACCCAGATCGACCTCGCCGGCGCCTTCCAGGGCCTCAAGGACCTCATGGTCGAGCAGCGCGAGAAGGTGAACAACGCGTCGAACGACCTCGAGGAGTCGCGCTACTCGCAGGCGACCATGCGCGACCTGCGCGACAACCTCGACGGCACCCGCACCATCTACGCCATCTTCCAGCCGTGGCTGAAGACGAAGACCATCGGCGACCGCACGGGCACCGACATCGACGCGCGCATCACCGCGGGCTTCGCCACCATCGAGGCCGCGTACGCCGAGGTCTTGGGCGACGCGATTCCCGCGCCCCCCGCGATGTGGAGCGCCGAGATGCCGAAGGCCGAGCACCTCGACACTCCGTTCGGCCGCCTCTACACGAAGGTGCGCGAGGCCACCGACGCGTCGACGCCCGGCAGCGTGGTCGCCGAGATGGGCGAGGCCGGTGTATTGATGGGCTTTCCGGGCTTGTGATCCGCTTGCGTGCTCTTCTTCCAGCGCTGCTCTTTCTCGCCGCCTGCGGCAGGAAGCCCGTCGAGGGCGGGCCCACCACCCCGGTCGACCACTACATCGCCTTCGCGAAGGACTTCGACGGCTACCCGAGCTGGGAGGCCCACAAGCTCGAGAGCAACATCGAGCCGAACGACGTGCACGCCGGCGGCGAGCGCACGCTGTACCTGAGCCGCCGGCCGCCGAGCGGCTCCACCCGCTTCCCCGTCGGCACGCTGATCGTGAAGGCGCTGCCCGGCGTCGGCCGCGTCTTCGCCCGCGTGAAACGCGGAGGTGACTACAATTCTGACAACCCCGGCTGGGAGTGGTTCGAGCTCCAGCACACCGGCCCCGAGACCGTCATCATCGTCTGGCGGGGCATCGGGCCGCCGAGCGGCGAGGGCTACGGCGGCGACCCGAACGGCTGCAACGGCTGCCACGCGGGCTTCGCCGACAACGACTACGTCGGCGCGCCCGACCTCGCGCTGTCCGGCTTCTGATTGGGGTAGCGTCCTTCCGCCATGCGGGCGCCCCTACTCGTCTCCGTCCTCCTGCTGTGCGCGTGCCCGAAGCCGGGCCGCACCGACGCGGGCCCCCTCGACAGCGGCCGCTCCGACGCCGGCTTCGACGCCGGGGTCCGCGACGCCGGGCCGCCGCCGTGCCCTCCCGGCGAGACCCGCTGCCTCATCGGCTGCCGCAACCTGCGCAACGACGAGGAGCACTGCGGCAGCTGCGGCGCGTCGTGCAACGCCAACGAGCACTGCGTCAACAGCATGTGCCGCCCCGACTGCATCGGCGACGTCATCGACTGCGGCGGCCCGCCCATCTGCGTGAACCCGAAGACGAACCCCGAGAACTGCGGCCGGTGCGGCAACGCGTGCACGCAGACCGAGCTCTGCGACGGCGGCAACTGCTGGCAGGTGCCCGGCCGCGCGCTGTGCAACGGCGTCATCACCGACACGCTCACCGACGTCACGAACTGCGGCATGTGCGGCCAGTCGTGCATGGGCTCCGACCGGTGCCAGAAGGGGCTGTGCTGCGCCACGAACCAGCTCAACTGCAGCAACACGTGCGTCGACGCGCTCACCGACCGCAACAACTGCGGCGGCTGCAGCCGCATCTGCGGCTCGAGCCAGGTCTGCAGCAACGGCGTGTGCCTCAACTGCCCCGCGGGCCACCAGCAGTGCAACAACGCGTGCATCGACACGCGCACCGACCCGCAGAACTGCGGCGCGTGCTTCTCGAGCTGCAACAACGCCCAGACGTGCATCAACTCGATGTGCACCTGCCCCGCGGTGCTCACCACCTGCGGCACCGACTGCGTCGACCGCTTCAACAGCGTGTTTCACTGCGGCGCCTGCAACATGCCCTGCGCTGCGGGGCAGCTCTGCGTCGCCGGCGTCTGCACGAACGCTTGCCCCGCGGGCTTCACGCTGTGCTCCGGCCGGTGCGTCGACACCACGAGCTCCAACGCGGCCTGCGGCTCCTGCAGCACCGCGTGCGGCTCCGGCCAGGAGTGCGACGGCGGCTCGTGCGTCTCGTGCGTGGCCGGGCCCGACTCCGACTGCGATCACGACGGCTACACCGTGGCGCAGGGCGACTGCTGCGACACCGCCGGCGGCTGCGCGGGGCTGCCCGATCAGGTGAACCCCGGCGCGTTCGAGGTCCTCGGCAACGGCGTCGACGAGAACTGCAACGGCCTCGTCGACACCGCCGACACCCTCGACGTCGCGCCGTGCGACCTGGCCCTCGCCTCGAACAGCACGAACCCCATCGACGCCGCGAAGGCGCTCGACATCTGCCGCACCTACGACGCCGGCACGTGGGGGCTGATCAGCGCCGAGTGGCAGCTCACGAACGGCCAGGCGCTCTCGTTCGCGGACGGGAAGTCGATTCGCCCCGGCTTCGGCGCGAGCTGGCTCCCGCAGCGCGGCACGCGGCTGCTCGTCATCTCGAGCGGCCTCGCGGCCGACGCGACGCAGACGAGCCCCGGCCCCAACGGCGGGCCGATGATCGAGCAGTCGGAAGAGCAGGGCAGCGTCGCCGACATGAGCGTCGCCTGCCCGGGCGGCACGTGCCTGCAAGACTGGTTCAGCGCGGCGAACCCTCCGGTGAAGCGCGCGAACGAGCTGCCCGAGTCGCCGGTGTGCCCCGCCGGAGCGGCGCTCGACCCCGAGCTCGCGAACGACTCGGTGATGCTCGTGCTGCGCATCCGCGCTCCGACGAACGCGCGCGCGTTCAGCCTCTCGGGCGCGTTCTTCTCGGTCGAGTACCCCGAGTACGTGTGCTCCGACTACAACGACCAGCTCGTGGCGCTGGTCACCACGCCGACGCCGACCTGGCCGCTGCCGAACCCGCCCGACAAGAACCTCGCGACGTTCCGCGACGGCCTGGTTCGCTACCCGGTCGGCATCAACGTCGCCGCCGGCGCCGGCATCTTCGAGGTGTGCGAGCGCCCGGGCTCGAACCTGGCCTGCGACGACATGTACGTGAGCACGCGCTCGTGCTCCGCGGGCCTCCCGCTCCTGAACGGCACGGGCTTCGAGAAGCCGAACAACTTCAGCTGCGCCCAGGGCGGCGCGACGCGGTGGCTCACCGTGCGCGGCAACGTGCGGCCCGGTGAAGACGTCACGCTGCGCCTCGCCATCTGGGACGTCGGCGACCCCGTTCTCGACTCGACCGCGCTGCTCGACGCCTTCCGCTGGGAGCTCAACTCGGTGACCCCCGGCACGGAGTAGCCGACCGGCGGCCGACCCGGAGCGGGGCCGCGGTTTGACATTCACCCCGCGACGGGCGTCTAAGGGCGCCGCCCATGCTCAAGTCCTCGTTCGTCATGGCGGCAGTGATGTGTCTTTCCAGCTGTGCCGCCATGCACTCCGTCACCGGTGATCCGATGTTCCGGCCCACCGAGCCCACGAAGCACGTCGTGCGCGGCCCGAACGTTCCCGAGCCCGAGCCCGACGACAAGCACCTCGACGAGGCCCCGAAGCCGGTGACGGCCGAAGACGAGCTGGCGCCGCTGCCGGCGCCGGTGTCGAAGCAGAAGCCTGGCAAGAAGGTCGCCTCGGCTACTGACGCTCGGTAGCGCCGATGTCGGCGCCGCCGTCGACGACGCGCGGGCGGCGGAAGACGTCGAGGCTCGCGACGCCTCCGTCGGCGAGCGGGCCGGCCGCGCCGTTGTCGATGCAGACGCTGCCGTTCGCGAGCTCGAACGAGCCCGGCTGATACGGGCTCACGTTGCCTCCGAAGATGTTCCCGTTCGTGCCGGTGACGCTCGTCACGATGTCGTTGCCCGGGTCGACGCCGCCGGCTCCGAGCCAGAAGTAGTTGCGGCTGTAAGACGCGAACTGCGTGCAGTAGTTGGTGCCGTCGCCGGCGATGAGCCAGCGCTGGCCGGTGTTGCGCGTGCCGAAGATGTTCGAGGTGAGCTGCTTGCCGATGCCGTTGCCGCAGCGCAGCCCGATCGACGGCCCCGGCTGCGCGAGATCGGGCCTCAGGTCGATGGAGTTCCCGACCACCCACCAGCTCCCGAGGCCCTGCATCTCGATGCCCAGCGTCGCCTGGCCGATGCCGAACGCCGGGCCGGCGACGAAGAGGTTCTGGTACAGCTCGAGCGTGTTGACGCCGGTCGAGAAGACCGCGTTGGTGATGGAGCCCTGCGCCGCCTCGAACTGGTTGCGCTCGATGACGCCGATGACGCCGTTGACGTGGAGCGCCTGTGTGACGCCGCTCGTCGGCGCCGTCACGCGCACGAAGTTGTCGTGAACGCGCAGCCCGGCGCTGCTGAAGACGGCCTCGAGCCACAGGCCGTAGGCGCGCTGCCCGCGCACGTCGAAGTGGTTGTCGTGCACGTCGACGCTGCCCGTGTTCACGTTCTGGATGCGCAGCGGGTACGCGAAGCCGAGGCCGGTGCCGCCGTCGACGACGTTGTTGCGCAGCTCGACGGCCGCCTGCGGGCCGCGAACCTCGAAGCCGATGGCGCCGCCCATGCCTTGAGTGGAGGGCAGGATGACCGTGTTGTTCTCGACCAGGGCGTTCGAGTTCTCGAGCCAGAGGAAGTGCGCGCCGATGGAGGGGTCGTTCGGCACCGAGACGGTCTGCGCCGCTCCGTCGACGACGTTTCCGGCCACTGTCGCGGCCTCACAGGCCTGGATGCGGATGAGCCGGTGGCGGTTGTCGCCGTACGTCGTCCACTTGAAGGTGCTCGACCGCACCTCGACGGGGCGGTTGCCGCAGTTGTCGAAGCGGAAGAGGCCGTCGGCCACCGTGGTGAACAGCTCGCCGACGGTCGCGCCCGAGATCGACAGCAGCGCCGAGTTCCCGAAGCTGCCGAGGACGCGCACCGGCTGGAGGAAACGCATCGGCGGGACCTTGACGCCGGTCACGTGGCCGGAGCTCGAGCTCAGCTGAATCATGTCGAGCGGGCTCTGCGGGTCGGGCGATGGCAGCACCGTGAAGCCGTCGATGGTGAGGTCGGTGCAGCCGGTGCAGGCCACCGTGGAGAAGGTGATGCCGCTGGGGCCGACGTCGAGGTACCGCACGGCGAGGTTGAGCAGCGAGAGGCGCTCGACCGAGGCGGCCTCGAGCGTGGCCGCCGTGGTGGCGGCGGAGGTGTGCGACTCGAGCTCGAGGTTGCGCAGCGTGATGTCTTCTCGCGGGAGCACCGTCGAGCCGCTCAACGACAGCAGTCTGGTCGCCGTCGAGCCCAGCGGCGTGCGCCGCCCGTCGTCGCGCGTCCACCGGGTCGGGCCGCAGTCGACGTAGCCGCCCGCGAGCGTGACGCCGCCGTCGAGCGCGAGCGTGCCCGAGATGACGGTGCCCGCATCCCACAGCAGCGCGATGACGTCGGGCCGCCGCGCCGAGGCCGCGAGCAGCTGCAGGTTCCCCGACGGAGTCGACGGGTAGCGGCCTCCGCCGTCGGCGCCGGGGTAGAAGAACAGCGTCGGCGGCGGCACGCTGACGCACACGCCGTCGGCGCGGCAGGTCTCGTCGAGGCGGCAGTCGCAGGCGACGGAGCAGGGGAACACGCCCGCGTCGCTCGCCGCGGTCGGCCGCAGGTCGCAGACTCCGCCGATGCACATGCGGTCGGCGGGACAGTCGGTGTCGAGGGCGCACGCGCCGTTCGGCACGCAGGCGCCGCCGCTGCACGTGGTGAACGCGGGGCACGTGAGCGACGTGAGGCACTCGGGCTCGCACGCGGCCGTCGCGAGGTTGCAGACGCTGCCGCGCGGGCAGGGCCGCGAGCCGTCGCACAGCGCACGGCATGCGTTCGCGGTGACGTCGCACGCGAGGCCGGCGTCGCAGCCCGGGCTGCACGGGTGCACGCAGGTGAACGTCATGGGGTCGCAGTAGCGCCCGGCGGTGCACGAGCCCGCGGTGCACAGCGGCACGCAGAAGCCGTTGTCGCACCAGCGGCCGACTCCGCACTGCACCGTCGAGGTGCACGTGGCGAACCCCGAGTCCGGCGGCCCGGCATCGGGCGGACCCGCATCGGGCGGACCCGCATCGGGAGGCGGCTCTCCGCCGTCCGGCGTCGGCGGCGGCATGCCCGCATCGAAGCCGGGCCCCATGCCGAGCGTGAGCGGCGACATGCGCGTCACCTCGCCGGGGTTCACGAGCACGTTGTACGCGACGGCGCCCGTGTACCCGGCGCGCGACGCCGACACCGAGTACAGGCCGGCCGGCAGCATCGTGATGCTGAGCTCGCCGTCCGCGGTCACGGTTGCCGCGCGGCCGCCGGCGGTCACCGTCGTGCCGGTGGCGTCGGAGACCGCGGGCACGAAGCGAACGCTGCCCGCGATGCTGCCGGGCGCGGTGCTCGTCTCGAGCTCGAGCAGCACGTCGCGCAGCGTGAGCAGCTCGCCGCCGCGCACCGCCAGCGCGGCCAGCACCTGCGCCTGGTACCCGGAGCGGAAGAAGCCGATCTCGATCGACCCCTCCGGAAGCTGGTCGAGCTCGAACGAGCCGTCGTCGGCCGTGTAGGTGAGGTACGGCCCCTCGGGCACGAACACGACGGTGCCGCGGTGGCCCGAGCGCACGTCTTTCGCCTCTGCGCGCACGGCCCTGCCGCGCACGGTCGCGTTCTCGACCACCAGCACGTCGCCCAGAGAGAGCTGCCGGCCGGGGCCCGCTCCGAGGTCCGAGAGCGAGAGGAGCTTCTGCCGCACGCGCGTACCCTCGACGTAGCGGAAGAGCAGCTTCCCGGTCGCCTGCTCGATGTCCGTCAGCGCGAAGCGGCCGTCGTCGCCGGTGGTGAGCGCGAGGCTCGAGCCGAGCAGCGCCACGGTCGCGCCCTTCGCGGGCTGCCGCTCGGCGCTGCCCGGCACCGCGACGACGACGCGCCCGAACACCGCGCCCGGCGGCACCTCGGGCTCCGGCGGGACGTCGAGGCTCCGCGAGCAACCGTGCACTGCGATGAGCGCGAGACCGCACCACCACGAACGCAGGAGCATGTGCTCCGCGTTCTAGCAGCTTCAACCGACCCCGATCAGCCGCAGCGGCGCCTCGCGCCCGCGCACCTTCACCTCGCCCACGTCGCGGCTCGCGAGGCCCTCGAGCGCGGCGGCCTTCCACACCTCGGAGGTCACGAGCACCGGCTCCGCGTACTTCTTCGTCAGGTCCTGGATGCGCGCGGCCACGTTCACCACGTCGCCGATGTGCGTGTACTCGAGGCGCTCGGGCGAGCCGACGTTGCCGGCGACGAGCTGACCCGTGTGGATGCCGACGCCGATGTCGAGGGGCTCCTCGCCGCGCGAGCTGCGGCGCGCGTTGAGCTCGGTGAGCCGCTTGCGCCACGCCAGCGCGCACCTCACCGCGCGGGCGGGGCCTTCGTGACCGGGGAACACCGCGAGAATGGCGTCGCCGACGAACTTGTCGACGAGGCCGCCGTTCGCGTGCGTCTCGGCGACCGCCTCGGCGAACCACTCGTTGACCCAGGCGACGACGCGGTCGGGAGGCAGCTTGCTCGCGAGCGTGGTGAAGCCGCGCAGGTCGCAGAACACGACGGTCGCCTCGACGAGCGTGCCGCCGAGGCGGCGGTCGGCGGGGTTCTGCGCGATGCGCTCGACTGCGGGGCCGGGCAGGTAACGCGCGAGCGCGTCGCGCTCGAGGCCGCGGCGAATGAGCCAGCGCTGGCGCCACGCGGCGTACGCCGTGAGCACGCCGAACACGACGAACAGCAGCAGGTCGGGGACGATGCCGGGGTCGAGGACCCCGCTCATCCCCAGCGTGAACGTGTAGAGGCCGGCGCTCCACGCGACGAGCGCCACGCTCTGCCACGGCGTGAAGCGCAGGGCGCCGGTCGAAGCGACCAGCGCGAACCCGATGCCGCTGCCGAAGATTTGATGGTTCGCGGCCTCGGGGGCGAGGCGCAGCAGCATCTCGCGGAACGCGAACGTGTTGAGGCACACGAGCAGGGCGTCGATCGCCGACAGCGCCGAGCCCGTGGCAGGCCAGCGGCGCAGCAGCTTCGCGTTGAGCAGCACGACGGCGCAGACGACGCCCCAGCCGATCTGCGTGAAGGACTGCCAGACCGAGCCCTTCCACAGAATCGAGGCGACGAGGGTGCCTCCGCCCGAGAGGAACCACGCGGCGGTGCGAAGCCGCTGCACCGCGACCTCGCGCTCACCGGACTCGTGGTGGAGGAGAGCTTCGACTCCGTCAGACACTCATCGGAGTCAGTACCAGCGCTGGTTGCCCGACACGAGCGTGAAGTTCTTGACCTCGGGCTTCACCTTCACGTTCGGGCCGACGACGGGCGCGCTGATCAGCTGCAGCCGGTCTCTCTGGCCCGCCTTCTCGCCGGGCTTCAGCGCGAGCTGGTACCACGTGCCCATCGTGCGAACGCCGGGCACGCCGGGCGGCGTGCCCTGCAGCTGCTTGATGGTGAACGGCGAGCGCTTGTTGAGGCCCTGCAGCTGCGTGCCCGAGCCCATGCGCGTCGGGATGAAGAGGTACACCGGCTCGCCAGGACGAACCTCGACCTTCTGGCCCTTCTTGATGTTGTCCGAATTGAGCGCCTCCGGCTGCGGGGCGACGATGCCCATCGGGCGGCGAACCTGAGAAGCTCCAGAGATTGCGGTCATTTGAGTGTCATCCTTGCGTGAGTGGGTGTATGTGCGTGTTGTCGCACATGCCCGCGACCAGTTGCGTCAGAACGGTGTCAGGGACTTGAACATCAGCCGCTCGCCGGTCGCGGGGTGCGTGAACGCGAGCGACTCGGCGTGCAGCATGAGGCGCTGACCCTCTGTGCCGTACAGCCGGTCTCCGACGATGGGCGCGCCGAGGCCGTCGCGATGGGCGGAATGAACCCGCAGCTGGTGGGTGCGGCCGGTGCGCGGGAAGAGCGCGACGCGCGTGCGGCCGTCGCGGCGCTCGAGCACCTCCCAGCGGGTGAGCGCGTGGCGGCCGTGCTCGTGGCAGACGACCTGCCGCGGGCGCTGCTCGAGGTCGACGCGCAGCGGCAGCTCGACGGTGCCGCCGTCGCCCTCGACGTCGCCCTCGAGCCAGGCGACGTAGCGCTTCTCGACGCCGTGCCACTGCGCCTGCAGCGCGCGGTACGTGACGCCGTCGAGCGCGGCGAGCAGCACGCCCGAGGTGTCGAGGTCGAGCCGGTGCACGAGCATCGCGTTCGGGTGCTTCGCGCGCAGCCGCTCGAGCACCGAGTCCGACTCCTCTTTCCCCGGCACCGACAGCAGGCCCTCGGGCTTCACGAGCACGGTGAGGTGCGCGTCTTCGTGCAGCGTCTGATACGGCCGCGGCGAAGAGCGGAAGGCGCGGCGCGGCTCGACGTCGAGGCCGCGGAGGAGGAAGGGCAGCACCGGCCCGCACTTGGTGCGGCACGCCGGGTAGAAGGCGCCGTGCACGCGCGCGCCTCCGGGCGGCGGCGGGCCCCACCAGAGCTCGGCGAGGGCCAGGGGCCTCCGCTTCGTGCGGATGGCGTGCTGCAGCAGCTTCACGGCCGCGCACTCGCCGGCGCCCCACGGCGGCTCGCCGGTGGTGAAGAGCTCGCGCAGCCGCTTGCGCTCGCCGAGCCCGTTCTCGAGCACGTACGTGTCGTGGATGCGGCGCATGGCTTCGCGCGAGACGAACCGACGCAGCCGCTCGGCGGCGGCGCGGCGCCGGCCCTGGAGCGACGGCAGCTGCGCGGTCAGCGACTTCACGATGCGGTCGGACTCGGGCTCGATGCGCCTGCGCGCCTCGGCGTCGTAGACGTGCGGCGCCCACTCGCCCTCGAGCTTGCAGTCGCCCGAGAACGCGTGCAGCACGCCGCCGTCTTCGAGCACCAGCACGCCGAACATCTTCCCCTCGTCGAGCGCCGGCAGCCGGGCCATGAGCGCGCGGGCGGCCTCGGCGGCGCGCGGGTCGGGCTCGAGCTCGTCGAAGGGGTTTCGCACGCCGGGGGACTCTACCGCTCACGGGCAGTCGATGATCGGCGCGTCGAACCTGCCGCTGAGCGGGCTTTCGCCCACCGGCGTGCCGCCGTCGGGCAGCAGAAACTGCGGCGTGAGCGTCACGTCGAAGCTGCCGACCACACGGTCGGAGGCGACCGCGTCGATGGTGACCCTGCCGGTGTCCGCCGCCCAGATCTCGACGGCGACGTCCCCCACGCCCCTCGCCCAGGTGACGAACTGTAGAGCTCGCACGCCGACCGTCGCCTCGGCTTTCACGAGGATGGCGTGCCGCGGCGACGGGAGCGCGCCGGCGTTGGCCCCGCAGCCGGGCTGCGTGTAGTCCCAGATGCCGACGAGCACGTGGTCGCGGTCGACGTGCTTCGCGCGCACGTCGACGACCTGAATCGCGCCTTCGCCGGCGAGCGTGGCGGTCGCCGGCGAGCCGCAGGCGACGAGTGCTGCGAGGAAGATGAGTGAGCGCATGCCGCGGACCGCTGCAACGGGTACGCCGGTGGCATGATCCGCGCCGCCGCGGGCTTGCGACGCCGGCCCCGCGCGACGCGCGCGACGCGTGTCCTGTCGGCTGGAGCCGACAAAGCATGGCGGTGCACCGGCGCACCCGTTACCTCGCGGGCCACACTCAACCAGGAGCTCACTCGATGCGAAAGCGGTGGCTCATCACGCTCGCGGGCGTCACGGCGGTAACGGTCTCAGCGCAGCAGGCGACGCAGGACAAGGCGGCGAAGCCGGCGCCGTCGCCGGTGCCGCTCAGGGGCGACAGCAGCTACCTGCCGGTCGACCTCGACAAGAGCTTCGACGAGGTCTTCAAGAAGATGTCGGCCGCCAAGGCGAAGCTCGTGCAGGAGCAGCGCGCCTTCCTCGAGCAGCGCTACGACCTCGCGAACCGGCCGGCGAAGGGCGCCGCGATGACGCGCGGCAAGCCGCTGCAGGCCGGCGTGCGCGTGAAGCTGCCGCAGGGCACGACGTGGGAGCAGCTCGCGGCGCTCGCTCCCGACGACGTGCGCAAGCGCGGGCTGTGGCCCAAGGGCTTCTTGCCGCTGCCGCACCCGAATCACGCCGAGGGCGGCATGCTCTTCCCCGAGATGCACATCAAGGAGGTGCGCCGCCAGGAGAACCGCGACCTCGAGCGCTTCGACCTCGCGTTCGACCTGCCCGAGCACTTCCTGCCCGAGTTCCCGCCCGCCATCTTCCTCACCACGCGGCCCGACCTCGGTGACGTCTCGCAGGGCGAGCTCGTCACGACCCAGAACTTCTACCGCCTCTTCAACGGCGTGCTCACCCCCAAGCAGCTCAACGGGCTGCGCCTGCTCACCTCGCAGTTCCCCCAGCAGCAGTTCAACCTGACGCACGACCGCCGCAGCGCGAAGCCGAGCCTGGGCGTCGCCTGCCTCGACTGCCACGCGAACGGGCACACGAACGCGTCGACGCACCTGGTCGGCGACATCCGCCCGCAGCCGTTTCGCAAGCGCATCGACACGCCGAGCCTCCGCGGAGTCGCGCAGCAGCGCCTGTTCGGCTCGCAGCGCGCGCTGAAGACGGTCGAAGACTTCACGGAGTTCGAGCAGCGCGCGGCCTACTTCGACGGCGACACCGTCATCGCCACGAAGAAGGGCATCAACGTGCTCGATCGCGGCAGCCAGGTGCACGACATGGCCGAGTTCCAGGAGCTCCTCGACTTCCCGCCCGCGCCGAAGCTCGACGTCTTCGGCCGCCTCGTGCCCTCGCTCGCCAGCGAGCAGGAGCTCCGCGGCGAGAAGCTGTTCTACGGCAAGGGCCGCTGCGGCGAGTGCCACATGCCGCCCATCTTCAGCGACAACTTCATGCACGACCTCAAGGTCGAGCGCTTCTACGACCCCGTGCTGATCCGCGGCCGCATGGCGTCGAAGGACGGGCCGATCAAGACGTTTCCCCTGCGCGGCGTGAAAGAGAGCCCGCCGTACCTGCACGACGACCGGCTGCTCACGCTCGACGACACCGTCGAGTTCTTCAACCTCGTGCTCGGCACGCAGCTCAGCGCGCAAGAGAAGGCCGACGTCGTCGCTTTCCTCTACACGCTGTGAGCGTCACCTCGCCTTGAGGTGCCGCGCCGCCTGCCCGAAGCCGGCCGCCGCCTTCTTCAGGTGCTCCGCGGTGTGCGCGGCGCTGAGCTGCGCCCGGATCCGCGCGGCGCCCTCCGGCACCACCGGGTGACAGAACCCGACCGCCCACACGCCCGACTTGTGCAGCAGGTCCGCCGTGCGCTGGCAGATGACCGCGTTGCCGATCATCACCGCCACAGCCGGGTGCATGCCCGGAGCGCACGTGTAGCCCTCGGCCGTCACCGCCTCGCGGAACTGCTTCACGTTCTTCTCGAGCTGCTCGCGCGCCTTCGAGTCCTTCATGCGCTTCACCGCCTCGAGCGCCGCGGCCGCCGCCGCCGGAGCCAGCGCCGTGCACGCGAGGTACGCGCGCGACTTCTGCCGCAGCCACGTCGCGATCTCCTTGCTGCACGCCACGAACCCGCCCGCGCCTCCGCCGAGCGCGTTGCCGAACGTGCCGGTCACCACGTGCGGCTCCCGCGCGATGCCGAGGTGCACGTGCGAGCCGCGGCCCGAGGTGCCGAGCACGCCGAGGCCGTGGCTGTCGTCGACCACCACCAGCGCGTCGTACTTCGCCGCCAGCTCGTAGATCTCGCGCAGCGGAGCGCACTGCCCATCGAGCGCGAACACCCCGTCCGTCGCGATGACGCGGAACCGCGCCGCCCGCGACCGCTTCAGCTTGTCCTCGAGGTGCGCGACGTCGCCGTTGCGGTACGTCAGCACGCGCGCGCGGCACAGGCGCACGCCGTCGGCGGTGCTCGGCCGCACGTGCTCGTCGCAGAACACGAAGTCGCGATCCGACAGCAGCGCTTCGAACAGCCCCGTGTTCGCGTGGTAGCCCGACGCGTAGAGCACGGCGTCTTCCGTGCCGACCCACTTCGCGAGCGCCTTCTCGAGCTCGGCGAACAGCGGCAGGTTGCCCGTCATCATCCGCGTCGAGGCGACGCCGACCCCGTACTTCTTCAGCGCCTCGGCCGCGGCCTTCTTCAGCTCCTCGTCGGTCGACAGCCCGAGGTAGTCGCCGCTCGCGAGGTTCACCGTCTCGCGGCCGTCGAGCGTGATGACCGGCCCCTGCGGCGAATTCACGACGGGCTCGCGGCGCAAGAGGCCCGCCTGGTCGAGGTAGTTCGTCTCGGTCTTGAGGAACTCGGTGAGGGCGCGGCTCATCGTTGCTCCTCCTTCGGCGGGCTGCCCGCGACCACGAACCAGAGCAGCGACGACGCGCAGACCTGCCACGACATGCCCGTCGCGTCCGGCGTCTTCAGGCAGTACGCGTCGACGTCGCGCGCGAGCTGCGCGTCGGTCTTCGGGTCGCCGTGCCTCAAGTGGAAGTCGACGGCGAGCTCGCCCTGGATGCGGTCGAGCTCGCGGCCGACGTCGCGGCGCCACTCGCGCGAGCGGCGCATGATCTCGTAGCGCCGCTCGGTCGGCACCAGCCGCTTCTCGGCGAGCAGGTTCGACACCACCATGTCGAGGTACAGCCCGCAGTCGGCGGCCTCGGTCGCCGGCCGCTTCTGGCAGAACCGCTTCGCCGCCGTCATCATGCACTCGACGCGCAGGCGCTCGGAGCTCGACGCGCACGAGCCCCGCTCGTACACCGCCACGTACTGGTACGCCTGCGACAGCACGTCTCTGCCCGAGCGCTTCACCGCGCCGATGACCTTCTCGAGGTGTTGCTGCCGCGCCTGAGGTGCGTACGTCTGGGCGGGCGCTGCGAGCAGCAGAGCGAGGAGAATCACAGGCGGCCTCTCTCTCTGCGGTACTGCCCGCGGAACACCTTCACGTAGTTCTTGAGGTGCAGCTGGTACGGGTACACCTCGAGCAGGTCGGGGCGGTGCGCCATCCACCCGGGCTCCAGGTAGATGTCGACCGCCTCGAGCCCGAACAGCCGGCTCATCGCGAAGTCGCTCGTCGAGAACGACGGCTCGAGCCCCTCGCCGCCGCGGCCTTCGAGGCCTGCCTCGCTCAGCAGCGCGCCGTAGTGGAAGCCGCGCGTCAAGAGCGTCGCCACCTCGTCGTACCGCTCGACGAACAGCGGAGCGCCCGGCGGCAGCGGCGCCACCGTGAGCTCTTCCGCCGCGAGGTCGAGCCCGTCGAGCTTCACGGGAGCGGACCACCGCTCGGGGTTGCCCGGCGCGCCGGGCTTCTCGACCCAGCAGCTGAAGCTCACGAACGCCTGCGGAGGCAGCTCGCGGTTCGAGCGCTGCTTGCCGAGCTGCTCGAGGTCGTTGCCGAGCCTCCACCGGTCGAGCACCGCTCGCACGTGCGGCAGCGCGCCGCTCTGCGCGAGGAAGCCTTCGGGGTCCTTCGCGAGCTGCCGGCACGCATCCGCCGGAGCGCCCCAGTGAATGACCACCTCGCGGCAGTACGCGGCCGCCGGCTCGTAGCGGCTCTCGAACAACAGCTGCGCGAGCACGTGCTCGAACACCTGCGAGGCGGCCTTCGCGGGGTCGCCGGGCGCCGGCCGGTGCGGCAGGTAGCGGTAGCGGTCTTCGCAGCCGGCTCCGAACAGCGAGGTGCCGCCGGGGTCCGGCAGGCTCACCCAGACGTGGTGCGAGCTGTGCGGCGCCGACGACAGCACCTCGCGCTGCGCCGTGTTGATGGAGTCGAGGCGCGACATGCGCTTCTCGAAGTCCGACTTGAGGCCCGAGACGTAGCCGGGCTCGAAGTAGCGCGCCGCTCCGGCGCCGAAGTGCTCGAGCAGGCGCCACGCGTAGTGCACGAACGGCTCGTCGCGCTGGCGCAGCGTGCAGACGGCGGCGGCCGCGGCGCGCGTCTTGCTCACGCCACAGTCGCCGAGGTCCTTCGCGTAGCCGAGCGCGAAGGCGCGGCGCACCAGCTCGCAGCCGGGCGCGTTGGGGTCGTCGGCCGCGGGCTTCGCCTCGACCTCGGGGCAGAACGACGCGGTGTTGACCGCGACGTTGCGCGTGAACTTGCCCAACAGCTCGAGCGAGCGGGCGTCGATGGTGGCGAGGCCGACGAGCAGGGCGACGCCGACGCAGAGGAAGAGCTGCGGCGTGGGGCCCAGGTCGAACGCGCTGCCCTCGTTCTTGCCGGTGGCGAGGCGCGTCAGCGGGCCGCCGAGGAAGTGGCCCTCGTTCTCGTAGAGCGTGCCGTCGCGCGCGACGCGGAAGTAGGTGGCGCTGGCCTCGCCGAGCCGCCAGAAGCGGAACATCAGCACGCCGACGAGGACGCCGAAGATGCCCGCGAGCAGCAGGGCGTGAGGGCCGCGCGTCGCGAGGCGGTGCGGCGCGAGCACGCCGGACGTCAGCGTCAGCAGCAGCGCTGCGGCCGCGGCGAACAGCGTCACGAGGGTCTTGGAGCCGAGCATCTAGTTGCCGGTCTCTTTCGGCCTGCTGACGACCTGGTCCTCGATCGCGATGCGCCGGTTCTTCGCCTTCGCCGCCGAGACCGCCTGCATCTCGGCCGGACTCAAGAGCCCGGTGAACGGCGGCACCTCCTGGGCGGGCGAGTTGTCGGCGTGCGTGCAGATGACGACGTGGTTCACCAGCTCGGGCCCGTACTTCTTGATCTCCTTGTACGCCGACAGCGCGCGCTGGTACCCGAGCTCGAGGTTCTGCTCCTTCTCGCCGTCGCCGTCGGTGTGCCCGTGGATGACGAGCAGGCGCGACGTCAGCGGGCCGGTGTCGAAGTTCAGCACCGTGCCGGTCTCGTCTTGAAACAGCTTCTGCAGCACACCCGAGCCGTCCTTCGACAGCGTGCTCGCTCCCGACGCGAACAGCACGTCGCCGGGCAGGTTCACCATCTTCACCGTCTGCGTGCCCGTCGTGTCGCTGATGCCGGGCTTCGACTGCCGCGTCTGAATGGCCCACAGGATGATGAAGAAGATCATCACGTTGGTCATCAGGTCGATGTAGATGATCTGCCAGATGTCGAAGGCGCGGCGCGGGCGCGCGGCGCGCGTGCCGACGGGAATCATCGCTGCACCTCGATGACCGCCTTGTTCTCGAAGATCACCTTCAGCGCGCGCGTGAACGTGTCGAAGTCGTAGCCGAGCCCCTTGAGCCGCTGCTCGAAGCGCGTCGCCGAGATCTTGTAGAGCGACGAGAACAGCGCGCCGTACAGCGTGCACTTGAGCGCCAGCGCGAGCTGCGGCGACAGCTGCTCGACCGTGACGACGCTGCCGAGCGAGTCGAACATCGAGATGAGGCCCAGCACCGTGCCCATCAGCCCCAAGAGCGGCATCGCGCCGGACACGAAGTCGAGGTGCGCGGTCGAGTGGTCGTACAGCTCGTGGCACTCGACGTAGTACGAGTACGCGACGTACTCGGCGTACTCGTAGTCCTTGCCCTTCTGCTGCACCGACACCAGGTCGCGCACCAGCGTGTTGTCGGGCAGCTTCAGCGCCATGCCCTTCTCGAGCGGGCCGACCTTGAGCTCGCCGTCCTTGTCTCGCCGCAGCGTGAGCTTGTCCTCGAGGGCGGCGAGGGCCTCCTGCAGCTGCACGGCCTTCGGCGTGAGGTGCTTCGACGAGAAGAAGACGGTGAACGACGACAGCATCAGCTTCCCGATGTCGGCGCCGGTCGCGTAGACGAGCAGCGCGAGCGAGACGAGCAGGAGCGCGATGAAGAAGTTCTCGGTGATGAAGAACACCGCGCCGACCGCGAACAGCCCGAGGAAGCCGAGCAGGCCGATGACGCCGGCGCCGGCGGCCTTCTGGCTCACCGCGAGCGCGCTGCGGTTCATGGCGTCGAAGAAGCCGGAGGTGTCGTTCTGATTCGGGGTGCTCATTTCGTCGTCGCTCCTTGCGTGGCCTGGTCGGCCATCGCTCGCATCTGTGTCATCCGGTCTACGTAGACAGGCCGGTACTCGAGGGCGGTGCGCACCTGGTCGACGGCCACCGCCGCCACGAGCAGCACCGCGCCCGCCACCGCCAGGAGCTTCATCGCCCGCGCCCTCGGCGGAGCGAGCCGCGCCGCGAAGAACGGCGCCAGCCACAGCATCCGGTTGCGCGGCCCGGGCTTGAACAGCTGCACCTCGTCACCCGCCGGCGCGGTCGTCGCGATGCCCTCGAGCAACGTCTTCGAGGTGTCGATGAGCCGCGGCAGGTCGGCGCGGGCGGTGAGGACGCCGGCGTCGCCTCCGCGCTGGAGGTGCAGGTGCTGCAGCAGCGGGTGCAGCGCGAGGTTGAGCGCCGCGAACGCGTCGGCGACCACGGCGCGCGGCCACGCGAGGAAGCGCGCGTGCAGCGCCGAGAAGAGCCGCAGCACCATGCGCGACGGCCACGAGGCGCGCGGGCGGCCGAGCTCGAGCGCGAGCGCGAGCGTGCCGAAGAGGGAGTCGTGCCGCGTGAAGCCGCCCGCGGCGACCATGAGCGGGCCGAACAGGAAGTCCTTCTGCGTCGGGTCGGTGTCGTCGTGGTCGTCTTCGTCGAGGTTCTTCTCGAAGCGGCCGTAGTGCTCGCTGAGCAGGCTCTTCACGACCTCGTAGTCTTCGCGCGTGTTCGAGATGAGCGGCACCGCCTCGTCGAACGGGTGCGGCACCACCCAGCCGAGCGCCGTCGCGTTCTCGCCGAGCAGCCGCGGCATCGAGCCGGCGCGCGGCCGGTCGGCGGCCTTCGCCGCCTTCTTGCGCAGCTTCTCGGCGCGCGCCTCGCGGCCGTCGCTCTCTGGGGAGGGAATGACGAAGCCGAGCGGCAGCTCCTCCATGTTGGCGGTGCGCTCCGGGGCCTCGGGGTCGTCGGGCAGCTCGCCGAGCGCGGCCTCGCGCGCCTTCGCTCCGACGACGATGCGCGGGCGCCCGAGCAGGCCGCCGCCGTAGCTCACGACCTCGAAGCCGGTCTCGGGGAGCCCGGGCAGGAAGAGCGCCTTCTCGAGGAAGCGGCGCTGCAGCACGAGGCCGCCGCGGCGCACGTAGCCCATGAAGTACTTGCGCACCGTCGCGTGCCACTCGTTGCGCGTGTCGGGCGGGCCGTCGACGAGGCGGACGTCGAGCCAGCGCGAGACGTGCTCGCCGAGGCTCGCGAGGAAGAAGCAGCCCCACAGCCCGACGCACGGCACGGCGATGGTGAGCGTCGTGGTCGAGTCGAGGCCCGCCTGCTTGCACGCGAACGCGGTGAGCGTGAACAGCGGGAGCCACAGCACCAGCGCCGAGGCGCGCAGGGCGCACAGCGTGAGCCACGCGCGCAGCGTCTGCCCGAGCGCGTCGTGGCGGATGCGGCCGAGGCCCGAGATCGGCGGACAGACGTACTGCAGGTGGAGCACTCCGAGCGTGCCCCACAGCACCCCGCCGAGCAGCGGCAGCACGAACGGCGGGAAGCTCGCGTCGACGCGCGCCAGCAGCAGGGCGCCGGCGCCGAAGAGCGCCGCCGCGATGAACGCGCTGTACGCCCACGCGCGGCGCGGAGCGCGCGAGAAGAGCCCCCTCTCCCCCGTAGGGGAGAGGGACGGGGTGAGGGGCTCCCCCGAGCGCTTTCGCCTCAGGAGCAGGGCGAGCAACAAGGGAGGCCACGCCAGCAGCAGTGCGAGGCCCGCGAGAAAGGCGGCCAGGACCCTCGGGTCCCCCTGTGCCGCCGCGGTGACGGGCGCCGGCTCGTCGGGCGCCTCGGTCTCGACCGGCCGCTTGTCGAGCAGGCCTCCGCTCGAGACGATCGGCCGCACCAGCTCGGCGATCTGGTGCTGCACCCGGCGGCTGTTGACGTTGCTGCCGCCCACGGCGAGCGTGCCTGCCGCGGCCTTCGTGCCCGTCCACGTCTCGTGGACCTCGTAGCTCAGGCGATCTCCGTCGAGCGTGCCGGTGATGAGGACGTCGACTCCGCCGTCCGTGTGGGCGCCGACGACCGAGACCCGGCTGAAGCGGCCCGCCTCCTTGGCGACCATCTGCTCGAGGCCCGCCGCGTACCAGGGGGCCGAGCCCCTGGCCGCCTGGAAGTCGACTGCGACTCTCGCGCTCGTGCTCGCGGGCTTCGCCGGGGTCGCAACCGCCGGGGTCGCAACCGCCGCGGATGGGGCCGGGGCCGGCGCCTGCTGCGCGGCCTCTGCGGTTCCTGCGTCCGCTGATGACGGTGCTTCTACGGCGGTGGGTGGCGGCGGGGGCGGCGGGGGCGGACGCCTGCGCTTGGGTCGGGCGTCGGCTGAAACGCACACCACTGCGACGAGCAGGCAGAGTGCGCGGTTCATGGCGGGTCTACCGCAGCTCGACGCGGGCTCCGGCAGCGGTGAGAAGCTCTTTGATGCGCAGCGCCTCGACGAGCGGCATCTTCTTCATCACCGTCGACGGCGCAGCGTCGACGAGCTCGCGCGCCGCTTTGAGGTCGATGCCGCAGAGGTTGCGAATCTCTTTGATGACGGTGATCTTGTTCTCGCCCGCGCTCTCGAGCACGACGTTGAACTCGGTCTGCAGCTCACCGCTCGCGTGCCGCGGCGCATCGGCGGCCCCGCGGATGAGGAACTTGAGCAGCGCGTCGTTGATGGCGTTCGGCTGCTCCGCGTGGAGGAACCGCCCGCAGTGATCGAACCCGTGCACCTCGAGCTTCGGGGCGTACTTCTCGGTGCCCGGCACGAGGTCGTGGTAGTGCGTCGAGTCGTCGTCGCGCGAGAACAGCAGCAGCACGTCGCGCTCGATCGGCGGGTACGCGCCGGAGCGGAAGCCGTCTTTCAGCGCCTGGCTGAACACCGCGCGGTACGAGCCCAGCATCGCCTTCGCCGCGCCGGGCTCGTCGAGCGCGTCGGCGAACGGCTTCAGCTCGTCGGCCGAGAAGTGCGCGCGCTCGCGCGTGTACGAGCGGTAGACGCGCATCAGCCGCGCCGCCTTGTCGCTCGAGATGACCAGCTCGGGCAGCCACGGCAGCTGGAAGAAGAGGAAGTACCAGCTCTTCTTCATCAGGTGCGGCGACGTCAGCACGGCGTCGAACATGCGCGCCGGGTGCGGGCAGTTCAGCACCGCGAGCTTGTCGATGAACTGCGGCTTGGTGGCGGCGAGCCGCCACGCGATGGCGCCGCCCCAGGCGTGGCCGACGACGTGCGCGCGCTCCTGGCCGCACGCGTTGATGAGCGCGCCGGCGTCGGTGGCCAGCGTGTCGAGGTCGTACGGGCCCTTCTTGTCGGTGCCCGCGTAGCCGCGCATGTCGGGCGCGACGACGCGCAGGCCGGCCTTGGCCAACGGGTCGATCTGATAGCGCCAGCTCCACCAGTTCTCGGGGAAGCCGTGCAGCAGCACGACGAGCGGGCCCGTGCCCTTCTCGACCCAGTGGTAGGTGACGCCGTTGACGCGCTCCTTCCGGTGCGTGACCTGGAGGTCGGCGGGGACCATCGGGAGACCCGGGATATCACGCCACGAGCGAGATCCACGCGCTCCCGATGGTGAGGAACACGGTGGTGTTCACCGCAGTGACCATCCCACCGTAGCGGTAGACGTCGCCTGTCGAGAAGTAGCCGCTGCCCACGAACAGCACGTTCGCGCTCGAGCCCTGCGGCGTCAGGCACGAGAAGTAGTTCGTCGCGAAGAGCAGCTGGTACGCCATCAGCGCAGGCGCCACCTTCGCCGACACCGCCACCGCGAGGAACACACCGGCCAGCGCGAGCAGGTGCGCCGACTGGCTGACGAAGAAGTAGTGCATGGCGACGTACGCGAGCGTGAGCAGCACGTACACGAGCGGCGGCGGTAGCCCGGCCGTCGCCGTGGCGATTCCTCCGCCGAGCCACTTCATGAACCCGAGCGTGTTCAGCTGCGTCGACAGCGAGAACAGCAGCGAGAACCAGATCCAGATCTCGAGCGCCTCGCCCTCGCGCTTGAACCCGTCTTTCGGGTACGCGCCCGTCAGCACCAGCACCGCGAGCCCCGCGAACGCCACGCCGGTGCGGTCGAGCTTCAGCACGCCCGACAGCGCCCACAGCGCGACCATCGCCACGAACACCGCCGCGGTGATGCGCTCGAGCCGCGTCATCGGCCCGAGCGCGGCGAGCGCCGCCCGCGCCTGCTCCGGAGCGTCGGGCGTGTGCAGCACCGTCGGCCTCATGCGGCGGATCAGCAGCCACGGCACCAGCGCCGCCGAGACCGCGACCGGCACCGACGCGCACAGCGCCCACGAGCCGAACGTGATGGCCACGCCGTGCTCGCTCGCCAGCTTCGCTCCGCCGAGGTTCGCGGCCATCGCGGTGAGCCACAGGCCCGACGAGAGGCTGAGGCCCGCCATCGACGTCATCATCAGGTAGCGCCCGATGCGGTTCCGGCTCTCGTCGGAGCCGAGCGACTGCTGGTTCACGCAGATCGCGCGCAGCACGGGGAACAGCACGCCGCTGCGCGCGGTGTTCGACGGGAACGCCGAGCCGATGAGCAGGTCGGTGAGCACCATGCTGTACGCGAGGCCCAGCGTCGACCTGCCCAGCCGGCGGATGATGAGCCACGCGATGCGGGCGCCCAAGCCCGACTCGAGCATCGCCCGCGAGATGAGGAACGCCGAGACGATGAGCAGGATGAAGTCTTCCGAGAAGCCGGCGAACGCCTCTTTCGTCGACAGCGTCCCCGTCAGCACCGCGGCCGCGGCGCCGATGAGCGCCGCGAGCACGACCGGCACGACGTTGACGACGACGAGCGCGATGACGCTGATGAAGATCGCGAACAGGGCCCACGCGCGCGGCTCGAGGCCGGCCGGCGCGGGCACGAAGAACAGCACCGTGCCGCCGAGGAAGATGAGCGCGAGCTTCAGCGCGCGACCCCCGCCAGCTCCCCTCGCGTCCTCAGCCATGGACCGCGAATATCATTCCGCCGCACACAGCGGTGACGGGTCGGCGGTGCGTGAAGTAGCTTCGTCTCCCCGGTGGTGCGCGCTTCCCTCCTGATCTTCCTCCTCGTCGTCAGCGGCTGCTCCGCCCGCAAGTCGAAGTACCGCGAGCGGGCCGCCCGAGCGGCCTCTGCCGAGAAGAACGCCGTCTCGACCATCGCCGACGTCGGGCTGACCATCGTCTTCTTCGACCTCGGCCAGGCCGACGGCATGCTCGTCTACTACCAGGGCAAGACGCTGCTGATGGACGCCGGCGAGTCCCGCGAGCCCGACGACGCCGACAACTACCACGTCATCGCGAAGACGCTGGAGGAGCTCACCGGCAAGAAGCACCTCGACTACTTCGTGCTCAGCCACTACCACCGAGACCACGTCGGCAAGTCGACCGAGGGCACCGGCCTGTGGGGCGTGCTCGACGACGGCGTCACCATCGACACCATCTTCGACCGCGGCGACATCGTGTACTCCGACAACGCGAAGACCGACGTTCACGAAGACTGGCTGCGCGCGATGCCCGGCTGGCTCGGCTCCGGCAAGGTGAAGGCCCACCGCGCGCTGAAGCTCGGCGACACCATCGACCTCGGGCCCGGCCTCGAGGTGAAGGTCGTCGCGGTCAACGGCAACGGCTTCTTCGAGCGGCTCATGGTCGAGAAGCCGGAGGACCTCAGCATCTGGCCGGCCTCCGAGAACGACTTCTCGGTCGCGCTGAAGCTCACGTACGGCGACTTCGAGCTGTTCACCGGCGGAGACCTCACCGGCTCGACCGCGCACAAGGACTACAAGGGCAACAAAGAGGGCTACCACGACGTCGAGTCGAGCATTGCGGGCAAGGTCGGCGACGTCGAGATCTACCGCGTCAACCACCACGGCTCGCAGTACTCGTCGAACGGCTGCTTCATCAAGGTGCTGCGGCCCGAGGTCAGCATCGTGAGCTCCGGCGAGAACAACTACGGCCACCCGCACGGCAAGGTCTACGACCCGCTGATGGACATCGGCCGCGTGTACATCACCGGCGGCTCCGACCCTCGCGTGAAGGACCACGTGCTCCGCTCCATCGTCGGCGGCGACATCACGGTGCGCGTCGAGGCGAACGGCGGCAAGCGCTTCAGCGTCAACGGGCGCGACTACAAGTCGAAGAGCGACGCCGAAGAAGAGGCGATGCCGGGCCGGGTCGCGCAGTGCGAGATGGCGCCCTGGTGAGGGTCAGTCGCCCGCCGGGGGCTCCGCGGGCTTCGCGCCGAACACGATGCGGGCGTCGTCCGACCAGCCGACGTACGCGAACAGCGCCGCGTTGACGAGAATCGAGAGCCAGGCGCCGGGGGTCTGGCCCCACGAGGCGGCGACTCCGAGCAGCGAGATGACGGCGCGGAAGCCGAAGAACCCGAGGAGCAGGCCGCGCGCCTTCTGGCGCTGCACCGCGAACACGATGATCGCGAGCACGTTCCACACGAGGAGCAGCACCAGCACGGCGATCGCGAACAGCCGGCCCACCTGCTCGTCCCCGGTGCCGTGCGGCAGCTTCGTGGTCTCGCTGAGCTCGTTGAGCGTGATGAACGGGCACAGCAGCGTGCCGGCGGCGACGATGATGAAGCCTCGCGTCTTGGGAATGGGCTGTGCCTCGGCGCCGGCGGTGCGCTTCTGGCACTGCAGGCACAGGCCCGGGCCCCAGCTCGGCGCGAGCTTCACGCACCAGTCGCAGATGAACGTGCCGCAGCGGACACACGGCGTCTCGGCGCGCCGGCTCGGGTGCTCCGCGCAGCGGCCCTCGGGCGTCATCGTGAATGCCGGCCACCCCACCGGCGACTGACGCCCCGACTGCAGGCCGCCGGCCTGCTGTCACTCACGGAGGGCTTCCCACATGACACGCGTCTTCTTTTCGATCGGCATGATCGCCGCCGGCCTCATGCCGCTCGCCGCTACGTTGTTCCTGCTGACTCAGAATTGACCGGCGTGATCGCCTCTCTCGTCCGCTCGTAGCCGACGAGCGGCTTCGAGAGCCCGATGATCTCCGGCAGCGCCGCGGCGTTCACCGACACCGTGCGCCACAGCCGCCGGAAGAACCCCTGCCGCGGCGGCAGCGGCGGTGGCATCGGCAGCTTCGTGAGGTCCACGAAGTGCGTCGTCACCTCGCCGATGCCCTCGAAGTCGTGCACCAGCTTCTCGGCGAGCGCGCGCACCGGCTCGGGCATGCTGGCGACGAGCTCGTCGGTCACCAGCACGTACTCGTTCACCGGCACGCTGTTCTTCAGCATGCGGTGCACCAGGATGACGTCGACGCCCGCGAGCTCGACGTGCTGCTTCACCTTCTGCAGCGCCACGTCGCCCGCGTGCGCCACGAACTTGATCTTCAGGTTCGAGATCTGCTGGCACGACTCGCAGGTGCACGTGTTGTCGGCCGCCATCTGCGTGCGCTTGCCGAGAAACGCCGACCGAATGCGCATCACCGCGTCGGCGAGCTGTTGCCGCTGCTTCACGTCGTCGGTCAGCGGCGCCCACAAGAGCGCGGCGTCGCCCTCGAGCTTCGCGAGCTGCAGCGGCTCTGCGGCGTCGATCACCGCGACGAGCAGGTCGGCCACCACCTGCTGCGCATGCGCGAGGTTCATGCGCGTGAGCTGCATGAAGCGCGTGTACCCGCCGATGTCCGCGATCACGAGCTCTGCTCTCTGAATCTGAGGCGCCGCCACGGCGGCCTAGGCTACCATCGCGTCCGATCGGGGTGGCCCATGGACGACGACGTCAAGAAGCACTCGGTGAAGTTCATCGAGACGACCGGACGGTGGGCCGACGCCGAGCTCTTCAACGAAGACGACGCCTGGGAGTTCATGAAGGACCTGCTCAACGAGTACGCGCGCGCCCGCTCGCGGCTCTCGGACGGGCAGATCATCATCCTGCGCAGCCTCGGCGTCGCGCTCTCGATGCGGCCCGGCTCTCCGCTCTCGGGCTACATCCCCGCGCTCGTCCGCAACTTCGGGCCCAGCCCCATGTCGGACGAAGACCTCCAGGAGCTCGTGCGCTGGGTCTACATGCAGGTCAACGCCGGCGGGGACTTCGAGCCGGCGCGCAAGCCTCCGGTGACCTTGAGCGCCGGGCCGCCCGGCGAGCGCCCGGGCATGCCCAAGAAGCCGCGGTGAAAAACGCTTCCGGGGGAAGTGAATGGCGCCCACAATGGGGCGTCCCATGCGCATGCGCCTGACTTCCCTCGTGGCCGCAGTGGTGGTGGTCCTCTCTCTTCCCGCGCTCGCCGGCCCCGGCCGCGGCAACTCGATTCGCCGCGAGCTCGCCGACTCCGGCGACCGGCTCGACGACGTGCTCGAGAAGCTCGCGCGGGCCCCGGCGGGCTGCCGCGCCAACGTCGAGGGCAGCGTCGGGCAGCTCCTCGACGCCATCGACGCGCTGCGGCCCTCCGATGACGTGTCGAGGTTCGACCAGACGGTGAGCCTGCTCGGCGCGGCCCAGAACATGGCGAAGCTGTCGGGCTGCCCCGACGACGTGGTGCGCGACATGAACCGCGCCGCCGCAGACCTCGCCGACGCCGCGAGAGACGTGCGCCGCCGCCAGCCTCCGGCGCCGCCTCCTCCGCCCGCCGCGCCCGCCGCGGGCTCCGTCGGGTTCGCGACGCCGCAGGTGCAGGACCCGGGCATGCCCGGCCCGATGCTCGTCATCCCCTCCATCGTCTTCAACAACATGCGGGGCCAGCAGGTGTACTTCGCGTGGCACTGGCGGCACGAGAGCGGCCAGTACGGCCCGTGGGAGTCGATGCCGGCGTTCGTCGTCGCGACCCCGCAGTACGTGTGGCCGAACCCGTACAAGCCGCAGATGAACCTCACCACGCTGCGCGGCGCCGACCCGCAGGGAACCGGCCGGTTCGTGGCCCACGCGGGCATCTTCGACATGAGCGGCCGCGAGCTGAACGGCGTCGACGTGCCGTTCACGGTGCGCTACCCGCCGGGCGCGCCGCCGGTGCCGCCGGGCCGCATGCTGCCCGCGAACCCGGGCCTCAACCCGCCGCCACCGCCGGGGCAGCGCGACTGCGGCCTCGGCCTCGACGACCCGGGCTGCAACGTGACCCGCGGCGGCGCCCAGGCGATGCTGAAGGGCGAGTACGACGGCTTCTACGCGTCGCTGCGCGCGCAGCTCTCGGAGTCCGGCCGCGCCGGCATGGTGCGCGACACGCTCAACACGCGGTGGATCACGGCGCGCCAGCTCGGGAACATCCTCGACCTGTTCATCGGTGAGAACAACCGCCTCGACGCCGCCCGCTTCGCGCTGCCGCACGTCACCGACCCGTCGAACGCCTTCGGCTTCGGCACCAAGTTCCTCTCGCAGGCCCGCCAGCGCGAGTACAACCAGCTCGTTTCGGCGCAGCGCTGAAAACAACGTAGTTGCCCCGCCACGCTGTAGGCTGGGCGGCCGGTGTTCCGTCCCAACGTCAAGCTCGTGCTCGAGCCCGGAGCGGGCGCGCGCATCGTCGATGAGGAGAGCCAGCGCACGTTGTCGCTGACTCCGACCGAGGGGCGGATCCTCGCGCTCGTGGTGCCCGGCGCGACGCCCGAGTCGCTCGTGGCCGCGGTGAGGGGCGCGGGCATCGACATCGAGGCGAAGCAGATCGACGCGCTGCTGGCGCGGCTGGCGGCGAACGGGTTCGTCGACTACACGCCGTCTCCCGAGGCTCGCGCGACGCAGGCGGCGCTGCTGCCCGACGACGTGGTGCCGGCGTTTCGCACGGACCTGAAGATCGCGCCCGGCGAGAAGGCCGGGCTGATGCTGGTCACCGACAAGAAGCGCGACCGGAGCTTCACGCTCTACGACTTCGAGGTGCACATCGCGCGGCTGCTCGACGGGCACCACACGGTCGCGCGCGTGATCGAGCTGGCCGCGAAGATCGGCATGCCGGTGACGCCCGAGAGCCTCGGCAAGTTCATCGGGCAGATGAAGGCGTACGGCTTCATTCAAGAGGGCGTGCTCGCGCCACGCGCGTCTGCGGCGGCGGCGTCGGACACGTTCCCCGCCCGGGCGCAGTGGAGCCCCGAGATCCGCGAGCTGTACCAGTCGGCGCTCCGGCAGTTCCGCGCCGGGCGGCCGGGGCACGCGCTCGAGTACCTCGACGCGCTGCTCTCGATTCGCCCCGACACGCCCGAGGCCGCCGACCTGAAGAGCCGCGTGCAGCAGCACCTCGAGTCCGGGCCGGTGATGGAGCTCTCGTTCGAAGATCTGCACGGCGTCGACGAGCCGGTGCCCGAGCTGGTCGCGGCGAGCGAGCCGCTGCTCGGCGGTCGCACGCTCGAGACTCCGAAGCTCGCGCCCGTCGTCGCGACCGACGGGATCCCGGCGAAGTCGCCGCTGGCGAAGACCGTGGTGACGCCGCGGCTGCCGGTGCCGCCGCCCGCTCCGGATCCCCCGAAGCCGACGCCGCTGCTCGAGCCGGAGCCGCTGCAGATCTCGATCGATGCGCCGAGGCGCTCGGCGCCGGTGTTCGCTCCCAGGGCGTCGGCTCCGCTGCCGGCCCCGCGGCCGTCGACGCCGAGGCCCGACGAGCCGGTGGGCACCCGGAAGACCGAGCTGGAGCTCAGCCCCGTTCCGGACGCTCCTCCGCCGTCGGCTCCGAGCTTCTCGCGGAAGACCGAGATGGACTTGAGCCCGGTGCCGGACGTCCCGAAGCCGGAGCCGAGCCCGCCGCTCTCGTCGGCGCCGATCTGGGCGGCCCCGAAGGCTCCGGAGCCCGAGAAGCCGAGGCCGTCGGCGCCCATCTTCGCGAAGCCCCCCAAGGCGGAGGAGCCGGCGGCTCCGTCGTCGTCTCCGCCGAAGCCGGTCGAGCCCGACAGGCCGCGCCCGTCGGCGCCCATCTTCGCGAAGCCTCCCAAGGCGGAGGAGCCGCCGGCTCCGGCGTCGTCTCCGCCGAAGCCGGTCGAGCCCGAGAGGCCCCGCCCGTCGGCGCCGATCTTCGCGAAGCCCCGGCCGTCGCCGGCCGAGCCGCCGAAGACGGAAGAGCCGCCGAAGCCCGCGCCGGAGCCGCCGCCTCCGTCTGCGCCGATCTTCTCGAAGGTCGCGCCGACGGATCCGTCGATGTCTCCGCCGAAGCCGGCGGAGGCCGCGAAGCCGCGCCCCTCGGCGCCCATCTTCGCGAAGCCGCGGCCGTCGCCTGCTGCGCCGCCGAAGGCGGAAGAGCCGATCCCCGAGACGCCGGTGTTTCGACCGAGGAGCGAAAGCGCCGCTCCCCCGCCGGTGGACGAGCCGCCTCCTCCCGCGAAGCCCTCGGCCCCGCAGCCGCGGCAGACCGAGGAGCTCCCGCTGCCGAAGTCGTCGGCCCCGGTGCTCACGCCGAAGACCGACGAGCCGCGCTCGTCTCCTCCGGTGCTCAGGCCGGCCGACGAGCCGCCGCGCCCGTCGGCGCCTCGCAAGACCACCGAGCTGCCGAGCCCCGAGCCCTCGGTCACCGTCTCCGACGAGCTGGCCGCCGAGAAGACGCACGTGGGCGAGCCGCCGAAGCCCGAAGAGGGCTCGCCGCTCGAGGCACGCGAGACGGCGCTCCTGCCGCAGGAGCGCACCCAGATCACGGCGCCGCCCGAGCGCCCCGCGGTCACCGAGCCCGACCTGCCGGCGGCTCCACCGGCGCCGCGCCGCTCGCGCCCCTCGGCGCAGCCGCCCGCCGACGTGATTCCCGCGCCGCGGGCCTCGAAGCCCGACTCGCCGGTTCGCGTCCGCCGCTCTCAGCCCGCGGTGCCCAAGGTCGAAGAGCCGGCGCCGAAGCGCACCGGGCTCTACGCCGGCATCGGCGGTGCCGTCGTCCTCGCGCTGCTCGCGTTTCCCATTCCGGCGACCTCACGCATCGACGTGCAGCTCGTCGCGACTCCGAAGGCCGCGCCGAAGTTCCCCGCCGGCGCCTTCGGCAAGCTCGAGGTCCAGAGCGGCGCGCGCGTCGAGGAGGGCGCCGTCATCGCGACGCTCGACGTCACGAAGCAGAAGGCCGAGAAGGAAGAGCTCACGAAGACCATCGCGCGCCTCGAGCAGGCGGCGCAGCGCGCGCTCGCGAGGTCGAACCCGGCGGCGATCGCGAAGGCGAAGCAGAACGTCGCGAAGGCGAAGACCGAGCTCGCGAAGGCGAAGGCCGGCGTGGCGAAGGCGAGGGACCGCGCGAAGGCCGAGCTCGACGTCGCGCGCAGAGAGGCGGCGCTCGAGCGCGCCGAGCGGTACCTCGTGGCCGTCGACGGCACCGAGAAGGCGCGGCAGCTCAAGCTCGAGGCCACCGCGACGCGCGAGCGGGCGGCGAAGCTGCAGCAGCAGATCGACCGCGCGGTCGTCACGGCGCCGGCGACCGGCGTCTTCGAGCTCGACGCGCTGCCCCCGGCGGGCGCGAACTTCGACGAGGGCACCGAGTTCGGCCGCATCGTGGCCCCGGTGCTGCTCGTGCAGGGCGCTCCGGAAGACGCGACCGACGCGGTGCTGATCAGCGGCGAGAATCGCATTCCGCTCTTCTCGGTCGATCGCAAGCCCGAGGGCCTCACGGTTCCGTTCGAGCGGGGCCTCAAGCCCGGGCCGGCGGTGCTCGAGGTGCCGAAGGGCTACCGGCCGTGGCCGATCGCGCTCCTGTCGCGGTAGCCTGTGCGCGCGGGAGTCGCCCCCGCATCAGCGAACGACCAGTCGAAGGAAGCACACATGAGCACGTTGCACGAAGCGCGGCGGGTGCTGCTCGTCGCCGACCTCACCGGCTACACCAGGGCGGTTCACTCGATGGAGGCGCTGCAGCTCGCGCGGCTCCTCGATCGCTACTACCACGAGCTCGAAGCGGCGATCGTCCAGCACGGCGGGCGCGTCGTGAAGTTCATGGGCGACGCCGTGTTCGCGATCTTCGAAGACGGCGCGGGCCGCCAGGCGGTCGCGTGCGCGAGAGCGCTCGACGGCCTCGTGCGCCAGAGCGAGCTGCCGTGGAACGCGCAGCTCGGCGTGAACATCCACTCGGCGGTGGTGGCCGAGGGAGACCTCGGCGGCCGCTTCGACGTCGTGGGCGCCGGCGTGAACTACCTGTTCCGCATGGGCGGCGGCGGCCTGAACATCAGCGAGCCCGTCTACCGCATGCTGCCCGACGGCGAGCGCGGCGTCTGGCGCAAGGAAAAGCCGCCGGCGACGTATCATCTCGGCCCGTGACGCGCCCCCGCGCCCTGCTGCTCCTCGCGGTGTTCGCATCGGCCGGGGTCTGGGCGTTCACCGTGGGCACCGTGGTCCCGGCGCTGCCGGCCGGGCCGCTCGAGGTCGCGGGCGGCGCGCAGGCGGCGCCACTGATTCTGACGACCCCCGGGCGCCCCGTCGCCGTCTGGGCCGACGAGCGCGACCGCATCTTCCGCGTCTACGCGTCGCGGTTTCACCAAGACACGCTCGACCCGCTCGACGGGCCGGGAGGCCTGTACGTCGGCACGAGCAGCGGCGACGGCTACGGGTTCACCGCCGCGTGGGGCGGCAGCTCGTTTCTGCCCGGCGGGCACGTGCTGGTGGTGTGGCCCGTCGGTGGGCTCCAGGGGCGCAGGCTCGACCTCGACGGAGGGCGCTCGGCGCCGATCATCATCGGGACACCCGGCATCGCCGACCTGCCGTCGCTCGCCTCGAACGGAGACGACTTCCTCCTCGCGTTCGAAGACGAGAGCGTCGCGCCTCCGCGCGTGGTCGCGATGCCGCTGCTGCCGAGCGGGGTCTCGCCGGGCGGCATGAACGTGACGCTGAGCAACGCCGGCGTTCGGGCGACCCACCCGCGCGCGGTCTGGGCCGGGGGCCGCTGGGTCGTCACGTGGATGGAGGGCAACGCGGGCGCCACGGAGGTCGTCGCGCGCGTCGCCGGGCCCGGCGCTCCGGGGCCCATCCGCACACTGTCGGCCGCGGCCGGGGCCGAGTACCCCGAGATCATCGCGCTGCCCGACGGAGGCGCGTTCGTCGCGTTCTTCGAAGGCGGGGGCGGTGCCCTCACCGGGGTGAGCTTCGAGTCGATGGGCCCCCCGGCGACGCTGGTCGCCGATGCCGGCTGGCGGTCGTGGTACGGCTTCACGGAGCAGCGGCCGTCGATGGCGACGTTGAACGGCGAGGTGTGGGTCGCCTGGAGCCGCACCGACCCCGGCCTGTTCGACGATCGGCTGCGCCTCGCGCGCGTTCCCGCGCCGTTCACGGCGGTCGCGACGTCGCGCGTGCGCACCAGCGCTCCGGGCATCGTCTCCGAGCCGTCGCTCGCGACCTTCCAGGGGCGCATGTTCCTGGCCTACGCCGATCGCGACAACATGCACTGGGACTGGGACACCGCCGCCTCGGACGTCGCGGTCGAAGAGCTCGGCTTGAACCTCGCCCCGGTGAGCGCCCGCGGCTACCTCGCGCGCGCGCCCGCGGAGCAGCTCGAACCCGTTCTCGCGAGCGACGGCACGAACCTGTTCGCCGCGTGGACCGAGTACCGCAGGGACGCGGGCTACGACGTCTTCGCGGCGCGGGTGCTCGATCGGAGCCTGGGGGCGCCCCGGCTCGTCGCGACCGGGGCGAGCGGGCAGGTCGAGCCCGCCATCGGCGCCTGGGAGTCGGGTGTGGCCATCGCGTGGACGGAGCTCGCCGCGCGCGAGGTGCGCGTCGCGTTCTTCGACTCGGGCCTCGTGCCGCGCACCGCGACGCAGACCGTCGCCGCCGGCTCGATGGTGATCCCCGACTTTCCGTGCATCGCGGTGGGTGGGCCCACCGTGTTCGTCGCCTTCACCGACGGCGCCGACGTCCGCACGCGGCGCTATTCGCTCGACGGTGTTCCGCTCGAGAGCGCCCAGGTGCTCTGCCCGGGCTGCGTCGGCAACGGCCGGCCGTTCTACGAGCGCACCGCCTGCGCGTTCGGAGGCGGGGAGTTTCTCGTCGCGTGGGTCGACGACCGCGTCGCCGAGCGCGCGATGGTCGCCGCACGCGTGCTGCTCGACGGCGGGCGGCCCGACCCCGGCGGCAAGGTCATCTCGCTGCTCTCGAGGTACCCGGCCGAGCCGACCATCGCGTGGGACGGGCGCCAGTTCCTCGTGGCGTGGCACGACCACCGCAACAGCACCGCGTTCGGAGAGATGTGGGGCTCTCGCTTCCGCGACGGCACCGTCGTGGACGTCGAAGGCCGGCGGCTCGTCAGCGCGAGCGGCGCCGAGCAGGAGTTCCCGCACCTGACGCCGGTGCCGGGCGGGGCGCTGCTGCTCACCTGGTACGACGAGGGCTTTCAGGAGGTGCGCTCGCAGCACCTCATCGACGGCGTCGCCACCGACTTCCCCGGCGAGCCGTTCGACGGCCAGGGGAACCGGGGCATCGCCAGCGCGTCGGTGGCGGGGCGCACGGTGCTGCTCGTGAGCCAGGGCTACGAGTCGCAGACGCCCTCGGGCGCGGTGCGGCTGTACCTGAACACCATCGAGCGCGCGGGCGGCGGCGCGGCGTGCTCGTTTGCGTTCGACTGCGCGAGCGGCAGCTGCGACGGCGGCGCGTGCGCTCCAGTCGAAGGCGGAGCGGGAGGCGGCTCGGCAGGTGGCGCCACCGCAGGCGGCAGCGCGGCAGGAGGCGGAGGCACCGCCGGCGGAGATAGCACCGCTGGCGGCGGCGGCGACGTCGCCCCGCCCTCTGAGCGCAGGCTCGGCGTCGGCTGCGGCTGTGACTCGACGGGCGACACCGCGCTGCTGCTGCTCACGCTGGTGTTCACCGGGCACTCGAGAAGGCGAAGAACCTCGAGTCGGGTGAGGTACATTGTACCCGCATGACCACTGCGCTGGTGATGGTGCTGATCACGGCCGCCAAAGAGCCCTGGAGCGTCCTCGACATCGCCGACGGCTCTGCGAACGCGTACCACTTCAAGCGGAGCGGCACGAAGGTCGACTTCGAGTACGTGCCCGTGAAGCCCGAAGAGAGCTCCAGCGGCACGTACAGCGGCGGGCCTCCGCGGAGAGAGACGCTCGACGCCGGCGACAAGCGGCTCAACGAGCTGTGGGCCACGCTGCAGAAGCTCGAGGCGGACAAGTCGAAGCAGCAGGCCGAGCGCGGCATGGGCACGGCCCGCATCGCGTGGGCCGACGGCGCCGGCGTGAAGCACGACTTCATCGTGAAGATGGGGCCCGACGTGACCGCGCTGGTCGAGCAGCTGAAGAGGTTCGGTCAGAGCCGGTAGACGTTGCCGGCGCCGTCGCCGAGCAGGCCCGGCGCGAGCGCGCTCACGATCGGCACGCTCCAGCCCTTCGGCCGCACGACTGCGCCGTCGCGGCGCACCTCGATGAGCCCGCCGCCCTGCGTGCCGAAGCGCACCACGCCCGCGAGCGCCAGCGCCGCGCCGGGGTTCCCCTCGTTCGCGCGCGGCTCGAGGAAGCGCAGCGCCCGCACCTCGCGGCCCGGCTGAACGTCGACCAGCCCGCCGTTGTCGGTCAGCGCCAGCACGCCGCGCCCGTAGGGCGCCAGCGCCAGCACCACGTTCGTCGACGACGCCTCGGGCCCGAACACCAGCGGGTGCCACGCGCCGCCCGCCTCGTAGACGCCCGAGGGCGTGCCGACCCACAGCGCTCCGCCGCTCACCGCCAGCGCCGTCACGCGCAGCGTCTTACCCTCGGGCTCGAAGTTCCTGTACACGCCGCGCACCGTGCCGGCGATCAGCGCGCCCTCGTGCACCAGCAGCGCCTCGGCCGCGATGCCCGGCAGCTGCAGGCCGTGCAGCTCGCCGTCGAGCCCATACTCGAGCACGCCGCCGTACGTCGCCGCGTACACGCAGCCGCCGTGCTCGATGAGCGCGTTCACGAACTGCTGCCGGCCGTTGCCCTCGAGCTGCTTCGTGGAGCGGAAGACTCCGCGGTCGAACGTGCCCGCCCACACCGCGCCGTCGCTCGCCGTCAGCAGCGCCGTCACGCGCGTGCCCAGCGACGCGATCTGCTGCAGCGCCACCGGCTCCGTCTCGGCGACCTCGCGCGGCGCTGCGGCCGGCAGCTCGGCGGGACGCGTGAGCACCGGAACTGCGAGGTGCTTGAGGCGGTCGTGCTTCCACACCACCAGCCCGGCGAGCACCGCCACCGCGAGCGCGAGCTTCCTCACTTGCGCTTCCGGTTGTAGCCGAGGCCCAGGGCGAGGAACGCACCCAGCGCGATCAGCACGGTGTACGGCTTCTTCTGAACCTGAACCTCGTAGCCGCGCCGCGAGACGTTGCCCGCCGCGTCGCTCGCCACGATCTCGAGCTTCTGCACGCCGGTCACGCCCTCGGGCACGTGCAGCGTCGCCGCGTAGACGCCGAGCGGGCCCTGCAGCTGTGCGAACACGGTCTCGCCCCACGGAGCGTGCACCAGCACCTCCTTCGTCTCCATCGCGGCCTTCAGCGCGTTCGCGTCGAGCTTCACGTCGCCGAGCGCCAGCGCCGGCTTCAGCTTCAGCGTGTACGGGTGGCCCGGCACCATCGACGGATCCGCCGACACCACGGCGACCGCGGACGGCGTCGTGTCCACCCGCAGCGGCGAGGTGCGCTTCTCGACCGCGCCGCTCTCGTGCTGCACCTCGATGGCCACGTCGTACGAGCCGTCGGGGAAGCCGCTCGGCACCAGGAACCGCAGCACGTACTCGCCGCTCGCGCGATCGAACGCCGCGTCGCGCGTCACCGTCTCGAACGGCAGCCGCACCCGCACCGCGCGCGCCGTCGGGGCCGCCTTCACGCGCAGCTCCGGGTCGCCCGGCTTCACCCGCGAGGGCAGCACCTCGAGCTCGGCGTCGCCGAAGATGCCCTCGTACTTCACGCCCTCGGGCAGCTCGTTCGGCACGAGCATCTGGGTGAGCGGCAGCTTCGGGTCGACGAGCAGCTCGCGCTCGACCGCGACGAACGACGTGTACTGCGTGATGAGCTTGAACTTGAGGCCGAGCTGGGTGATCGCCTCCTGGCGATCGGCGTCGACCGACGGCTCGGCCCACGTCAGCGAGTCGATCTTCCGCCGCGCCCAGAGCGTGCCCAACACCGGCGGGCCGCTCGCCTGCTGCGCCAGCTCGATGGGAAGCTCCTTCGACCACGGCGCCCCCGCGTACCGGCCGGTGAGGCGCACCTTGCCGGTCTTGCCGCCGGTCGAAGGCGAAGCCTGAGACGACGGCTGCCGCCCCCAGGCAGAGACGACCTTGCCCACGATGACGAGCGGCTGGCCCGCCATCAGGTCGGGCAGCGCCTCGGGCTGGCGGTCGGTGACGGCGATGCCGTCGAACTCGACCGAGAGGTCGGTGAGCACGGGCCGGTCGAGGCGCTTGTAGAGGCGCTCGACCGCCGGCTCGATCTTCTCGTACGGCCCGACCACGTCCGAGGCGCCGCGCCCTTCGCGGCCCATGCCCTCGATGAGGTACCGGTTCACCGACGAGCCGATGCCGAAGCCGAACACGCGCGCGCGGTCGCGGTAGGCCTTCGTCGCCTGCAGAATCTCCTGCTCGTTGCCGATGAAGCCGTCGGTGCAGAACACCACCATGCGCAGGCGCTTCGGGTCGGACGGAGGGCTCAGCGCCGCGTAGATGCCCTTCATCATCTCGGTGCCGCCGCCGCCCGACATGCGGCCGAGCCAGCGCTTCGCGGCCTCGACGTTCTCTCTCGTGTTGAGCAGCGGCTTGTCGCTCATCTGCTCGGTGTTCGACGCGAACGCGACGACCTGAAACGTGTCCTCCGGGCCCATGCGGTCGAGCGCGGCGTTCACCAGGCCCTTCGCGGTGTCGAGCGGCTGGCCGCCCATCGAGCCCGAGACGTCGACGAGGAACACCATCTCTTTCGGGCGCACCGTCGTCTGCTCCACCTCGGCGGGCGGCTGCAGCATCAGCATCACGTACTGCTCGCCCCGGTCGTTCTCGGTGAGCGCGTGCGCGCTCGGCTGCGCGCCGGCGGGAGCCCAGGTCAGCACGAAGTCCTTGTTCGGGCGGCGGTCTGCTTCCCCGAGCGCCACGAGCCGCGCGCCGTCGCCGGTGAGGCCGGTGACGACGTCGTGCCACTTCGCCGCGACGTCCGCGAACGCGGCGCCCGGCACGAGCTGCACCGTGATGTCGACGTCGTTCACGCTGTGCACCGCCTCGGGCACCGTGGGCGGCGTGACCTTCGCGGCGTCGGCGACCCGACCGGCCGGGTTGTAGCGGGGGCCGATCGTGGTGGGGAACACGAACTGGTACCGGCCGTCGTCGAGCGGCACCTCGTGCACGTAGCGGATGACGACGGCGACGGTCTCGCCGGGCGGGATGTTGGCGACCGACTGGGTGAAGAGGTTGGGGCGCTCCTGCTCGGTGAGCGCGGCGGTGCGGCCTTCGCTCTTCGCCGCCTCGTACGTCTTCTTCGCCTCCTCTTTCTTCTGCACCTGGCTGTAGACGATGCGCTTCCCGATGCGGAAGTACATGTCGGTCACCGCCGCGTTCGCCGGCAGCGGAAACGCGTAGACCGCCTCGAGGCGGTCGGTGCTCGGGTTCTTGTAGAGCTGCGTGACCTCGACGCGCGCGATGCTGCCCGAGACCTTCGCGCTCACGCGCGTGTGCTGCAGCGCGAAGTTCACCTCGGGCTTGCCGTCGTCGCCCGGCCTCGACGACAGCGTCGGCGCCGGCTGCACGTCCATCGACTTCAGCGACGGCCGTGCGGGCACGACCCCCTGGCGGATGTCGGCGAACGCCGGCGGCGCCGGCACCTGCTCGACGAGCGGCTGCGCGAGCGGCTCGGGGGCCGGTGACGAAGAGAGCTTCTGGCAAGCGACGAGGGCGAAGAGAGCGAGGGAGGCACGTGACATGCGCGCCGGACATCAGCAACGGCTGTGCCCCCGGGTGAGCGCCGCGAATCCGGCCGCTTCGCAAGAGTGCTACGAGGTGTGGCAACCGCGATCGTGGCCGTGGGCCCAACCCCTCTATTCCACGTGGCGCAGCGGGCACACGCGATGCAGCCTCGAGCGGCGGAGGCAGAACATCATGAAAGCAATTCTCATCTCGGCCGCGCTCATCGCACCGGTGATCGCGCTCGCAGCAGACGACAAGACGAAGAACCAGACGAAGGCGGAGACGAAGGCCGACATCCGCGATGCCCAGAAGGACGCCAGGGACGCGGTGAAGAAGGCCACCGGTGGCACGGCGGCGAAGACCGAAGCGCTGAGCCAGTCGGAGCTCCTCAACAAGCTCCACAAGGTCAGCGTCAGCCACACGGAGATGGGCAACCTCGCCCAGACCCACGCGAAGAGCGACAAGGTGATGAAGCTCGGCGAGAAGATGGCGAAGGACTTCACCGACGTCGATCAGAAGGTGATCGGCTACGCGAAGGACAACAACATCGTTCTCTCCGACGCGGTGGGCATGATGAAGGACAAGGCGAAGGCCGGCGCCAAGAACGAGTGGGCGGACCTCGGCAAGCTGCAGGGCGAGGCGTTCGACGAGAAGTTCCTGTCGGCGACCATCGACGGCTGCCAGCGCTTCGTGAGCACGCTCGAGGCCGCCAAGGGCAAGTACGACATGGGCTTCGACCGCGTGCTCGAGAGCGCGATCGACACCTTCAAGTCGTACGAGAAGGCCGCGACCGACCTGCAGAAGAACTACGCACCGGCGACTTAGAGTCGACGTTCACTACACGTCGGTGCGCAGTGAAGCGCACGACTGGGATGACCGGTCGTGCGCTTCCGTCTTGCGGGTCACGGCCGAAGGCGCAGAACGGCGTGGTTCACCGAGATGACGAGGGTGCCCCCGTCTTCGAGCGCGACATCGGTCGGGCTGTCGGCGAGGTGCGCCACGGTCGAGACCTCGCCGGCTGGCGTGACGCGGCGCACGGTCCGGTTGCCGGACTCGACGACGAACAGATCTCCCGACGGCCCGACCGCCGCCCCTCGTATCGTGTTGAACCTCGCGGTGGTGGCGCCGGGTCCATCGGCGTACCCTCGCCGGTCAGGGGCTCCCGCCGCCACGAAGACCCCGCCGTCGCCGAAGACGCGGGTCACCGTGCGCACTTCTCCCAGCCACGCGCCGCCGTTGACGTCGTCGACCGCCACGGTCGCGTAGACGGTGCCCGGCTCGACCGGCGTCGAGCCCCCGTCGCTCGGGTCGCCCAGCCAGAGCTGGTGCGGCGCGCCGAGCTGAAGGCAGGCCAGCCTCTCGCCGCGCGTGTCGAACGCCCAGCACCCCGGCAGGAGCCACGGTTCGCCGGCGTCGGGCCGCAGGATGCGATGCGTGCCGGTCGGGGTCGAACCGACGAGACCGACGCCACGAACGACGCCGAGATCGCTGAACACCCCGCCGTCGGGCAGTGCGAACCACGACGACACCTGGCCGCCGACCACGAGCCGCAGGTCGCCACTGCCGCCCGCGACCCAGACCTCTCCGTTCGGGCCGGCCGCGAGCTTTCTGGGAAGCCAGAGCCCGGAGCCGGCGACCGGGCCGTCGGCGACGGGCAGCCTCGGCCCCGGCCCGGCGAGGCGAGTCGTCGCGCCGCTGGGGTCGAGCACCACCAGGCCCGCGCCTTCTTCGAGAGAGGAGAGGGCGACCACCCAGCGGTCGCCGGGGTACGTGTCGAGATCTCGAATGAAGCTCCCCGAAGGTGCGGTCCAGCTCGAGACCACCGCGCCGGCGCCGCTCAGCACCACGACGCCGGTCTCCGTCGCGGCGGCGAGCCTCCCCGTGTTCGACGCCGCGACGCGGCGCAGGCCGGCCATCGGCAGAACCGTGCGCACGCCGCCGTCGGGCGACAGCGCGTGCAGCCCGTCGGCGTCGGTCACCAGGGCCGCCTGCCCGTCCCAGGCGAGGTCGATCGCCTCCCAGAAACCGCGGGCGTCGATGGTCGCGCGCGTGGTCACCTCTCCCTGCGGGGAGACGTGACGCAGCGACAGCTCGCGAACCTCCCCGTCCTGGCCCTGGAGCAGGTCGCACAGCCACAGCGCGCCGCCGGCGGTGCGTGTGATGGCGCTGCCGAAGACGCGTGCTGCCGGCCCGAAGCCGTCGCGCAGCGGAGGCGCAGTCTCGTCTGGCACGGCTCCGACCCAGGTCGTCAACAGGCCCGAGGGTGTCGCGCGCCGCAACACCCACGGCTCGCGGAAGACGACGTTGCCGAAGCTGTCGGCGGTGAGATCGACCGGCGCCGCGATGCTCGCGGCCGCACCGAAGCCATCGCGGCTCGCCGCCTTGAGGCTCATCGCGCGCGGGTGAGGCAGGCCGGCGACCGTCGTCACCGCCCCTGACGGCGCGACCTTGCGCAGCAGCTCATTGCCGAGGTCGAGCACCCAGACGTTGCCCGCGGCATCGGTCGAGATGCGCAGGTTCGAGCTGAAGCGCGCGTCGGTCGCGAACCCGTCGGACCACCCGGTGCCTCCGGGTCGCCCGGCCACGACCTCGATGCAGCCCTGCGTCTGGGGAGCGGGGCGGATCACGCACGCTCCGAGAATGCAGACGCGCGCCGTGCTGCAGTCGCGCGGGCCGCACGCGGTGCCGTCGGGGGCCGCCGCGCTGCCGCAGCCGGCGTCGCGAGCACACGACGGAACGCGGCAGGGGTCGGTGGGCGCCGGGCACGACGAGAGCGCTTCGACGTGGCCGCAGCCCCCCTCGCCGCAGAGGTCGATGGTGCAGGCGTCGCCGTCGTCGCAGCGGTTGAGCGTGCCGATGCAGGCGCCGGCCCGGCACTCTGCCTTCTCGAAGCATGCTGCCGACGCGGTGCAGTCGGCACCGTCGGCGGCCGGGTCTTCGACGCACTCGCCGCGCGAGGCCTCGAACCGGCTCGTGCGGCAGGCGGCCCCGGGACTACAAGCGAGCGGCTCCAGGCCGGAGCCCTTCAGCTCGACGTCATGCGTGTCGATGCGTACGACGGCGCGCGCGTCGCCCGCGCTCACCGGCGCGAACGTGACGACGAGCGCGGAGCTCGCCCCCGCCTCGAGCACGAGGCTCTCGACCGCCGCGAACGGCGCCGCGACGTCGAGGCTCGCCGAGCGCCTGAGCACCGTCGGGTTCGAGACGTGAAGCGTGAGCCTCTGCTCGGCGCCGACGTAGACGCGGCCGAAGTCGAGGCGGGTCGCCGACACCCGCAGCGGCTCGTCGATGATGGGCTTCGTCATGGGCTCGCAGCGGCAGGCACCGAGGCTCACGAAGGCGAACGCACCGACGACGATGGGCAGGCCGCGGGCCGGCCCCACGGCCTCAACGCCCAGGCGCCGGGCCGTGCCGTACACCGTGTCGTTGCTGCGGGTCTTGCTCATGCGTCGAGGTCCGCGGCGATCTGCCGGGGGTCACAGCCCCCCAGACGCCTGACCCGACAAATGTCGCAAGCTCGGCCGCCGAATCTCCCCCGAGGCGTCGCCGCGAGGTCTACGCGCCGAGAGAGCGCGCAGCCTCGGCCACGCACTTCGCGAACGCCGCTGCGTCGAGGAACAGGAGCTTCACCGCCCCGACCGTGATGACCTGGCCGGACTCCAGCGGCACCTCGATGCCCGCCGCCACCGGGTCGCCGTCGACGATCGCCTCCTGCACCGAGGCGCCCGCCGCCACCTTCCACCCGCTCGAGTCCTTCGAGAGCACGCAGACCTCGCCCGGCACGTCCACCAGCGGGATGCGGACGTCGACGTCCGGGTTGCTGCCGATGCGGAACCGCTCGCCCGCCAGCTCGAAGCACACCGTCTCGCCGCCGCCCGGAGCCGGCGACTCGCCGGGAACCCACGTGTCCTTCACGCCGGCGCTCGCCGGCAGCATCGCGCTCGACTCCCACCACAGCCACGCCGAGGCGTGCTTCTTCGCGAAGCCGTCTCGCAGCACCAGGTACTGGCGCGCCAGGAGCGACAGCGCTTGACCGCTCACCGTCACACGGCCTCGCTGACCGACGCCAGGTTGAACTCGTGCGTGCGCAGCGCCGGGCAGCGCGTCTCGGGCGACCAGATCGCCGGTGCGTCGGCCGACACCGCGTCGCAGCGCTCGAACGCCTTCGCCACCGACTCGTTGAACCGGAAGTTGTTCACCGCCGACACCACCTTGCCCTTCTCGACCAGGAACGTGCCGTCGCGCGTGAGGCCCGTGATGGTGAGCGTCTGCGGGTCGACCCAGTTCGTGTACCAGAAGCGGGTGATGAGCACGCCGCGCTCGATGCCCGCCAGCATCGCGTCGAAGCTGTCGGCGCCGGCCTTCAGCGCCAGGCCGCCGTAGGCGCCCGTCGGCTTCCCGCCGCTCTTCTTCGCCCAGTAGCGCGACGTCTTGAACGCCTTCACCACGCCGCCCTCGACCCACGTCATCGGGGGCAGCACGAGGCCCTCGCCGTCCACCGTTGCGCCCGCCGTCTCCGGCGCCGTGGGGTTCGACGTCAGCGTCACGCGCTCGTTCAGCACCTTCTCGCCGAGGCGGTTCCCTCCGCCCTTCTTCGAGAAGAAGCTGCGGCCCTCGTCGGCGTTGCGCGCGTCGAGCGCCTCGTACAGCCACCGCATCAGGTTCGCGGCCGCCGCCGGCTCGAGCAGCACGGTGTAGCGCCCCGCCTCGAGCCGCTTCGGCGCCTTCGACAGCGCCGCCTTCTCGCACGCGACGGCGGCCAGCTTCTTCGCGTCGATGCCCGAGGGCCCGCGCGCCGTGGCGGCGGACCAGCCCGAGCCGCTGCCGTCGGCGGTGCGCGCGGTCATCGACAGCTCGGCCGAGCTCACCCGCTGCTGCACCGACAGGCCGGCGGTGCTCGCGACGGCCTCGGTGGCGGTCACGTGCTCGGCGAAGCCGGCGATGACGAGGCCCTGCTGCTTCGCGGCGTCGATGCAGATGCGCGCGTGCTCGGCGCGCGCGGCGGCGTCGAGCTTCTCGGCGGCGGCATCGTACGGGGCGGCGCCCGGCAGCGGCTTCACCGCTCCGAGCACGGGCATGGCCTCGGGGTCCTCCGGAGCGATGCGGGCGAGCGCGAGCGTTCTCGCGGCCAGCGCGCGCAGCGCCTCGGGCTCGAGCTGGTTCGAGGTCGCGGCGGCGTGGCGGCGGCCCACCTGCACGAACAGCGTCACGTCGGACTCGTCGGTCTCGCCCGACGTCGTCACCTCGTTGCGCGCGAACCGGGTGTTGCCGGCGCGGGCGCTGAACAGGTTCGCGCGCGCCTCGGCCTTCTTGTCGAGCTTCTGCACCTCGCGGAGCAGGCCGTCGAGCGCCTTCGAGGCCGCTTTGGGGTCGAGGGGCATGTCGTCAGGCGCCCTTCGACTTCGTGTTGAGAATGTTCGCCTTGAAGCGGGCCGGCGGGCAGCCGTGGCTCACCGGGTTCGACTGGCCGGGCTCGCCCTTGCCGTCGTCGAACGCCGAGCCGACGGCCCACTCGCTCTGGCCGCCCAGCAGGTCGCACGAGCTCCAGAAGTCGATGCTGTTCGCCTGGTAGCCGACGTCTTTCAGCGTGCGCGTGATCTTCCCCTTCTTCACCTCGTGGAACATCTGGCCGGTGAACTGGAAGTTGTAGCGCTGGTGATCGATCGACCAGCTGCCGTGCCCCACGATGTAGATGCCGTCGTCGGTCGCGGCGATGAGGTCCTTCACCTTCAGGTCCTTCGCTCCGGGCGCGAGCGAGACGTTCGGCATGCGCTGGAACGCGACGCTGCGGTGGTCCATCGCGTATGAGCAGCCGCGGCTCGCCGGCTCGTTCAGCCACGCCGCCTGGTCGCGCGTCGTCTGGTAGCCGACGAACAGGCCCTTCTCGACGAGGTTCCAGCGGCCGGTGCGCACGCCGTCGTCGTCGTAGCCGACCGTCGCCAGGCCTCCGGGCATCGTCTTGTCGGCGTACAGCGTGACGAGGTCGCTGCCGTACTTCAGCTTCCCGAGCTTGTCGGGCGTCGCGAACGAGGTGCCCGCCATGTTCGCCTCGTAGCCGAGCGCGCGGTCGAGCTCGGTCGGGTGCCCGACGGACTCGTGAATGGTGAGCCACAGGTTCGACGGGTGCAAGATGACGTGCTTCTTGCCGAGCTCCGTCACCGGCGCGCTCTTCAGCTTCTGCACGCACTCCTCGCCGATGCGCCGCGCGTCGGCCGCGAAGCCCGACTGCTCGAGCACCTCGAAGCCGCCCTGGCGCGGCTGGCCCTCCCAGGCGCGCGTCGCGAACTCGCCGGTCTTCTCGTCGATGGCGGTGGCCGAATAGAACGGCCCCATGCGCGTGATGCTCTGCTCGATCAGCGCGCCCTCGCTGTTCGCGAACAGCTTCCACTCGAGGCGCGACTGCAGCTGCGCGTTCGCGTACTTCACGCCGGGAACCTTCAAGAGCTCGGCGGTGAGGCCGAGCAGCAGCTCGGCCTTGTCGGCGACCGGAATCTTGAAGGGGTCTTTCTCGAGCGGCGTCTGCCAGACGTCGACGTGCGCCGGGTTCGCGGCGAGCACCACCTTCGACGTGAGCACCTTCGCGTTCGCGCGCGCGATGTCGCACGCGGTCTTCGCCGCGGCCCGCGCCTCTTTCACCTGCACGCGCGAGGCCGCCGAGAAGCCCCAGGCGCCGTCTTTGAGCACGCGGACTCCGATGCCGTAGGTCTCGTGGTCGCCGACGTCTTGCACGTGGTCGTCGCGCACGTGCACCGACTCGTTGTGCCGCCGGTGGATGCGCACGTCGGCGTACGAGGCGCCGTTCTGCTTCGCCGTCTCGAGCGCGGCGGAGATAGAGCTCTGCAGCAGGTCTTCGATGAGCAGCCCGCGGGCCTCGGCGATCGACGAGACGGCGACGAGCGCCGCCGAGCCCTTGAGCATGTCGCGACGCGTGAACGAGGGCATGCGAGCGCGGGCCCACTACAGACCCGGCACCACGTCCTCAGGTGTCGAAGTCGAAGCCGCCGTTGTCGAGGTCGCCGTCCGCGCCGGTGTCGGCGTCCGCGTCGGCGTCGTCGTTCGCCGCGACCGCGTCGTCGTTCGCAGGCGGCGCCACCAGCCCGCCGAACAGCGAGTGCGCGATGGCGCTGCCGATGAACGCGCCGGCGAGCGAGCTGAACAGGTTCGAGAACATGCCTCCGCCGGCGGGCGTCAGCGCGCGCTCGAGCGTGCCGGGCTGCCGCAGCTCGGCGCGCGTCGCGGCCCGGGCCAGCGAGGAGGGCTCATTGGTGAGCCGGGCCCTCTCGGACTCCGGCAGCTCGCGCGAGAGCGCGCGGAAGACCAGCTGGCGCTGCTGCGGCGAGAGCTTCGCGAAGGCCTCGCCGTGAACGCGCTCGAGGTCTTCGGGAGGCGCGGTGCGGAGAAGGTAACGATAACGTTCGACCGCCTGCTCGTCTTGCGGGCGGGAAGAGTCGTACTGCGGATCGAGGATTCCCATGGAGTGGGTGTAACGCGAACACCCACCCCATGCCGAAGACTCAGCGCGGCTCGTACTCGGTGACGTTGGTCACCTCGCGGCCGGTGAAGTTGGTGCTCTGCGCGCACGTCGGGCAGCGCGCCGCGAAGTCGCCGGGGCAGCCCGGGTCTTTGCACGCGTAGCTCTGGGTCGTCGCGTAGGTGCCCTTCATCGAGCCGCCGGTCAGCGTGAAGTCGATCTTCGCCTCGGTCTTGCGCGAGAACTCGCGCGGCGTGCCGCACGCCGCGGCGGAGTAGCGATCGCTGCACAGCGCCGCACAGGGAAGGTCGCACGAGCCCCCCGAGCACACCTCGCCCGCAGGGCACGCCATGCCGCAGAAGCCACAGTTCATCGGGTCCGTGGCGGTGTCGGTCATCACGCCGCCGCAGAGCTGCATCTGCGACAGGCACGCCGGCTGGCAGATGCTGCCGCGGCACTGCTGGCCCATCGGGCACGCGCGGCCACAGGCGCCGCAGTTGTCCCGGTCGGAGCGGGTATTCACACACGCGCCGTTGCACTCGACCAGCGTCGCGCCCGTCACCGGCGCGCAGCTCTTCGTGAAGCTGTCCGAGGCCGCCGAGAACGAGTACGTGCCGTTGTTCAGCACGCCCTCGTAACCGCTGGACGACGCGCCCGACGAGAGCACGAGGTAGAGCTTGTTGTCCCCCGTGTCGACGATCGTCCACGAATCGACGCTCGCGAGCGTGCTCGTCGAGCCCATGTTCGTCGGCTTCTTGCGGGCAGCCGTCGGGCACGACATCTCGGCGGCCACCTCTTCCGGCGTCATCGCCGGCGCGACCGACGCGGCCTGGTAGCACGAGTCGGGCAGCAGGCTCGACGTGCCGGGAAACAGCACGCGGAAGTAACGGGTCAGGTTCCCGCCTCCGCCACACCCCGAGATGACCACCGCCAACATCAACGAGACGATGCTTCGCATTTGTGACGTCCCCTTCCCGGCCCGACTCGAGACTGACAAACGGCGCGGCCGCGGTTAGCACAGCTTTCGGAGGGCGGGTATGGGGAAGGGCGGTTGGTGGGTGGTGGGGTTGTTTGCAGCGTGCTTCACGGTGCAGGCGTGTGGCGGCGACGAGCTGACGACCGGGCGGATCATCACGCCCGGAGCCAGCCCGAATGATCAGGGCAGCTCGCGGCAGTGGGAGTACGACGACGGCCGCGCGCTCTGGGACGGCTCGGAGCCCGAGCAGCTGGGCGCCTGGGAGTGGCGCGGCTCCGTCTCGGATCGCCGGGGCCAGTGGGGCCGGCGCGTGACGGTGAGCTGCGTGCCCGGGCGCGAGAACGTCGACCTCGCGGTGTGGGGCGATGATCCGTACGCCGACGACTCTCCGGTCTGCGCCGCCGCGGTGCATCGCGGCAGCATCGACGCGGAGCGCGGCGGCACGGTCACCATCGAGATTCGCCCGGCTCAGCGCGCCTTCCAGGGCGTCACGCGCAACGGGGTCACCGGTCTCTCGTGGGGCCCGTACCCCGGCAGCTACGTCTTCGTCGATTAGCGACCAAAAAGTGCATCGGCCCGCGGCACCGGGTGTCCCTCCCGTTGGAGACCTCCGGTGCTACCGAGATTCGCGAGCTTGTGCGTCACCGTGCTGCTGGCCGCCGCCTGCCGCGACCCGCAGGTGGCGCAGGCCAGCCTCGAGCTGACCGCTCCCTCGGACCTCGTCTTCTCGCCCACCTATGCCGGCTTCTCGCGGCAGCAGGCCATCACCGTCATCAGCAAGAGCCGCTTCCCCATCACGCTGCAGACCGCCGTCGCGGCTCCGTTCTCTGCGCCGCAGCGCCTCGAGCTGCCCGCGGGCGGCGCCGCCGAGCTGCGGCTCGCGTTCTCGCCCCAGAGCGTGGGCGCGCACACCGGCGTGCTCGAGCTCTCGGCCGACGGCCAGCTCTTGCGCGTCGCGCTGAGCGGCGAGGCGCTCGAGGTCCCGACGTGCATGGCGCCTGCGGCGTGCACCGCGTCGCGCTTCGACCCCGAGCGCGGCTGCGTCGAAGAGGCGGCGAACGAGGGCACCTCCTGCAGCGGCGGAGCCTGCCTCATCGACGCGCAGTGCCGCGGCGGCGCCTGCGTCGGCACGCCCCGCTCGTGCGACGACTCCGATGCGTGCACGGCCGACGCGTGCTCCGAAGAGGGTTGCGTGCACGCCGCCGTCGCCTGCCCGGAGCCCGCCGACCCGTGCCTCGCCGCCGCGTGCGACCCGCAGACCGGGTGCACCGCGGTGCCGGTCACCGACGGCACGGCGTGCGGCGAGAACGACTGCGTGAGCGCGCGCGTGTGCATGGCGGGAGCCTGTGTCGTGAGGCCCGCGCCCGAGGGCTCGCGGTGCGGCAGCCCGGCGCTGTGCCGCGGCGTGGGCCGCTGCCAGCAGGGCGTGTGTGCGCAGCCGGCGGGAGCTCCGCCGCCCCGCTGGACGTACGCCGTGCCCGCCGGGAGCGGCGCCACGCGCCTGGCCGTCGACCCGCAGGGCAATTCGTACGTGTTCGTCGCCGACACCGTGCGCGCCCAGTACGACGCCGGGGCCCCGTACCAGCTCAGGCTCTTGTCTTTCGACCGCGACGGCCGCCCGCGGTGGTCGGTGAACCTCTCGGCGCAGAACCCGGCCCTCGAGAGCGGCATCGGGCTGATGGTCGACCCCGAGGCCGGCCGCCTGTACCTCGCCGCGCGCACGTACAACTACGGCACCGACGTGAGGCCGCGGCAGACGGTGGCGCAGGCGCGCGACACGGCGACCGGCGCGCTCCTCTGGGAGCGGGACCTCACGCAAGGCATCCCCATCGCGAACCCGGGGTCCGACGGCCGCATACGGCTCGACGTGCAGAGCCTGATGTTGCTCGACGGCGGCGACCTCGGTCTGCTCGTCGTCGAGGGCAACGAGCTGCATCAGGGCTACGTCATCGGGCTCGCGAAGGCGAACGGCATGCAGCGCTGGCGCGTGCACCGTGACGGCCACACCGGCATCGCCGTCGCCGGCAACGGCGAGCTGTGGGACATCTCGGCGGCGTGCTGGAGCCAGACGTCGTTTCTCGGGCACATCGACGCCACCGGCGTCGACGTCGGGCGCACGCTGACGCAGGTGCAGCCGCTCGCGTACGGCCACGACGAGGTGCTGATGCCCCACGACGGCGGCATGGCGTTCATGAACGGCTCGGCGGGCACGCGGGTGGTGCCGCTGCCGGCCGGGCACCAGCTCTCGTGGGGCCCGTCGGTGCGCCTCGACGGTGAGCGCGTCACGTGGCTCAGCACCGCGCCGAACGGGCTGTACGTGACGCGGTGGAGCCAGGCGCGGGCGACGCGGGAGTGGACGGTGCCGGTGCCCCCGGGTACCACCGGGGCGCAGCTGCGGCTCTTGCGCGATGGAGGCGTGCTGGTGAACGCGAGCCAGCGCGACGGCGGGGCGGTGGTCAGCAGGCTCCTCGACGACGGCAGCGAAGCGGAGCAGTGCGCGCTGCCCTCGCCCAGCGGCGTCGCTCCGGGCCGCTACTTCGTGCTGCGCTCGGGCGGCCTCGAGGCGTACGAGGCGCCCGGCGTGGAGCCGCTCGCGCACGGCTGGCCCGCGTGGGACGGCGTCGGCGGCACGCACCGCGCGCGCTGAGTCTTCGCGTTCACGTAGAGTACCGGCATGCGTACGCTCGCGCTGATCCTCCTCGTGGTCGCCGCTCCGGTGGCGGCGCAAGACGGAGTCCGCCGCGTCAACGTGCGCAAGCTCGCCATCATCCCCACGGTGATGGGCGCGGCCTCGCTGCTCGGCGGCGTCGGAGCGCTCGGCTGGGGCTACGCGAAGAACGAGCCCGGCTTCCAGAACGCCGGGTGGACGGCGTTCGGAGTCGGCATCGGCCTCATCGTCATCGGCGCGCTCACCTGCGCGCTCGGCGGCGCCTCTTCGTCGAAGGTCTCGGCGAGCGTGATGCTGTCGCCGAACGGCGCCGGCATCGCAGCATCCGGCGTGTTCTGAGCCATCAGAAACGCTGCAGAAACGGCGGGCGGATCCACCTTGCCTTGGGGTGTGGCTCTGTTACATGCGCGCGCGACATGAGCGCTTCGACTCCCGTTGCCGGCCGCATCACGCAGATTCTGGGTCCCGTCGTCGACGTCGAGTTTCCTCCGGGCGGCCTGCCCGAGGTGTTCACGGCGCTGAAGGTGACGAACGCCGCCATCTCGAACGAGCCCGACAACCTCACGGTCGAGGTCGCCCAGCACCTCGGCGAGAACACCTGCCGCTGCGTCGCGATGGACACCACCGACGGCCTCGCGCGCGGCGCCTCGGTGAAGAACACCGGCGCGCCCATCTCGGTGCCGGTCGGCAAGGGCACGCTCGGCCGCATCTTGAACGTCGTCGGCGACCCGGTCGACGAGCTCGGCATCGTGAAGTTCGACAAGTCGTACCCGATTCACCGCGCGAAGCCGGCCTTCACCGACCTCGACGTGAAGGTGCAGATGTTCGAGACCGGCATCAAGGTCATCGACCTGCTCTGCCCGTTCACCCGCGGCGGCAAGATCGGCCTGTTCGGCGGCGCCGGCGTCGGCAAGACCGTGCTCCTGCAGGAGCTCATCCGCGGCGCCGCGATCGAGAAGGGCGGCTTCTCGGTGTTCGCCGGCGTCGGCGAGCGCACCCGCGAGGGCAACGACCTCTACAAAGAGTTCATCGAGGCCAACGTCATCAAGGTCGAGAAGAAGGGCGAGGGCAAAGACGCCCACCCCGTGCTCGACGAGAAGGGCAAGCTGAAGCTGATTCCCGGCGAGTCGCAGTGCGTGCTCGTGTTCGGCCAGATGAACGAGCCGCCCGGCGCCCGCGCGCGCGTCGCGCTCTCAGGCCTCGCCATCGCCGAGTACTTCCGCGACGAAGAGGGCCGCGACGTTCTGCTCTTCGTCGACAACATCTTCCGGTTCACGCAGGCGGGCTCCGAGGTGTCGGCGCTCCTCGGCCGCATCCCGAGCGCCGTCGGTTACCAGCCGACGCTCTCGACCGAGATGGGCGCGCTGCAGGAGCGCATCACCACCACGAAGAAGGGCTCCATCACGTCGGTGCAGGCCATCTACGTGCCCGCCGACGACCTCACCGACCCGGCGCCCGCGACGACGTTCGCGCACCTCGACGGTACGGTCGTTCTCTCGCGCGCGCTGACCGAGATCGGCATCTACCCGGCCGTCGACCCGCTCGACTCGACCTCGCGCATTCTCGACCCGCAGGTGCTCGGCGCCGAGCACTACGCCGTCGCGCGCAAGGTCCAGAACATCCTCCAGCGGTACAAGGAGCTGCAGGACATCATCGCGATTCTCGGCATGGACGAGCTCTCGGAAGAGGACAAGCTCACCGTGTCGCGCGCGCGCAAGATTCAGCGCTTCCTCTCGCAGCCGTTCTTCGTCGCCGAAGTGTTCACCGGCAACAAGGGCCAGTACGTCACCATCGCCGAGACGATTCGCGGCTTCCGCGAGATCGCCGACGGCAAGCACGACGAGCTCCCCGAGCAGGCGTTCTACATGGTCGGCGGCATCGACATGGCGGTCGACAAAGCCAAGAAGATGGCGCAGGGCTGAGGCACCATGGCCGGGCGACTCAAAGTCGAGGTCGTATCTCCGGACCGGCGCCTCGTGCAGCAGGAGGCCGACGAGGTCATCGCCCCGGGCGCCGACGGCCTGTTCGGCGTGCGCGCGGGCCACACGCCGTACCTCGCGCTCCTGCAGCCCGGGCCGCTCACCATCATCGACGGGGCGCGCACGCAGAAGTACTTCGTGTCGGGCGGCTTTGCCGAAGCCGGCCCCGCGCACGTGCGCGTGCTCGCCGAGGGCGCCGAGGCGCTCGAGACGATCGACCTCGCCGCCGCGAAGAAGCGGCTCGACGACGCCCAGAAGAAGCTCGACGCCATCTCGCCGACGTCTCCCGAGTACGCCGCACAGGCGCAGCGCGTGAAGATCGAGGCGCGGCGCATCGAGACCGCCGAGAAGCGGTGAAGCTCGAGCTGTTTCATGCCATCTCGGACTCGGGCTCGGCCCGGGTGCGGAGGTGGGTCGACGAGCACGGCATGCTCGGCGCCATGCGCTACCGCAACGTGTTCTACGCCGAGGTGCTCGCCGACCTCGTTGCGCACGGCGGCAGCGAGCAGTCGGTGCCCGCGCTGTGGGACGGCGAGAAGCTGTTCGTGGGGCCTGATGCGGTCATCGCGCGGCTGCAGGCGCACGGCGACGTCGGGCGCGGTCAGGGAAACTGAACGGAGCTGCTCCGCTTTTCGAGCCAGCTCCGCACGGCGTCGAGAGGCGCGGCGAAGAGCACGTTCGATGTCCCAGCTCGCCGAATGACGATTCCGGCGAGCTGACCGTCGACGATGCACGGGCTGCCGCCCGTGATCTCGGCTTCGACGTCACACGCCAGCTGGAGCTCTCCGTTCGGGTTGCGCGATGTTACCTTCCCCGACAGCGCAAGTGGTTCGCGGGAGCCGCGCTCGAAGGTGAAGCCCAGCCATTCCTTCCCCCGCAGATTGCCCAGCCCACGCGCGAACGGCAGCAGCTCCGGCACGGGGGGCCCGTCTTCGCACTCGAGGACGCTGAGCCGGCCCTGCGAATCGGTGAAGACGACATTGGCGGGCGTCGTAAAGCCTCCCGGCAGGTTGATGAAAGACGCGCGGATGACGTCGACGTCCTGAGTCAGGTAAGCGGGCACCACCACGTGCTTGCGGTCGACGAGAACACCGGTCGCCATCTCGTCCCGGTCTCCGCGTCTGACCGTGACGCGCGCGACAATCTCCCAGTTCTCGTCGTCGTCCTGATCGACCAGTGGAGTCTGATTCGGAATCCGCTTCTCAATCGCAGACAGGAGATCGCCCGCGAGTCGCGACTCTTCGCCGTTGTGTGGATTGGCGAGGACGCGCACCGCGAACTCACGCAGGAACGTGAGATTCTGCTGAGGGAGCCGCGGGACCATTCGCAGAGCATCCGCGAGGAGGAGCTCGTGCTCAGGCTGCAGCGAGAGGGTCTCGATGAGACGGGCGAGCAGCGGAAACGCGATGGGCAGCGGAGCGAGGCCCAGGAGCCCGAGTGCGATGAGCCGCTCGCCGCTCGAGGCGCCCGCCAGCCACGAGAAGCCCTCCTCCGTGATCTGTTGACCGTGCACCCGCTCGACGAGCGACATGCGGGCGCGTGCCATCTCGGCCGCCGACATGCCCTGGACTGCGCTCTCGAGCTCACGGGCACGATTGGACATGAAAGTCGCGCGCTCGAAGGTCTGCAGCCGGGTGCCCGCCTCTCTCAACGCATGGAGAGCCTCCTGACTCTCGTTGTCCACTCGAGTCATGAGATCGCGTTCGATCGAAGCACACGATGCTGCGATCGCCGCGCCACCGGGCTGGGGCTGACGTTCGGCGATCGCAGCAATCTGCTTCAGCGCGAACACGAGTGTCCGCGTCGAGCCGAAGAGTCTCACCGTGCGTTGCTCGGCCCGAAGCCACGCGGCGAGCGTCAGCGAGAAATCGCGTAGCGACTCGACCTCTCGAGGCCCGAGGTGCAGCGCGCCGAACAACCTGAACGATGGGCGCCGAGCATCGGTCAGCAGCTGCGTGAGATTCTCGGAGGTGATCGCGATTCTTGCCGTCTCTCGCTCGAGCTCGCGTACCAGCTGACGGTGCAGGTTCACCTCTTTCTCGTCGAGGCAGATTGCGGCCCTCTCGAGAAGGGGCACGAGGTCTGCCGAGGGCACCCATCCGTCGAAGCGGCCTCGCATCGCGGCGAGCGGTGCTTGTAGCGGAGACTTCTTCGGTGTCGCACCCCCGCGGACGCGACCGACTGGCAGCTGCAGCTCTCTCGCTCGCGGCTCCACCCCTGACGTGCCGGTTCCGAGCACGACGACACCATCGGCTCGAGCCAACGCGGCGTCTTCGGGCCTCTCGTCGTCGAGGGACAGCTTCAGGCCGGGGTGGTCCAGGTAAGAGCCGGGCAGCACGATTTGGGCAATGCGGTAGACGCCGTCGCGATGGCCGCGCCGGCGGAGCCGCTCGAGAAATGCCCGCGCGAGCGAGCCGGCCAGCTCGCCCGTGTCGTGTGTGATGATCGAGAAGCCTCCGTCACAGAGTTCGTCGGCGATCGTTTCGATGGGCACTCTTCGCTCGGGCACGGGGTCGTTTCCCATGCCGTCGAGCAGCACCCAGAGCCCATTTTCGACGCCTGACGCCGGGTCGTGCGACGGCTCGGCCCGCAATGTGTGGACCTTCCATCGGTCACCTCTGAGGTTGAGCAGCGTCACGGGCTCTTCACCGATCGGTACCGTCCGTTCGGTGCCGCTCTCGACGCTCACGCCTTCGCGCTTTCCGTTGTGGTCGACGATCACGAACCGCGGCTCGGTCGCGATCACCTGAATCTCGTGCCCCTCGTCGCCACCGAAGACGAACTGGTCGCCGACGCGGCGCACTCGCAGCGGCACGGTCGGCGCCGAGGCGTCAATGGGCAACGGAGTCGAAGGCCCGACCGCTTGGAGCGATACGGTGTACCTCGCGTGCCGGCCGGCTTCGATGACGAGCGAGAGTGCCGCGCCCGTGTCGCGAACCCGTTTGGGCAGCCGCGGCAACGCAGACAACGCCCAGCTTGCGACGTCTCGCGCTCTGGACGGTTGCGTGCGCAGGGTCTCGACCACGGTGCCGAGCATTCGTTCGAGGTCACCGGTGGACTCGCCCGATAGCGCGGCGTGAATCAACCGCTCTTCGAGCTCCAGCAACGAGGCCGTGTCTGCGTGCATGCGCTTCACGCAGGCCCGCGCACGCTCGAGCTTCGTTCCCAGCTGTGCGCGAAGCTCGTCGAGCAGCTCCGTACGCAGGGCGATCTCGTTCGAGGTCCGCCGCGCCACGATGTCCGAAAACCAGAGATCCGTCTCGGCTGTGGCATCCGCTTCGTTCAGGAGGTCGAGCCGAAGCGCCCGCAGCAGCGCACGATCGACGCGTGCGGCGATCGAAGCCAGCACCGCAAGATCGGCGGCATCGCGAGACAGCTTCTTGAGGCGGTCGAGCTCCTGGCTCATCTGCGCCTCCCCGCCTTGCGGAAGCGAATGATTTCCAGGAGGCGCGTCGTGCGATCCCAGCCGAGCACCAGCACTCGAGGAAGACCTTCGGTGAGCCCGGCGTAATGCGTCGGTCTGCCGGGCACGATGACGATGGGATCGAAGGCTGCGACCTCGGGCCTCTTCAGCAGCTTGCGCCATTCCTCGGCCGGTGCGACCCGCCCCTGTCGGCGTGCCGTGCGGCCTAGGTCGGTAACGATGACGATCGCCGTGCCACGGGCAGGCACCTTCCACGCACGTTCCTCGTCGTCGCCAGGCCGCGCCATAAGCGGTGGAGCTTCGCGAACGTGCAGCTCCTCGATGGCGGCGCCCGCGACGTCTCGAAAGCGTCTCGCGAGCGAGACGATGTCCCCTCGAAACGGCTGCAGCCACGAAGAACGATCGATGATCAGCTGGAGCCCGCCATGCATCGACGGCACGACGAGGCGCGGCAGAACCCGAGGGAACGCGCGCCGGCACACCGAATCGACGAGCGCCAAAACGTTCACCCCGCCATCGGGCCGCAGAGTCTTCACGGCGGTCGCCACGAGCGCGCGCTCGTGGGTCGGTACGAAGAGCGGCTCCGGTTGGTTCGGCACTTCCGGCCGCGGAGCCTTCACGGTCTCGGTCGTGCGCCACGCCGGCGTCGCCACGGTCTCGCGCCCGGCCGGCTCGACGGCGATGTCGATCGGCTCGCCACGAGCCGGCCCTGCACCAGGAGGCTTTCCATCGGTGAACTTGGCGGAGATCCAGGTGCTGCCATGGACGGTCGCCGTGAACGCTCCCGCGGACAGCTTCAAGGCACTTTCGGTCGCCGCAGGCTCCTCTCGCGGAGCCAGACCGAGCAGCCTGGCCAGCGCCGGCAACTTCGCCGGGTCGCGCCCGGTCGCTTCCCAGGCGAGGAGCAGATCCGCGAGACCGACTTCCGAGGTCACGGCTTTTGAGTCCCGGCGGGAGCGTCGGGGTTGCCGGCCTGCTTGTGGAGCAGTACGCGCGTGAGGGTCTGCCACTCGCTGCTGTTGGCGTTGAGGCCCAGCTTGAGGCTGGCCTTGTACGCGTCGAGCACCTCGGCCGTGCCGGGTCGCCGGGTCGCCACGGGGAGCAGGCTCCCGAGACGGTTCGCGCGATCGATCACCCGAAGCAGCAGACCCTCATCGAACTGTGGCTGCCCCTCCATCTTCTCGACGTGCACCCTGGCGATCGCTTTCATCCGCTCGTACTTCTCCGTCACATCATTCAGCGGGTTGTCGAGCGTGAGGCACACGCAACGCCGGAGGAACGCGGGCGGCAGCTCACGCTCTTCATTCGTCGTGATGATGACGAGCACCTCCCGCGAGCGTTTGACGGGCGTCTCGGGCTCCGTGTCGGTGCAGACGAAGCGCTCTTCACCGAGCGGCACGAGCAGGTCATTCGGAAGATCCGGGTCGGCTTTGTCGATTTCGTCGAGGAGCACCACCGCCCCGCGCGTCGTCATCGGCTCGGGAGCGAATGCGTTCCACAGCACGCCACGCCGGACGTAGGGTGCCCGCTTCCGCGCTTCCGGGAGGCCCGCGGCAGCGTCGCTGAGGCGGCCGACCGAATCGAGCTCCCACAGGAAGTCGGTCGACGTCGTCCTTGACGTCACCACCTTCTCAAGCACCGCACCTCGGTCGAGAGCGTTGGCCACATCGGTCGCCAAGGTCGACTTGCCGCTGCCCGGAGTCCCCCTGAGGAGCAGCGGCCGCCCCGTCACGAGCGCTGCATTCACCGCTAGCTCGATCTCTTCCGTGTACTGGTAAAGCACATGGCCCGCCGCCCTGCGGCGAGCGAGCTGTTCCTCACCGTTCGGCTGAAATGGGAGCCTCAAGTCGGCCTTCAATCGTACGGTCATTGCTGCTCCTTCTTCGCGCGTGGAACGCCCGCGGCATCCCGGGCGTCGGCGTTGTTGTTCTGTGCTTCCTTCTCCATCGCCTCCGTCTGCTCAGGCTCGATGCGCTTCACATCCGGGGGGTCGCCGGCGACCGGGCGCATTCGCGTGAAGAACAGCACGACGAGCTCGGGGAGCTCGCCCTTCAGCTTCTCGACCACGTCGGCCCGAGGCTCGGCAGGAATCAACACGGCGACGGGCCCCTGATTCTTGACGCGCCGTTTGACTGTTTCGTCGTCGTCGGCGCGCAACAGCTCGCGCAGCTCCTCGAACGCCCGGGAGAGCACCGCTTCTGGATACGGCTCCTGGTGTGGAGCCTCGACCACGGTGCTCTTCCAGGGAACGGTGCCGACCTCGGATGAACCGAATGCGCAGTGCAGGGCCTGGCGTGCGGGTGTGTCGTTGTTGGTGCAGATCACTCCTGCACCGCGAGCTCGCACGACTCTCGCGAGCTCATCGGCGGCGATCGCGTCGACCCACAACGACTCTGCCGCCGTCATCATCCGGTCTTTCGTGTCTGCGTCGATCAACAGCTGCTGCATCACGGCAGAGATCGCCAGAACGCCCTGGTTGATCATTCGCCGTGCGATCTGCTCGGGAGCCGGCGCAGCGATCGCCTTTGCCAGCCTGGCCGCCGCCGCTGCGATGAGCAGATCCGCAGGCTGCAGACCCTGCAGCCTGCCGAGGAAAAGCTCCTGCCACGGCAGGCGTCGGAGCTGGTCGGCGAGTCTCAGCTGGGCAGCTTCGTCGGCGACGATGGCGTGCAGCGGCAGGGAATCGACGGTGCCGGTGATGATCTCGTCGGTGTCATTCGCCCGCATCACGTCCGTGATCAGTGCGACGGCGACGCCATCGACGATGCACGGAGCGCCCGAGAGACCACGCGCGTCGTCGTATTTCTTGTTGGCGAGCTCGGCACAGAACAGATCGAGGGTGGCGGCGAGCTCGCGCACGACGCCGTGATACGCGCCCCGAAACCCGCGCTGGATCGAGGCATGGCCGAGGGTCCGCCATGTGACCTCTCCGGTGACAGCGCGGAAGTCGCCGAGCGGGACCGGCAGCGGCAGCCCGTCGGGCTTGCAGCGCAGCAGTGCCCAGTCTTTCGCGCCACGGCGCGCGAGGCTTGCCGGCACGGCGAACGCAGGGGGAAAGACGACTTGGTACGGGTTCGCGAGGTCCGCGACGTGCCCCGCCGTGAGAATGAGCCCGCCTTCCTGATCGACGAGAAAGCCCGTGCCGAGCAGCCGGGCGCCGTCGTCGGACATCACCTTCACGATCGCGTTGCCGATCGCCGGCGTGATCATTGACCGAGCCTGCTCCTCAGATTGATGAGACCGGCGAACGTGTCGCCGGTGCCCTGCACGCCGGCGCCCCAGAGGAATGCGGCGAGTCCCGATTCCCAACCGCCCCAGGAGAGATTGTCGATCCACAGGACCTTGAGCCCAGTCGCGACCGCGATGAGGAGAACTACGAAGGCCACTGCGACCCGCGCCTGCGTCAGGGTCGCCTGCGCTGCGTGAGAAGTCGTCGTGGCGCTCTCGACTCGGCCGGCAGAAGGCACCGCGAGGGTGCGGAACCCGGCGAATGGACCCAGGATCATTTCACCGACGCCGGGTTGCGGCGCATTGATTGGACCCTTGCTGGCGCTCTGCGGGTCTCGTGACGTGACGAGTTCCGCGTGTCGCTCGTATGCGGAGCCCAGGTTCGAGTCGGGCGCCTTGAGCGCCGTCTCGAGCTCGACCTTTGCTGCCTCCAGCGCGGACTTGCGGCTATCGCCAGCTGCGATCTTGTCGTTGGCGACCTTGATGAGATGCGCCGCCGCGATCTCGAAGTACTTGCGCTCGAAGGTCTTCAACTGTGCGAGCCGTGGTGCCCAAGCCGTGCCGGCGAGCGCCGCGCCCTGGAGATCGGCACTGGCTGTCTTCCAGTCGACCTCGGTCATGCCTTTGGGCGGCGTGCGCTTGAGCTGTTCGAGCATCGCGTCCGCGAAGTGGTTGCGCAGCTCCTCGATCGCTCGCTCCGTCTCGTCGAATCGGTCCCGCTGCAGTTCGAGCTGAGCGGCGTCGACCTTGGCATACAGTGACTTGAGCTCGCGACGCCGGACCTCGTCGCTCAACTGTTCGAGCTGCGCACGCAGCTGGTCGCGCACCAGATTCTCGACGCTCAAGTTCTGAACGGCTTCCGCTGCCGTCTTGATCCGGGTCGCGTCGCCAGGGTCGACACGCACGACGAACAGCGCATCGTCGAGTACCTTGCGCGGGCCCGGCTGTTTGTCCGCATCGAGGCGGTCGACACGCTCGATTGCGTCCGCGATGCGCTGGAGCAGGTCGAGCCGCTGAGCGACGCGATCGAGTATCGGAGCCAGATCGGCAGCCTTGCCGTCCCATGCCAGGTCGCGGCGCCGGTCGTCGAGCTCAAGCTCGAGGGTTCGCGCGGCGACCATCAGCTTCTCCGTCTTCGCACCCTTGCGAAAAGCCTGTGTCTGCTCGGAGAGCAGCGCACAGCGCCGGCGGGCCTGCAGCAGCTGCTCGCCGCTGGTGGTGAAAGAGCGCACGATCCAGGTGAAGCCTGCTCCGAGCGCGATGAGGAGTGCCGCCACAATCCACGACGTGCGCCGGTACACGTTGGTGAGAACGGAGGTCGCCGTAAACCGCCCCGACAGCTCGCGCAGCACCGTTTCGATGCGGTAGAGCCCGGGCTCGGTGACGCCGCTCAGTGTGAGCTCGAGCGGGGCCATCTGCCCTGGTTGGAGCTCGACGACGGTCTGCTTCAGGGCGAGCGCGGCAGCTTCGATCGCCAGCTCTCGCGTCGGGTTGTCGACCTTGTCCAACCGCGCCGCCGTGCCGAGGGTCACCTCCAACTTCAGCGGCTCGGTACCGGTATTGCGTATGCGGATTGGCATGTCGATCGGTTTGCCGTCGTCCGACGATTCGCTTGCGACTGCCTTAGCCGAGTAGACCTGGATCGGGAGCGCGATCGGGGTCGTGGCCGCGACGGTGACCTGCAGCGGCACGACCTTCTGCTTTCCGCCCTGCACGAGGATCAATTCGGACTTGTAGACGCCGACGGCCGGCAGCTCCGAGGACACTTCGATCTCGATTGATTTGCCGGGCGCGAGCTTCGTCTCCGCTGGCTGCGTGACCTTCAGCTCGGCCCAGTCGCCGGTCTCGGTCTCGAGGCGGCGCGCCGCGATGACCAGCTTCGTCGTGTCCTGCTCGCCGTCACCGCTCCCAAAGAGCGACAGAGTCTTCTTCCAGGGAGTGACACCTTGCCCTGAACCGGCAACCTTGAAGGCCAGGCCGGTCGCCGTCCGGCCATTCTGGAATTCGAATGGGGGCTGTGCTGAGGCCCTCAACGCAGCGATTCCGGCGCAGAGAACTGCGATTCGCAACATCCGCATGAACCCCTCCCCGATCGTCGCGCAAGCGTACGGGAAGCCCGGTCTCCTTGGGAAGCAAGCGCTTCACGCAATTCACCTTCGTGGCGTTCGTCCTCGATCGGCGCACGGCGGGTCGCTCTGCCGGTGCACCCGCGCATGCGTGCGGGCACGGGGTCGGAGGCAGCGAGAGCCCTGAGCAGGAGTGTCGAGGTCATGTGCGCCCGGGTGGCAGCGGCGCCGTGCACCCTCAGGTTCCGGAAGTCATGGCGGTGATCGATTCGGCCGCTCCGCTCTCTGACTGCAGTGAAAGGAGCAGTACACACCATGAAGACCCGGAAGACGTTCCTCGCAGCACTTTTCACTCTCACGTTCGCAGCGCAGGCGCACGCGGCCAGCGCGGTGGCGATGGCCGACGATCTCACCTACGGATACTCGTACGAGCAGCCGACCGAAGAGGCCGCGCAGGCGCAGGCGCTGCGCTCGTGCAGCCGGCGCACGAACCGGCGCTGCGAGGTGGTGGTCTCGTGCAGCGGCGGCGGGTACGGCGCCATCTCGTTCAGCGGCACCAGCGGGCGCCGCGCCCTCGGAGCGTCGTGCGGCGCGGCGAGCGTTCAGAGCGCGTACCTGCAGGCGCAGTCGAAGTGCAACCAGCAGAGCGCGGGCCGCTGCGGCTTCCCGCGCGTCGGGTGGAATGATCGGGGTGAGTCGTGAACAAGCTCATCGCGTTGATGGCGCTGCTGCTCGCCGGCTCGGCGCTCGCCGACACCGAGGTCGTCGTCGGCCGAGTGGAGTGCGTCACGCCGCGCAAGCAGGTGAAGCGCGCGACGGTGACGGTGGCCGAAGGCGGCGACAAGGTGCGCGCGTGGTTCGACGGGAACCAGAACCGGTTCTGCGTCGAGGGCCTCGCGCCGGGTGCCGCGCGCGTGGTGGCGAGCGGCACGTTCCGGCGGATCATCGTCGGCAGCGCGCTGCGTGAAGAGGAGCAGCCGTTCACGCACGCCATCGCCGTCGTGGTGCACGGCCTGAGGCCCGACGTCGAGCGCATTCCGGTGCGCTACCAGGTGCGCCCCGGCGAGGTCCGCCGGTCGCGGCTGAGCGTCTTCCTCGGCGCGGCGTTCTCGAGGGAGCGCGACCAGAACCGCCGGTGGAGGAACGTCACCGTCGCCTCGTCCCGCCCCGACGACGTCGAAGTCGCGGTGAGCGTCGACCGCAACGGCGTGCTGAAGCTCGGCATCGGCGGCAAGCAGCTCGGCCGCGCGCTGCTGACGTTCGAGGGCGACCGCGCGGTGAACGGCTCGTGGCAGCACGTGGTCCGCACGATGGAAGTCGAGGTGGTGCGGCAGCGCTGAAAATTCTCTGCGCTCCGCCGTCTCTAAGCGCCCGGTATTGGTGGCTTAGATCCGGCGGAGTGCGCCGCCCGTTTACGACGTTAAGCATTAGTCATGGAACGCGAGCTCCCACGTAACGCCGAGACGACCTTCCCAGAGGCCTGCGCCGTCTGCGGTGGCGACGTGCACATTCGCGTCGTGGAAGGCCACGCCACCTCGTACTGCGGTGGCTGCCACTGGATCGCGCACCCCAAGCTCGCCGTTCACAACGACGGGCTCAAGGTGTCGTTCACGACCCAGGCAAGCGCCTAGTCACGACTCGCTTTCTGCGACGCACCTCTCTTAAGGTGCGTCGCGTTGGCGCTTCCGCTGCCTGATCTCCACGACCGATTCCGTGCCGCCGTGCTGGGGTTCGCGGTCGGCGACGCGCTCGGCTTCCCGTTCCGCGGCATGGCCCCCGCAGCGCTCGGCCGCTCTCATGGCCTCGCCGACGACTTCGCTCCGCGCCCGCGCGGCAAGTTCGCGCGCGGCCAGTTCTCAGACGACACCCAGGTGCTGCTCGCCATGGCCGAGAGCATCGCGAAGGAGCGCAAGGTCGACGGCAGGAGCGCCGCCGCCCACCTCTGCTGGCTCTGGCAGGAGGGCGTCATCTTGCAGCCGCCTCCCGCGATGTCGGCCGCCGTCGAGCAGCTGCAGCGCGGCGTTCCGTGGATGAGCGCGGGCGCCGACGTCGGCGTGAAAGACGCCTCGTGCCTCTCGCGCGGCGTCGTCATCGGCCTGTGGGGCGAAGACAGCCCGTCGCGGCTCGCGCACGATGCCGCGGTTCTCACCGTTCTCACCCACAAAGACCCGACCTGCGCCGCCGGAGCCGCCGCGGTCGCCCGCGCCGTTCAGCTCGGCCTCTCGGGTGAGCCGTGCACGCCGCAGCTGTTCTGCGAGGAGCTGTCGAAGGCCGCCGCCGGCTGCGACGGCAACTTCGCCGACGAGATCTACTACCTGCCCCGCGTGCTCGGCTGGGAGCCCGAGCGCGCGCTCCCCGCCCTGCGCCGCATCGGGGTCGCCGCCGCGGTGCTCGAGGCCGAGCCGGGGCTGCCGCAGCACGTCGCTCCGGTGCTGCTCACCGCGCTCTACGCGGCGCTCAAGGTGCCGCACGACTTCCGCGAGGCGATGGCGATGGTCCTGCGCTGCGGCGGAGAGGCCGACGTCGCCGCCGCGGTGTGCGGAGCCGTGATGGCCGCGTCGCTCGGCTGCGAGGCGATTCCCGCGCGGCTGCGCAAGCACGTGCTGTACGGCGAGTCGCTCGTCGAGGCCGCCGACCGGCTGTTCGACGCGCGGCAGGCCCGCTCGCCGGTGCCCGCGACGGCTCTCGCCGTGGCGCGCCGCTAGAGCCAATGCTGGTCACTTAGTTCGCGGAATCGGGCGACTCGGCGGTACGAGAAGCAGTTTCTGATGAAGCGACCGAAGAAGGCCCCCTTCGATGATGCGGTGAGCAGCTGCTCGTAGATCGCGCACGA